>Ga0210396_10002523_pt1 | contig 18657 bp, 15 predicted proteins | sample IncBWH17OmetaG_FD_155466 | JGI IMG/M metagenome (GOLD analysis project Ga0210396, IMG submission 155466) | Forest soil microbial communities from Barre Woods Harvard Forest LTER site, Petersham, Massachusetts, United States - Inc-BW-H-17-O ... | reverse complement strand
GGTTGGACTGAGGACAGCGGACTGCGTCCGCGTGGCGGCACTCGTGCTCTGTTGCGGGCCGGTGCTGAAGACAACCGGATTCGGTGTCATCAGGTTGGTGTGATTGAGCACGTTGAAGAACTCCGCGCGGAACTGCGCATGCAGGCGCTCGTGGAGGGTGGTGGACTTTGCCAGCGAGAGGTCGAGGTTCGCGAAGCCTGGGCCGGTAAGCGTGTCGCGTCGCAGGTTGCCTACAGCACCGGCGGCCGGCGCGAGGAATGCTGCAGGATTGAAGAACTGATTCGCGCGCGAGGACGTCGATCCGCCGGCGTAGAGCGAGCCGTGGAAGTTCGGATTGATATCCGGACGTACCGGGTTGCGTGTGTCACCGGAGCCGGTTGGGTTGTAACCGAGCTGCGGCGTGAAGGGAAAGCCGGACTGCAGGTTGGAGATGGCCGATACTGTCCAGCCAGAGACAACGTGGTCGGCTAGAGGGCTGAGGTTCGAAGCGAAGCGGTGGTCGCGGCCGAAAGGAAGTTCCCATGAGCCGTTGATGGATGCGATGTGGCGAATGTCCGTGGCAGCCGGGCCCCAGTCGAGATCGGGACGCTGCGGAACACTGACAAAGGCGGGCGTGTTGGCGGAGACGCTGGTGTTCCAGGCAGAGCCATCGTCGAGGTTCTTTGACCAGGTGTAGTTGGCGCGAATCTGCAGACCATTTGCGTACGCGCGGCGCACATCGATTTCGAATGCGTTGTAGCTGGCACTGCCGTTTGAAGCCCAGGAGGTAGTGTTGGTGACCGCTGGATTTGCCTTTACCGTCGTCGGGTAATACACCGTGCCGGCGGCGAGCGACGCCGAGCAGGCAGCGTCCGGGCAAATGACAAAGGCCGGCTCGTTTTCATCCAATGAGAGAATCTGGTGATAGCTGTGCGAGCCGATATAGGCGAGAGTGAGCGAAGTTTGCGCGGCGACCTGCTGCTCGACCTTCAGTGTCCAGGCAAGTGTGCTCGGCGTGGCGATATTGGTCTGCACATTCGAGGGCGAGATCGAGCCCTTCCCTTTGATCGGATTGGACACAGTTGTACCTGAGTAGCTGAGGGTGGCGTTGTAAGGCGCTGTCTGGTCGAGACGGTAGTTGAGGTTGTCCAGCAGGCTCTGCTCCAGACCGAAGGATGCGCGCACGGCGGTGGTGCCTTTGCCGAAGGGATCCCATGCAAGCCCGACGCGCGGCTGTGGCAGGAACTTTGCGCGATTGTCAGTGAGGGCGGAGGAGCCGATGGTGGGATTCGTGTCGATGATGCCATCGGTGAAGTGGTAGTTCGAAGCGCGGCCGTGCGCTTCGTTCCAACCATTGCTGCTTTCGACACGGAGACCGGCGCGAAGTTCGAGGCGGGGCGTCGCCTTCCAGACATCTTCCACGTAGCCCGCGCCAAACCACGAACGCCAGTTGAGCGGTGTGGGCGAGGGGACGATGGTGAAAGTCTTGATCGTGCCTTGCAGGAACGACTGCAACGTGGCAAAGGAGGCCTGACCGTCCTGGTTCTGCGCGAGGTTGTCGTTGCTTTGGAGGTGCTGGATCCATCCACCGATTTCGATCTGGTGGCGGCCGAAGGTCCAGTAGACGTGGTCGTCGAAGGTGAACAGGTTGCGCGCTACAGCGTTGTTGCTGCCCACGTTACCGCCGGCGCCGGTGATCTGCGAAGCGCCGTTCGAGGCGGTGGAGCCCGAGATGACGATGGCGCCCACAGGACGGCCGCTCACAAAGCCGGGAACGTCGACTGTAGCCGAGCCCAGAAAGTAGAACGATGCGCGAGAATAGCCGAAGCGTGCCGTGTTGAGCAAGCGCGAAGAGAAGACGTGCTGCTCTTCAATGCTGGCGACCTGCTCGCGCAGTGTTTCGTCGATGACGGCAAAGGGATTGGCCGTGGGAGTGTGCGCGGTGGAATCGTCGACGGTGTAGACGCCGAAGAGGAGATCCTTTGCGCCGAGGTTGTAGTCGGCACGCGCGGTGCCGAAGTCTTCGCGAATGGTCTGCTTCGGGTTGCTGAAAGCACGGGCGATGCCGGTGGGCTGGCCCGTGGATGGATTGGTTAGCTCGGGACCGTTCGGCACGGGCCAGAGTTGCAGAAGATCAGGAACGCCCGGAGCAAGACCAACGTCGACGAGTGAGCCACCGGGCCCAATGGGAAGGAAGCCCTGGCGCGCATTCGCATCCGGCACAAGGGCCACATTGCTGAGGCCGAGGTTCTGCCGGTAGCCTTCGTAGTTGCCGAACAAGAAGACCTTGTCGCGGCGAATGGGGCCGCCGAGCGATCCACCGAAGTTGTTGCGTTGAAACTCGGGAATATGCTGCTGGTCAAAGTAGTTGCGGGCATCCAGCGCGCTGTTGCGGAGGAATTCGTAAGCTGAGCCGTGTAGTTGATTCGACCCGCTGGCGGTGACGATGCTGATCTGCGCGCCCTGGCGTTTGCCGAGCGCAGCCGAGTAGGTGTCGCTGGAGACATTGAACTCGCGCACGGCATCGACGCCGAGCAATTGGCCGCTGGTGCCGCCGGGCGTGACGTTGATGAGCGATGCGCCGGTGTACTCAACACCATTGAGCAAGTAGAGGTTGTCCTGCGGGCGGCGACCCGATACGGAGAACATATTTCCAACCGACGAGTTTGAGGTCCCGATGCCGCCGGAACGCTGTGCCGTGTAATTCACGGTCGCGGGGTTGAGAGTGAGGAGTTGATCGTAGGAGCGTCCGTTGAGCGGCAGATTTTTCACCTGGCGTTCATCGACGAGACCGCTGGTCTGCTGCGTCGTGATATCGACCGCCGGAGGCTTGTCCGTGACTTCGACGCGTTGGCTGCCACCGCTTGCCGAGAGCGCAAGGTTGACGCGAACCGATTGGCCAACCGTGACGACGATGCCGTCCCGCTGTTGCGGGGCGAATGCGCCTTTGGACGCGATGACGCTGTAGCTACCGATCGATACCGACGGCGCACTGAAGAGGCCTTCTCCGTTGCTCGTGAGTTGGCGCTGGCTGCCAGTCTCCTGATTGCGGATGACAACCGTGGCACCAGGAATAGCGGCGCCGGAAGCATCCGTGATGGTGCCGCTGATTGATCCGCCGACCACCTGCGCCTGCAACGGCGCGGCGCTAATTACGAGTGCTGCTACGATACCGGCGATGGCCGATGATGCGATGGAACGCATTGCGCTGATCTCCAGATCACGTGATGAAACGACGTTGGTCAAGAGGAGCGTTTGGAACCGATTAACTCTGGCGACGCTCCCAGTCCATCCGGCGACAACAACAACATGCGCAACAATCAATGGCGCAGCAGTGACAGGCACGGCGCGCGGTTATAGGCGACTGCGGCGGAATTCGCAACGGAGATGTGGACAGCAGATGCAAGCAGTTTCCTGGAGTCTTCGCTACTTATAACTATAGGTGGTGAAAAAGAGAAGACTATCTGCGAAAGAAGAAAACAGATGGTATCTCAGCCAGTGGCCGACGCGTGGCTATCGACAACAACAAGACGCGGGCTGGGCGAGAAACTTCATCTGTAGCTGGAGGGTAACACGACCGGCTGCGGGGATCCAAGCTCGCAGAGGCGGCCAATCGAGCAGCGAATGGTCCGCGTGCCCGGACGAGATGGTAGATTTTCTGTGCCATGAGATACCGCTTTCTTGCACTCCCTACCTTGTCAGTTCTGTTGCTTGGCTACCCATTCGCGATTCAAGCGCAGGACGCTGGCGCGCCGCACCTGGCGAAGCGTGGCGGGGCGACACAACTGATCGTGGACGGCAAGCCGTATCTGATGCTGGGCGCGGAGATCCATAACTCCAGTTCGTCGAGCCTGGATTATATGGAGCCGGAGTGGCCGCGCCTGGCGGCGATGGGGCTGAACACGGTCCTCACGCCGGTGAGCTGGGAGCTGATTGAGCCGGTGGAGGGCAAGTTCGACTTCACGCTGGTGGATGGTCTGCTGGCCGCCGCGCGCAAACAGCATCTGCGCTTAGTCCTCCTGTGGCTGGCTTCGTGGAAGAACGGAATGTCCAGTTATCAGCCGGTATGGGTGAAGCAGGATGCGAAGCGCTTTCCACGCGTAGTCGAGGACGGCCGTCCCGTGAATATCCTGAGCACGTTTGGTGAGGAAACACTGGCCGCGGACGAGCGCGCCTTTGCGGCGCTGATGCAGCATCTGCGCGAAGCGGACGCGCACGACCACACAGTGGTGATGATGCAGGTGGAGAACGAAGTGGGTGTCCTGGGCAGCGCGCGGGATCATTCCGAGGTGGCGAATGGCGCGTTTGCAGGTGCAGTGCCCGTAGAGCTGCTGCGCTACCTTGATCAGCATCATTTGTCATTGAACCCTGAGTTACGCAGGCTGTGGGAGGAGAATGGCGCAAAGACTTCGGGTACGTGGACCGAGGTCTTTGGCGATTCACGACGCACCGATGAGATTTTCATGGCATGGCACTACGCGAAGTATGTGCAGGCGGTGGCGGCACAGGGTAAAGAGGTGTACGGCCTGCCGATGTATGTGAATGCGTGGCTGGGTGGCGTGGACGCCATCCCGGGCGACTACCCCAGCGGGGGACCGCAGCCGCGTGTGATGGATGTGTGGAAGGCTGCGGGCAGAGCGATCGACATCTATGCGCCGGATTTGTATTCGCCGGATGTCTACGGATGGGCGCGGCGCTATCATCGTGCGGACAATCCGCTGTTTCTGCCGGAGACGCGGGACGGCGAAGCTGGTGCGGCGAACGTGTTCTACATCCTGGGTGAGCATGCTGCGATTGGGTTTTCGCCATTCGGCATCGACAACTGGGCGACGCCGGCCACAGGAGAGCAAGCGGAAAAAGAGAAAAGCGGCGAGAATGCGTTGCGTGTGAGCTATCACGCGATCGCCTCGGTGGAGCCGATGCTGCTCGACGCACAAAGCAAGGGCGAGGTGCATGGCTTCGTGCTGGATAAGTCGCGGCCTGAGGCGTTGTTTGTGATGCAGGGTTACGAGGTAGACGTGAGCCTGGATGAGATCTTCGGCACTCATGCCACGGAAGGCTACGGGATGATCCTGTCCTCTGGGCCCGATGCGTTTCTCGGTATTGGCAAGGGCTTTCGCGTAAAGTTCACGCCACGAGATGCCGCGGCGAAGCGAGTGGGGATCGGCACCATTGAAGAAGGTCGTTTTGAGAACGGGAGTTGGATCGCGGGCCGGCGGCTGAATGGCGACGAGAACGACCAGGGCGAGTACTGGCGATTCGACCCACGCGAGCTGCGCACGGAGAAGGCGACACTGTATCGATTCGAGTAAGCTACGCGGCGTCAGACTTCAAGCCGAATAGATAGCCAAAAGTCGTCCCCGAGTATCGCGCTCACCTGTTCCAGCGAATCGACGAACCAGTCCGCGCCAGTAAGTTCCGATTGTGTGTGGGACGAGAGCACCGCCAACACGCGACATCCAGCGGCCTTTCCTGAGGTGACGCCGGCAGGGGAATCTTCAATGACGAGGCAGTCGGTTGGTGCAAAGCCGAGGAGCTTTGCGCCGGCGAGATAAGGCTCGGGATGTGGCTTGCCATTGGCGACTCGCTCGGCGGGCACCAGAACTTTCGGGATGGGAAGCCCGGCGTGCTGCAGGCGACCTTCGAGCAGACGCCTGGTGGCGGAGGTGACGATGGTCCAGCGATCGGCGGGCAGCGATGCAAGCAGCTTTTCAACGCCAGGCAGGATAATGAGACCGCTGTGATCTTCAGCGTCGTAGTCTTCGAGACGGCGTTGCTCGATGACGGGATCGAGATCAGGGCGGAGCGCGCGCAGCGTGTCGACGGCACGGCGGCCGTGGGTGGACTGCAGGGAAAAAGTGCCCTCCATGTTGTGATGCTTGGCCCAGCGCAGCCAGCAGCGCTCATCGGCGCCGGTGGAACTGATGAGCACGCCATCCATGTCGAAGAGAATGCCGCGGGCTGTGATCGTGACTTGAGACATGTCGCTGATTGATGATGGCATGCAGCGCGGGGCGCGCGCATCTGCCGTGCTGATCTGCAGCAAATCCGAATCAGCGCTAAGCTATCGTTATGTTCCTTTGAGGAGGACCCCGTCCGTGGAACGTCGTGATTTCTTGAAGCAGAGCGCTTTCACCGCCGCAGCCGCTGCGAGCGCACGGCTCGCCTCCGCCAGCCCCACACAACCCATTGCGCGACGCCCGCTCGGCAAGACGGGCGAGAACCTTTCCATCATCGGCTTCGGCGGCATCGTGGTGATGGACGAGGATCCGACGCAGTCAAAAAACATCGTGGCCGAAGCAGTAGACCGTGGGGTCAACTACTTCGACGTTGCGCCGAGCTACGGTAATGCACAGGAGCGGCTTGGCCCGGCTCTGGCTCCGTATCGCAAGGATTGCTTTCTCGCCTGCAAGACCGAAGGGCGAACGAAGGATGATTCACGCAAACAGCTTGAAGAGTCTTTGCGATTGCTGAAGACGGATCATGTCGATCTGTATCAGGTCCACGTGCTGACCAAGATGGCGGACCTGGATAAGGTGCTTGGGCCGGGCGGGGCGATGGAAACAATGGAGGCGGCGAAGAAGGAAGGCAAGATTCGCTATATCGGCTTCTCTGTGCATTCGGCAGAAACCGCTGTCGCCGCGATGGATCGCTATCATTTCGACACGGTGTTGTTCCCGGTGAACTTCGTGCTCTTCTCGCAGGCGAACTTCGGGCCGCAGATCCTGAAGAAAGCGCAGGAGAAGAACATGGGTATCCTGGCGCTGAAGTCCATGGCTAAGACAACGTGGCCGGCGAGCGAGAAGAAGAACCACCCCGAACCGAAGTGCTGGTATCAACCTGCAGCTTATCCGAACGAGGCGGCACTTGGATTACGCTGGACGCTGGGACATCCGGTCACGGCGGCGCTGCCTCCGGGCGATGAGAAATACTTCCGGCTGGCGATGGATGTAGCGCAAAACTATAAGCCGTTGGAGCCGCATGAAGAAACGGCGCTGCTTTCAGGTGCGGTAGGCGCCGAGCCGATCTTCCATCTTGGAAACGATGTGTAGGAAACGATGTCTAGTGCGTCATGCCTGCCTCCGAATGCCGGAGGCAGGCATGACAACTCAGCATGAGAAGCTCTGCGAAGCCTTCTGGTTGAGATCACGCCCCGACTGAGCGTATAGAGTGGCATCTTCTTCCGGATGTGCCGACGCCGCTATACGCGAGAGATGCCGCATGTTGCTCATCGTCACCGCGGAACTCGTAGCACTCCCCTCCAACCAGAAGAGCAGCGTATCGGCTATATAGCGAGTCTGCTTCGCAACTTCCTCGAGCCCTCGGGTGATTGTGCGCTCAAAATTACGCTGCGGGTCGATCCCACGATCTGAATCGGGTTCACAATTCCCCACTTCAAAGAGTTGGACCGACCGTTCATGGTTTCGAAGGACCGTCCGGGCGTAGCGCGCGTCTCGCTCAAAAAGAGCGACCGCGCACAGACGCATGGCAGCATTTACGGATTGCGCCTTTTTCTCCAGCACCGCAGATCTCTCGAATTGGTTGCCTTCGAGGAAGCACATCGTGCTTAGCGCGATCTCTGCGGCTGCGGAGTACGTGGCGCGAAGAGCGGTTGCGATGCTCAACGCCGCGAATGCAAAACGGAAGTCCAAAGCATTTGCGATTCCCTCATTCACGGCTCCCCGAGATAGATTCTTAATCCTGCGGTCGCGTTCTACGATCTCATCGCCTGCCGTTACAGCGTGGCACGCGAAGTCGACATGCAGTTGGTACCCCTTCACAGAATAGTCAAGGGCCCGCTGGGCCACTCTTGCCATGGCGAGCAGTTGCGTTCGCAAGATTTGAATTTGTGATTGCGGATTCATTTGCGTTACATCCTTCACTCATTATTGGAGTCTGATGCTTCAGAGAAATATTCAAGAAAGTATTTCTTCTCAATTGGAGACCTTTTACAAGCGTTTAAGTAAACGAGTATGAGGAGAACGGGAAATCAATAAATAACTGTATGGAGCCGCCTTCTTAGCTAGCGGCCCGTGGTGGGGTCGATGGTTCTGCTGATCTCCGTCACTGTGGTGGCGGGAAAGCCGCTGACCTCTGCATGCTGATGAATGAGCTTCTCGTCTTCGGCCAAGTACACGCAGAACATCTTGTCCGCAGCGATGAAGGATTCTACCCACTGGATATCCGGGCCTAACTGACGCAATACAGAGTTAGATTTGGAGGCCGCTTGGCTCAGCTGCTCACGCTCCAGAGTTCCAACTCTGGGTATTTCTCGCTCAATAAGATACTTTTTCATAGGCTTTTCCTTTAGCGCTCGGTAAATAGATCGCTGCTCTCTATTTCCCAAAGAGGCGAATTGCCGGAACGCATCCATACGGCAGATATGGCCGTCTGAGCAGCCTATTCGACATCGAATGCATTGAGCTCTTCGACAATTTTAGGAAAGTTGTCCGTGGCAAATGTCACGATCTTGTTTCCTTGTGAAATTTTCTTTCGACCATTAAGGCCGCATCCGCGCGCTCACGACTTGAGATCTCTACAGGTTCGCTAATAATGAGATTGCGCTGATTTTTGTTTCATGATTTTTCTATCTCCCCTCAGCTCATCCTCAAACGGCTCCTTGCGATTGCTCTGGAACCAAGTTGCTTCGGTTATTGAAGGTTAGGTAGCAAATAGTCTTGTCGCAAGATGGCAGATATGCCATCCTGCATAGGTAGTTGCGCCAGCCGGTGAGGAGTTATATCGATGAAAGATGTAACGATCCTGTTTCTCGATCAGACTTTCTCCTCCACTGCCATCGGTCCGATGGAGGTCTTTCGTCATACCGGAACGCTGTGGAACAACTTCACGGGCCATAAGCCGGTGTGTCACTTTCGCGTGACCACTGCTTCGGTGGATGGACGTGCAGTGCATTGTGACGGACCGATCGATATCCAGCCGGCAGTGGCGCTGGCGGATGTCCGCAAGACAGACCTGATCTTTATTCCTTCGACGGGACTCGGCATAGACGATGTAGTCGAGCGGAATGCTCCGGTGGTTCCATGGTTGCGACGCTGCCACAAGCGGGGCGCGGCTATTGCGAGCGTTTGTTCCGGTGTCGGTCTGGTCGCGGCCACAGGTCTGCTCGACGGCAAGCGAGCCACCACGCACTGGAGTCTCGGCGAACGATTCCGCGAGAAATATCCCAAGGTGCGCTGGATGCCGGAACTGATGGTGACAGAGGATGGCAGCTTTTATTGTGGCGGTGGCGTGAACGCGGCGCTCGATCTCAGCTTGTACCTGGTAGCGCGATTCTGCGGACACGAGGTAGCGATGCAGAGCGCGAAGGCCTTGCTCATCGAAATGCCACGCGCGTGGCAGGCTGGATTCGCTATTGTGCCGTTAAAGACAGAGCATTCCGACGAGAGCATCTCCGCTGCGCAGGACTGGCTCCATGAAAACTTCCACCAGAGCTTTCCGCTCGAAGCGCCGGCCGAACGCGTGGGCATGAGCCTGCGCAATTTCGTTCGCCGATTCAAGCAGGCCACTGGTGACAGCCCCCTGATTTATTTACAGAAGTTGCGCGTGGCTGCGGCCAAGCGGTTGCTCGAGAACGATCATCGCACCATGCAGGAGATCAGCGACGCGGTCGGTTATCAGGATGCTGTGTTCTTCCGCAAGATCTTCCAACGGCACACTGGAGTTTCGCCGAGCGCTTACCGGCAGCGGTTTGGGACATAGACCAGCGATTGACACGTTTTCCGCCGCGGCCTAGTCTAAGGAACACGATGACTCGGGTTGGTTCACCCATGCTTGCCTGTTGCTGCTGCTGTCATTGCGGCCGGGCGCGGGTGCGCTGTTCGACGGGCATCGGATAAGTTCTTCGATAATCGCGACGCAAGACCCAGACCCACCCGCAGACGCTGCCGGTTGGGTCTTTCACTTTTCCGGCAGCAATATCCGCCAAACGACGAAAGGTTGACTGACCATGAGCACTTTTGGAGAGACGACAACCGAGACGGCCCGGCTGCCCCGCCTGGGTGAGACGGCTCCGGACTTTACCGCCAAAAGCACGCACGGGGAGATCCGGCTGAGCGATTACACAGCAAAGGGCCGGTGGGTGCTGCTTTTTTCCCATCCCTCGGATTTCACCCCGGTGTGTACCACCGAGTTTGTCGAGTTCGCGCGGCGCTGGCCCGAGTTCGATGCGTTGAGCGTTCAGCTGGTCGGCGTGTCGATCGACAGCATTTATTCGCACATTGCGTGGGTGCGGGATATTGAGCAACATGCCGCTGTAGAGGTGAAGTTCCCCGTCGTGGCCGATCTGGACCAGCGGGTGGCGCGCCTCTACGGCATGGTGCACGAGGCGACCGCGGATACCGCGACAGTCCGGGCAGTATTCGTGATCGATCCAAAGCAGAAGGTGCGGACGGTGTTGTACTACCCGATGCAACTCGGACGCAGCATCGATGAATTGCTGCGTGTCGTCCAGGGACTGCAGACGGTGGACGCAAATGGCGTGAGCTGCCCGGCGGACTGGAAACCAGGTGAGTCGGTGATCGTGCCGGCGCCGACGACACAGGCGGATGCGGCGAAGCGCGCCAACGGCGGCGGCGCAGGACTGGACGTGAAAACCTGGTATCTGTCGAAAAAGGAACTGGAAGTGAAGCCGCTCGTGGGTTCAAAGAACTAGACCCCAGGGGGCAACAGTCCCCGGAGGGAACGACGGGCAACTGCAGCGAGGGGAATTTGCGACGGATTGCAGCGCGACTTCCCCTCTTGCTGCGTCTCTTATGTACCTGCTTGCGCTAACGTGCGCGGCTCGCCAGTCGTCTGAACTTCAGGAAACCGTATGGTCTCTCGCATCTCCGCGTCTTTCCGGCTCGTGCTCGTTGCAGTCCTCTGCGGGCTGAATGCGACATGCATGGTGAGCGCCACCCCTCGCGGTCGCGAAATTACATGGCGTGCGAGGGCGGACGTCTCCGAGATGACGCCGGTCAGCCCGAGGAGTCGCTCGTCGCGAGAAGACACGGTCGCTGGCGATGCGCGAGTTCATCAAGTTTCGTTCGTCCACGCCAACTCATTCGCGCCGGACCATCTGCAGCATGTGTCACATCTACAGCCGCGGCGAGTGGCTTCCCGCGCATCCACCCCGACCACTTTTTCCAAGGCCGACTGGATCGTTGCGCCGACTTTTGCTGCGACCCTGCTCGCATCCGAGAATGCGCTGACACTGGGCCGCGCTCCGCGCGCGCCTGGCCTGGGCCGCGCACCGCCTCCTGCATAAACCCGCAAGCAACCGATAAGGACGATGGCGCCTGTGCGCGTAACGCACAGTTATCGTGCGACGGAGATCCAAGTTCCGTTTGCATGTTCCGAAGGGCCTGCACCGCCTTCCCGAACCGCCACTCATCCTTTGTCTACAGGTGCTTCGCCCGAGCGCCGTCACATCAGGCGCATCCGAGGAGGTTTTATGCAGCAACTGCTCGCAGGCTATGCCCGATTCAAATCGCAGGTCTTCGCTCAACACTCCCGCCATTTTGCCGAACTGACCTATTCCCAGGAACCGCAGGCGCTTTTTATCACTTGCTCCGATTCGCGGGTCATGCCGGAGATGATCATGCAGTGCGTTCCCGGCCAGATCGTTTCGTGCCGCAATGCGGGAAATCTCGTGCCGCCTCCGGAAGAGGTGACGAGCGGTGTAGCAGCCACGATCGAGGACGCAGTGCAAGTGCTGCGGGTACCGGACATCATCCTCTGCGGTCACTCCGACTGCTGCGCGATGCGTGCTCTGCTCGACGAGGGAAGGCTGAAAGACCTGCCACTTGTCCGCTCCTGGCTGAGCTACGCAGGACCGATGGCACGTGCTTTCCGAGGCGTCATGCAGGACCCGCGAGTGTGGCCGATGGAGGAGCGGCTGAGCGCCCTCACGGAGCTGAACGTACTTGCGCAGTTGCAGAGCTTGCGCTCACACCCGTCCGTTGCGAGGAGCCTCAGGAGAGGCAGCCTGCGGATACATGGCTGGGTCTACGACATACCAACGGGAGAGATCCGCTGTCTTGATCAGCACACAGGGAGTTTTCGGCCGCTGCTGCCAAAGGCACCATCAGACACCGAGCGTTCATTCGAGGTGGAACTGGTCGCCTGAAGAGATCTCGATCGCACGATTTCGGATCGGTGAACAGAAGGACGGCAGCGTAAGATGGCGCTGCCCTTCATTTTTTTTGACCAGATGACCCGATGATCGTCCGATCTAAAACCAACTGGTGGACCCTGCTATTTGTGTGGCGCGGCTCCATGATGAAGCAGATGCTGCCGCAACTGCTGATCGTGGCGGTGTTGAGCGTGTTCGCGGTGTGGTCCGAAGGTACAGTCTTCAAACACAAGGTGCCGCTGAACGCGACGCCGTTCACCCTGGTCGGAGTGGCGCTGGCGCTGTTTCTCGGCTTTCGCAACAGCTCGGCCTATGACCGCTGGTGGGAAGGTCGAAAACTGTGGGGCGCGCTCGTGAACACGATGCGGACGTTGACGCGGCAGGGGCTGACAATGACGGGCGAAACACGGGACAAGCGCGTATTCCTCGACATGCTTGTGGCCTTCACTTACGCGATGCGCGACCAATTGCGGGGCGATGTGTTTGCTCGAAGTTCGGAGTTGCTGCCACCGGCGCTGGCTGTGGAGGTGGATGGTGCGCGCTATAAGCCGTTTATCATTCTGCGCGCGATGGGTGAGTGGATGTCGGCGCGCCAGCGCGAGGGCGCAATTGGCGAGATCACAATGACGGCGATCGACAGAAATCTGGTCGAGCTGTCGAACATTCTCGGCGGATGCGAGCGCATCGCTGCTACGCCGGTCCCCTTTGGCTACTCGGTGATGATCCACCGTGTCGTCTACTTCTATTGTGCTCTGCTGCCGTTTGGCTTGGTCGACGCGATTTCCTGGATGACACCGGTGGTATCCATGGTGATGGCGTACTCGTTCATTGCGCTGGACTCGTTGGCGGCGGAGTTGGAGATGCCGTTCGGCCGCGATGACAACGACCTTGCGCTGGATGCGATCTCGCGGAATATCGAGTTGAGCATCCGAGAGATGAGCGGGGAACCCCTCGAGAAAACATCGCTGCAGCCGGTGGGGTATGTGCTGCACTAGCGGCGCGTTGAATCGAAAGCGATAGGAGAGTGATGGCGCCGACGACGTGGAAAGCAAAAAGGGACAGCCGCAGCCGTCCCTTTTTTGCGATGTTGCGCTGTGGTTTACAGAGGTTGAACGTTCTCTGCCTGCCAGCCCTTGGGGCCCTTCACCACGTTGAACTGAACTGCCTGACCCTCCTGGAGGGTGCGGAAGCCCTGTGCCTGAATGGCGGTGTGGTGAACGAAAACATCTTCTCCGCTCTGGCGGCTGATGAATCCGAAACCCTTGGCGTCGTTAAACCACTTCACTGTTCCCTGTTCCATATTGCTTAAGTCCTTTACTGCTGAGTTGTGACGCTGAATTCAAGATCGGTCTCGGCAAGTAGAGAACTGCAGATACAGAACTAGCAAAACCTGTCCAATTCGAACGCTGTCTCAGTATACAACGGATGGGGTAAAACTTGTGGTTACTTTCGTAAGCAAAAATACGGTACCGGCCCCGAAGGGCTGTCCGATCTGCCAATTCGGCACGAAAATCAGTCTTCCGGCGCAATGGCGTAGTAGCCCTTGCGGGACTGGACCTTCAACGCCTCATCCCGTTGGCGGCAATCGATATCCACCTTGCGGTACGTCCCATCTGTCTTGGTATTGGTCGGGGTGTAGCTGGCCACATACTGGGTGCGCAACTCGTCTTCTATCTGCTGGAAAGCCGCCTCGAGCTTCTTGCCATTGTTGCCGACATTGATGAGCCGGCCGCCGGTCTGGTCCGCCAGCTGATGCATGACGTAATCCCCGCTGTAGCCGATGCTGTACATGCCGCCGCCGTAGAATCCGCGATCTGCGATGAGCAGGACGTAGACCATGGAGTTGGCCTTCTGGGCGGCCTCGATGGCGTCCTTTAGCTTGGCCCGCGAGCCCTGGTCCTCTCCGTCAGTGAGCACGATCATCGCCTTGCGGCCCGTTTCGCCGGCGAGTTTGTCGTGCGAAGCCTCGACCACTGCATCGTAAAGCAAGGTGCCGCGGGGTGTGCCGGTGGGCAACGGGCCGGTGGTCATGCCGCCTGTACCGACGTTTATCTGCGCCTTCTGCATATCCTGGGCGAGAGCGCCGGCGTTTGAGGTGAAGTCAGAGAGCAGGTCGATGTCAACGTCGAACGAGACGAGAAAGGCCTGGTCCTTCTGCCGCAGAATGCGCTTCAGGAACTCCGAGCCGGTCTGCTGTTCGAGTGGCAGCACGTTCTGTTGGGAGCCGGATGTGTCGAGCAGGATGCCGAGCGTGAGCGGCTGATCGACCTCGGCGACGAAGTTCTTGAGCTTCTGGGGCAGCTTGTCCTCGAAGACCTGGCAATCATCGCGGGTGAGGTGCGGAATCAGCAGGTTTTTCTTGTCGCGCACATCGAAGTAGAGCGAAACGAGGTTGACGTTCTGGCGGAAGGTAGCCACGGACTGCGACGTGTCGTCGTTGCCGTTGGGATCGCCCGGCAGGCCCTCAGGTGCGGCACCGGGCGAAGGAGCTTCCTGGGCATGGAGGCGCGCTGCCGGAAGCGCAAATGCGGCACAGAGGAGCAGAAGGGACAATATACGGCGCATGGTCGTCTCCTATTAGACGCCAGCCCGGCCCGTAGGGCGAGCGGATTAGCGAGTCGGCAAGGCATCGCACCGGCACGGGAGCGTCGGGCCCGGTCATCGCGCGGCGTCTCTCTCTGATACGCTGACATTGGACTAGAGCGGATAAATATCAGAAATCCGCTCAACAGGCCGCGGGCGTCGCGTCACTGCGTCTAATCCCGAAACGCAGTCCTGCACAGGCGAAAGCCGGGATAAGGCATCTTCCCTGCAGGTAGACCGGCTGGCGGAAGTTCATGTGGCCTTTCTTGAGGGAAGGCTACGCCGAGATGACCTTCGCGGCTAACAGCATCAGGAAGAGTGCGTTAGCCCCGGAGAATGGTGTGGAGGAGCTTTGGGCGGAAAGCAGTGGGCGTGGAGTTTGGTAGCAGCGGTTCCCCTAGTGGGATTGGCAATAGGCGCTGCACAGCAGAGCGGCAGTGGTTCGCTGCCGGATGTGCCGAGCGCGCAGCAGGGCGCGTCTGGTTCGCAGACAAATAGCGGCTCACAGAGCGCTGGCGCCGCAGAGAGTGGCTCACAGCAGAGTGTGCCGGATGCTCCCAGCGCGGCGCCCAGCCAGGGTGCGGACAGCCTGCAAAACCTGACCCGCCAAGTAGCGCCGGGCAAAGCACCCACTTCGGATAATGACCAGGTGCAGGCTCCGCCGCCTCCACCGAGTAACGCACCGAATCCTGACGGTCCGCCGCAGCAGGAAGCGCCATATATTCCGAAGACCCCTGAAGAGGCGAAGCAGTTTCACCTCATCATGCAAACCACTCAGGTGATAGTGCCGACCACAGTTCTGGACAAAAACCACCATCAGGTAGCTGCGCTGACCTTCCGCGATTTTCGCGTGTATGAAAACGGACAGAGGCAGCACATCAACTATTTCAGCGTATCTCCGGCGCCGCTCTCAGTCGCTTTCGTGATCGATCAGAGCATGCCCAAGGACACGATGAAGAAGGTGAACGACAGCCTCTCGGCGATCCAGGGAGCCTTCACGCCGCAGGACGAGGCGGCAGTCTTCACTTACGGCAATGGCGTGACGGAGCAGACGACGTTTACGGCAACGCAGGGCGATCGCCTGCCCATGGTGCTGGAACGCTCGAAGAAGGAAGGCACTGAGATGGGTGGCCCACAGATGGGTGGCCCGATGGGCATGCCGGGACCATCCATCAACGGCAAGTCAGTGGATCCGAATGTGAATGGCACCTCCCGGCCGGGATTCGATCTCAATCTTCCGCACGAGGCGCACACTCTTTCTGACGCGATACTGGCTGCCGGGAAGGAACTCCAAAGCCGCCCCAAGGAGCGTCGCCGCATCATTTATGTCATCAGCGACGGCAAGGACGTGCGCTCAAAGGCCAATGTGCGCGAGGTGATCCGCTTTCTTCAGGGCAATAATGAATTCGTATACGGCACGATGGTGGGCGACGCCGCCACCTGGGGCATCGGCTACCTGGATCGCTTCCATATGCCACTGATCCCCGCCGAAAACGTGCTGCCGCGTTATGCCACTGCCACAGGCGGCATCCTGGAGGCTCAGTTCTCCGCAGAAGGCATGGAGAGAAGCTTCGCAACAATTGCGAAGGAAGCGCGCACGCAATACACGCTCGGCTTCTTGAGCCATCTACCGACGATCGATAACCGCTACCGGGTGCTGGACGTGCATGTGGAGCGCCCAAACCTGTACGTAAATGCTCCTCTGGGCTACTACCCGACGGCTGCGACGCGCTGATGACAGGCGGTATCGGTGCTGTCGCTGGCGGTGTGAGCGGCAGCACGGCGACAGTCGCGCTAAGTCTGGCGTCCGCGGCGATCTGGGGCACCAGCGACTTTGTGGGCGGCATCGCAGCGCGGCGACTGCCTTCGCCCGCTGTGGTGACATTGGCCCACTCCTTGAGCCTGGCGCTGCTGATCTCGCTGGCGCTGATCCACGGCTCAACGCGGCCCGATACGCAGTCCGCCGTTTATGGAGCGTTGGCCGGGGTGGCATGCGGCACAGGCGTGATGGTGCTCTACAAGGCGCTGGCGCTGGGCGGCATGGGGCTGACCGCGGCAGTGAGCGGCGTGCTGGCCGCGGTGATGCCGGTGATTTGGGCATTTGCGACGGAGGGGCTGCCGCGCGCACCGCAGCTCGCAGGTATCGTGCTGGCGGGGGTGGCAATCTGGATGATTGCGAGTGCACCGGGATCGCCGTCCTCGAAGCAGGCCATCCTGTTGGGCGCCGCAGCGGGCGGCAGCTTTGGATGTCTCTACATCTTCCTCAAGCTCGCGGGGCGCGGTGGCGTGTTGTGGCCGCTGGCGTGTTCGCGTATGGCGAGCACCACGCTGGCAGCCGCCGTTACCTGGATCGGGATGCGACGTGCCGGCAGAGCAAAGATCGATTCAAGAGCGAAATTGCCGTGGCCGGGTTGGGCGGTGCTGGGTTTGATCGCAATCGCGGGTGTCTTCGACGCGAGCGGAAATACCTTCTACACCATCGCGACGCGGCTGGGGCGGCTGGACATCGCGGCGGTGCTGAGCTCGCTCTATCCTGCTTCGACGATTTTGCTGGCGGCGGTGCTGTTGAAGGAGCGCACGACGCTCAGCCAGACGGCCGGCATGGCGCTGGCACTGGTGGCCGTGGTTCTCATTTCCGTCTAGCGGCAGCCCCTGGCGGGCGGCGCAGTACACTTCTCTCCTTCGTATGAAAAAGGCATGACAGAGACAGCGCATTCTCAAAATAATCAGCCGGGCCGCGTGGAAGTGATCACCGGGCCCATGTTTTCCGGCAAGAGCGAAGAACTGATCCGGCGGCTGAAGCGCGCGCAGATCGCGCGGCTACGCGTTGCCAGTTTTAAACCCGACATCGATCTGCGCTACCAGCCGGATGCGATTGCTTCGCACAGTTCGCAGACGATCAAGGCGCAGGCGGTGCGCGATGTGGAGCGGCTGCGTGCGGCACTCTTCGCGGCACTGGAAACGATTGACGTAGTGGGAATCGACGAGGCGCAGTTCTTCGACGAGTCGCTGGTAGGACTTGCCATGGAATTGGTTCACGCAGGCAAGCGCGTCGTGCTGGCCGGCCTCGATACGACATTTGCGGGCGAGCCATTTGTACCGCTGCCTGCGTTGATGGCGATCGCCGATGAGGTGGTAAAGCTCTCAGCCGTGTGCATGCTGTGCGGCGCGCCGGCGATCCACACACAGAGACTTGGAACCAGTCAGCAACTCGTCGTGGTGGGTGCGGCGGGGATGTATGAGGCGCGATGCCGCGCCTGCTTCCGGCCAGAAGGCGATCTGCCTGCGGCGGAACAGCTCAAGCTGCCAAACAACTAAGAGGCCCGGCTCAACAACGAGTCTTCAACTTGGGTTATGGAGGAGCTCGCCGCGTAGCGTGGTCACGGCCTGACCGCGCAGCTTCACGCGATCTCCGGCAATGCGAAGATGCAGCCAACCGCCTCGCGCAGAAGCCTGGTACGCAACGATCTCCGGCTTGGCCAGGCGTGGAATCCAATAGGGTGCAAGGCCGCAGTGCGCGGAGCCGGTGACGGGGTCTTCATCAATGCGGAAGCTGGGGTAAAAGCAGCGGGAGACGATGTCGGCGTTGCTTTTTGCGCCTGCGGCGGTGACGATGACCCCGCGCGCATCTTCTGCATTCGAGAGTGCTGCGATTTGTTTGAGGTCCGGGCGAAGTGAACGTACGATCGACTCGCTCGCGAGTTCGACGAGGTAGTCGAGGCGGTTGCGGCCGACAAAGACCGGCTCCGCGCCAAGCATGGCGGCGAGACCGTCGGGCGCCGTGGCCGGAGAGACAGGCTCAGCGGGGAAATCCAGCTCCACCCAGGCAGCGCCATCGATCAGCACGCGATCGGCCGTCAGGAGGCCGCTGCGGGTGCGGAAGCGCGCCTGCTCCTGGGCTCCGAGAGCGCCGGTCTCCCAAAGATAGTGGGCACTGGCGAGCGTGGCATGGCCGCAGAGGT
>Ga0210396_10002522_pt1 | contig 18658 bp, 12 predicted proteins | sample IncBWH17OmetaG_FD_155466 | JGI IMG/M metagenome (GOLD analysis project Ga0210396, IMG submission 155466) | Forest soil microbial communities from Barre Woods Harvard Forest LTER site, Petersham, Massachusetts, United States - Inc-BW-H-17-O ... | reverse complement strand
CGCCCGGCGGCCACCGCATCAACCCGGCCGCATTTGCCGTAGCCCCCGGCTCCGTTCAAGGCGATCTAGGACGCAATGCGCTCAACGGATTCGGGATGTCGCAGCTGGATCTGGCCGTCCGCCGGGAATTTACCCTAGGCGAAAAACGATCGATTCAGCTCCGAATTGAGGCTTTTAATGCGCTGAATCACGCCAATTTTGCCGATCCAACGCGCTTTTTGGCCAGCCCCCTGTTTGGCGAATCCAGCTCCATGCTGAATCTGATGCTCGGCGCCGGCAGTCCGGGCAGCGGCCTGGCGCCCATATTTCAATCGGGCGGGCCAAGATCGCTGCAAGTGACGGTACGCTTTCGGTTCTGACGACATTACGGCTCCATTACGTCCTGGCCGACTACCCGGTAGACCGACCGGTCGTTCGGTTGAGCGTAACCCCCTAGCGATCAAGAGCTTTCCCACGCGCCCATCACCTCAAAACGGGAAACTCCCCTTGACATGGGGTTGATATTGGGACAAAATTGACCAATTGCTCTCGTCAGGGCCAAAGGAAAGGGTGTCGAAAAAATGTTACGAGTAACTTCTGCGTTGATGTTGCTTGCTGTGCTCAGCTGCATGACGGCGCTGGCTCAAGCGCCTACGGGGATTATTACAGGAACTCTTACGGACGAATCCGGTGCCGTGATCCCCAACGCGACGGTCACCATCACCAATAAAGCCACGGGTGTTATCGCCCGTACCGCAACTACGGACGCTCAGGGCTATTACAGCGCTCCGTCGCTGCCCGCCGGTGATTACGAAGTGCGCGCCGAAGTCTCCGGATTTCGCACTGTACAGCGCGATGCTACCGTCCAAGCGGGTAGCACTACTACAGTGAATATGCCCATGACTTTGGGCGCCACCAAAGAGGTGGTGACGGTGGAAGCCGCAACCTCGCAGATTAACTACGAAACGCATAATATTGAAGGCGTCATCTCGCGCAGCACCATCCAGGATCTGCCGTTGAACGGCCGCAGCTACCTGCAACTGGCGTCCCTCGAACCTGGCGTACAAGTCTCATCGGGAACCGTGGCACAGTTCAATGTTTTATTCACCGTCAGCGTTTTGGGCGGCGGAAACCGCACGGCGGTCACGATTGACGGCGGGAATGTCTCGGACAACATCGATGTCGGCGGCGGCATGTCCTCCATGAACTTCTCGCAAGAGACCGTGCAGGAATTCCAGCTTTCCGAAGTAAATTTCGATATCGCGACCCCCATTTCCTCAGGCGGCGCCATCAACGTCGTGACGCGCTCAGGAAGCAACGATTGGCATGGCAGCGCCTACTTCTTCTATCGCGACCACAACATGGCCGCTTACCCCAACCTGCAGCGCCTTCCGAGCGTTCCGAACCCGTTTTTTGTCCGTCGCAATCCGGGCGCATCCTTAAGCGGACCTATCAAGAGGGACAAGCTGTTCTTCTTCTTCAATTACGAGTTTCTCAACCAGGTTCAGGCCCTGAGCATTCAAAACACTGATCCGGCCTTCGCATTGTTACAAAACACTTACGGCAGCCCGTATGTGAGCAAGACGATCAGCGCGCGTATCGATTATCACATCAGTTCGAAAAATAACTTGTTCCTCCGCTACTCGCACGATGGCAACTCCGGATTTGGCCAGTCGCTAGAGTTCGGCGACCCATCCAATTGGCCGCACAACACCAATTGGGCCGACCAATCCATCATCGGACTCACCAGCTCGCTCACGCCGACCATCGTTAACGATGCCCGGTTCCAATACAACTATTGGAATAACCACAACAATCCTGCAGTGGCGTCTGATTGCTCGGCGCCTTGCGTGGCGGGCAGCCTGCCCAACGTCTTTTACTTCCAAGGTTCCAACGAGCCGGCTATTGGCCCTAACTTCAACGCTCCACAGGGACGAAACACGCGCCGGTTCGAGTTTGTGGATACGTTGAGCTGGCAAAAAGGCTCCCACCGGTTCAAATTCGGAGGCGACCTCAATCCGACCAAGTCCGCCGGCCTATGGGGATTTTGCACGCCGATGTGCGTGGGCGCATTCTCGCCCACTTATGTGAGAGCCGCGCTGGGGGCAGCGTTGCCCGCGGCGGCAATCAACGCCCTATTTCCGACCCTTCCAACCCAACTGAAGACCGACGCGGATGTCCTGAATCTGCCGGTTCTAAACATTAACAGCAGCATCTTCAGCGGTATTGGAGTAGGTAACGTTTCTCTGCCGGGTGCCTACGATTACGATCAGAATAAGAATTACAACCAATACAGAGCATACTTCCAGGACGTCTGGAAGATTCGCGAAAACCTAACCGTCAACTACGGCTTGGCATGGAACGCCCAGACCGGTTTCTATAACTCCGATCTGCCCAAGCCGTCGCTCTTGGCGCCTATTCTCGGGACCGGTTCGGGCAATCTGGGACCCACCGTGAACAACACCAGAGAATTCCAGCCGGCGCTTGGTTTTGCCTGGAGTCCCGGCAAGAATCAGAAGTGGGTCATCCGCGGTGGCGCCGGGATTTACTGGGACAGCACGCCCGGATACTATAAACTCCGCGAGGCAGCCGTGGAAGGTCCCCCGGGCAGCGCACGAAGCACGCTGGCCGCGAGCGCGTTTACGAACATCTACCCCGGAATTCTCAACTTTAACCTGGGCGGTGTTCCCATACCAGTCGGCGCTGCTCTACCACTAAACGCCCTAACGAACATGACGATCGGCCAATTCGTCAATTTAGTGAATCAGGAATTGCCGACCGTTACTGCCGTTCTGGCGCCTCCAAATCCGCCGCGCAGTGGGGCTTTCCCTTTTCCTAATATCGATTATGCCCATCAAGGGGTCGAGATTTATCCGACCCATTTTCCGCTGGCGCGCAGCTATCAAACTTCCATCGGCGTTCAGCACGATTTAGGGCACGGAATGGTGATTACTGCCGATTGGGCTCGCCGGCAAGGCGAGAATGTCAGCCTGGGAGAGGTTGACCAGAATCTCTATACGCGCTACCTGGGATCAACGACACCTGTTCCGGTGATTCCGCTCTGCCCCGGGAGCCAGGGTTTCAGCCCGAGTAGCACCTGTTCTACCGGTGCTATCACGTTTTGGACGGATCAAGGCCGAGCAGTCTACGACGGATTGCTGGTGAAACTCAGCAAGCGTTTCTCGAACCGCTACCAGTTCCTGGCTTCGTATGCGTTTCAGAAAGCTTTGAACGAAACTGTGTGGGACGATCAACATTATATGGCAGGGTACGGCCAGTATCTGCCGCATCACAACCTGCAAATTTCGGGCACGGCGGACCTGCCATGGGGCTTTACACTGTCGCTCAATTCCTCCTTCATCAGCCGTACTCCGCAAACCGCTATCGTGCCCGGTCTTGATCTCCCCGGCACGGCGCCGTCGGGCAGCAATGAACCACTTCCCGGCTTGGCTTATGGCTGTCTTGCGGCGGGATGCAGCAAATCGCAGTTAGCTGCCGCCGTGGCGTCCTATAATGCGAACATCGTTGGCACGAAGAATGCCCAAGGCCAGACCATTACCTCCCAATTAGTTCTGCCTTCCGACTATCAGTTTGGCGACCCGACTATCACGCAGGACTTCCGCCTGACCAAGACGTTCGTTGTCCAAGAGAAATATAGATTCAGCATCCTCGGCGAGGTATTCAACGCCTTCAACATCTCCAATCTCTCGTATCCGAGCGGTGCATGGACTCTGGATACCAAGAGCGCCAACCCGGCCACGCAAGCCTACGCTTTCGGCCAGCCGACTCAACGCATCAACCAGACTTTTGGTTCGGCGGGTCCGCGTGCATTCCAGGTCGGCGCGCGGTTTACTTTCTAATAGGGCTGACAGCTTTTCCGGCGCTGCGGACGGCTTCCGTTCGCAGCACCGCATTGAGCGCCAATTCGTGGAAGTCGCGGAGAACCTCCTGAGGCGCGAGGTCTCCGTCCCGCCGGTACCAGCGGGAGATCCACAGGATCATACCAAACACGCTGAACGTGGCCACGGTGGGATTCACGTCACGCAGTTTGCCTTCGGCCGCCAGTTGCTCCAGCGTCTGCCGGACCAGTTCAAAATAGGCGCGCTTGCGATTCCGGATGGTGCGCTGGTGCGCCGGCGTCAGCGCCGCCATCTCTTCCAAGAGAATGGTAACCGCGCCGCCAACTTCCAGTATCCGCTTGGCATGCCGGTCGATGATGGTATGCAGCCGCTCTTCAGCATCGGTGACCTCGCGCGCTGGAGCCACCACGTCCTCATCGACCATGTCCATGGCGAAGTTCATGATCTCAAACAGAAGCTGTTCTTTGCCGCGAATGTAGTGATAGATGCCGGCCTTGGTGAGGCCCACCGCGTCGGCGATATCGTTCATCGAGGTGGCCGCATAGCCTTTGCGGCACATCACTTCGGCGGCCACCCGGTAAATGTGATCGGCGCGATCCTCTTTCCGCCAGATCGGAACAGCCTTCTTAGTCTTGGCTTGCTTTTGCAGAATTCACCTACGACCAGCAATTATAACAGTTTCAAAACTATTGACATATAAGGCAGTTAGAGTTAAACTCGACCGAACAGTCGGTTAACCTACCGCTTAGTCGGCAAGACAAGGGAGGCTCTATGAACGAAGGACGTCGCGTTTTTTTGAAGTTTACTTCGATGTTGGTGGCTGCTCAAGCGAGCTTCGCCGCACCCGCCAAGGAACCAGGCAGCGGTTCAGTGGTGACAGAGACCACCGATGGCAAGGTTCGCGGGGTCGATTCGAGCGGCGTCAAGATTTTCAAAGGCATCCCCTATGGCGAATCCACGGCCGGCAAGAACCGCTTCATGCCGCCTAAGAAACCAGCCAAGTGGGCGGGCGTCCGCGATGCCACGGAATTTGGACATATCTCACCGCAAACCCTGGTCACCAACCCTGGTGATTATGAAAAGGCCATAGAGTGGGACAAGGAAAAAGGCGGCCTCAGTGAGGATTGCCTCAATCTGAACGTCTGGACGCCATCGCTCAAAAGCGGCGCCAAGCTGCCGGTCCTGGTTCAGTATCACGGAGGCGGCTTCACCACCGGCTCGGGGAATCTTCCCGGGTACGATGGCGAGGCGATGGCTCGCTGGGCGAACGTCGTTATCGTGAACGTAAATCATCGCCTCGGTGCGCTCGGATATACGTATCTCGGCGACCTGGCTGGTCCGGAGTATGCATATTCCGGAGTGGCGGGCATGACGGATTGCGTTGCCGCCCTCCAGTGGGTGCGTGATAACATTGCGAACTTCGGCGGCAACCCGGAAAATGTCTTCATCTTTGGGCAATCCGGCGGAGGAGCGAAGACATCCGTGCTTTTGAGCATGCCTTCCGCCAAGGGTCTGTTTCATCGCGCCGCGGTTCAGAGCGGCTCCACGCTGCGGCTGGCGCACCACGATGCCGCCAGCAAGAACGCTGAGCAGTTGCTCGCTCAGCTCGGTCTCGACAAAAGCCGGATCAGCGAGCTCGAAAACGTCCCCTTCGAAAAGATCGTCGAAGCGCAAGCCGCTTTGGGCCGGCACGCGCCGCCCGTTGGATTTGCGCCCAGCGTCGACGGGAAAATCATTCCAAGAGATCCGTTCGATCCCACGGCGCCTGAAGTTTCAGCCGCAGTTCCGATGCTGGTCTCGACCACGCTGGAGGATGCAGCGTTGAGAATGAACGATTGGGACATCACCGAGGACGGCCTGCGATCCTGGGTGCAAAAGACTTACGGCGACAAGGCCGATCGCATCCTGACCACTTACCGCCGCGCGTATCCGCAAGCGCGACCCTTCTTGGTCAAGGCTCGCATTGCAACCGATAGCGGCGGCCGCCGTAATGCGACTACGATGGCCGAGCGCAAGGCGACTGCGGGCGGTGCGCCGGTTTATCTTTATCGCTGGGACTACCCGTCGCCTGCTTACGGTGGGAAGTTCGGCGCCATCCACGGGATGGATGTGAGCCTGGCCCTCCACAATCCGGTTCCGCCGCTGGCCGGCAACACGGCGGAAACGAAAGCCATGACCGAAAAGCTGTCTTCGGTCTGGCTGGCATTTGCGAAGACCGGCGACCCCAACAATAAAGCTATTCCGCACTGGCCTCCCTACAACGCCGATCAACGTCCGACCATGATCTTCGATCTGAACACGCGGGTGGAGAACGACCCGGCGCACGACATCCGGCTGCTATGGGATGAAGTACGGGCTTAGATTCCTCGCTGCCACCAGCGCGCTCAAGCTGCCGTCCGACAATCTGCTAAAATGTCAGACAGATGAAAGAATATCGAATTACAGTGCGATTCCCCGCGGACTTGCGCCGCAGGCTGAAACAGGCTGCTGATAACAGTGGAACGCGCGAGTCGGACTTGGTTCGCGGAGCCGTCGAACGGCACCTCGCGGTCGAGAACCATTCAATTACCGCATACGACCGTGCCAGGCAGGCTGGGCTGATCGGGGTCGTGCGGGGAGCAAGCAGCGATCTTAGCACCAATCGAGAACACTTCGATGGATTTGGCGGGTCTTGAGCAGGCCGGTCCTGGTTGACACCGGCCCGATCGTGGCTATCCTTTCGGCATCCGACCAACACCATGCTCCGTGCGTGGAGCAACTTCGGAGCATTCGAGGTCCTCTCCTGACTTGTTGGCCTGTGCTCACCGAGGCGGCCTGGCTTCTGCGGGCATACCCCCGGGCTCTACGGGTGCTGATGTCCTCTTTCCAAGGCCGGCCTTTTGAGCTTCTTCCCCTGGGTGAGGCGGATCTTTTCGGAATCGCCACGATCCTCGGTAAGTATCAAGGCTTGGGGATACAACTCGCTGATGCATCCCTGGTGCATTTGGCAAATCGGGAGGGAATTGAGACTGTGTTCACTCTGGACCGGCGGGATTTTGACGTGCTCCGCCTAGCGCGCGGAAAGAAGTTTCGTGTCATTCCATAATGCTGTGGCACAGGCTTTCTAGCCTGTGTCCCCCGATTACCTCACGCCCGCGTGCCGCTTCAGAATCTGCTGCAGGTTTTGTGAAAATGCCGATCGTGCCATCACAATATTGGCACCGGCCTCGTGGGCTTTCTGCTTGAGCTCGCCCTGGACGTGCGAAAGGTAGCCGATGATGCTGATGTTCTTCAGGTCGCCATTGTCCTTCAGTGTGGATATCAGAGGAAGCGGCTCCACCGAATTGTTATTCAAATCGAGGATAATCAGCAGCGGCTTTTCGTGCGTCGCTTTTTCGACCACGTCATGCGCGGATTTCAGGAACTCCACGTCCAGGCCAACACGCTTGGCGGCGTCGCTGATCTTGACGGTGAACAGGAGGTCGTCCACCACGGCCAGGATTTTTTTCTTCTCCCGATTGTGCATCTGGGATCTGTCGCCTATGCTCCTGAATGTTTCTATTAACTAACGGAGACACCAACAAGTTGTAAGGTGGGTCAAACTTATTCTAGCATGTCAGGCATGCCCGGCCGCGCTGTTTTTCCACGCTGGGGTCCTGCGGGCGGCGCGGAATACGATAATGTTGGTGGCTGGTGAAGAAACGTGATGTGGTTCCTCGAAAAAGCAACGGCAAGGCAGGTTCGGTGAGCGCAAGCAGGCGGGCCTTTTTGCTGCTGCCGGCACTGGGCGTGTTGCCGGGCGTGACCCAAAGCGGTCTGGTACCTCCGCTGGCGATTCCGGTCACCCGTATTCTGCTGGCCGGCGATGTAATGCTGTCGCGCTACGTGGGCATCGTCGCTCGCTCGAAAGGCGATCCTGGATGGCCGTTGCACGATGTCTCGGTATTGCTCTCGTCAGCCGATATTGCGTTTGCGAATCTGGAATCGCCGTTCTCCGACCGCGGACGCATGGTCGATAAGGGCATGGTGTTCAAGGCCGAGCCGGAAATGATCCAAGCCTTGGAGCAAGCCGGCATTGATATCGTATCCACCGCCAACAATCACGCTCGCGATTGCGGCCGATACGGCGTGGAATATACCCTCGATTGGCTCCAGCAGCATGGGATCGCAGCGGTTGGGACGGCGCCCACTGCCGAGGCGGCGCGCCAGGGAACGGTGCTCGATCGAAACGGCGTTCGATTCGGTTTCCTGGCGTACACCTATGACCAGTCCAATGGAAATCACGCTGATGTGGATGAGCGCATCGCAATGATGGATCGTGGCCAGATGGCCGCCGACGTAAAGAACATCCTCGAGCGCGCGGATGTGGCGATCGTTTCGATGCACGCCGGCGTGGAGTATCAGCACAAACCTAACGCCCAGCAGCAAGCTTTTGCCCGTGCGGCGATCGACGCCGGGGCGAGCATCGTGGTGGGCCATCACCCGCACGTAACGCAACCAGTTGAGAGCTATGGAAACGGTGTGATTTTTTACTCGCTGGGAAACCTGGTTTTCGACCAGCTCCAGCAAAAGGAGACGCAGCGCGGGTGGATCGGCGACGTCCGGTTTCTCGGCAAGCGAATGGCTGAATACAACGTGATTGCAGTGGACATTGTGCGGACGGCGCCTCGGGCCGCAGTTTTGGTCCCTTAATTTCCGGGTCCCAGACATGACTGCGTTGGTGCTCTCGGCTGGTGGGATGTACGGCGCCTATCAGGCCGGCGCCTGGAAAGTGCTGGCTGAGATTTTTCAGCCGGACCTCATCGTCGGCGCGTCGATCGGCGCGGTAAACGGCTGGGCAATCGCGGGCGGGTGCGAGCCGGACGAGTTGATCCGCCGCTGGTTGAACCTGGAGGAGGCCGCCCGCTACCGCTGGAAAGTCCCCGCTGGGATTTTTGGCGGCGTGCTGGACTCGCGGCCTCTGCAACGCGCCATTCGCCACATCTACGACTCGTACCAACCGCGCGTTGATTTTGGAATGGTGGTGACCGACCTGGTCCGGCTGCGGCCACGGATCGTGCCGGGGGCCGAAGTAACCTGGCAGCACCTGGTGGCGACGACGGCCATCGTGGGAGTCTTCGATCAGGTGCGGCTGGGAGGTAAACTGACTTCCGATGGCGGACTGTTGTCGGCCGTGCCGCTATGGGCGGCGGCGGAGCTGGGCGCGCGTAAGGCCGTGGTGATCGACGTCCTGCCTGAGCCGCCGGGTATCGTGGCCAAAACGTTTGTCGGAGCGATGCGGATGCTGTCGCCGTTCCGCGCTATCGTGCCACCGGGAATGGAAGTGATCCGGATCGCTCCACGGGCGTTGCTCGGACGCCCGCTCGAGTCGCTCTATTGGAGTCATCGGAATGCCGCGAAGTGGATCCAGCAGGGGCAGGCGGACGCCTCCGCGATAGAACATTCCATTGTGAATTGTTTTGAGCGAAAATAGATCTGACATGCCCGCATACCAGATTCATCTTTTAAGGGATAGCCAGCGACAGCAGTTCCGGTGGGCGCCTCACACTTCGGGCGTCACCATAGCCAAGCCGAAGGATTACGAAAAAGGGCGGGTCGTCGAAGCTGCCAGCCCCTATGCGGTCTGGCTGGCATTGCGTGGAACTGAAGAGGAGCTGCAGGTTGGCGATCTGCTCGAAGTCGAGAGCGGCGAACTCCGCATCCTCAAGTACATCGGGTTCGAGGAGGCGCGCTGGTATGTACCAGAACCGGTTCCAGCGCCCACGGCGCCACCGGTGGAGGTAACATAAAAGTTAATCATATGTACAAAGATCCCGCTGCCTGGGATCGGATCAATTCCTTCGCTCTCGTAAGTTATATCCCCGAGCCTTTAGCAGGCTTTCTGGATCGAATGCGGCAGGAACTGGTACCGGACTGTTTTTTGCGCGCGCACGTGACGATTCTCCCGCCGCGACCCATCTCGTCGTCGCCTGGCGCCGCCTGGGATCTGGTCCGATGGTTCGCTCCCCAGTTTGCGGCCTTCGATGTAAATCTAACCAACGTAGAGGTCTTCCCCGTGTCGGACGTGATCTACGTGAACATCGCCGCGGGCGCCGAGCAGCTCACTCAAATGCATGCGGCCATGAACGCCGATGGGCTGCGCTTTCCGGATGCATTTTCTTACCATCCGCACATTACGCTGGCGCAGAATCTTCAACCCGATCAAGTGGACGAACTCACGCGCGTGGCGCGCACCCGATGGGCCGAATGCCCGCACGCCAGAACTTTCCGCGTGGACAAGGCGGTGTTCGTCCAGAACACCCGCAATAGCGGATGGATCGATTTGGGTGAGTGCCGGCTGGGCCACGACGACGCCAAGTTGGTAAATGAGTTTACCGATCTGCTGGTTCTCTAAGCCGGTTTCCTGAAACTACTGAACTGGAAGAACGCTGGTGTTCGCAGCCAGGCCGTCTTGGAGGATCTCCAGTTTTCGGTCGCCACTTTGAGCGTCGGATGGCACCTGAAAGTTGATCTGGTAAAGACCGATGAATCCCGGCGTCAAACCGGCGAACAGAACCGGCGCCGCCTCGCCGTCGATCGCAACCGAGGCCGAAGCGTTGACGGCTGCCAGCGGCGACGATGGAGCTTGCGCGCCCGTGCCGACCGGCGTATCGGTGAGCCCCATTCCCGCCAGATAGGCGACCAGATATTCTCCCGGCTTGGCCGGCGCGGCTTCCGTCACCAGGCTGAAGTCGGCATGCTGCGCGATCACTTGCCCATTGGCCAGCCGCGCGATGCCGGGCGTGACCGGAGCGATATTGATGGCGACGGGCGTGGTGTAGGCGTTGTTCGCGCTCACCAGCACCTGATATTGCTGGCCGGGTACGAGATCCACTGGAAGCTGGGCGTTGATCTGGCCGCTGCTGACGTAGTAGAGCGGCGCCAACTCGCCTCCGATGAGAACGCTCGTACCATTCCACAGGTTGGGTAAAGGAATGGTCGTGCCGCCGGTTGTGGCTGCCATGGCCGACCCGAAGATCTGCACGATGGTGGCCGGCGCCAAAGGAGCGCCCGGCTGCGGATAAAGGTTATGAAGTACGCCGTTGTTGGCCAATATCGGGGCCGCAGTGTCGCTCACGGCGCCGAGAATCTGCGCGGAGGCGGGCTGCAATCCCGATGCAGTCGCTTGGGCGGTCACGGTGAGCTGGGTGGCGGCGTGCGCGGGAGTCCAGGTGGCCGAATAGACCGCGGCGTTGTTGCCGCTCAGGTTCAAGGACAGCGGCGGATCGCCGTTCGAGAACTCGGCGACCACGCGGCCGCTCGTAACCGAATTGCCGCAATCATCGGCGAGCTGGACGGCGACGGTACGCGGCCAGGCGGCCGGAGTCGAGAAATTGCCTGCCAGACTGGTCGGGATCACCACCAGTTTGGCGGGCGTGCAGCTCGATTGAGTGGTTATCGCTCGCGCGGCTATGGCGGCCGAGGCGGAAGCCGATCTGGGGACGATGAATGTGACGTTGACGGTGCGGACGGCCAGGTTACTGATTGAAATATGGACGTCCCCGGTGTAGATTCCGGGCGTGAGATTGACGCCATTCACGGCGATGGTCAACTGCGCGGGCGCGGTTGTGGAAACTGTGCCGGTGACGGGCGAGGCCGAAAGCCAGCCGGAGCCATTTTCGGTCGATACGGCTACTTGGTAAGGCGCGGGTTGGTCGCTACTGGTGTAGACCGTGACGTTCTGATTCCCCGAAGAGGTGAATAGCAGTCCGCTGGGTGCGGGGTCAGGTACAGGAGCGCCGGAAACATCGGTCACGTTCAGCACCACCACGAAATCCTGCGGCGAATTGAACACGTCGGGTGAAGTCACCCCGATCAGCGCGTAATATGCACCTTTTTGCAGGCCGGCCCTGGCGGCGGTGAATTGCACCGTGCCGGGTGGTGCATTATTCAGAACCTGCAGCCAACCTTCGCCGCCGATCTGTTGAGTTGTGAAAGCGATCGGGCTGCCGTTCGAGCTCGATACGGTGAAGCTCTCGGGCGTCGGCCCCGAGACGCCGTTTCCTTGGCGGGCTTGCAACAAAATGCCAGTCGAGCTCAAAATCATCTTCGGCCGGCGAGATATCAGCAGGCTCACGGGAATTCTGGCGGTGCCGTTGGCGGAGTCGATTTCAATGTTCCCTGCATAAGCGCCGGGCGCGAGACGTCGTGAGCCATCCAGTGCCGCCACCAGGATCGCATCTCCGCTCGGGCTCGCAGTACCTGATGCCGGAGTTACGCTCAGCCATGGCACATCAGCCGAAACGGTGAAGTTCAAGCTACCCTGACCGCGGTTGTGGACGTAAATGTTCTGGCTCAAGGGCGCGGCCGTCCCGTCGCTAAAGAAATCGAGTGACTGTGGAGAAACCTGCAAGATCGCGGGCGCGTTATGGACGGTCAGCGGCACTTTGATGGACAAGGGCGCGCGATTGGGTGAGGTGACGGTGATGGTCCCGGAATAGCTTCCGGCCGAAAGCCCGGTTTGATTCACGCTGACGTCGATTCGCCCCGGCGTTGTGCCGCTGGCCGTGGGCATGATCCAGGGGGCATCGGCGGTGGCGGAGAACGGAACTGAGTCGTGCGTGGTCGAAATGACGGAGACGGTTTGAACTGGGGGCGTCGTGGCGGCGCTAACGCCGGTGAATAAGAGGCCGCCCGCGGACACAAGCAGGTCCGGCGCGAAAGGCCGCACCAGAACTTCGTATGAGGCGCTGGTGGATGCTCCAGTAGAGTCGGTGACTTGCACGGCGAAGACGAAATCGCCTGGAGCGGTGGGAGTTCCGCTCAATAGTCCCGTTGAGTCGAGCGTCAAGCCGGGCGGCAGCGGGCCGGAGCTGGTCCATACGAATGGGCGCGCGCCGCCGTCCGACTGAAACGCGGCCGAGTAGGCGACGCTTACCTCCGCGATTGCCAGCAACGACGGCGTAACGATACGCAGGGTCGCCGGCGCCACGTTTAGACTTAACGCCTGGAACGCGACATTGCCGCTCGAGTCGGTGACCTGCGCAGTCACGGTGCCGTTGCCCGCAGTGGTTGGTGTACCGCTCAACAGACCGCCGGAGCTTAGGGTGAGACCATCCGGGATGCCGGAGCCCGACCATTGATAGGGCGGAGCACCGCCCGTCGCACTGAGCGCGGCTTGATAGTAATTGCCGACACCCGCCATCGCAAGGGGCGATGGAGTGGTAATGGTCGGCCCGCCGTTCGACGACAGGACGGTGAGTGTGAAAGGCGCGCTGCTGGCGCGTCCGGCCGCATCTGTCGCGGCGACCGCGAATGCAGTTCCACCGGTCGAGCCGCGCGGGGGTGTTCCGCTTAGCACTCCGCCGGCCGACATGTTGGCCCAGCCAGGCAGGCCGCTGGCCGAGAAGGAGTATGGAGTGGCGCCACCGGATGCGGCGAATGTTGCCGAAAACGCCTGACCCACGGTGGCCTGCAGCGAGGAAGCCGTAGTGATGGACAGCGCCGGATCGATTCCTAAGCTGAACGCGCCGCTGGCCCGATTTCCGGCGGCATCAGCGACTGTCACCGAGAAACTATACGATCCCGCCGATTCCACTGGGGGCGTCCCGCTCAACAAGCCGCCAGCCGAAAGATTAAGGAAGACTGGCAGCCCTGTCGCCGACCACGTGTAGGGACTGACGCCGCCGCTGGCCTGAAACGCGAAGCTGACTTGGGTGCCTTCCTTCGCGCGCGGCAAGGGTGAACTGGTGGCGATCGCCAGCGGCCCAGGATTCACCTGCAGCGTGAATGAAACGCCGTTCAATCGCGACGCGTTGTCCTCGACGGTGATCGTGAAGTTGTAGCTTCCAGCCGAGCCCAAGGGCGGCGTTCCGGAAAGCTGCCCGGCAGAAGTCAGCGTGAGCCACGACGGAAGCCCGGAGGCGGACCAGGAATAGGGCGGCGTACCGCCGGTCGCGCTAAAAGCCGCTCCGAAAGCAACGCCCTCGGTGGCAGCGGCTAAAGTAGGATTCCGGATGACCAACGGCGTAGGATCGACCACTAATTGGAATGGAGCTGTGGCGGCCAAGCCGACCGAATCGGTCGCGCGGATCGTGAAGGCGTAAGAGCCCTGAGCAGTGGCCGCAGGTGTTCCGCTGATGACTCCGGTGGCCGGAGTCAGGAAGATTCCAGACGGTAATACTCCGGAGGTGATCGACCAACTATAGGGCGGGACGCCTCCGGTTGCGGCCAGCGTCGCCAAGTAGGGCAGACCCGCGATCGCACCTGGCACCGCCCCGGCGGTGATGGACACAGGGGGCACGATGTTCACGGCATAGTTCTGGGTTCCCGAAAATGAAGCTCCAGAAAACCCGTCGTCGTCGGTAACTTGCGCCGTAAACGCCGAAGCCCCGGGCTGAGTGGGGATGCCGCTAATGGTTTGTCCGCTAAACGCAAGGCCCGGTGGTAGCGATCCGGAGGTGATGGCGAAGCTGCGATTGATCCCGCTGCCTCCAGCGGCTTGGAGCGAAACCGAATACGGCATGCCAATTACACCCAGCGGCAGCGGCGAAGGAGTGGAGAACAGCAGCTTTGCATACTGCGTGAGGGTGTAGCTGATTACCAGCACCGGGGACACCTGGTTGAAGGTGAACGTCACGTTTCCAGTGCGCGTGACCGGTGTGGTATTGGACGCTACGTTGACGTTAATGTTGTCAAAGCCGTCACCATTGACGAATCCCGTGACGTTGATCCACGGAACCGTGGTTCCCGGGGTCAGGGGGCCGCAGGGGTTGCTTACGCTCAGTACGTCGGGGCCACCCGGATCTTCGAAAGTATGGCCCTGCGACGAGGAATTCGCCGAAGTATTGCAAAAACCGATAAAGAGCGTGCTTTGCGCGGGCGCCGATTGGGGATAATTCGCATCGGTGACCTGGACGGTGAAAAGGTCGCCGTATGCGGTCGGTGTTCCACTGATCACCCCTGCCGGGCTTACCGACAGGCCTGGTGGAAGTCCGCCTCCGACGTAACTCCAGGTGTAGGGGGGAGTTCCGCCGGTGGCGCTTAACGAAGCGCTATAAGGCAAGTTGAACTGACCATTTGGCAATTGCGTGGTGGTGATGGTGAGCGGCTGCGCCTGGCAGACAACCGCCGTGGCCATCACCAGTGTGAGGCACAAAATGAGCGCTAAGTTGGAACGCTTATACTCCAACATCCTTCTTTCGGACGTTTGGGCTCAATTCTTCAATTGGTTAAGAATGCACCGCCGAAAGAATCGGCTGGGCTTCTTGCACGTGACCGGCATCGATCACCATCCTCGCGATTCGTTCGCGATGATAGGTAGCGTCGCCGAAAGCAAGCTCGGAGGCCTTGGCGCGGCGATAGAACAGGTGGGCGTCGTTCTCCCACGTAAATCCCATACCGCCATGGACTTGGATGGCACGGTTGCCAACTTCGCGGTAAGCGTCGCTGGAATAGGCTTTTGCAACCGACACGGCAAGACCAGCTTCGGGGACACGTTCCTGGATGGCCCAAGCGGCGTAATAGGCGGCCGAGCGCGAACTTTCCGTGTACACCAGCATGTCGGCGCAGAGATGCTGGACGGCCTGGAACTGACCGATCGGCCGGCCGAACTGTTTGCGGGTCTTGGCGTACTCAACCGTCATTTCGAGCAGGCGCTGCATGCCGCCGGTCATCTCGGCGACCAATCCAGCGGTGGCAACGCCCAGCATGTGCTCGAGTGCGGCACGTGCCGGCTTGCCTTCCGCCAGCAGATTTTCGCGGGGAACGGAAACGCTATCGAGCGCGACCTGGTAAAGCTTGCGTGTGGAATCCATAGCGGGAAGGTCAGTGATGCCGAGGCCGCCGGCTTTAGCTGGAATAAGGAAAAGCGCGATCTCGGCGTTCAGGCGCGCGACGCAGATGAGGAAATCGGCGACTGCGGCGTCCCAGACAAACAGCTTTCGGCCGTCGAGGGTGTAGCCTGATGCCGACGATGCGGCCTTCAGTTGAACGGCGTCGGGCGACCAGGAGGCGGAATCTTCCAGCAAAGCGACCGCGGCCTTCGCTTCACCGCTCGCGATGGCGCTGAGATATTTCTGCTTTTCCGAGCTATTCGAACTGCCCTCAAGGAGGGGGCCGGCCATCAGGACGGTGCTGAAGAATGGTCCGGGCAGTAGCGCCCGCCCCATTTCCTCCATGGTGGCCGCCATCTCGACCATGCCCATACCAAATCCGCCGTATTCTTCCGGCAAGATCATTCCGTTCCAGCCTTGCTCGGCGATTTTACGCCAGAGAGCCGGATCGAGCGCGGTCTCGGTCTCCATGAGCTTCCGAACTTCGGCGATGGGGCACTCGGCCGCGAGGAATTTCCGAACGGTGTTCTTCAGGGTCTGCTGAGTTTCTGTCAATGCGAATTGCACTATAGATTCCTTGGGTTCTTAGTAGCTCTTAGGGAGGCCGAGGACGAAATGGCCCACGATGTTGCGCTGGATTTCCGAGGTCCCGGCTTCGATGGTGTTGCCGCGAGCGCGCAGGAACGAGTAGGCCCAGGCGCCGTCGTCGATGGCGTGGCCATCGCCTTTGGTCAATTGCACGTAGGGGCCGAGGAGTTCGGCGGCGACCTGTTGGAAGCGCTGGTTCAACTCAGTCCAGAAGATTTTTTGGATGGAGCCCTCCGGGCCCGGCACGCCATTTTGGTTGATGCGGGTGATTGCGCGCATCTGATTCAAGCGCATAATTTCGATGTCAACGAAGCTTTGAGCGAGCTTCTGCCGCATGACTGGATCGGCGGCAGCGGGCTGCCCATTGCGCTGGATCGTGTGCGACAGCTCCACTAAACGATCGAACTGGCGCTTGAAAGTGATTTGCATCCCGGCCCCGAGAGTGGCGCGTTCGTGCATCAGCGTGCCGATTGCCACATTCCATCCGTCGCCGACTTTACCAAGCACATTTTCGGCGGGGACGCGAACGTCGTGGAAGAAGAGCTCGCAGAACTCGCTCTCACCGGTCATCTGCCGCAGCGGGCGAACTTCGACGCCGGGAGATTTCATGTTCACCAGGATGTAGGTGAGTCCGTGGTGTTTGGTGGAGGCGGGATCGGAGCGGGTGAGGAGCGCGCACCAATCGGCGGCCCAGCCGTAGCTGGTCCAGACCTTTTGCCCGTTGATGATGTAATAGTCGCCGTCGAGACGCGCTTCGGTTCGGACGTTGGCGAGGTCGGAGCCGGCGTTGGGCTCGGAGAATCCCTGGCACCAGATCTCTTCGGCGTTGAGGATGTTGGGCAGGAAGCGCTTTTTCTGAGCATCGGTACCGAAGGCGATGACGGTGGGGCCGATGAGAATCAGGCCCAGCACGTTGGCCAGCGGTGGCGCACCCGCGCGGGCCATTTCTTCGGTGAAGATGACCTGCTCCATCAGGGTCGCGCCACGGCCGCCATATTCCTTGGGCCAGGCGATGCCTGCCCAGCCGGCGTTGTAGACCTTCTTCTGCCAGTCGCGAAGGAACTCGAAACGCGCCAGCATCTCGTCTTCGGTGCGATGCTTTTCCCAGTCGGCCGGGACGTTGGCTTGTAGCCAGGCGCGGAGGTCGTCACGGAACTTGAGTTCCGGCGTAGAGAGGTTAAAATCCATTGTTTCACACAGGATATCAGGTGAGGCTGGTGGGCGGGGCCTGATAGTGGGCTCGACTTCTTCGGTATTGGACTCCGCGCAGTAGACGCCGCTTAGTATTCGAACTGCGCCATCAACTGCACCTGGCGCGGGTTCTGGGCTTCGATGAGTCCCCCGAAGGTCGCCGTGTAATAGGGACTGACCCGCAACCTGTTGGTATGGTTCAGCAGGTTGAAAGCTTCCACCCCGAACTGCAGCAGTGCACGCTCGTGCTTTACCTTGATAGTTTTCATTACTCGCGCGTCCAGTGAGACGGTTCTTGGCATCCAAGCCGCATTGCGCGGGAAACTCGGGGGCCGTGCCGAGATCGGGTAAGCCCCGGTGCGGAAAGCATCAGTGGTAAGCAGCGTGTTCAGCGGGCGGCCGCTGCCCCACGTGAACACAGGCGCGAGCGTGGTGTTTTTGAACCAACCACTCTCGAACAGGTCGAACACACCGCTGAAACTAAGGCGATGCGGCTGGTGCTGGCGGGAAAGCGCCCAATCGAGCCGGGTATTGCGCGGATCGAGCGGCTGCTCGTCGTAGTCGGATGCGTCGTCATGCGTAACGCTGTAGTTGTAGCTCGCCAGGTAAGCGACTTCTTTGCTCAAACGACGGTTAACCGTCAGCGAAACGCCTCGGTAGGTCGAACTGGCGCTTTGTTCCAGCCAGTAGCCGTCGGGATAATTCGCGCGGATTCGCGGCAGATGCAGTCCGTGGACATCACTGTACTCGATAGTGGCGGTTGTATCCTTGTCGATGCGCCGCTCAGCGCCCAACACGACCTTGCGGCTATAGGTGCTCGGGAAGGCGCCGGCCGCCAGGTAGGTCTGCACTGGGTGTGCGGGGAGCGGCTGAAGCAAGGTGCCGCCCAGAGCCAAAGTGAAGGCGAGTTGTGCATCCGCCCCGGTCAGATATTGTTCAAATCCTTGATGCCCATCTTTCTCGACGCCGTAGTTTAGAAATTCTAACGGATAGCGATCGTAGAAAAGTCCGGCACCGGCGCGAAATACCCAACCCGACCGGGCGCCGGGCTGCCAGGCGAGGCCCAAGCGTGGCGCCAGATTGCGATTGCTCACCGGAAACTGACGTGGCAGCGACTGACGGTCGTAGCGAACCCCAAGTGTTATGCTCAAGCCCGGCGCCACTTGCCAGCGGTCCTGCGCCCAGAAGCCGAGCGGGACGGTATTGATGCGAGTGCGTGGATCGCCGAACGCCTGGAGGAAGACGTCG
>Ga0210396_10002521_pt1 | contig 18667 bp, 15 predicted proteins | sample IncBWH17OmetaG_FD_155466 | JGI IMG/M metagenome (GOLD analysis project Ga0210396, IMG submission 155466) | Forest soil microbial communities from Barre Woods Harvard Forest LTER site, Petersham, Massachusetts, United States - Inc-BW-H-17-O ... | reverse complement strand
CACTGGGTAAACACCTCGTCCCGCGCTTTGGCGTAGTTCCGCTTGGAATGCTCAGACGCGACAGAGTTCAGCACCATCTCCTGCAACGCCCGAATTGCGGCACTGCGATCGAGCTGTGAGTCCCCGACGAACGGATGAGAGCTAGGGACGAGCTCATAGGAGTGCGCCTGGTTGTTGCATCCTCTGGATATGCAAGGGTTTACAGGGAGGATGAGTGTTCAAATCCTAATTTTTGCAGCAGGCTGCTGCAAAATTGGAGGCTAGCGATTCCCGGCCTGTTATTCCTTATCGCTTGGCTCCTTCTGTAACGTCTCGATCTCTGCCCGATCCTGGAAGTTGCGGTATGCATTGACCCACACCCTTGGCCTGCCCGTTTTTGTACCAGTGGGATTGGTTAATGTAGCGCAGCTGAAGGTCGGCGCCGAGCAAGTTCCCGTGTGCGATCTTCATCAGACCGGCCGTAACCAAAACTAGCTACTTTCGACGTCCATGAACGGGCGAATATGATGCGGGATCAGCATCCACGGACGAATGTCCCGAGGTGCTGACGGGACCGACAGAGGATCGATCTCCTCTCTAGGAATGGACATGGCCGTTCACAGTAAAGAAGAGATACTTCCGAATCTTGACGATCAGGTCTTTGGGAACAGTTTTCTTCCTCATCCACTGCCCAAGTACAAGTTCCCCGTTCGGGAGACAGATCCAGCCGCTGCCTACCAACTCGTTCACGACGAGCTTTTACTTGACGGCAACTCTCGGCAGAATGTCCCAACCTTCTGCCAGACGTGGGTCGAGCCGGAAGTCCGCAAGCTGATGGATGAGTGCATCGACAAGAATATGATCGACAAGGATGAGTATCCGCAAATGGCGGAGCTCGAAGCGCGTTGTGTTCACATGATTGCCGACTTGTGGAACGCGCCGGATGCCGCAAACACAATTGGTTGCTCTACGACTGGATCGAGTGAGGCCGCGATGCTAGGCGGTCTGGCCATGAGAGCGAAATGGTGCAAGAAGCGGAGACTGGCGCGCCGGTCGCCCACCAGGCCCAATCTCATCTGCGGGCCATCGCAGATTTGCTGGCAAAAATTCGCTCGCTACTTCGATGTGGACTTGCGGGAGATTCCCTGCGAGGGCAGACGGTTGCTGATGACTCCCGAAGAAGTGATCAAGCGCTGCGACGAAAATACCATCGGGGTCGTGCCGACACTTGGTGTCACCTACACGCTGCAGTACGAGCCGGTGAGAGCTGTCTCTCTGGCACTGGACGATCTTGAAGAGGAACGTGGACTTGATGTTCCTCTTCACATAGACGCAGCAAGTGGTGGTTTCACTGCACCGTTCATTCATCCCTCTCTGATCTGGGACTTTCGTCTTCCGCGGGTAAAGTCGATCAACGTCTCCGGCCACAAGTACGGCTCCGCTCGGTTGCGGGTGGGCGATCTGGCGCGAGGCGCGCGACCTGCCTGAAGAGTTGGTCTTCAAAGTGAAGTACCTCGGTGGCAACATGCCAACCTTTGCCCTCAACTTCTCGCGTCCCGGGGGGCAGATTGCGGCGCAGTATTAAAACTTCATTCGTTTGGGCCGCGAAGGCTATGCAAAGATCACGCAGAGTTGTTCAGACGTAGGAACGTGGCTTGCTGATGAAATAACGAATCTCGGCATGTTCGAGATGATCTACGACGGCCGCGACGGTATTCCCGGATGCACCTGGACGATCAGGAAGGGCGCCCACCCCGGATTCACACTCTACGACCTGGCCGACTGGCTCCGAGGCTGGCAGGTACCCGCGTATCCATTGCCCGAGAAGCGTACGGATCTTGTTGTTCAACGCGTGCTAGCTCGTCTGGGACTCAGCCGGACCTCGCCGGCTTACTTCTCGACGATCTGAAATGTGCAGTCATGCACTTCGCAAAGCATCCTTCTGCCACTTCAAGCACTCCCTACGATGCCGGCGGCTATCACCATACTTAGGTCCAATGCAGCCTCGGTTCTAACTTTCCAGAACGTTCTCCATGCTGGGTGTCCCCATTTGAGCGAAACCGCTATCGGTGAGCTCAAAACGGCTCACCACAAAATGTGACTAGACCCTTCCGGCGATTCTCCTTAGGTTGCTTTCATCGCCATCAAACGCGAGGAGGTCAGAGCAATGGCGGACATGCATGAGGGCGAACTGGAACTCGAGCTGGAAGAAGAATTCGGCGAGGCGAAGAAGAATCGAGCCTGGAAGGCGAATCCAGCCTCGAAGGCGAGGGTTGGCTGGGCGCCATTGGCAATATAGCCAGCAGCCCGCTGGGTGAAGGTGAGGAGGAGCTCGAGGAAGAGAGCTCCTTCGAAGCCGAGGAAGAGATAAGCCCTATCCGCAAGGTCTATTCCGACGCCATGATGGAGCACCTCGGCCAACTGGCTGCAGAAGCGGAGACGGAAGAAGAGGCGGCCGATGTCGAAGGTGGTAGGTGCCGACTGCGTGGCGAAGCCGGCGCGCGTAAGGAGTGGTCGCCGCACTGGTCCGGAGAGCTTTGGGATCACAGCTCCGCATGCGGATAAAGCATTGTAAAACGTTGATGCTGGCGTAACTGCGTGAAAGATAGAAGCAGAAAGGTTGGATATCTCGAAGCGGAGCAGGCCCTGAGGGAGAAAGCGTTCGAAGCGTGAAGAGCACGACGAGTATTTAGGCTCTTTGCCGACGAACTCATGTGGCGGAATACGGTAACCGCGTGCCTAGATTTCGCGCGGTATAATTGGCCGAATGCGGGAGTAGCTCAATGGTAGAGTAGCGGCTTCCCAAGCCGTTGGTTGCGGGTTCGATCCCCGTCTCCCGCTCCAGGGTTTGTTCAACCTGGACCTTCTCGCTCCAACTCAAGCCGCCCCGGGTCCTCTCAGACCCAGCACCTTACCGAAAAGCGGACCACCGCAAGCGTCAACATTGTCACCATCTACTCGATCATTTGGCCCACCCCGGTGAGTCCGGTGAGCGCCGACGTGGAGGTGTGCGCGAGCGCGAATGCGCCTCCCTACACATTCGCGTTTCCCTCGTACTTTCAACTTCGCATCGCCGATGGGGGTGCCATCGCACCGTACGGCTCGAAGAAACAGCCTACCCTTGAGAGAACGCCGCTCCAGTCCAAACAGTGCGTGCGCGGCTGGCTCGACTTCGCCGTGACCTCCGGGCAAAAACCAGTCCTCATTCGCTACCACGAGGCGGGAGCGGACAACAAACCCATCGAGTGGCCGGTCAAGTAGAGGCACTCGTCCTTCCCCACAAGAGCTATGGTTGGAGCATGAAGATGCTTCGCTTCGCCCTCACCACCTGGGTCGCTCTGCTTGCGACTGCCTGTTCCGCACAGACTGGGCCCAGGCGCGTTCCGGACAAGATGTCTTCAAGCGGCGTCGTTGATCCGAACACCATGGCCGGCGAAGATATCGGCGCCAAGGTGAATGCTGCGGTGGCCGCCATGCCGGCGACCGGTGGCACGGTGCGTATTCCGGCGGGCGATTACAGCTTCGCCGCCACCATTCGTCTCACGCGGCCCGGGCAGCACCTGATTTGCGACTCCGGCGCGACACTGCGCTACACCGGCAGCGGCGACGCCATCCTGCTCGATCCTGCAAAAGGGGCTGGGCTTGAACTCGACATCGATGGCGAAGGCGGCTGCCACCTAGTCGGCAGCGCTGCAGCGGAGAACGGCATTCATCTGCTCCCGGGCAATACGTTCGTGATTCGCGGTATGCGCATCAGCGGCTTCACCAAAGGCAACGGCATCGAGCTGAGCGGCGCAAACAATGTGCAGATCGTAAGGAATGCCATCAACGGCAGCCAGCATGCCATCGACATGGTGACAATTCCCCACTTCGCGCCGAATGCCGTGCACGTTACGAACAATGAGATCTTCCAGAACGACTGGGGCGTGTACAGCCGCAATGGCCACGCTCCGGCAACGCGCGCCCTGGCAAATGTCTATCGCGACAACGTCTTTGAGGGGAACCGCAGCGGCGATCTGTTCCTCGGCTGGGATGCGCACACGCTGGTGGAGGGCAACTACTTTGAATCGAGCGGAGTCGCGGTGGCCGCGGGGGCCGGTGGCGACAACGTCTTCGACATTCACGTCACCCGCAACTACTTCACGGTAAATGGCGCTCCAGGGTATCGATCGGAGATCGAGCTGGGCTCGGGCTCGGGCTTCTTTATTGAAGGCAATTATGAGGAGGGTCCCGGGCAGGCCGGGGCAGGATCAGGGTGCGCGGTGAATGCCCTTCCCGCACTGCTGCGCGGCGGCCCCAGCGGCGTGGTGCTGCGCAACGCCTTCTCGCGTGTGAGCGAAGGCAAGATCAGCGCGCATGAGTTCTGCTACAAGGGCAATCCTGACATCCCGCCCGGCGTGCTGGGAGAGATCCGGCTCGCCGGCGATGTGTCGATCAACGGAGGCGTGCATGCGAAGAGCGCGCAACTCAGCGGCCCTCTCGATCTGGCACAGGGTGCCGTTGCCTCGACCGACTCGCCGATTCGATCGGGCGACTCATGTTCGACAGAGGGAATGCTGCTGATCTCGAAACCGGCCAATCAACCCGCGCGGCTTTTCTTCTGCAGCGGGTCGCGCTGGCAGGCGGTAGTTCCACCTCATCCGTAGAGACGCGGCACTCTAGATCATGTACTTCCAATGCATCACCAGAATCAGCAGCGCCACCAGCAGCAACCCTGCTGCGGGCACGTATCCCCATTGGCGGCTCCAGGGCCAGCGGGGGAATGCAACGGCTGCGAGCAGCAGTGGCACAAGCCAGAGAGCGACGATCATGCTCGGGCCGCCTTCTTCGCGCGGCGTGAAGCAAGCTGCCGCGCACGAGCAAAGATATCGAGAAACATCTCGCGCGTCAGCCTGCCGGTGTTGGTGTTCTGCAGCGAGGGATGGTAGCTCCCGAGGAGCGTAACGCCGTCGGGCATCTCGTACTCGGCACCGTGACGAAAAGGATAGTCGCTCAACTTCGTCGCATGTCCTTTGCGTCGCAGGTGGGCGAGATAGCCGTTCCAGGCGATGTGGCCCAGGCATACCACCACGCGCAGGCGTATGAGCAGGGCAATCTCTTCGTCGAGCCAGCCCGCGCAATTTGCCAGCTCGGCGGGCGTAGGTTTGTTGTCCGGCGGCGCGCAGCGGCCGACGGAGGTGATCAGGAGATCGCTCAGCCGCATGCCGTCGTCACGGCTCCGTGCCCCCGGCTGGGAGGCGAAGCCCGCCTCATAGAGCACGGGATAGAGAAAATCGCCCGAGCCATCGCCGGTGAAAGGGCGGCCGGTGCGGTTCGAACCATGCGCCCCGGGGGCAAGCCCGAGGATAAGGACGCGTGCCGCGGGATCGCCGAAGCTGGGTACCGGCCGCCCCCAGTAGGTTTCGTCGCGATAGGCCCGGCGGCGCTTCTGGGCAATCTCGGCGCAGTAGCGGCGCAGTCGAGGACAGCGCTCGCAGGCCACCACACGTTGGTTGAGCGCGTCGAACGCAGACTCCACGCCTTCATTGGGCGTTCGAGAGGTGATCGCAAAGGAAAGGTCAGGGGACATGAGAGCTGACGACGGGGCGGTACTCTAAAGTAGTGTAGCGTCCTTCTAGACGGCTCTCCGGGACCCCGGCAGATTGGGGCGGTCGTCGCCGGCCGCGAACGCATAGAAGCAATAAAAGGCCTCATTTCCGGGCCGGGAACCCCAAATAACGGGATGGAACTTTGATTGGGCGCCCCCCGTAGATAACGTGGCGGGCTCATAGGTCCGAAGTTACGCCAAAGTGCTCTGGTTTGGTGACATCCGCGGACTTCGGTGGTCTTTAGTGTATTCCCCCGGCACGGGGTTGCAGTCCCTGACTTTAAAGGTCTTACCGAGAGTGGAAAGGTACCATGACCGTCTTCTGGATCAATCCAGGGGCCAATGGACGTTTGGGCATTGTGCAGCGTCCGCGCGGTAATGAATTGCTTCAAGATGATCTGACCGCCCTCCGACGTGACGGCGTCGACATCCTTGTGTCGATGCTGACCCGAACGGAGGCGATAGAGCTCGGGCTGGCGCGCGAGCAGGTGCTGTGCGAAACGCTGGGCATCGAATTCCGCTCGCTTCCTATCCTCGATCACAGCGTGCCCACCGCGCATCGTGAAATGCACGAGCTGGCAGAGGCGCTGGCAACAGAACGCCGGCATGGCAAGAACATCGGCGCGCATTGTTGCGCGGGTATCGGGCGCTCCTCGCTGCTGCTGGCTGCGGTTCTCTGTACAGAAGGGATATCTCCAGAACGCGCCTTCGGTCTCATTTCAAAAGGCCGCGGGCTGCAGGTGCCGGACACGCCAGAGCAGGCAGAGTGGCTGGCCGGGTTTGCGAACGCGCTGCCCCGTTGCTGAACTGAGCGATTCGGGACGGTCGGTGACGCCGGCGTAGAATGGGTGCGCTTCCGGCGGCCAGGCCGTTGCGAGGCAAACGCTTCCCACCAGAGGATCGAATCCATGCCCTTCTCCGCTCGACCCGTTGTGAACAGAACATTCGCATCGCCTGCCCTCTTGCTGGCCACAACTTTGCTGCTAGCCGGCGGCTGCAAGTCCGCCCCGCCGCCTGAGTCGGTCAATCCGCAGAACGCGCCTTCGGTCGCGCCTCAGATAAACGGTCAGGACGTCGTCACCCTGCAGCGCAAGGCCACGCAGAACGGTGCGGCGCCGGAGTTCCTCTCCGCCACCGTCATTCCCGGGCGCGGCATGGACCTGCTGCAGATCACCGCGAATCTTCCCGGCAAGGGCACGACAAATGTTTTCTTCGCGCCGCCGCTCAGCGAGGTGCAGACGAAGCTCAGTGGATCAGACCCCGCGGACAAGAACGGCAATGGGTCTTTCGCCTACGGTGGCGCGTTTCTGGTGCCCTATCCGAACCGTATCCGCGGCAAGCTCTCCGACGACAAGCAGTCGATCATCACCTCATGGCATGGCAAGACCCTCACCCTGCCGGCGAATTTCTCTGGCAAGAAGCCGGGCGCGGAGCTGCACTCCATCCACGGACTCATCCTTACCTCGAAGACCGATGACATAAAGGTCGCCGACTCGGCCGATGGCCAGACTGTGACCGGCACGATTCACGCAGGAGACTTCGGCGGCCACTGGCTTTCGAAGACGGATCTCGACTTCACCATCGAGCTCGCGGGCAAGGACGTGACCGCAGCCATCACCGCGAAGAACGTCGGCGATCAGGAGGAGCCGATGTCTATTGGTTGGCATCCGTACTTCGCGATCCCCAGCGGCGACCGCACGCAGGCGCGGCTGCAAATCCCCGCAGCCATGATGGCGCTGGTAAACAACTATGACGATGTCTTCCCTACCGGCAAGCTGGTACCGGTGAAGGGCACGAAGTACGACTTCAACGCACCGGAAGGCAAGCCGTTGGACAACATGTTCCTCGACGACAACTTCTCGAAGCTCACCCGCACGGATGGCGCAGTGAACGTGCAACTGACCGATCCCGCGGCCAGCTATGGGATGCATGTGCTCGGTGAGTCGCCGGAGATCAAAACGGTGCAGGTGTACGCGCCTACCGATCCCGGAAAGAACTTCGTGGCGATCGAAGAGCAGTTCAACTTCGGCGATCCATTCGGCAAGCAGTGGCACGGCACGGACACCGGCATGGTCACCTTGAAGCCCGGCGCATCCGTCACGTGGAAGGTAAAACTGGAGCTATTTACGCCGCCCGCGGCGAAGTAGCTCACAACCGAGTCAATAGGCGTCACGGCACTCGTCGTGGCGCCCGTTCCGTTTCGAAATCGTACTTGGCCACCTATGACACTGGTCACGTGATCTTGACGGCAAAATTCTGCAACTCCTCGTCGCAAGCGCCGTCTTAATCAGGTATGCAGACCACGAATGTGCGCTGCCTGTGCTGCGGCAGCCGGACGCTCACCACCCCGGGAGTCTTCGAGCTATGCCCCGTGTGCTGGTGGCAGGACGATGGACAGGAAGACGTGGATGCAGACGTAGTCCGCGGCGGCCCCAATGGCACCTTGAGTCTGACCACGGCGCGCGCGAACTTCCTGGCCTGCGGAGCCTCCGATCCACGCTTTCTGAGTCGCGTGCGCGCACCCCTGCCCTCGGAACGTGCGGTCAGCCAAAGCCCGGCATTTTGGCCCGCTGTTTAGCAAAACCTTTCCTTCGGCAGGCTTGCGCCCCTGCGCGGTTTGACCCCCTTCGGAAAGCCTCTTACCATTGAATCAGTCGCCTGCCCTGTAGCGTGGTCTGGCACGCAACTCGCGTCCACCAGGCTCACCCCGTCCTATCAGATCGCGCAGGCGCAGACATTCACGGAAGGCACACTTGGGCATTACTTTGACCACCCCAGAATCAGGCACCACAGACACAGTCGAGACCGCAACCACTCCTGAGAACACCGCTGCCGCCCCCGACGCGGGAGCAGAGCACGAGCACGCTGGCCACGATCACACCGGTCACGATCACACCCACCAGCACGGGCCTACCTTTAATCCGGAGGTGACCCGGTCGGTCGAGGTCACCATTCCCGCCGATGAAGTCTCCCGCGCCATGCGCTCCACGGTGAAGCGCTACCAGAAGCAGGCGCGCATCCCCGGCTTTCGCGCCGGGAAAGTTCCCGAATCGCTGATCAGGGGACGCTTCAACGAGCGCATCCGGCAGGAAGTACTGGAAGCGGTGATGCCGCAGCACTTCCAGAAGGCCATCACGGAGGGTAACTTCCGCCTGGTCTCGCAGCCGCAGGTCGTCGATATGAAGATGGAAGACGATCAGCCGCTCTGGTTTAAGGCCAGCTTCGAAGTGATGCCGGAGTTCTCCGTCGACGGTTACCAGGACGTAAAGGTGGATAAGCCGAGCGCTGCCTTCACCGACGAGGAGTTTGCGGCTGAGGTTGAGCGTGTGCGCGACTCCCGCTCCACCATGGAGCCGGTCGAAGAGAATCGTCCGCTGGTGGATGGTGACTGGGCACAGATCAGCTTCACCGGGAGCGTCCAGGGATCAGGCGAAAACGAGGCCAGCAAGGACAACGCTCCGCTCAATGGCGAGGACGTCATTCTGGAGGTTGGCGGATCGAATACGCTGACCGCATTCACTGAGGCTCTTCGCGGCGCAAGCGTAGGTCAGGAATTGAAGTTCGAGGTGAACTATCCCGAAGACTTCGCCGAGAAGCGGCTTGCCGGGAAGAATGTCGCCTATGACGTCACCGTCAAAGCAATCAAGCGGCGGGTCCAGCCAGAGTTAAACGACGACTTTGCAAAAGAGCTCGGAGACTACTCAGGCTACGAGGACTTCACCACTCGCTTCCGCGAGAACCTGCAGACAGAAAAGAATCGCCGCACCGAGACCGAGACGCGCGACCGGCTGCTGACCGCGCTGAGCGAGCGCTTCCAGTTCCCGGTGCCAGAGTCGATGATTCAGCAGCAGGTCGACGCCCGGCTGGACCGCGGGTTGCGTGCACTCGCCGCCCAGGGAATGCGCGAGGAAGACATGAAGCGGCTGGACTTCGCGCGGCTGCGTGTCGCGCAGCGCGACTCAGCCACCAGCGAGGTGAAGTCGCTGCTAATCCTCGACCGCATCGCCGACGCGGAAAACATCGGCGTCTCGGACGAGGAACTCCACCAGGAGCTCGAGTTGCTCTCGCTACAGTTACGTGAACCAATGGATACCCTACAGGTGCGATTGACGCAGGATGGGTCCATGGCTAGAATCCGGGAACAAATTCGACGGGACAAAACCGCGAAGCTGTTGTACGAGAGACTTTAGTTGTAGTTGGAAGTGGTGTTGAAAGGTTTGTAATTGATAAATGTTGTGGAGCGCCTCCGGGCGCTCTTGAGGCGACGCAGGAGAACCAGCCAGCCGCAGAAAGCGAGCGGCGGGCGAGGAGCATAAAGAAGAGCATGGCACTGGTACCGATGGTCATCGAGCAGACGAGCCGGGGCGAACGCGCCTACGACATCTACAGCCGTCTGCTGCGCGACAACATTATTTTTCTGGGAACGCCGATCGATGATCAGATTGCCAACCTGGTGATCGCGCAGATGCTCTTTCTCTCCGGTGAGGACCCGGAGAAGGATCTGCAGCTTTACATCAACTCGCCGGGCGGCTCCATTACTGCAGGTCTGGCCATCTATGACACTATGCAATTCATCAAGAATGATGTGGTGACGTACTGTATTGGGCAGGCGGCGTCCATGGGAGCCTTCCTCTTGATGTCCGGTACGGCGGGCAAACGCTTCGCGCTGCCCAATTCGCGTATTCTGATTCACCAGCCGTCCATGGGCGGGCTTTCAGGCCAGGCAACAGACATCGACATCCACGCCCGCGAGATCCTTCGTATTCGCGAGATCACCAACAACCTGATGTCCAAACACACCGGTCAATCGCTCGAACGTATTGAGCGGGACGTCGAGCGGGACTTCATTATGAACTCCCGACAAGCGAAGGAATACGGCATCATCGACGAGATCATCGATCGTCCGCGCACCTAGGCGGCCGACAAGGACCTCGGCGAGAAGGAGCAGATTCCATGAAAACGCGCACGGGTTCCGACGAGACACTCCGCTGTTCGTTCTGCCATAAATCGCAGGACGCTGTAGCCAAACTGATCTCTTCCCCCAGCGACTATCCGCGTGCGTACATCTGCGACGAGTGCGTCGCGGTGTGCAACTCCATCCTGGATGACGACCGGACTGAGGCCCAGCCCGGCGCGGCGCCCGCCCACCTGCCCAAGCCGCAGGAGGTAAAGGCGTTCCTGGATGAGTACGTCATCGGCCAGGACACCACCAAGAAGAAGCTCGCGGTCGCGGTTTACAACCACTACAAGCGCGTGCAGATGAACCGCACCCGCGGCAATGATGTCGAGCTGTCGAAGTCGAACATCCTGCTGGTCGGCCCCACGGGCAGCGGCAAGACGCTGCTGGCTCACACGCTGGCCAAGATGCTCGACGTGCCCTTCGCCATCGTGGACGCGACCACGCTGACCGAGGCCGGGTATGTGGGCGAGGACGTGGAAAACATTATCCTCAAGCTGCTGCAGGCAGCCGACGGTGACGTCACCCGCACCCAGACTGGCATCATCTATATCGATGAGATCGACAAGATCGGCCGCAAGGACGAGAACCCGTCAATTACGCGCGATGTCTCCGGCGAAGGTGTGCAGCAGGCGCTGCTCAAGATCCTCGAAGGCACTGTAGCCAATGTGCCTCCACAGGGCGGCCGCAAGCATCCGCATCAGGAGTTCACGCCGGTGGACACCACCAACATTCTTTTCATCTGCGGCGGAGCCTTTGTCGGCCTGGAGCGGGTGATCGGACGCCGCGTGGGCAAGAAGGCGCTGGGCTTCAAGGCGCTGACGGAGAAGCAGGCAAAGGCGGAGAACGCAAGCGCGGCACAACGCGATACCGAACTGCTGCGTCAGGCCGAGCCGCAGGATCTGATCAAGTTCGGGCTCATCCCGGAGTTCGTCGGACGTCTGCCAGTGATTGGCATTCTGGACGAGCTGGATGAGGCGGCACTGGTCGAAATCCTGACCAAGCCGCGCAACGCCATCCTGAAGCAGTACCAGAAGCTCTTCGACTACGAAGGCGTGAAGCTGAACTTCAACAACGACGCGACCATCGCGGTCGCACGCGAGGCGCTGCATCGCAAAGTGGGCGCGCGCGGGCTGCGCATGATCCTCGAAGAGCTGATGCTGGATCTGATGTACCACCTGCCCAGCAAAAAGCAGATCAAAGAACTGGACATCACGGCCGAGATGGTCGCGAAGCGGGACTTCTCCGAGCAGCTACTGGAGAAGGCCGGCTGATCACGGTACTCGAAATAGAAAAGCAAAGGCGCTGCTCCCGGGCAGCGCCTTTGTACTTCTACAGCGGTCGTTAGAACGAAAGCCGCGCGCTCAATTGAATCTGCCGTCCCGGTGACATCGCATCTGTGATGGTGCCAAACCCCGCCGTATTCACGAAGCGGTTGGGCACATCGAGGTTCACGTGGTTCAGCGCGTTGAAGAACTCCCCGCGCGTCTCCAGCCTCATCCTCTCGGTCACGGGAAAGGCTCGCACGACGGCCGCATCGAAGGTCTCCATCCCCGGACCATAGACGGAATTGCGTCCCACGTTTCCGAAGGTATACGCAGGCGGGGTCGCGAAGGCGCCCGGATTGAACCACTGTTGGGTATTGTGTGTGCCCGGCGAAAAGATCTTCTGGCCGGTAAGGTTGGCGCGAATCGGGTTCTCGCCCAGTGCCGTGCCTGCGTTGGCAGTATCGCCAAAAACAGAGATGGTCATGGGATAGCCGCTCTCTAACTGGAAGATGGTGGAGAAGCGCCAGTCCTTCGTCAGCGCTGAGCTGAGGCGCGAGTGGTTCCACGCCGGCGCGTCATAGACGCCGCTGAGAGAAAAGCGATTGCGGATGTCGCAGGCAGGGCCACGCTCGGCCTGGAGATCGTCGTCGTTCTGCGGAATGGCCGATTCATACATCGGTGAGCGGAAGTCGGGCGCATTGGTCAGGCTCTTGGCCAGGGTGTAGTTCGCCAGCAGACTCAGGCCACGCGCGTAGCGGCGGCGCACGTTGACGTACCCCGCGTCGTACCAGCTCTGCGCCGTGTTCTCCAGCAGGTTGATGGTGCTCACCGGCGTGAACAGCGGGTCACTCGGATTGGCGATTTTTACTGTCGGCGGCAGCACGGTTCCCGGAACAAAATGCATGCTCGTGTGGGGGCGTCGTGGCTGGATCGCACCGGGCCCAGGCTGCGCATTATTGACCAGGTGGGCGCGCTGCAGATGGAAGCCGCCTGAGCCGATATAGCCAACCTCAACCGTCGTCTCTTTTCCCAAAGCCTTTTCGACCGATGCGCTCCACTGCTGGATGTACTGCGCCGGAGCGTGCACATCAAGAGAAGTGAAGCTGACCACGGTCTTGCCGAGCACGGGGTTGCCGAAGTTGTAATTCGCGATCGCCGGGGAGGGCGTGAAGTTGTCGCTCTGCGCCGTCTCTGGGAAGACGTAAGGAACGTTATGCCGCTGGTTGCACCAGGTGTTCATGTCCACAGGCGTGTAGAAGACGCCGTATGCGGCATGCAGCACGAGGCCAATATCCGGTAGGGACTGCGCGATGCCCAGACGCGGAGCCAAGTTCGCCTTGTTGGGATACATCAGTCCGCGCCGATAGCCATTCTGGCCACCGATAAAGGGCGATGGCACGCCATCATTGAAGATCAGGTTGCTGTTGGTGTAGGTGACATCCCAGAGCGGGCTCATATACTCGTAGCGCAGGCCAAAGTCGAGCGTGGTGTTCGCGCTCACGCGCCATTTGTCCTGCGCAAAACCGTCGGCGTACCACTGGCGCAGATTCATCTGCGGCACACCCGCCTGGCGTTGCCGTACGACAGGCATACCCAGCAGGAAACTCGCCAGCGCGGAGCCGGTGCCGTCGTTGGTGAGCGTGTGAGTTGTGAATCCGTTGGTGAACTGATAGTAGCCCCGGTTCTGGAAGAAGCCCCACATCGGCCAGATGTACCACTGGTAGGTGCCGCCGAATTTCAGGCTGTGGCGCCCCGTCTGCCAGCTCAGTGTGTCGCGTCCTTCGATAATTGTGTCCCAGGCATGCATCGGCGTCGCAGAATAGCTGTCGCCGATGGGCGAATAGCCCTGCACATTGAAGTACGGAGCGCCCCAGGCCCCCGGGCCGCCGAAGCCTATGCCCTGGATGCCCAGTTGGCCGACGATGTTGTTCGTGTTTGCGCTCTCTGTGGTGTGATTCATGCTCAGCCGCGAAATCGCGAGCGTCGCCGTGTTGAGCAGCGATCGCGACAGCACCTGGCTCGAGCCCAACACGCCCTGCTGCGAGAGATTGTCGTGGAAGTAACCGAAGCCGGGCAGGTTCTCCGGCGTGAATCCATGCTCACCCTGCGCGCTGTAACGGAAGAACGCATTGCTGCCATCGCTGAAGTTGCGATCGATGCGCACCGTTCCCTGGTCGGTGTACTGCTCTTCGTTGCGAATATCCAGGTAGTTGTTTGCATCGTTGCCCGCGCCAACGACACCCGGCTGGCCGTTCATGTTCATGGCAGAGCCCATGTCCATCATGTTCGGCCGCGGCGCATAGTTCTTCAGCATAATGGCCGTTGCGCCGTTGATTCGGTTGGCCGGTATCACGTTGTTCGGAAATGGCTGACGGATGCTCTGCGGGTTCGACTTGCTCAAGGGCAGCGCGGGATTGTAGTCGGGGTTGGGGGCCGTCGTCTCCGGATCGTAGATGGTGACACCGCTCTGACTGAAATCGCCTTGGGTCTCAGCCTCGGTGGGCACCGTGTCCGTCATGGCGTCCGCGGCCACGTGACGATAGCCTTCGTAGTTCACAAAGAAGAAAGTGCGCTTGCCATAAACCGGGCCGCCCAGTGCCGCACCGAAATTGTTCTGCACCAGATGTTTGTTCACGCCCATGTCCCCGAAGGTGTGGGCATCGAATGCGCCGTTGCGCAGGAAGTCATACACGCTGCCGTGCAACTGACTGGTGCCGGAACGCGTTGCGATATTGATCTGGCCGCCGCCTGCTCCTCCCATCTCCGCCGAGTAGCTGCCGGTCTGGACCTGGAACTCCTGCACCGAATCTGGTGACGGACTGAAATTCTGGGTGTTGAATGTCGGATCGGTGTTGGTGGCGCCGTCCAGGAGAAAGTAATTGGCGTTGGGGCGGGCGCCGCTGATGCTGATGGCGGAGAACTGCCCCGGCCGCCAATACAGCGGATTGGCATTTCCCTGCTGTGCGCCGCTGCCCTGGTGGGCTCCGGGCACCGTCGTGACCAGGTCGATAAGCTGCCGTCCGTTGAGCGGGAGCTGCTGCACCGATCGGCGATCCACCACCTCGCCCACGCTGGCATCTTCAGTCTTCAGCACTTGCGGTAGCTCCGATACGGAGATCGTCTCCGCCTGCTTGCCGAGTTGGAGCCGCTGGTCGAGGGTCATCTGCTGGCCGACCTCGAGCTGAATCAGGTGGGAGCGCTGGTTAAACCCTGCGCTGTCCACCTGGACGGTATAGGGGCCTGGCGCCAGGCCCTCCGCGTCGTACAGACCAGCCCCGTCCGTCAGCACTTCGCGTGTCGCGCCCGTTACCGTGGAGGTAATGCGCACATGGGCCTGCGGTATGGCCCGTTGCTGGGGATCGGTTACGGAACCGCGCAGCGCGGCGTAGTTACTCTGGGCGCATAGCGCGCCAGACACGGCGAGCAACGCCGGCAGGACGTATATCTTTCGCAAGTGCCTCTCCAAAAAGGTGCAGCAGTCTTCTCCTCATGCTTGTCCCGAGGAGCTGTCGAACCATAGCCGGTCGCCGGTACCACCGTCTTCATCCGAAGGCTGGGGTCCGCCCTCGACCCCTGGGTGGAGTTACCCATCATCATGTTGATAACCCGGAGGGTTCGGGCGGGCAGGCCCAAAAGTGCACCGCGGATAACAATGGTTTACCCTTTTCATAAGGGGCCGATACAAGCGCACGGCCGGTCGGTTAGCATACGTTGACGCTCCACGAATTCGCCTGAAGGTGAGCCTCCCACAGGCCTTTGAACATCTGACACATACCGGCCGAATCCGAAGAGATCCTGCTGTCTCGCTTACTGCGGTAAGAACGCAGATTTTTGACGCCGACGCTCACCGGCAATCGTGAGCGGAAGGACTGAAGTGGCAACCAATAAGGACCCGAAAGAGCCTAGGGAGACCAAGGAGCAGCGGGAGCGCGGCGAGATCCGCAAGCTGCCCATGATGCCCATCCGCGAGATGGTGATCTTCCCCTACATGATGACGCCGTTCATCGTCGGCCGCGAATCGAGCGTGCGCGCGCTTGAAGAGGCGCTCAACGGCGACCGTCGCATCTTCCTCGCGACACAGCACGACGCCTCGATCGACGAGCCCAAGGCCGACGACGTCTATTCCGTCGGCACTATCGGCAATATCGTCCAGAGCGTGAAGATGCCGGACGGAAACATTAAAGTATTGGTTGAGGGATTGGAGCGCGCCAAATCCACCGAAGTCAATGACTCCGACGGCTTCTTTGTCGCCACCGTCCGCATCCCGCGTGTCGCCCCTCCCGGTCCACAGACCGAGCAGTTGATGCAGAAGGTCACCGGCCTGTTTGAGCAGTACGTCAAGCTACAGCAGAGCTTGAATTACGAATCCATCGTGGCCGCCGTGCGTATGGACGAGCCGGGCAAACTGGCCGACACCATCGCCGCCAATCTGCAGCTGTCGGTCGAAGAAAAGCAGGAGTTGCTGAATCTCTTTGATCCTACCGAGCGGCTGGCGCGCATTGCCGACCTGCTGGACATGGAAATCGAAAAGCTCAACATGGATCGCTCCATCCAGGGCCGGGTGAAGCGCCAGATGGAGCGCGCACAGAAGGAGTACTACCTCAACGAGAAGATCAAAGCCATCCAGAAGGAGCTGGGCCGCGGCGAGAAGAGCGAGTTCGACGATCTGAAGAAGAAGATCGAAACCGCCGGCATGCCCAAGGACGTGATGGACAAGGCGATGCAGGAGCTGAAGAAGCTCGAAGCGATGCCGCCGATGTCCGCCGAATCTACCGTCTCCCGCAACTATCTGGACTGGCTGCTCGCCGTGCCGTGGAAGAAGAAGTCGAAAGAAACGCGCTCGATCGATACCGCAGAGAAGGTTCTCGACACCGATCACTATGGCCTGGAGAAGATCAAGGAGCGCATCCTCGAGTTTCTCGCCGTGCGTCAGCTCGTGAAGAATCCGAAGGGCTCCATCCTCTGCTTCGTCGGACCTCCGGGCGTGGGCAAAACCTCGCTCGGCATGTCGATTGCCAAGGCCACAGGCCGCAAGTTTGTGCGCATGTCGCTGGGCGGCGTGCGCGATGAAGCGGAGATCCGCGGACACCGGCGCACCTACATCGGCGCGCTGCCCGGCCAGATTATTCAGTCCATGAAGAAGGCTGGCACCAAGAACCCCGTCTTTATGCTGGACGAGGTGGACAAGATGGCCTCGGACTTCCGCGGCGATCCCTCCTCTGCCCTGCTCGAGGTGCTCGACCCCGAACAGAACTCGAACTTCCAGGACCACTACCTGGATGTCGAGTACGACCTCTCGCAGGTCCTCTTCGTGGCGACGGCGAACGTCCTCCACACCATCCCCGGCCCGTTGCAGGACCGCATGGAAGTACTGCGACTGCACGGCTACACCGAAGCTGAAAAGATCGAGATCGCCAAGCAGTACCTGGTGAAGAAGCAGCTCGAAGGCACCGGCCTGAGCGACAAGAACATCTCCTTCTCCGACGATGCGCTGACCGAGATCGTGCGCAGCTACACGCGCGAAGCAGGCGTGCGCAACCTGGAGCGGGAGATCGGAAACGTCTGCCGCAAGGTGGCGCGCCGCGTCGTGAAGAACGGTGCGAAGCACAAGGAAGTCATCACCAAAGAGAACATCGCGGACTTCCTCGGCGTGGTGAAGTTCCGCGACTCCCAGGCGCACGAGAAAAATGAGGTCGGGCTTGTCACCGGACTGGCGTGGACCGAGGTGGGCGGCAGCATCCTCTCCACCGAGGTGCAGGTGCTCGATGGCAAAGGCAAACTGACGCTGACCGGTCAGCTTGGCGATGTGATGCAGGAGTCGGCGCAGGCCGCGCTCTCCTACATCCGGAGCCGCGCCCACCAGATCGGCCTGCCCCGCGACTTCTATCGCAACGTTGACATTCATGTCCACGTCCCGGAAGGCGCCATCCCCAAGGACGGTCCGTCCGCCGGCATTACCATGGCGACAGCACTCGCGAGCGCGCTGACCAAAATTCCTGTGCGCCGCGATCTCGCTATGACGGGCGAGATCACACTGCGGGGCAAGGTGCTTCCCATCGGCGGCCTCAAGGAAAAGCTGCTTGCGGCGCACCGCGCCGGTATCTTCGAAGCGATCCTCTCGAAGGAAAACGAGAAGGACGTCGCAGAGCTGCCCGACAACCTGAAAAAGGCGATGAAGCTGCACTTCGTCGAGACGATGGACGAAGTTCTGAAGATCGCACTCGAATCGCCGCTGCCGGAGCTGAAGGAGGAGACGCCGGAAGCGCTGGCCGTCGTCCACGCTCCCGTCCCGCAGGATCAACCGCGCGCGCACCAGTAGAGCAATCGCAGAGCAATACGAAAGGCGCTGCCTCGGCAGCGCCTTTTTTCTTTAGCGCAGCAGGGCGAGCAGGCTTGAGTAGTCGTCCGTCCAGAGCCGGAGGCCGGCGCGCTGCTCGGTCTCTCGCATATGACTCGCAACCGCGGGCAGCGTGAGAAACGCATCGTTGTCGGTCATCAGCACCCAGGTGGCATTGAACTCGCCTCGTCGCGCATCTTCGAGGCTGTGCACGGTGCGCGCCTGCATGCCGGCTGCCTGCGCCAGCAGGTAGATCGCCGGCTCGAGATCGACATGCCGGTTTGAGATGTGGAAGGCAAGGATGCCGCCGGGCGCAAGGTGCTTCCGATAGATGGCAACCGCCTGCGTGGTCAGCAGATGCAACGGGATCGCATCGCCGGAGAAGGCATCGACTGCCAGCACATCAAAGTGCTGCGGGGCTTCCTGAACAAGCGACGCCCGAGCGTCTCCATCCGCGATGGCTATCTGTGCTGGCGAGTCGCGCAGATAGGTGAAAAAGTGCTGAGCAATAGGCTCGACCGCCGGGTTGATCTCATAGA
>Ga0210396_10002519_pt1 | contig 18670 bp, 18 predicted proteins | sample IncBWH17OmetaG_FD_155466 | JGI IMG/M metagenome (GOLD analysis project Ga0210396, IMG submission 155466) | Forest soil microbial communities from Barre Woods Harvard Forest LTER site, Petersham, Massachusetts, United States - Inc-BW-H-17-O ... | reverse complement strand
TCAAGAGATCGACCTCGTTGACTTTGCGCGCGGTGGCCCAGGCCGTGGCTTTGTCCAAAACGGTGTTGAGCCCGTTGAGGTGTTGGATGAAGACTGGAATGGAAACCGTGTACATGGAAACCGGCATAACTGGACCTCTTGGGGTAAGAAGGCGAAAATCAAGCTTACCTCAAAATGCGTTGTCCTTCTATGTGGCGCTATCGACAAGCAAACGCACCGCGGTGACTTCAATCTCGTTGGCGCTGGTTCTTCTAGCTGTCTAGCGGTGACGGTCTCTTTAATGCACTCCCGGTCTCAGCATTCTTTTGCAGACATTTAGTCGCGCGCGCCGCGCTTGACCCAAGGACCGGTTTATTCAATTCTATTCGAACACTCTGTCCACAATGTGGACAGAGTGAAAGGTTGAAAAATGTCTCGTTCAATCTCCTCCCGCGCTTCAGATTCGGCCGACAGGGCCGACATTTCCGCCGTCAAAAGCCTTCGTAAGGCGCTGAACGTCCTCGATGCCGTTGCTTGCGCAGCACGTCCCCTTACGGTTGCGGAGGTAGCCGTCAATGCCGGGATCGCTCGGCCGACCGCCTATCGCTTTGTGCAGACCTTGGTTTCCGCCGGTTATCTCGCTCAGGATCCGGTCGACGGACGATTATCGATTGGCTTCACCGTGCTGCCGCTTGCTTCAAGCTTGCTCGACCGCAACCGGCTGCGCATCGAAGCGCTGCCGCATCTGCATAATCTGGCGAATAAAACCGGCGAGCGTGCCAATCTCGGCATCATGTATCGTGATTGTGTCCTCTATATCGCCGGCGTCGAGAAGCCGGCGCTACCGACCATCTATTCCCGGTTCGGCAAAAACGCGCCGGCGCATTGTTGCTCGCTCGGCAAGGCTATTCTGGCTTTTCTGCCCGAGGCGGAAGTGCGCGCATTGCTGAGCCGCAAACCGCTCACCGCACACACACCGACGACGATCACCAGCCGTGCCGGTTTCATGAAAGAACTGACCGAGACCCGACAGCGCGGCTACGCCATTGATCGCGCCGAACATGTGTCCGGCTCATGCTGTGTCGCCGCGCCGATCTTCAATGCCGGTAATCAGCCGATAGGGGCCATTGGCGTGAGCGGCCGCGAACTCCAACCGATGCTCAAGCATCGTGACTTGGTTCGGCAAACCGCCGAAGTCGTCTCCCACCACTTGCTGTGATCCGCAGCACTCAAAAGCGAAATCTTGAAACCTCAGGAAATAAAATGGAAAAGCTGATCATCACTGTCGCCTGCGATTCGAGAACTTCTTATCCGATCAATCATTATTGTCCGCCTCAGGAGGACATCGAGGGCGTGGCGCAGCAATATATTGACGGCATCAAGGCCGGCGCTGCGATCGCGCATATTCACGGCATCCGCACACTCGAAGAGTCAATGCAGGCCGACGGCAAACAGGTGTCACGCATCAATCACGAAGGCTGGAAGCGGCTTCAGGACGCGATCCTGTCGAAAACGGATCCAGTCATGCAATTCGGCGTTGCCAGCGCCCGACTCGAAGAAAAAGTCAAGCTCATGACGCTCGGACCGGACATGATGGCGGTCGCGTTCAATGCCCACGATGAATATTTCAACCCCGACCCGCAATTTCCGCCTAAGCGCATGATGGCAATCCATCCGGTGGAAGAACTGCTCGATTATGCCAAGGCTGCGGAAAAACACAAAGTGAAGCTTGAAGTCGAATGCTTCCATACCGGCGCGTTCTGGAATCTCGAGTTCATTCGCAAGCAGGGCTACCTCGAAGAGAAGTCCTATACGACGCTTTTCCTTGGCTGGCCTGGCGGCACATGGACCCCGCCAACCGAGAAAGCGCTCATCTATATGGTCGATCATCTGCCGAAGAATTGTATCTGGAACGTGAGCGTCATGAATCCCTTAAAACAATGGGACCTGCTCTCGCTTGCGGTGTCGCTCGGCGGGCACGTTCGCGTCGGTTACGAGGACAATCCATACATCGCGCTGGGCGAGCTCGCCAAGAACAACGCTATCTTGGTGGAGCGAATGATGAAGATCGCGCAGGGGCTCGGGCGTGAAGTAGCTACTCCAAAGGAAGCCCGGCAAATCCTAGCGCTGGCCAAGCAGTAAGTACATCGCGCGTGCGCTCGAAGTTGCGGCCCAACGCGGTCTAGGCCGCGCAATAAAAATAACGCAAACGAGAAATCGGGAGGCTTATATGACCATTGCCACCACACGCGCTTGGCGGCTTGCGCGCCGAGCGGTTCGCGAGCCGGCGCGCGTCGCGGCGGCTGGCACGGTCGCGTTGGCGATCCTCCTATCCGCTATTTCAGCGCGCGCCGCTTTCCCCGATCGTCCAGTTAGGCTGATCGTGCCGTTTGCGCCCGGCGGCGCCAGCGACTTGATCGCACGCGTACTGAGTTCGCCCTTATCGCAGGAGCTCGGTCAGCCGGTCATCGTCGAAAATCACGCTGGCGCTAACGGCAACGTTGGTATTGCCTATGTCGCCAATTCAGATCCCGATGGCTATAAGCTCCTCGTCGCTTCGAGCGTCATTTTCGTTAATCAACTGCTCAAGCGGCCGGATAGCCGCGATCCAGAGAAGGACTTTACCCCGATCGCCGATCTCGGCGGCTCGCCGGACGCTCTTGTGACACGAACGGAGAGCCCTATCGTTGATTTTGCCGATCTGATTAAGCGCGCGAAAGCTAATCCTGGGCATATCACCTTCTCCAGTCCCGGTATCGGCAGCATTTCGCAGCTTGGCGTCGAGTTGCTGGATCTACGTGCCGGCATCGAACTAACGCATGTGCCCTTTACCGGTGCCGGTCCTGCGGCGCAGGCGGCGCTAGCGGGCACAACCGATCTCGCCGGTGTAAACATTTCTGCCGTGATGCCGCTTATCAAAGCCGGCAAATTGCGGGCGCTGGTGCAGACCGGCGCTAAGCGCTGGTTCGAATTGGCAGACACGCCGACGATGGAGGAGGCTGGAATCGCCAACGCCGAATCCGAGACACTGCAGGTCCTGTTGGGGCCGCAGAACATGCCGGGCGAGATCACCGACCGCCTTAGTAAAGCGGTGGTCAAGGCGCTTGCGGCACCGGAATTGCGCGAGCAGCTCCTCAAGACCGGCTTCGCGGTTTCAGGAACAGGCTCCGCAGAACTCAAACAATTGACCAGCAGGGAAGTCGCCAAGTGGCGCGACGTCATCGCCGAAGCCAAGTTGACGGTGAACTGAACGGCATATCTGAAAGTGTGACGCGTGACTGGTTTCGACGGAAAAAATCGCGCGACTCATATGTGCGACGAGAGCGCGCGCTCCAACCTCTGACCTGGAATTACGATGACAAATACTCGCACTATTGACTCGCACACTCACATCCTGACCGAAGAGGCGATGCTGCGGCTCGCCAAAGAGTCGTCTTTGGTGGCGCCGGTGCTGAAGGAATTCAACGGGCGCGACGCTACGCTTGAGATCGGCGGCAAAGTAGTACAGCAGCCGCTGCCGCGCGAAATTTGGGACGTGGGATTGCGCTTGCGCGATATGGATGCGAACCAAGTCGATGTCCAGGTTCTGTCGCCGACGGTTTTCACATTCTTCTACGGGCACGACGCTGCGCTGGCCTTGGCTTGCGCGGGTCTCCAGAACGAGGAGATTGCCGCGGTCGCGCGCAAACATCCCGGCCGGTTTATCGGCCTCGGCGGCGTGCCGTTGCAGGCGCCGCAGGCCGCAGCCGACGAACTCAAACGTTGCTTGACGAAACTCGGCTTGCGCGGGGCAATGATCGGTACTCACGTCAATGGTCGTAATCTCGACGATCGCGCGCTTGAACCGTTCTGGACGGCCGCGGCCGAACTCGACGCTTTCATTTTTATTCACCCGCATGCGGGGGCGGCGGGAGAACGGTTGAACGAATATTACCTGAAGAACCTGGTGGGGCTGCCCTTCGAAACCACGATAGCCGGCGCCTGCTTGGTGTTTGGCGGCGTTTTGGAACGCCACCCCCAGCTTAAAATATGTCTCTCCCACGGTGGCGGCTTTGTGCCGTATCAGGCCGGGCGGTTCCAGCACGGCTGGGAGGTGCGCGGTGAGCCGAAATCACATCTTAAGGAGCCGCCCGACAAGTCGCTCGGCCGCTTGTACTACGACACCATCCTCCATTCGAAACCCACGCTCGAATTTCTGGTCGGCAGTGTCGGGCCTGATCGCGTGCTGCTTGGTAGCGACTATCCCTTCGACATGGGAAATCTCGATTGTGTAGCCCGCGTCAAGGCGCTGGATATCGCATCTGAAGCGCGCGACCTCATCCTCGGTGGCTACGCGCGGACATTGCTCGGCGAGGGAGAGCACGAGCATGCGTGAACGTCAACTCGGCACGACGGGCTTAAGCGTTTCGGCGGTCGGATTGGGCGGCAACAATTTCGGCGCCCGGCTTGATCGGGCAGGCGCGCAGGACGTCGTCCACGCCGCGCTTGATGCTGGCATCACGCTATTCGACACCGCGGATATTTACGGCCAGCGCGGCGGCTCGGAGACGATCTTAGGAGAGGTGTTGGGTGTTCGGCGCAAGGACATTGTGCTCGTCACCAAGTTCGGCATGCCGATGGACGAAGAGGGACGACTGAAAGGGGCGGCCGCGCGATATGTGATGAGCGCTATCGAGGCGAGCCTAAAGCGCCTTAAGACGGATTGGATCGATCTCTATTACCTTCACCGCCCGGATTCGGCGACGCCGATCGAGGAAACATTGCGCGCGCTCGACAAGCTGATCGAGCAGGGCAAGGTGCGCTATATCGGCTGTTCAAATATGTCGGCCGCACAGGTGGTAGAGGCGGAGCAAGTCGCGAAGGCAAATAGTCTGCATGGCTTCATCTCCTGCCAGGATCAATACAATCTCTTATCGCGGCAGATCGAAGTCGATCTCATCCCGGCTATGAAACAACATGACTTGACCCTGCTACCGTATTTTCCATTGGCAAGCGGCATGCTGACCGGCAAGTACCGGTTTGGCGCGCCAATTCCAAAAGGCACCCGACTATCGCAGAAGCGTTATTCCGATCGCTTTCTCAACGACGAGAATTTTCGCATCGTCGAAAACTTGCGCGCATTCAGTGCGGGAAGCGGCCATTCGCTTCTCGAACTCGCCTTCGGCTGGTTGTTGTCGAAGCCAGTGGTCGGCTGCGTGATCGCGGGTGCGAGTACGGCGGCCCAGGTTCGGCAAAACGTGTTGGCGAGCAGGTGGCGGCTGGATGCCGCCGAACTGGCCGAAGTTGATCGGCTCTCAAATCGGGGCGAAGCGTAGCGCCGGTCATTTTGCGACAACACCTGGAGCACTTAGATGTCGATGATTTCGATAATCGTGAGGGGATTTCAGACTAGGCGGCGCATCGCTTGTCTTGCCATAGCCGTTGTTGCGGCGATCCCGTCGGCCGGTGCACGGGCCGAATATCCCAATCGTCCGGTGACGATCGTGTCATGTTTCCCGGCGGGGGGTGGGACCGATATCGCGATGCGCCTGATCAACACCGAACTCGGTGAGGCACTCGGTAAGCCGGTGATCGTCGAGAACCGCGGCGGGGCTGGCGGCTCGCTTGGCGCCACTTTTGTCGCACGAGCGCCGGCTGACGGTTACACGCTGCTCGGCTGTTCAAGCGCGTTTGTTGTCAATCCGAGTCTCTATGCGAACGTCGCTTACGATCCATTCAAGGACTTTGTACCGGTCATGGTGATCGGAGCTGCGCCGAATCTGTTCGTGGTGCCTAAGCAGTCCAAGATCAACACCATGCAGGATTTCATCGCCGAGGCGAAGGCCAATCCCGGGAAGCTGAATTGGACTAGTCCAGGTGCAGGCACCACGCCGCAACTTGCCGGGGAGCTTTTGAAATCGGCGGCCGGCATCGACATCGTCCACATTCCTTTTACCGGCGCGGGTCCAGCGATGACGGCCGTGCTCGGCGGTCAGGTCGACATGTATGCGGGCAATTATGGATCGATGGGCAGTTTGCTCGGCAGCGTGCGGTCGCTAGCGGTGACAGCCGATAAGCGATGGTCGGATTTGCCCGACACGCCGACGCTGGCCGAACTGGGCATCAAGAGTCCCTCGACTGATACATTCCAGGCGCTGCTCGCGCCGGTTGGCACGCCGCAGCCGATCGTCGACCGGTTGGTGAAGGAGCTTGCCTCAATTCTCGCCCGACCGGATGTCCGCGAAAAGTTCGTCAAGATTGGGCTTCCCGTAGTTGCCGAAGGCCCTGAGGTATTTCGCGCGCGTATCGCCCATGAAGTGCCGATGTATAAGGCGGTCATCGACAAGGCTGGTTTGAAGGTCCAGTAAGCCGGCATCCCTCTTCCCGGGCGAGTGGAGGAGAACCCACGCGGGCATTCAGTTGCTCGCGATGGCGAATGGTTCAATGTCTATTGCTTCTCAGAGCGTGCCGACGCCGAGATATTCATGGCGCAGTTCGGCGGCGAGAAATTCGATCCTGGGCGAAGAGGCAGGGGCGGGAACTGGGCGCGATGGCGGAAGTGAAAATGGTTTGACGCCATTCAAAGCGTGGCGTGCTCACGCGGCGTTTGCAGGCGCGATGCAGCTCATTGCTGATGCGAAAAGACGGCGTCGACCTGAAGTGTAAAGCCGACGCCGAAGGTGAGGTCGCCGCTTAAACTTTCTTTTCCAGGCACTGCACAGCGTGCCGCTTATCCGCTTCCGTCACGCCGGCATTCTCGGCCATCGCTTTAGCCTGTGCCAAGCCGACCTGCGCAACATAGGCACGCACCATGTCGCAGGTAAAATGCGGTTGCTCGCTCGGAGTCCGGTCCCGATCGGCGTGGCGATGTCTCGCCATCGCCGGATACGAGACAGTGATAAGGAAAAGAGCAAGCAGCGCAGTTTTTTTCATGCTTGTTGTCCCCCAACGCGACATGTCACCCCGCCGTCATAGTGCCAGCAACCGGATCGCACGGCCGCAAAAAAGAAGAAATTGTCCCCAGCTATAGAGTCCGCTTGCACGATTTCGATGGAACTTGCCACTGCTTTACACAGCATCGAAATATTGAATTGGATTTGTGTTCACCGCACGCAGTGACGATCGAATGTCGCGCTCGCGCCCGTCATTTCCCGGTCGACAGACATCGGGCGCGTTGCTCCAGCTCGCGGGCCATAGCCTCAAGCCCAGCCCTTAGCGGCGCATCCGTAGCCGCCGCTGCCTTGCTGCGATATTCCTCGGCCCGGCGGCGGCAATAGGTCGGATCGTTTTTGTTCTCGTCCACACGCGGTTTGTACCGCCACAGGGCGGTATGCGCTGACCTAGGTCACACTCAAATTGGAGCGGGGACAGCAGGTTAGGGTGAGCCTCCGGCGCAATCGGGCTCGGCAGCGCCGATTATCTGCCCTGCTGAAAACTATCCGAGACTTGGCCCAGACGCTCGGCGACGCCGGGCCCGTCTACGGTGCACGGGCCCATGCCCTCGTCCTTCATCGCGCCGGTCGTGTTGTCGAATTTCAGGCGGCGGCAGGCGCGGGGATCGCCAGACGATAGGATAATGGAGCCGGAGCGCCTGTCCGGCTCCGCGTGCGGGGCCCGGGCGGCGCTCAGGCCGAGAGAGACTTTGGTGATGTTGAAGTAGGACAAAGCGAAGTAAGCGGCGACCGAAGCGGCCAGCAGAATTCCGCCGCCCAAAATAGGCTTTACCGGCAGGGACAGCCTTGGCCGTCCCACCGGAGCGATTTTCTTCGGCACGATCGGCGGCACGATCCGCCGCAACGGCGCTTTGCCCACGTCGCTTGCCTCGTCGCTCGGGACGTCATCCCCCGGGCGCAGAATTACCAAACAAAGCGTTAATAAAGCGCGAAGACATCATGAGTGCTTTGCGCGCAGGGGAACGGGCGGGGCGACAGCCTATTGCGGCGAATTGGCAGCGAGCCGTTGCACCTGTTGGCGGCGCTCACGCTGGCCGGCTCGCCTATTCGCTCATCGATCAATGCCAATTTCGCCCGCGACGATTTCCAGGTCGTGCGCGGCGGCGTGAACTACCACTTCTGACCTTTCGCCGCGCCGGGGCGCTATCGAAGCCCGCAGTCCGCCTGCCGCGCTGGTGGGGCTATTGCGTCTCAGTTTTTTTTAGGACGCAATCCGATGTCGCGCCCACAACCTTCCAAATGTTTTCAAGCTGCTGGGCATTCGGGTTGTTTTCTCCCGTTCCCTCGGTCTGGTCGCGTAGAGATAACTGATCGACCGTGGACAGCCACCAGCTCAAAGAGATGGGGGTGATCCACACTGCCACATGGATGCTTTTCGAGTCACAGTGCGGATCCAAATTATTCAGCTCTTTGCTGGATTGTCCGTAAGTGATAACGCCGCGCAGATTGCGGTTATTCATGATTGTCGTAATAGGCGCCACGAGATCGGGAAGAAATTCCGAAACCGGCTGGTTCCCGAGCGGCCCTTGCTTCTTCGCAGCCGGGCTATCGACGGTGGACGTCGCGCCGTCCGCCGAAAAATGTTCGTCGCTTGGATCGTTCGTAATCACGATCACCGTGGGCGCCAATTCAGGACGCACCGCGTGAAGGGCCTCCACCAGGTCCGTGGCGCTGGTAATGCCGTAATTGTCGAAGTAGCCGCCATCCACAACACGATCGACGACGTCGTTTGCGGGATTGCGCACGGCGCCCGGCGGCGAAATGATCGGAAAACGCGCGGAATTCAGCGCGGCCGTGCTTATCCGCACATCGTCAAAAGCGGATTGGGCCTTGTTCTCGGCGCTCAGCAGTTCGTAAAAATTCCGCGCTCCCGGAAACACTTCGCAGCCGCCGGTGCATTTGCCGTTTGCGGTGGCATATTGGGCGGCCAGCGGCGTCGTGACGATGCGGCCCCCGGTCTTTTCCGAAGTGCCGTTGAGGATCAGCAGGGGAATCCAATGGCCGCTCCGCGGCCGCAGTGTTTGAAGCGGGCAGTCCAGGCCTTCGCAGTTCGAGCTTTGCGCTGGCGGGTCGGCGGGCGTCAGCACATCGGTGTATCGCCGCTGCCACGAATCCTCGAGCACCGCGGCCCGATCGCGGGTCAGCAGAAAGCTGAAGGCGTCGTGGAACGTCAGGCCGACGATGACCGGGGTGAGAAAATCGCCGCTTGTCAGCACTTCAAGGCAGTCGCGCCAATTGGCGATCTTGCTTCCCCACCAGAGCGGCATACCGGATTGAACGCAGGGTTGATCCGTGCTGTCGGTCTTGGCGGCGAGCGCGGCAGTCACCATGACGGCGCCCATGGAGCCGCCGGAGACGCTCGAGATCGCGAACAACCGGTTCCGCACCTTGTTCGGATCGAGGCCATGGGTTTGGGCCTCCGACATCAACTTGCCGATGACGGTCGCCGTGAAGAAGCCCGCCCGGCTGGCGCCGCCGGCCGCGGCGATCACGATGGGTCGCGGGCAAGTCGCGGGAGCAGCAGGAGGGCCGCAATTGTTCTCCGTCCTCCATAAATCCACCGCTTGCTGCAGCGGCATGGGCGCGATGTCGACGGAGTGGCCGACGGTTTCGGCGGCGTTGATCAGCCGCACCGGGTGATCGTCGCCAAGGAAGGAATTCAACGCGACGACCAGAGCGCCAAGCGCGCCGATGACCGGAAAACGCAGCCGCCGGCCGATGCTGCCAAGATACGACAAAAACGGCACCCAGCCGCCTAAGATGAAAGGAATGGATTGTCCGCGCGGAAACCATTCGGCCACGCGCACCGGGAATATGATAAGAACCGCAAGAATTCCGAAAAAGATGACGAGAAGAAGCGTGAGCCACCGCGAGCCCGGGAGCACGCGCTGAACGAAACGCTGGATCAGGCGCTGGCGATAAATGTCGGCAAGCCTGGGGAACTTGAGAATGCAGGCGGCGAAGGCTCCCGCGGCGAGCAGCAGCATAACGGCGTGGGAAAGCAGTTCCCTTTGGGCGAGATTAAGGTCGGCATTCGGATCAGTGATTGGCGGCGTAATGTGGTAGGATTTCCAGATGCAGATGGTAAGCGCCACGAAGATGAGGATACCGAGGACTCGCGGTATCCATAATTCCATTTTGTCGAAGAAATTCCGGTAGCCTTTCGCATACTTCTGAAATCTTGCGTCGCTTTCCAGGAGCTCCGCAGCGGCATAGTAGGTTGGCAAGGCCCACATAAAGAGCAGCAGAGGCGAGAACAAAAGCTGCGCGTTCAGTTGATTGAGATCGACGAACATGTCCTGCGCTTGGGGAAGGGTATCCAGGATGACCAAGCCCAAGAGCGTCGTCACGACGGGCACGCGGACAACCCACAGCGCCAGCGCCAATAAGAGCACATGCTCGTAGCCGTTGCTGCACCATTGCCGCCAGCGCGCGGTGGCATCGGCAGACGTGTTCGGCTTTTCAGGATCGGTTGTCACGGGATGCTCCCGTTGGGCGATCAATTCAGGGACTTGTTGTTGCCGTGGTGCTCAGTGCCGGCGCAAAGCCGTCCAACAATAAACCGCATGTCCCCCCATCGTTTTCAGGCGGCGAAGTCCATAACTCCTCTATGCAAGCATTACGGGAAGTTCCCGTCAACGCAATCTTGACTATTTTGGGCCTTTTTCCACTTCGCTTGCGCAAGTGGCGTTCTGGCAATGGGTGATGTCTGGGCCGCCTTAGCGTCCGGTTGCCGCGCCGCCAGGAATTTCTTGCCAGACACGATCATCCTTCAGCCGACGCGCGATGCGCGCCGGCTCATTCACGCATGCGCACAAGCTAACGATGCCTCGCCATCACAACGCAACAAGGAATACGCGATGGACGACATGAAAATCTTCGTACCGATTACCAAGATCGATGCGGGTAAGCGCCTGGTCCTGGTCTATGGCTCAATCGCACCGGACACGGGGCGACGGCGACATCGGTCCGGCCGCGGCCTACGCCCGGAAAGGAGCGGTCGGAAGTTTGATGTCGTTTATTCGGCCGCTTCGCGCAGGGCCGCCTCTACCGGCGAGCGCCACTGCACAACGCGATTGCGTCCGGTGTGCTTGGCTTGGTAGAGCGCCTGATCGGCGTTGTTGAGCAATGGCTGTACGCCGGAGGTCGTGGCGGTGGCCCCGGCGATGCCGATGCTGACCGTGATCGGCAATTTCTCGCCCTCGACGACCGGCGCGCAATCGCGAATCTGCTGGCGCAGCCGTTCGGCAAATTGCGCCGCCGCGGTATCGGTGGTCTCCGGCAGCAACAGCGCAAATTCCTCGCCGCCGATGCGCGCAATCACGTCGGCGTCGCGCTTGGTGGCGAGACAAACTGTCGCCAGCGCCTGCAGGACGCGATCGCCGGTGGCGTGGCCGTAGGTGTCGTTGACATCCTTGAAATGGTCGAGGTCCATCATCATGACGGTCAGCGGCCGCATATAGCGCTGGCTGCGCGCCAGTTCCGCCTGAGCCAGCGTTTCGAAGTGACGGCGATTGTAAAGTCCAGTCAGCCAATCGACCGCGGCCAGCGTTTCCAGATCGGCGGTATACTGGTCGGCGCGGCCGCGTTCCTTGATGGCGAGCGGCAGCCAGCGCAGCAGCAGGAGGCCGAGCACAAAACAGCCGGCGATGACATTGACGATCTTCGGCAACACCAGGAGCACCGGCTGGCCGAGTACGGCCGTCATCGACGACGGAAACAATCCGTACTGGGCGCCGAAATAGACACCGAAGTAGCTGTTCTCAAGGATGTTGCGCGTGGTGTCGATGGCGAGAACGGCAAGCAGAAGCCGCGTCGTGCCGAACGCCTTTGGATTGCGGATGTAAAAGAAAATGACCGTGCCGAGGACCGTCAGCCAAAGCGCGACGATCGCCCAGTAAATCAGCGCTGCAAAAAGCTGCATGGCCCTACGCCCCTGAGGCTAAAGGCCGTCTTTCTAGGCCGGGCGGGATTAAATGCCCGTAAAAAGCATGTGGATTTCCTACGCGGTGGTTGATGACGGGTTACCAACGCCTGCGGCCGTAGTCCGAGTTGTTTGATCGTGTCTTTCAACTCAGGCATTGGCTGATGCTTCGAACAATATCGGCTCGATCGGTCCGAGCGAGTAGGTGCGCCGCGCGTCAATGGTGGAAGAGCGGAGCCGCTTGATCGAAGATCGGCGGTGGCAGCATTTTGAGTTGTGCAGAATCGTACGACAGGTGCGGCATGAATTCAGCGACCAGGCGGGCGACAGTGCGCGCCTGAAATTCGTCGCGCTGGCGCTTGATCCGCTCGCGATCCTGGCGTTGCGAAAGCCATAATTTGTAGGCGGCCCAGACGCGCGGGTCCGTCGCCACGATGCGGCAGGGCTCGCCTCTTTCGTCGATGGCAATCGCTTCGAAGACAGGAGCGCTTTCGTGCCAGGCCAAGCCTTCCATTTCGGCCGTCAGAAGATCGCCGACATCGGCGCCGACCTGCCGGCTGTCGTTCGCCGACGGCGGATTACGGAGCGGCTTGATCAGATCGACCAGATAGCCCTCGTCATTCACGGTCCGAAAGGTCTGTGTCGAGCGTGTGAAGCTGCGATCTATCCGGAGCAAAAACTGCAGCAGCGAAACCTGCGACAGCTTTTCATTCGCAGCGAATGTCAGTCCGCGGCGCGTGTCGAACAGCAAGTCGAGATCTTCCTTGGTCGTCAGGTTTGGATCGATGCGGACGCCGGCGGCGGCCTCATAGGCGTAAATCGCGTTGGTGCAGAGGACGCGTATTCCCGAGCCCAGCATTGCCGCCTGATCCAGAGCGCGGATGATCTTGGCTCCGATCAGGGGAATGCGGCCCAAGCCCAGCACGCGGTTGACCGCGGACTGCCTGGCGATGACGTCTTTCAGATTCCGCAGACGGCTCTGGGCCTCAGCGCGGCCGCGATCGAATTCCTGCTTAATCGCCTCAGTCTCTTTGGAGCGAAGACCAAGTGACGTTTGCCGCCGCAGGCCGGATTTAGTGTAGGCGCTCCGGACCAGATATTCGCGGCCTTTGAGTTTCGTCCAGACCATGGAGCCGCGATAGGCGTTGGCGCGTTCTTGGACTTCCCGGTACGCCGCATAGCGCTGCTGGGTATTGACGAGCTCGCGTCGCTGGTCGCTGCTAAGCTCCTGAAATTGCATGATTTCAACTGCTGAATAGATTCACAACCGTGGCTGTCGATGCCATGTTTGTTTATTGTTTTCAATAGCTTCAACAGTTGAGATGAATATTGCGTGAACCTGTTGAAACTGGCGCTCGACAGAAATGCAGCTTTTGGTGTTCTTCTGCATCAGGAAGTTCTGGCAACGCTGAAGGTTGGCCAAAGCGTGTCGGAACACCAGTGTGCCAACCAACTCCGCGCCATCGTCGTCACGCCCGTTGTGCGCAACGCTATTGGTGGCGCAATTTCTGTGGTTAATCGACGGAACATTGTGCAAGTCCGGATTCATGACTTTTATGTAGACATCAGACGATTCGGTTTCAGCCTGTTTTGAATATCTTCTCAACAAAACCACTGAAGATTTCGTGCTTGCAATTGAGCACCTGCTGCCATTTTGGACTATACGGAAATTCAAGCAGGCCTAAAAAGTCCCCTTCGTGCGCCGGATGCGCGTAGCCGCCAAGATAAACATGTCCCGAGCAGACACGATCGATCAGCCCCAGATAGTTGAGAACTGTCTGTGAAGGCATCTCGTCGAACGAACTGAAATTGATGGCGAGGTCGAAGTGATTGTCAGTTAAGCCGGCGATCTGATGTGGCAAAATAAAATTGAAAGTCCTACTAAACGTTGGAGTGCGACTGAAACGTTCGACGCTATCTTCCCCAAAGATCGTGGCCAGATAGTTTTGCGATACCGCGAGTGTCGGTGGGATGTCGACGATCATGTATTGTTCGACGGGAAATAGTGATCGCGCAAGATAAGCGATACGTCCATAGCCCGCACCAATCTCAAGAATTCGCCTCACGGAATGCGGCGATGCGAATTTGGCGATGAGGTTTAAACTAAGGGAGGCCATCGCCAGGTCTTGAGAGATCAGTCGAGAGCCGAGGCGTATCGGCATTGGATTGCCGAACGAAGGCTCTTCGACGCCAAGGCCGTTTAGAGTGTCAAGAGTTTCTGCATACTGCCAAAGCAATCCGCAATAGAGCGCATAGGCATTGAGACGCGCTGGCGTCGCATGCCCTTGCTTCCAGCGGATACCTTCGACGTTGCTATAATCAACGCGCGCGATTTTTGGCATTCGGCCGCGTCGCAACAGCGCAAATAAGAGTCGCGCTGTGAAACGATTGCGATAAGTCGATATGCCCCACTGTCCGTATTGGAAATTGATCGTGCGTTTGAAGTTCGCAAAACCAGACGAAGCGATCATTTGCCGATGCTGCTCGCCGAGCTGCTGCCAAAAGGGCCCGCCTTCCGGCGTTTCATCGGCGAGAGCGCCGTACATGTCATCAATATCAGCCAGAACGCGTGGCGTAAGATCGGCCGGAAAATCAAGCATGATGCGACTCTAGGCTTTCGTCTCACGCGCCCGCAAGGGGCCAATCTAAGGTACGTCCGCAATCTCGAGAGTGATTGACACAAGACGTTCTGCGGCGACGACGCTATGCGTCCTCGTATATTAGGCACTTTTCACGACGACACTTCTCGGCGTAATCTGTGCGAATGCAGTCACTACGCGAACAAGTAAAGTCTCAATTGACCGAGGACCAGCGCAGGCGCGTTCGCCTCGCGATCAATGCCGTCAAATCCGTCTATGTTATGCCGCTCCGCGCCTTTCGCCGCTCGGGCATAGAGCAGCGCTTACCGGCGCTCCCTGGTGGCCGAGGCTGGCGCACCCTGATTCCGCCAGCGCTTCATTCGTCGATTCAAGCCGGCACAATAGGTTACCGCTATCGCGATGTCCCGATGCTCAAGCATCCGATGGAAATGGCGCTTTATACGCGGCTGATATGGGAAGTCCGGCCGTTGACGATCCTCGAGATCGGCTCGCAGTCCGGCGGCGCTGCGGTGTGGATGGCCGACGTTCTCAAGACGTTCGGCATCGATGGCCGAGTTATTTCGATCGATTTACGGCCGCCGGCGCCGATCTATGCGCCGTCCAATGTCACGTTCCTGCGTGGCGACGCCAACGACCTGTCGCTCACGTTAACGCCTGAACTCATCGCCACATTGCCGCATCCGTGGCTGGTGATCGAGGATGCCAGCCATCAATATGCGGCGACCCTTGCAGTGCTGCGCTTTTTCGACCCGATGCTGCGTTCCGGCGAATATATCGTGGTCGAAGACGGCAACATCACCGAGATGGGGGAAGACGCCGACCACGAGGGCGGCCCGGCGCGCTCGATCACGGAATTCTTGCAGGACCACGGCGACGCTTATGAGATCGATGCCGTCTATTGCGACCAGTATGGCCGCAACGTCACCGGCAATCCTAACGGCTACCTGCGAAAGAAGTGACTTGTTTGTCGGCGCCAGCTGACCCGTGCGCAAGGGCCGCAGCCATGCCGACCATGTCCTTGAGCGAAAACAGCACCGGCGTGTAATTGGAGCATTCAGGGCAGGGCGGCGGCAGATCACCCTGTATCCAGTCGGCGAGGACGGCGCGATGCCGGTCGCCGAACAGAATCTCCGACAGCGGCTTTTCCGTCGTGCTTTCCAGCGTCAACTTGTCGTAATTCGTCTTGATGTACCAGCACGAGCAAGCCCGCACATGCCCGTCCGGCAAGATACCCGGATTGACGAAAAGGGCGGCGCACGGCGCCGAGCGCTCCTTCTCTTGTTTCCGAATTTTCATGACGCCGCTCATGTCGGCGCCCGTGATCGTGCCGCCATAAGTATCGAATTCGGTTCTAAAACTGCCGAGCGCGAGGATGCCTTCATCGATGTAAGGCTTTAGTTTGATCATTCCCTCGTCGCGCATGACGACATCAAGTGGGCGGCTGCTGCGCAGCTCAAGTGTGACCTGTTTCGGTTGCCCCGTTTTTTTCTTGTGCTCCGCGAGCTTAAGCAGACCGCGAGTAACCTTTTCCGCCTTGTCGACCTTGAAGACTTCCAGATAATTCTGGCGGTCGAGACCGGGCAGACTGATTCGCAACTCGTCGAGATTGGGCGCAATTTTTTCAATAAGGCCGGCGCGATCGAGCAGGATGCCGTTGGTGTAGAATTTCGTATGTCGCACGCCCTTGGATTTGGCATAGGCCAGTTTGTCGGCCAGACGCGGATCGACCAACGGATCGCCGAGGTTGGTCGTGAAATCAACCTGCTGGCCGCCGCCCATGGCGACGAAGTTGTCGATCACGCTGAACGCGATCTCGTTCGGCATCGAGTGCTTCGGATCGGTATTGGTGGGATAGGCGCAAAACGTACAGAGCGCGTTACAAAGATTGGTCGGGTAGAGCATGATTGCCGCCGGCGCGCGCTTGAAATGACGCTCAAAGGCATCCTTGCGCGCGAGCAACGCCGAAAATAGCCGACTCGGGCCGCACGACCAGATCAGGCGCTTGATTCTATTCCTAGCGCCCTCCGAAAATCTCGCTGAGAGCCACTGCTTGCTCGATGCGAGCATCCAAAACCCCGCCTTTTCCCGCTAGCTATTGATATTCCGACATTTCGTGCTGTGACGCAAGAACCCGACCGCTCCTGCTCGGCCGTGGCTTAAGGCTCCGGCACTGCAAGTAATGAGCATCTCGGGCGGCCGTCGCGCCGTGCCGCACCACCCTCTGCCTACCACGCCGAAAACCAACGCAGGAGAGGTCGACTGAATCGTAACACTGCGCTGATCACTAGCACAGGACACTATCCGCGGTTCGAAAAACGCGAGACGGAATTCGCCGGCGCCGGCGATGAGAAGGAGACCCAGCTCGAGCCTATCACGGGTTTCGCATGTATCATTAGCGGCGCTTCTATTGGCGATTAGTGTTTCTAGAACCGTGTCGCAGCCCTTGCGTCTGAAAACATCCCATTCAATCATTGTTTTGGCACCAATGATGGAGGAACTTCGCCATGGCCAAACTTCGCCACGTCGCGCTGATTGTTGAAGATCCCGAAGCGACCGCAAAGTTTTTCGAACAGGCCTTCGACATGAAGCGGGCCGGCACCGCGCGCCGCGGCATTTATGTGTCGGACGGCGTTATCAACGTCGCGCTCTTGAAAAAGGAAAGCGAGAAGGAGCGTCTCGGCATCTATCATTTCGGCATGTGGGTCGATGATCTCGACGCCTCCGAGAAAAAGGTCGTCGATGCCGGCGGCGAATATCTCGCCGGGCGTCCGACGTCACCCAATTCCTTCTACGAGGCCAAGTACCGGGGCCCGGACGGCATCGTATTCGACCTCACGCATCGAGGCTGGGCCGGCGCGGTGAAGGACGTCGTCGCAAAGTAGCGGCTTGCGAGGGTGTGATGGCGGCGGCAAGCAAGCCTGTCGTGGTCGTGGGTGCAGGTCCCGTGGGCTTGTGCCTGGCGCTGGCGCTGGCGCAGAGCGAAATTCCCGTCACCGTCGTCGAGACGATGTCCGACGATAATTTTTTGGACCAGGTGCCCCGCGCCGGGAGCAATCATCCTTCGACACTGGAGTTTTTCGACAAGATCGGGCTTTACGAGCGCATGTTGCCGCGGGGCATCGTGGCGCCGAGGTTCCAATATTGGGATCGCCAGGACGGCAGCGTGATCGCCGAATTCGATCACGCTCATCTCAAGAACGACACCAAGTTCCCATTCGTCCTGCAATGCGAGCGCATCAAGATCGTCGAGGAAGCGCTCGATATGGCAAAACGACACCCGCTTATTTCGGTGCGGATGGCGACGACTTTCACCGGCTTCCGCCAGAGCGAAGACGATGTGCAGATTCATGTCACCAATAGCGATGGTGAGGCTGAGACGATATCGGGCAGCCACCTCGCCAGCGCCGAAGGCGCGCGCAGCGTTGCGCGCAAGGACATGAACGTCGAGTTCGAAGGCTTTACCTATCCGGAGCGCACGCTCAACATTGAAGTCGCCTACGATTTCACCAAACACGGCTTCACCGAAAGAAACTACATTTCCGATCCTGTCGAGTATTCTAATCTGTTTCACTGGAGAGGGCCGCCCGACCGCTGGCGGGTTCATTTCCCGACCGATCCGAACGAAGATGAAGAGGAACTCACGCGCTCCGACGCGCTGCAGGCGCGCCTGAAGAATTTTCTGCCGATCGAGGGCGACTATGAAATCTGCGGCTGGAATCTCTATGCCGTGCATCAGCGCGTCGCCAAGACGTTTCGTGTCGGGCGCGTGATCTTGCTAGGCGACGCCGCGCATGTGAACAGCCCCATCGGCGGCATGGGCCTCAACAGCGGCGTGCATGACGCCTTCAATCTTGCCGACAAACTGGTGCGCATCTTGCATGGTGCCGCGCATGACTCCGAACTCGACCGTTACGACAGGCAGCGCCGCCAGATCGCGGTCAAGCACACGCAGGCGCAGACCATGCGCAACAAGCGTTTGTTGGAAGAGCGCGATCCCGCGATCAGAAAGCGCAATCACGAAGAGCTGCGGAGAACGGCTGACGATCCGGCTCTGGCGCGAAAATTTCTTCTGCGCACGTCGTTGTTCGACAGCCTGCGAGAAGCCGAACAGATCCAATAGCTGGCTAGGCGGACGTGCTCACATGATTGTCCAGGCGGTCCGGTTCATCAGCGATTTCGAGGTGATCGGCCAGAGCGGGCATCAGTGCGCGCATGCGCGGCACATATTCGTTTTG
>Ga0210396_10002517_pt1 | contig 18676 bp, 14 predicted proteins | sample IncBWH17OmetaG_FD_155466 | JGI IMG/M metagenome (GOLD analysis project Ga0210396, IMG submission 155466) | Forest soil microbial communities from Barre Woods Harvard Forest LTER site, Petersham, Massachusetts, United States - Inc-BW-H-17-O ... | reverse complement strand
CGACCGCGTCCGCCGAGGCGTGCCCAAGCACCGCCGCGACGTGCCCACGCACGAACCCCAACACGATGCCCTCCCACTCAGACTCCGCCACCCCCACCAAACGCGCCGCGCTGCCTTCAGACCGCTGGTGGCTCGCCGCCGATCCTTCGGTGCGCCCACCTACGCGACGACTCCTCATGGCGCTCGCGGCACGAACGGTCAAGCTGGTCATTCGCCGCTTTAGTGATTGCGGGACGGGCGACGTATCTACTGCTTGACGCTTAGCGATTACTCGGAGCGTTCCGTCCTGATATGCCTGGCGAGTCTCTCGGCGCCGTATCTTTCCGCTGCTCGTCTTGAGGCTACTCTGGCGCTCAATGACAACGAGCGCGCTAATGCGAAGACCGTGATCTCGTACGATCGCCTCGCTGACCTTGCGCCAAATGTCGTCGACGATCGCCTCGCTTGCGATCCCACCGGTCTCCGACACAAGCACGATCGATCGGCCGTCGTCTGCAGCGTCAAACGCAGCGATGCAACCGGGCCTGAGCCGATCATCGGCCATGATCGCCGAGTGCTCAAGGTCTTGCGCATAGTAGTTGCGCCCACGGACAATGATTAGGTCCTTTATCCGGCCAGTTACCTGCAGCTCGCCGGCCACAAGTAAACCGAGATCGCCGGTCCGAAGGAAGCGTCCCCGTCCCGGTTGCCCAGCTAGTACGCCGTGAAATGTCGCTGCGCTCTCGTCTTCGTTGTTCCAGTAACCGCGCGCCACTCCTGGTCCCCGCACCCAAATTTCTCCGACTTGGCCCGGCGCGCACTCTTCTCGGGTTATGGGATCTGCGACAGTGACGGTAGTGTCAGATGACGGCCTACCGACAGAAACCGTCCGTGAGGACGAACGTCGGCGCCTCGGGAAGCGTGATCGCTCATCCTTGTCCGCCAGTCGTATACCTGTGACGAGCAGCGTGGCCTCAGCAAGCCCGTAGCACGGATAGAACGATGATCTTCTAAACCCTGTTCCCCGAAACTGCTCAGCAAAGCGATCCATAGTGGCGTACTGCATGGGTTCTGCACCGTTGCCTGCCGTGGTCCAGCACTCCAGGTCCAAATCCGCCATCCTGCCTTTGTCAGTCCGACGGATGCAGAGGTCGTATGCGAAGTTCGGAGCAGCTGATGCAGTGCCCCGGAAGTGACTGATTGCTTCCAACCAGAGCATCGGACTCGCAAGAAACGCGAGCGGTGAAAGCAGGATCGTCTCGAACCCCAGAACGATCGGGGTCAGAATGCCGCCTATGAGTCCCATGTCGTGATACGGCGGCAGCCAAAGCACGGCTCGCGACTCTCGCGACACTTGGAAGTGCTGCGCGATCGCACCGATGTTGGCCATGAGATTTGCGTGACTGAGAACGACACCGCGAGGTCTGCCCGTGGAGCCCGATGTGTATTGCAAAAATGCCACGTCATCTGGCTTGGCTAATGCGCCTGCGTGCGCTCCAGCGCCCACCGGAAGGCGATCGAGCACCAATACCGGCATGTCGGCCTCTTGCCGGCCGCCGGTGAGGTCAGCCATCGCCGGGTGGGATGCGAGGAGTTCCGTCGTCAAGAGCACAGCCGGCGAGCTATCTTCCTTCAGCAGTCGGAGGCGTTGGTCCGGCCCTGATGCCAAGGGGGGATAGATCGGTACGGCGACGACCCCACTGTAGAAACAGCCAAAGAGCCCCGCTATATAGTCGAGACCCGGCGGGCAAACCAGTAGTGCCCGGTCACCGGGCCTAGCGAGTCGTGAGATATGAGCCCCGATCACTTCGGCGCGCTTCTCCAAGTCGCGGAAACTAAGCGTGGACATGGCTGCATCGCCGATGGTGGCGCCGCTTGCACTCGGCTCAATGAACCTGACAGCGACCTCGTCCGGTGTCAGCGTGGCGCTGTTGCGGAGAGCATCGACAAGTGTCATTGCGGCGAGCGCCGGCTTACTGCCATAGGCCGGCTCCAACAGCATTTCGGGTCTTGAACGCATTGTGGCCTCTATTGCTGGCCTACTTGTGAGGAGACGGCGCCAACGCGGTGCGCGGGGAGAAAATCATCTAGGAACTTTGGCCACCACCAGTTCCACCGCCCAAATAGAGTCATCAGCGCCGGGACAAGCGTTAGGCGAACGACAGTTACGTCGAGACCGATGGCTACCGCCCCGCCAAGTCCTACTTCCTTTGTAGCTGTCGCACTCGCGGCCACAAAGACGGCGAACACGCAGACCAACACCATTGCGGCGCTAGTTATCGTTCGGGCGCTCGTGCTGAGGCCATTGGCCACGGCCTTCCGCGGATCGTGGGATTTGTCCCAATGCTCGCGGATACGAGACAGCAGGAATATCTCGTAGTCCATCGACAGTCCGAAGACGACTGCCAAGACCAGCGGCGGAGTAAGCGTTTCGAGGTAGCCCAGACTCTGAAATCCGAACAACGAGTCAGCCCAACCCCATTGGAAAACGGCAACAAGAACACCGTAGGTCGCGGCGACCGTAAGGAGGTTCATCGCAACGGCCTTCACCGGCAACAGCACCGAGCGAAAGAGGACGGTCAGAATTATGAGCGAAAGCGCCAAGATGACTGCAACGGCCTTCCACATATTCTGCGCGATGCGGTCTTCTTGGTCGACCTCGATCGCTGTTGCGCCTCCGATCGCGAGATCTACGCCGCTTCGCTGTGCGACGGGGCCGACCGTTTGACGCAACTTGCGGACCAACGTCTTTGAGCGAGCCGACTCCGGGCTCGTCGCGGACACCACTGTGAACACGGCGTCATGGCCGTTCTGCGAGTAGCTGGTTGGCCCAACTTCCTTCACATCAGCTGTATGACTCACAACTTGGCGGACGTTCGCGACGGCTGCTTGGCGCTGGGCACCTGTCGCAGCCGTAGCCACAACATAGATCGGGTCTAGAGTTGCGGAACCGCTGATAGTCGACGCCTTTTCGAATCCGACGCGCGTCTCGTCGCCCTTGCCTAGCTGCTGTAGAGCGCCCGTACTCACACGTAGATGAAGGGCTGGCACAGCCAGCAGCAGAAGGATTGAAGTCGCGCATAGGACGGTGAGCAGCGGCCGGCGAGTCACGAGGTATGTCCACCGCTGCCACAGCTCGGGTTTGACGCGGCGCTGTATCACACGGCGGCGTGCGCTCACGCGACGGGCGCCGAGCATCCGTATGAGCGCGGGAAGCGCAACGACCGACAGAAGCACCGCGATGAATACAGTGATCGCGGCGCCTACTGCCATCGAGCGAAGCATCACATCAGGGATCAGCCAAAGCCCACAAAGCGACAGCATGACCGTTAGACCAGAGAAAATCACTGCTCGTCCGGAGGTCACGAGAGCGACCTCTTGCGCGGCCGCTAGGTCAGCACCGGTTGCGAGCTCCTCGCGCACGCGCGTGAGAATGATGAGTGAATAGTCAACCGCCACACCAAGGCCGATGAGCGAAGCGATGTCGGTGACGAAGATAGATAGCTGTACGACCGTTGAAAGGGCATAAATTGCCATGCCTGATACGACGAGGGTGCTGATGCCGAGCGCTACCGGCAAGGCGGCTGCCCAAACCGAACCAAAGATGAGCAGGAGGATGACCAACAGTGCTGGTACGCCGATGACCTCGGCGTTGGTGACCTCCCGCTTGATGGTTGTTTGGAGGCTGGACCAGAGCGTTCCTTGGCCGACCAAATAAACGTGCAGATGCGCCGAGTGCTTGGCGCCGCGGTTGACGGCCGTGACCAATTCTTTATCGGCAGACTCGACGGCCCGCAGCGTGCCCGCGACATGAATCGGTAGGAGGATGGGACTTACTAGGCCCGTCGAGAATAGAGCGATTTCCCGGTCGTGGGTCGTAACTGCCACGCCGCGAAGCCGGTCACTCTCGCGCGCTATCCGCATAACTTCGGCACTGAGTTCGGCGCCCGTGGCAGCGCCCGTTGGTGACAGGAATGCAAACGTATTTTCCTGCGCGATTTGAGGGAAGCTGCGCCGGAGCGTCGCTTCGACCCGCGCAGATTGCGAATGAGCGGCGGCTGCGTCACCCGGTACAAGGTTGGTCGACTGGATAGCGGCGAACGGAACCGATGCCAGGGTGAGCACCAGCCAAGCGCCCAAGACGATGCGATACCTCTTCTCTGTCAGTGCAGCGGTGCGGCGCAGCATTGCTAGGTTCGGCGGCTACGCTTGGACTTGTGTCGCTTCGTGTGCTGACACGGAACCCGACTTTCAGCGACTGTTTCGGATTCCAAGAAAGTGAAACGCGCGGCAAACGGATAGCCATTGGCAGGACAAATCGCAGGGATCACCATGCCGCGGGGGCGATATCGGATGCGTTCGCCCTTCACTGTGCGGAAGTAGGTGAGGCCGCTAGGTCCGAGCGTGTTGCGCATATGTACGAGCGCGATATCCGGTCCTTCTGGTACGGCAGGAACTGCAGGGACCGACGTAACTACGCTTGCGCCATACGGTGGGCCGGCGGCGAGGAGTTCTCCTTCGAAGGTGGCTTCGGCAGCAAGCGGACTCGACCCCTCCGCAACATAGAGGACAGTGGTGTGTTCGCCGACGGCCGGAGCCATAAGGATTGCTACTTGGCTGTGCTCCTGCAATATCTCGGGGCCGAGTTGGGCCTCCGCGATCGCGTTGCCGAGTCCCATAAATGAGGTCGAAGGGCAACCCCTCGGTCCAAAGACTTTGACAACTATCGCCGTGCAGGTGGATTCGCCGAGGTTGGTCGTTCCGATGCCCATACCGGCCGGCAGATCAATTTCGACGCGAGTCATGGCTGGCGGAAGTGTGTGAGGCGGAGCGATGACGGTGAACCCGAGAGATACGGTGGTTTGGGCTCCCGGTTTGTCCGGCGAGAAGCCCACTTCGAGCTTCACTGGGGGTCCGGCCGGTGCGGCTTGTGCTGAAAGTGGCGCCGAGAGGACGGCGGCCGCGGCAAAGATCGCTGCCGCGATCTGCTTTGCGGTGCGCGAGGGAGCAATCATTAGCTGCTAAAGCGATAGTGAGCCAGTTACAGTGGCTGAGACTTCGTAGTCGTTGCGACGAGCGGTACCCGTGATGTAGAGGCGACTCCCAACCGAGTGCGCGTAGCGGCCGGTGCCGTGGATGACGGTGAGATAGCCGTGAAAGTAGGCGTGGCCACCAGATGCGTAGAAGGTTGTTTCGCCTTTGCCGCTAATGAGACCCGAATTGGCGTTACATTCGAAGGTAACGTTGGCGTGGGTGTAGGAAATGTTGATCGCGATCGTCACCGGGCAACTCAGGGAGCCAGAGCCCCGACCGCGCTCAGTCAGCTTGTTAGCACCGAGGTGACTGACGAGATGAGCGCTGATCGACTCGGTTATTGAAAGTGTCTTAGCCGTACTTGCGATATCGGATTGGTTGGAGGCGGCGCTTTGCGAGGGGAGCCAGATGGCGCACGCCAAAACCAGAATTAGGGGTAGCGACACACGCATATAGAGACGGTGTTTTGGGGAGGCTGGTTTCATGGTGGCTTTCTAGTGACTATTGCGGGCGAGCGGGTAGCGTCGGATGCCCCGTCTCGCTGCCACGAGTGGGTCGCCGTATGTCTATCAGTCGTAGGCCGATACGCGACCGACCAATGTGGTCGGTCGGATCGGACAGGTTGATCGGTTGCGTATATCGGTACTATGTGTTCAGCGGGGCCAAACTAGGGGATCGGCCTATGTTTCCTCGGACGGTAGGTTCGCGAGACGGAGTGCGACATCAAGCTCCGCTAGACAGCTACTGAGCGGCCGACCGAGCAGCGTCTCGGCTAGACGTAGGCGGTTACCGACTGTCTGTCGGCGGACCTTTGCCACCGCCGCTGCAGAGGAGCGGTTGCACTCCGCGTCAATGTAGGCGCGAAGCGTGTCGAGCAAGGCGTCGCTGTCCGGTCGCCCCCGAATCGGAGCCAAGAACTGCCTGAGCCATGTTGCGAGAGTTTCGTTTTCGAGCGCGGCTATCAGCAGTGGGCTTGCTGCATAGCGCACGACCTGCTCGGATGTGCAGAGTGCTTGAAGATGCGCGCCGCGAGCTTCGCGGTGTGTTTGGCGGAGTCCGTCGAGTCCTCGGCCTGGTCCGCCAACGGCGAGGATTTCGCCGGCAGCTAGATCGGGGCTCAAGGCGCTCTGAACTTCCATGATCTTCGGGCGCTGGGACGCGCCGAACCACGCCCAGACGGTTTCCTGGTCGCGCGATACCCGAAGGAGTTGGCAGTCAAAGCTCGCCGGGAGCCCGCGGATAGCCTTGCGCGCGTGGGCGCCCGTCGCGATCACTCCGAGATGCCAGGCATGGACGCTGTAGCCGACATCATCCAGGTCGCGAGACTCGCCGGCGAGCGCGCCTTGCACGCGCTCTAGAAGGCGCCGCTCGTCTGAGCGCTTGTACTCGGCGGCGACCGTGGCGATCAGACGCTCAAATAGCGACCACTGCAAGTCGATGAGATGTCGAAGTGCTTGAGGCGGCAACTGGGGGGCCTCCTCCATCACGAACTCGCCGATCACTCGGTGGCCGGCGTTGTAGCAGAGCAACACCGTCTCCAGGGCGACCTGGCTACGGGATGCATGGCGGGCCTGCGCAATCGCCGCTGCTGGGACTGGAGCCGACCCTTGAGGGCCGAGCTCGATACCCGTCAGGGCGTACTCGATGCACTCGACGCAAGCAGCTAGGTCGCCGTCTCGGTAGCGGCTGTCCCGTTCCGCCGCCGAATCGGGCCGGACACCGCGGATGCGGGCGACAATCGCGTCGAGGATCTCTGACTGGCGCGGCCGCAACCGCTCGACAACAGCAGCACGGAGCTCCTGAGAGCTTGCGTTACGACTGGCCGCGCGCGGGCTCATCGCAGCTCCCCCAGCTGGCGGTCGGGTATGGCACGCAGGCACGCGAGCACCCAGGCTCGAAACCGACCTCTCGGCTTCCCGCAATGAGGCTGGGCGAAGGACGCCGCCTTGGCTCCACGACGACGGTGTTTGGGACGTCGAGCGTTGGCAGGGCAAACATCGAGCAGATCACGCAATTCTGCGGGCGGGAATGCGGAGCGCACCTTACCGGGCGAGGCGCGCAGGCCACGTAGCCCCGCCCCTCCGAGATCGCCCGGATCGCCCGCGCCAATCGGCGCCCGGCCGGGACGGCAACCCTGTTCGCTAGCGGGAATGCCTGGGCGGCGCCCGCGACCCACGACGCCCCACGGGAGAGCCTTGATGCCAAGCGTCGGGTTCACGGCTCGCCGCGATCGGCAAGGTCGGTCGCGACATCGGCAGCAACGCGGCTTTCGCCGGCCGCGTATCCGAGCGCCAGCGATACCTTCTCGGCTGTCGCACCGACCAATGGGTAGAAGGACTCGATGAGCTCGTCGACCTCGACATCAGCCTGGTAGACGGACAGGTTCACGGCGGCTACGACCTCCGTCGCGTCGCGTACTGGTACTGCCAGCGAGCGCAGGCCCAGATGAAACTCTTGGTCGACTACCGCGAAGCCACGCTCGGCGATCGCGTCGAGTTGGACACGCAAATGCGCCTTCTTGGTGATCGTGTAGGACGTTCTGCGTCGGCGGTGACCCTCGCGCAGGACGCTCTCGCGGACCTCGGCGGACGCGGAAGCGAGAAGCGCCTTTCCGATGCTTGTGCAGTAGACGGGCACGCGAACGCCGGCGCCTATGCGCGGTCCGCCCAGCGCTTGGCCGCGGCGGTGGCTGGCGAGGCGGTCAGCGTAGAGCGCTTCGGTGCGATCGAGGAGACCAATGCCGACGCTGTAGCCCGTGCTCGCGCGAAGAAGCTCGAGGTGCTCACGGGATGCTGCTCGTAGCCCGGTTGCCCTGAGCATCGCCATGCCAACGTCCACGCCCCGCCCCCCCAGCTGGTACTTGCGTGACGCGCCTTGCTCAAGGTAGCCCAGCGCAACGAGTGTTATTGCGTATCGATGGACGTTGGAGCGGCCCATGTCGAGCTCGGCGGCGATATCGGCGATGCCGAGGACCGGCCGCTCGGGGGTGAAGCATCTGAGGACTGCTAATCCTTGATCGAGGCACTTCGAGAACCGATTCTGCTTCACGAGGCCGGTCGTGCCGGGGCTGCTCACTGGCGTGCGATCGCGGCGTGGTTGCGGACTGAGTCGAACTCGATCGTGCCGTTCGGCAGCACCCAGTAGAACAGGCGGGCAGCGCCTCGACCGTGGCCCAGGTTGCACATGCACCCCTTCGCCCCGTCGGCGCGTACAGCTTGCGGATCATCGCCGCCGCCGTTCGTCTTCCCTTCTCGCCACGGGTGCGGCTCCAACCCAGCGAGTTCGGCTGCCCTTCCACAGGCGACCATCGCGCACGCGAACGCCACACGCGCGGACGGCGTCGCTATCCGCCGATCTTCGACGCTCGCGACGAACCGGGGCGCGAGGCGATAACCGCCGAGCGGATGGCTGCTGCGATCGCTGGCTTGTAGTGCGCTGAGCCATTCACGGCAGATGAGACGTTGCATCCTGGCCTCGGGATCCATGCGGGCCACGCCCTCAAGCTCGGCTGCGTCTAGGCCCGCGGCCTGCAGAGCGGCCAGTCGAGCGTGTAGCTCGGCTAGTCGTGTCTCGGCCGACTCCGCGCGCTGGACTGCCGCGCGATGCTCGTCTTCGCTGTCGCGCAAGCTCGAGCGCGCCCGCGCGGACTCCTCCTCTAGCGTGGCGAGCCTTGCCTGGAGAGGGACGAGGTAGCGCCGCACGAGCGGGCGGCTCAGGTCGAAGGCGGCTAGGAGCCTCTCCAGCGGAGCGCGTTTGTCGCCGGCGACGTGGGCCGGCACCAGCGGGTGCTCGGCCGGATCGCTACCCGGCCCTGCACCAGGCCAGAGAATGCGAGCGTCCCCGCCGTCGACCGCAAGCTGCGGGCCGAGGGCGCGGGCCAAGCGCCTACATATATCTGCGCTTTCCACGACAAAGATCGCGGCGGAATCCTTGAGCTCCGCGCGCGCCACGCCCGGCGGAAAGGCCGGGGCCTCGCCGCGAGCACCAACGGTGAGGATCACGGTCGCACGGTCGCGCGCGCCACGGAGATCGGCTAGCAGCCGCCGGAGGTCTTTGCGAGCGCTGACGCGGAGTACCGGCACTTCGGACGCGAGAGTTGGCGCGGGTGCCTGGACGTCCGCTTGCTGCTCGGGGGCATGGCCCTCGACATCGGAGGGTCTGATCGGTTGAACGGACGCCTGGCTCCGTGGGGGTGCTGCTCCGCTCATGACTCAGCGGGCTGGACGCAAACTCGCAACGACTTCCGCCGCGTGGCGGCCCGGGGCTTGGACCGGATAGAAGACTTGGGTGATCTTGCCGCCGGTCATCACGAACGTGAGGCGCTGATAGAAGCGCTCACCGCCGACCTTGAAGGTCGGGAGCTGCAGGAGCTCGGCAAGGCCTAGCGTCGAGTCAGATGCAAGCTCATGGGGCAGTCGGTTCGCGGCGATCGTCTCCGGCAGCCTCTCGACGGGCTGGCTGCTGACGCCGATGACCGCCAAGCCCTGCGCGACGAACTCGTCGTGCAGATCGCGAAAGCCACGGTGCTCCTCAGCATCCGCAAGCGGCGTGTCGGCCCAATGCTCGTGCGAGGTCACACCACCGGGATAGGTGTAGGCGACGAGCGAGGCGTTGCAGCCGAGGCGTATCTGCCCACCACTAGCCGTCGCAAGCGTCAGCAGCGGTGGACGCATCCCGATTAGGCGGTGCCTGAGAAGGTGGGCATCGATTGCGCCGGGGGGTGAGTGCGGTGTCCCCGCAGTTGAAGGACGTTCGGCCATGTTCGGTGCTACCAGCCGATCGCGTGCATCCACGCGACGATCCGCCGTGTTTGGTCCTCTAAGTTCGTTTCCGCCGAAAGGATGACCTTCTGGATGCTGCCGCGCTCAACGATGAGGGAAAGCGTCCGGTAGCGTCGCGCATCATCCTCGACAGTGGGCAGTCCGAGCGCGTCTGCGATTAATAGCTCGGGGTCGCAAAGTGTCATACCACCGGGGTCGAAATATGGGTCGGCGAGGTCCAGGGCCTCGGGTACGTCGCTGACCACTGTCATTGGCCATGCCAGTCTCGCGCCGAGCAACTGCAGGCGCTTCATGTGCTCCCTTCGCGCCGTGGTTCGCGCGTCGTTCTGCAATGGGTTGGTTCTCCCGCTGGGAAGAAAGTCGATGACCACCCTGCCGGTGAGGTGATGGCGGATCGCGACCTGCGTGCAGTGGAGGCTCTGCAGTACGACGTTCGGGAACTGGCAGCGCACGAGCCTGCGATCAAGGCGCTGCGTCAGCTCCCGGTCCCGAACCTGCTGGCTGAGCGTACTGATCTCCCGCGCCGGACCTCCGTGGGCGTGGAGGGGGTGGGCGACCGTTGCGCCGGTCGGCTGCTGGGTGTCTCGTCGGGTCATCGCCGGCCATGATGACGGCGGGGTGCCCGACGCCCGAGGACCCGGGGGTTCTAAATTAACAGGAACATTATTTTGGGAAGCAAAGACTATCTATTTAGTTAATTCGCCTGTGACGAAGCACAATCCGAGACCCGCGGCCCGGCGTGACGATCACGCTGCGCCATCGCCCCGTCTCAACCGTCTTTCCGGCCGGACCAATCTCGAAGCAGGACAGGACGACGCGAAGGATCGTCTGCATCTCCAGCATCGCCAGGTGATGACCTGGGCATCGCTTGCGTCCCCCACCCCACGGCATCCAGTGCTCGGGGTTCGGTGCCACGCCCAGGAACCGCTCGGGACAAAATCTATGCGGCTCATCGTAGAGAGCCGCGTCGTGGTGCATGAGGTGGATGCAACCGGCAAGCTGCACAGGTGGGCGGTATGTCGTCCCACCAACCTCAAATGGCTGCCGCACGACGCGGGGAATCGTGAACAGAAAGACCGGCCGATGTCTCAGCACCTCTTGAATCGTTGCTGTGAGATACCGCTCGCCACCCTCATCGATCTCCTCTAAAAGCCTGCGAAGGACCGTTTGATTGTGAGCTAGTAGCTGAAACGCCCAGGCCAGCTGTGAAGCCGTTGTCTCGTGGCCAGCGAGGATCACCGACATTAGCGTCTCCCTAACGTGGTTGGAATCATGCCGACTCCCGTGTGCGTTCTCCTCCCCAAGCAGCATCGAAAACAGGTCACTCTCAGCAGTGCGACTGCCAACACCGTTCTCGATGAGGCCGTTTAGGAGCTTGTCTACCTTCTCCCGCTCACGCAGGAAGCGCCGCCAGGCTGCCCGCCATCGCGGCACGCGTCTTAGCTGGGGCTCCTGCAGGATCAGACTGTCGGTGACTGAGAACACTGCGAGCAGCCGGTTATGCAGCTCGTGCAGCCGCGGGCTTTCCCCTCCAAAGATCGTTCGCAGGATCACCCTCAAGGTCAGCGCTCGTAGGTAAGGGTGAATCCCGATGGGAACGTTCAGCGGCCATCCGGCGACCTCTCCGGCGACGATCTCCTGCACCATCTCGGCGTGCTCCCGGACGAGTCGATGGTGCAGCGCCGGAAGGATCGCTCGCCGGCCGTTGAGATGCTCCTCTTCGTCGGCCAGCATGAATGATCCCGGCCCGACCAACGGCGCGATCGCGGCCCCACCCGCGCCGGGGTGAAGCACGTCCGCTGGAGCCCTCACGATCGCCTTGATGTCCGACGCTCCCGACATGAACACGAGCGGTGCCATCCCAATTGCAGAGATCGTGAATCGGTTGCCGTACCGGTGCCGACACCACTCGAGATACGCGTGCGGGTTGCGCCAGAACGCCAACGTCTGCATTGACGAGGGCAGCGGCGCGCTCGGTGGCAGAGCCCGTGATCGGCCACAAGCGTGACGGCGGCAGTCAGCTTTACGCGGCGCCATGTTCTTATTGGGCAGCGACCTACGCCGCTCGCTGCCCATTGGCGATGCGCCATACCCGGAGCACCGGGACTAGTAGGCGGGCCAGCGAGCCGGCGGAACTCGTAATGCTGGCGGTCAGCGCCCGCGTATCCGGAGTGCGGACGCTGTCCTTTGATAGGTACATCGCGATCATGCTGCTCGCGATCACGACGTGGCGAGCACCGTCGCGCAGTGCGTCCGCCTCCTTGAGCGCACGACGGATGATCTCCCCGAGGCGCTGGATGGCGTCGTCCGGGCTGTTGTAGTGCGCGATGTAACTGTGTGCGCCGCTCGCGGCATCCTCTCCCATGTCCCCGTAGCTGTCGAGCATCGTGCCGGCAAGCGACAGCCACGGGAGGTAGCCCGAATACACCCTCTCAGCGTCTAGGCGAGTCCGGCCAGGTTCGGCGGCTAGTGCGAGAAGCGCCAGGATCGTCAGCCACGCACTCGCGCCACCGGCCCACTCAAACCAGGCGAGCTCATGACGTCCTGGGAAGTATGTCTCTGCCCAGGCTCGCAGCGCCGTGTCGCGGCGCACGGCATTGGTCTCGTGGTTGAGCGCGAGAACCTGGGCTAGACGCGCGGCGCGAGTAGCCAACGGTCGGACTGCATCGTAGGAAGGCATCCGGGCGCATACATGGCGGCAGGTCTCAACGAGCGAGCGAGCATAGCCTCCGTCGGCCGTCCACGGGTGATGACGGTAGTAGTCAGACAGCTCCGTCCGAGGATTGAGCGCGTCGACCAGCGCACGGTGTAGCTGCAATCCGTTTCTGATGCCCGCCCCCGCTCCGCGCTCACTCGCGCAGTCCAGAAAGTCCGCGAGGATCTCATATGCCACGAGCAGCCGAAGCAGCTCCTTCGAGCGGAGCCGCGGCAGGGTCCAGAACAGCGCAGCACCGTCGATGTTCGCGCGCTTTCGGTCCATCGCAGCCAGCGCATCGCGTCGCAGCGACTCATCGGGGATGCTCACCGCGAGGATGCGCCATCGCTCGACCTCGCGGGAGACATCTCTCAGCCCCCAAAGCAGCTCACGGATCACAGCACGCGCCAGCGCCGCAACCGCACGAAGCGATCGGGCCACTCGGCTGCGCTCAGGCGGGCTGAACCGTAGTCGCGCGCACGCGGACAGCGAGATAGCCGGGAATAGCCACGATGGCGAGCGCCACACCGCAAACCACAGCAACGCTCGTGACTGCAATGAGAGGGCCAACACCGACCACTAGGGGAAAACCGGTGACCGCCGTCAGCGCGTGCGAGAGTAGAAGCTGGCCATAGAGGCCGAATACTGCCCCGATCAAGCAGCCGGCACCGAGCAACACCCCTGTCTCCCAAAGCATCGCCCGCCAGAGCAACCAGCTGGTGTAGCCCTGCTGCTTGATGTAGGCGATCCGGTCACGCCGCTGCCAGAGCATCGAGGCCATGACCCCAGCCATCGCAAGGATCGCGGCGATCAAGACGAGCCTCGCGATCTGCGTCAGCCGAGCCAAGCCCTGCCGGCTGACAGCCTTCCATTGACCTTCGCGTTCGCTGGCGGTCTGGACAGTCAGTCCGCTGCTCGGCCCAAGCGCCTGCATGACCTGCGCCCGCCCTTCCACCGCAGAGACCCCCGGCTTGACGCTGATGTTGAGCGCGCTCGCCGCCTGCGAGCCCCAAGCGCGCGCGTAGTCTTCAGCATTGATCACGACGGCACCTGGCGGCCATCCTCCGTTCGTACTCAACCCGGCAAGCCTGAACGTTGTGGGACGAGGTGAAGGCAGCGTGAACGAGTCACCGACCGAAAGGTGCAGTTCATGGGCGATCGCTTCAGAAAGAACCGCCCACCCGTTGCCACGTAGTCGTGCGTTTGCCTGTGTCAGATTGCCGGCCGTAAGCTGACCGGCCGGAATCAGACGCGGCGAGGCACGTGGCGGCGCTATAACCCAAACGCGCCTGTCGCCCAAGTTCAGAAAGCTGCCGCGATAGATGCGTACTCCACGCACGGCCGGCAGCCGCGCCAGCCTTGGCCCAATCGACGCCGGAAACGCTGTCGTCCCCAGCGTGTTGGCGACTCCCGAGGGAGACACCCAAAGGGTGCTCACGTCATTCCATTCGGCGGCTGTGCGATCGAGCCCATTCTGCAGGTTGTGTTGCGCCCCCGTGATCGCAACGCTGCCGAACACTGCTATCGCACCGGTAGCCGCGACGGCGAGCGAGCGCACGCGCGTCAAGGGGTCCTCTAGTTCTGTAACCGCGAAGACGGCCGACGCCGCGTCGAGTGGACGCTGGATGTACTCAAAGGCCGCGACGACGCCGCTGAAGAGAAATGGCAGCAGGCACAGCAACGCCGCGATCAACGTGAAGCTGCCCACGGCGGCGGACTGTGGCCGGAAGATGAGGATGAGGGTCGTGATCGCCAGACAGCCCGCTCCTACAGCGAGACGGAACGCGCTCCACCCTCGTGGTGCGCGCTCGACCACGACGGGCGATCGCAGAGGGCGGGCGAGGATGTCGCGCAGGGGCGCGAGTACTCCGATGAGGGCCGCGAGGAGTCCCGCGCCGACCGCCTCAAGACAAACGCTCAAGCTGACGATTCGGTGTGCGCCGACGGGGAAAGCGAAGGCGAGATATCCAGGTTCGGCGTGGAATACCTCGATTGACACGAGCTCGCCGAGCAGCAATCCGAGTACGCAGGCGAGCACTCCCAGGACGAGCGCGTCGAACACGAGCGCCTCGACTGTCATGAGTCGGGTGGCGCCTCGCCGGCGCATCGCCTCGATCATGTGACGACGCTCGGGGACTGTGAGGAGCATGGCGTTGAACGCGAAGAGGAACCCGACCAAAGCGCTGATGACCGAGAACAGACCCTCGCTTTGCTGCGCGGGCGTTGATGCGACAGCGAACAACGTGGCGTCGAAGTCCGCTGGCTCCAGGCTGAGCCCTTCCGCAGCGGCAAGTTTGAGCAGCGCTGCATGAGCCTGCTTGTCGTGCCCCGGAACGACGTGGACGTACACGCGGCTCACGCGGCCTGTCATTCCGGCAAGTTGCTGAGCGTAGCTGAGCGGTGCGAGGGCAACGGGGCTGTGGGCGAGTCCACCGATGGCAGATTCACCGAAGATCGCGCCCACAATTGTCTTTTCGACACGGTCACCCATCTGGAGCCTGACTATTCCCAGGGGCAGTGGCCCGGTGCCGACTGCTTTGGCGACGGAGCGTGGCAGGACTAGCGCCTGTTGGTGTTCGAGCTGCGAGGCGTCGAAATTGCGTAGCTGCTTCGCGCTGCCGCGGACAAACTGCGAGGAGGCCCCCAGTAGGTATATGGATTCCCGACCAGACGGGCCGATCAGCGTCGCTGGCTGCTCAAGCACCGGTAGCGCCGTGCTGACGCCCGGCAAGCGCTGAACGTCCTCGACGAGCCTTTCGCTGAAGCCTTCCGCGCTACGTCCATCGAGCTGGTATTGCGACCCGCCGACGAGCTGCTGGGTGAGCTGTTTGACGGAGCTATCGAGACTTTGTGAGGCGACCTGAGAGGCGAATAGAAGCGCTACGCCGACCGCTATCCCGAGGATCGCGAGGACCTCTTGGACGATCACGGCCCGCTCCCTCAGGCGCGCAACGTAGATGAACACGATCTCCCCAAGAGACATCATGGCTCTGTCAGCACCTCGCGAGCGTGCGGGTACACGGCATCGGGGTTGTACTCCCGAAGGCGACCGTCTCGCAGCTCGCGAACACGATCAGCGAACCCGGCGGCCTGCGGATCGTGCGTCACGAGCAGAACGGCTGTCCCGCGCTTTCGGCAGAGGTCTCGTAGTAGTTCCAGCACTTGTCGGCCGCGGCGAGTGTCCAGGTTTCCCGTCGGCTCGTCGGCGAGCACCAGCTTGGGTTTCATCGCGAGAGCTTGGGCGATCAGCACGCGTTGGCGCTCACCCGTTGAGAGCTTGTTTGTTGGATGCGTCATGCGGTCGCCGAGCCCGAGTTCCCTGAGCAGCGGTTCGATCAAGCGAGGCGCGTGCCGGGGATGGTCTCGCACGAGCTTGAGCGCCGCATTGGTCCTGGCGGACGCTCCGGGCATCAGGTCCTTGGGTTGGCCGATGATGCCGAGAACTCGCAGCAGGTAGTCGCCGTGCTGCTTTTCTGAGAGCGTGGCGACGTCCCTCCCGTCCACGACCACCTTGCCGCTGTCGGGCGTTTGGAAGCCCGCGATGAGCTCTATGAGGGTTGACTTTCCAGAGCCGCTTGGCCCGTAGAGCGCGAAGAACTCGCCGGCAGCGACTGACAGCGACACGCCGTCGACCGCGCGGATCGGTTCGCCGTCACCGTCCTGGTAGTGCTTGAGGAGATCGTGTATCTCCAGCATCTCAGGATCCGGTTAGCCATTCCCTGCTGTCGTCGGTGCGCTTGTGGAGTGGGAGGAGGACGGGGTCGTTGAGGTCGGCCATCAGTTTCAGCTTCCCGCCGCTGAGCTGCCATATCCGGTCCGAGCACGGCAACGCCGATGCGTGGTCGGAGACCACCATCAAGACGGCACACCCAATGTCGTCTGCGAAGTGGCGCAGCAGTTCGACGGCCGCCTGCTTCTTGCCCAGACCCAAGCCGTCGACCACATCATCGATCAGCAGCAATCGCGGCCTTCCCGCGATCGCCTGCGCGAACTCGACCAACACGCGCTGCCAATCCGAGAGCTCTCGCCACCGCTGGTTCGCGCATCCCTCGATGTCCAACTCCCGCAAGACCTCCGCGACCCGGCGACGCCGCTCCCGCCGCCTCCACCAACGACCCGTCGCCAGACGCAGCCCCACGTAGTCACGGACGCGCATACGCATAACCGGCCCGCCCCTCGACGCCAGCCCAATGCGCGTCCGCAGCACCTTCGCCAGCTGGGAATCCGAGAGGCCGGTCAGCTCGAGATCACCGATACGCACGCTCCCCCGATCCGCCGGCAACATCCCCGACGCAACGCGAATCAACGTCGTCTTGCCCTGATCGCGAGTACCGACGACCGCGACGATCTCCCCGGCCGCGACCGACAACGACACATCCGCCAGCACCCGCAGCCGCTCCGCACCACGATCAAAAGCCTTCCAAACCCCATCCAAAACCAGCACCGGCTCACCCACCACCAACCTCCGAGGTGTCGTCGGGTTCGTCGGCGGGAGGGGCGGGGATCAGACCAGCCTCAATCGCGATCCCTTCGAGGCTATCGGCTATTTGCTCGTAGCGTTCGGACCGGTGCGACCAGTGGAGCGGGTCGACGTAGAGCAGGATTGCCCGTGCTCTGCCCACGTAGTCCTTGCGGTCTTTCTTTTTCGCCGTGTACTGACGGAGCGTCTTGCCGGCCGCCTCGTACAGGTCGGAACTTACGTTCTGTTCTTCTCGCGCCATGTCGATCAGGAGCGGCAGGTCCTCTAGCCGCTGAAGGAGCTCTATGCGCCCGTACAGCACGTCGCGCAGGCGCGGCGTCCCGCTCGGCAGCTCGAACATCCACGAGCGGAACTCCTCGATCCCCTCCGGCGTCGCCTCGTAGCGATCTTGAGCCCAGGCCTCGTCGGGATCTCGGGCGCGGCCTGTTCCAGGCGCCTGGCGCGTTCGAGGCGCCTTATATGTGCGGCGAACACGGCCCGCCTTCGCAAGCCTCGTGAGAGCCCCGTAGGCGGTCGATCGCGCAAACTGGGACCGTTTGAAGCGTGCCTCGAGGGCGCCCCCGATCTCCGAGACGGTGTCGTTGGGCTGCTGGATCACGAGGCCCAGAACCGCCATGCTCCCGGGTAGCTCAGCGGGGCTCACGCGCGACATATCGCCTGCAAACGCTAACCGAATCCGCGTCCGCCTGTACGTTCATCCAGAACAATTCCGGCTTCTAGACAACTGAAGACATGGCCGGCAGCGACCGACAAGCAGCGCCGCTCCGCAACGGTGTGCGGACGGGCCGGCGCCGCAATCGAGGCGCCACCGTCCGATCTCATCGACACCAACGCCGGGTGAGTCCGATCAGCCGCAGTCCCTCGATCAAGCGTAGCCGGCTGGCGAGCCTCGCAGGCGAGTTTGTCGTGTTTGTTTCCGACTTCTCGTCTACGCGAAGGTCCGCTACAGCGCAGCTTCGTCAGCACCTTCGGTGCGCTTGTGGAGTGGGAGGAGGACGGGGTCGTTGAGGTCGGCCATCAGTTTCAGCTTCCCGCCGCTGAGCTGCCATATCCGGTCCGAGCACGGCAACGCCGATGCGTGGTCGGAGACCACCATCAAGACGGCACACCCAATGTCGTCTGCGAAGTGGCGCAGCAGTTCGACGGCCGCCTGCTTCTTGCCCAGACCCAAGCCGTCGACCACATCATCGATCAGCAGCAATCGCGGCCTTCCCGCGATCGCCTGCGCGAACTCGACCAACACGCGCTGCCAATCCGAGAGCTCTCGCCACCGCTGGTTCGCGCATCCCTCGATGTCCAACTCCCGCAAGACCTCCGCGACCCGGCGACGCCGCTCCCGCCGCCTCCACCAACGACCCGTCGCCAGACGCAGCCCCACGTAGTCACGGACGCGCATACGCATAACCGGCCCGCCCCTCGACGCCAGCCCAATGCGCGTCCGCAGCACCTTCGCCAGCTGGGAATCCGAGAGGCCGGTCAGCTCGAGATCACCGATACGCACGCTCCCCCGATCCGCCGGCAACATCCCCGACGCAACGCGAATCAACGTCGTCTTGCCCTGATCGCGAGTACCGACGACCGCGACGATCTCCCCGGCCGCGACCGACAACGACACATCCGCCAGCACCCGCAGCCGCTCCGCACCACGATCAAAAGCCTTCCAAACCCCATCCAAAACCAGCACCGGCTCACCCACCACCAACCTCC
>Ga0210396_10002516_pt1 | contig 18684 bp, 14 predicted proteins | sample IncBWH17OmetaG_FD_155466 | JGI IMG/M metagenome (GOLD analysis project Ga0210396, IMG submission 155466) | Forest soil microbial communities from Barre Woods Harvard Forest LTER site, Petersham, Massachusetts, United States - Inc-BW-H-17-O ... | reverse complement strand
TCAACGAGGATCGCGTGAAACGACATCTGGTCAACCGCCTGGAGAAACTCGGCTACACCGTCACACTTCAGAAGAAGGAGGCCGCGTAGACGAAGCTATTTTCGGAGCAGGCACGAAGAGCACGAAGAAAACACGGGAGAAGAAGAGGAAAACCGGCAGTCCCTGTGACACGGGTTTTCCCTTCGGATCTGAGCTTGAGGCTCAGCCTCAGGGTCGAAGACAACCCGTGCTTGCAGCGCAAAGCTCACGCAGAGACGCGAAGACGCAAAGAAAAATCTGCGGAGCGCTCAGCCTTCAGTCTTTTCTTTGCGACCCTGCGACCCTGCGGCTCTGCGTGAGATTACTGCCTTCGTAGTGAGTTTAGCGCCGCACGCCTACCTCACCGCCGCTTTCTCGCCGAAATCTTTGCCGGATGTGGGTGATGGATTGGCGTCGTCGTCGATCCCGTGGTGTTGATCGCGGGCATCCGTTGCGATGACGGATCGCCGGCCGAGCTGGGCGCACTTGCCGCCGCCGGCCCGGCCGCTGCCGCTGCGACAGCCAGCGGCGTCGCCTGGCTGCCCAGGCTTGTGTTCAACGTGAACAGCAGCGCCTGAAGATCGGCGCTGTTGACCTGAGCGTCGTAGTTGAAATCCCCCTGATCCCAGGCGCCGGGCCGGTTGAGGAACGCCAGCAGGATCTGGAGGTCGGCGCTGTTGACCTGGTGGTCGAGATTCGCGTCGCCGTAGAGGGTGTAGGTCAGCTCGATCGTGTTCGGCATCGTGTTCACGCCCTGGCCGTCGGCAAAGTCGGCGTAGCCGATGGCGGTGTTGTGGTTTGGATTGGCCTGTGCCGCGGCGGAGGTGATGACGCCGGTACTCGCGGTGGGAGAGCCGTTCCAGGCACCGGCGTTGTAGCCATTGTGCAGATATCCCTGAATCGCGGCGATCGGATCGGAACTGCTGTAGCTGATGAAGACGGTGCTGCGGCCAATCTCCAGTGTGGTGCCGGCAAGCGGATTGGTCCCTTGGAGGGCGCTGATGGCGAAGGTGCCGTTCAGGTGAAGCGTGGCGGGTAGCGGATTGCCATTGGTGTAGTCGAGGGTGATGATGTCGTTGCCGCCGTTTCCGTTGATGGTTAGGCCGTTGGGGTCGTTGATCGCAAGTTGCGCGGTGGCCGTTCCCAGCACCCAGTCAATATGCTGCTGGTCAGGGTCCCTCGTTAACGTCATTTGATCCACGCCTGGCGTACCACTTATGGCGTCGCGGCTTGCGACGATTGTGAAAAGCGGTCCAGTGAAACCACCATCAGAACCGCCGAGGAGGACATCGTTACTCCCGGCGCGAACCACAAGATCGGGCCTGCCATCTCCATTTAAATCTGAAACCACAACAGAAACGGGGTTGGGATACGTGGCAAACGTTCGCGCCGCCTGGAAGCTACCGTCTCCATTTCCGGGCAAGACACTCACGGTTCCACGCAGATTGTCGACGACGATGAGGTCTGGTTTGCCATCGCCCGTCAGGTCCGAGACGGCGATAGCATATGGGAATGAAGCCGCGGCAAATGTCTGAGGAGGCGAAAAAGTCCCATCACCATTCCCGAGCATGACGCTCACCGTGAGGTCGCTGTTCGTGTTAGCAACTATCAAATCGGGTTTGCCGTCGCCGTTGACATCGCTTACTACCAATGGATGCGGACCGACGCCGGCCTCGACAGTTTGCTGCGGTTGGAACGTGCCGTTGCCGTTGCCGAGGAGCACACTCACGGTGTGGTTGAAGTTGCCAACCACAATATCCGGTCGCCCGTCCCCGTTTACGTCGGAGACCGCGATCGACCAGGGGCTTCCGCCAGCAGCGAACGTTGTTTGGGATTGGAAGGTGCCGTCACCGTTCCCAAGTAGCACGCTAACCGTGTTGCTCTGATTGTTAGCGGTAATGATATCGGCCTTCCCATCTCCGTTTACGTCCGATACTGCCAACGACCTCGGCGCGTTTCCAACGGCGTAGCTCCTCTGAGCTTGGAAAGTGCCGTTACCGTTGCCCAGCAATACGCTCACGCTGTTGTGGTAATACGTATTTGAGACGACAAGGTCAGGCTTGCCGTCGCCATTTACATCAGCTACCACAATGGAACTCACATACTTCGCAAGGGCGAACGTCTGGCCAGGCCGGAACGTTCCATTCCCGTTGCCAAGAAGGACAATCCCAGAATTGCCTGTGGCCTCGACCAGGTCAGCCTTGCCGTCGCCATTCAGATCCGCGACCGCCATGGCGTAGACGCGCGAAGGATTGCCGACGATCGGCTGATGAGAAAACGATGGCACCCCACCTGCTTGCAATGGATTCCCCGCCGCGTCTTGAATGCTGCCGTTGTCCACTAGATTCAGTCCAAGCGTGCCGGTGCCGGAAATGCCGTTAATTGTGACCGTATAGGCCGCCCCGCTGCCGCTGATCACGACCGGCGTCGTCGTAGTCACTCCATTAAGCGCCAGCGAAAAATCGCTCGCATTCACCCCCGTTACCGACTCGTTGAACGTGACAGTGTACGTCACACTGCTGTCGCTAGTGATCGGCCCCGGCGGGCTGGCGCGGTTGATGGACAGGACGGTCGGCGGCACGTCGCCGAGCAGGACGCTCACTGTGTTGCTTCGCTGATTGGCGGTGGCGATGTCGAGGCGGCCGTCGCCGTTCAGGTCGGCGACCGCCAGGGCGTAGGGATTGACGCCGGTGTTGAAGTTGACGGCCGGCTGGAAGGTGCCGTCGCGGTTGCCCAGAAGGACCGCGACGTTGCCGGGATAGGCGGTGCCGCCGTCGCCGACGACTAGGTCTTCCTTGCCGTCTCCATTCACGTCCGCCACCGCGACCGCATTGGGAGTGGCCCCGACATAGCTGGTGAGCTGTGCCTGGAAAGTCCCGTCGCCATTGCCCAGCAGAACGCTTGCGGTCCCATCGGTCTTGTTCACCACGACCAGGTCCGGCTTGCCGTCGGTGTTGATGTCGGAGACGACGATGCTGCGGGGATGTCCGCCGACGGCGACCGTCTGTGGGGCTGAGAACGGTCCGCCGCCGGTGCCGAGCAGCACGCTGACCGTCGAGCTGGTGTGGTTGCTCACGGCGATGTCCGGCTTGCCGTCGCGGTTGAGGTCCGCTGCGGCGATCGAGATCGGATGAGGTCCCGCGGCGAAGGTCTGCTGCGGCTGGAACGTGCCGTCGCCGTTGCCATCCAGCACGCTTACCGTCCCGCTGCCGTAGTTGGCCACGAGAATGTCCGGCTTGCCGTCGCCATTCACATCCGCGGTGGTCACTGCGATGGGATCATTGCCTGTGGCAAAGCTGAGCGGGGCTTGGAAAGTTCCGTCGCCGTTACCCAGCAGGACGCTGACGCTGGCGGAGCCGTAGTTGGCGACGATGAGGTCGGGTTTGCCGTCGCCATTCACGTCGGCCACGGCAACTGCAATCGGCGTGGGGCCCGAGGCGAACGTCATTTGGTTGAGGAACGAGCCGGTGCCATCGCCCATCAGCACGCCGACGTTGCCGTCGGTGTTGTTGGCGACGATCAGGTCGAGCTTACCGTCGCGATTCACGTCCGCGACGGCCAGGGAGAGGGGGTTGGTGCCGGCTGGGAAAACCTGCTGGGGGTTGAACGCCGCGATCGCGGTGGAGAGTAGCACGCGGCGTTCAAGACCTTCGACCTGGAAATTCGCCGCCGCCCGCAGGCGCTTGCGGCGGTTCATCAAACGTGCGAACGACATCCTTCCCTCCTGCAACGCTGCTCAGATTCTGGTAGTGGGTCAGTTTGAGTTTTCGGGCCCGGCTGGCAGGGATGCGGGTCGACTTGGCCGGGTTGCCGTGCGCTCCCGCTCGGCCATTTCAAGAAACGTTTTAGGATCGATCTGCTGTCGCTGTCCGATCGCAATGCCGTACTTGTCCAAGTCTGTTCTTGGTCGCTTGCCTTCGACTACCTCAGCGGCGATCCGAGTCTTCTCTTCGTTCGTTAACGGTCGATCCGACGCCGATTTTGCGTCATCGCTGGTGTGTGGCTTGAATATCATGGCCAGCACGAACGCGACCAGAAGCAGCACGCAAAAAACGATAGCAAGTCGACGCATTCGCGAATCTCCCGCGGTTCAAACCGACCCACTACCCCGATTCTGGACGTTCGATCCCCGATCGACCGGATTTGCATGGATCGTAATCCATACAGTCGCGGCGTTGCAATAAGATTCCGCGGAACACCGCATCGAGAATCCGGGGCGGCGCTGCGCTCTGCCCCGGCGTCGGGTGTTGCTTTGCCAGGAAGATGCGCCGAGCGTGTTGGCGTGCTCGATCCCTTAATCGTGCCAGCTCAGAACGGGGTCCTGCGCTCGAACGGACCCCACGCCGGGGCACAGCGCCCAGCGCCGCCCCGGATTCGCCGTGCGCGCATCTCTGCGGACGGGAGCGATCGCATCTCAGCGGGGCCGACAGAAAAAACCGAAAGTCGCCAAAACACACGGTCCTCGCGGCGGTCTGGGGAAAACCGACAAAGCGCCAGAATTAGCAATAATTAGATAGCGGACTGGCATTCCAATGTGGCAGCAATTATGCGACAGAATTGCCCATCCGCCATTTCGGGGTGCTCCATTTTGGCTGGTTTTGGCGTGTTTTGGCTGGTTTTTTGGCGGGTTGGCAGCCATGACCACGAAGGCACATCAGTTTTGGCATGGTTTGGCGCGGTTTGGCGCGGTTGGCGCGGTTTGGCATCGTTTGGCTTGGTTTGGCGCGGTTGGCGCGAATTGGCATGGTTTGGCATGGTTTGGCATGGTTTTTTGGCGTCGGCCATCCGTGCCACGGGGGATGCTCGACGGGCCAAGTCGAAGCGTATTTGACCTGAACTTCCTGCCACGCTAAGTTTCGCGACCTTTTCCTGCCGGCGACCGTATTATTAAACCGTTAGGCAAGCAATCATAACTTTTGCGCTTTTGAGGAAACCGATTCATGCGAGCCAGTGACATTCGGAGGGGGCAGGCGGTGATCATCGACGGCAAGCTCTGCGTCGTGACCAACGCCGACCACAACACGCCGGGCAATCTTCGGGCCAAGGTTCAGTTCAAGCTGCGCGACGTGGCCAAGGGGACGATTCTGGACAAGCGCGTCGGCGCCACCGACGACATCGAGACGGCGACGCTGGACCGCCGGCAGGTGGAATACCTGTATTCCGACGCTGAGGGTCATGTCCTCATGGACATGGAAACCTACGACCAGAACTCGATCCCCAAGGAAGTGTTCGGCGACGACATTCTGTACCTCAAGCCCAACACGCCGCTCACGGCGATGTTCCACGAGGGGAAAATCGTCTCGTATGAAATGCCCAAGACGGTGGACCTGAAGGTGACGGACACGCCGCCCATCATCAAAGGCGCGACCGCGACCAACCAGCTCAAGGAAGCGGAGCTGGAAACGGGGCTGAAGACCCGCGTCCCCGGCTTCATCGAGATCGGAGAAACGCTCCGCATCAGCACCGAAACCGGCGGGTATCTGAGCAGGGCGTGATGACGTGGGGAGGGTTCCCTGTGACACGGGTTTGCAACCCGTGCTGGAAACCTTTCCTGGACGGTAGTTCGGCAAATCCAAGTTATTCGATGTTCAGAACCGTTCTGCACGGGTTAAAAACCCGTGTCACGGGGGATCATTTCCACGTCGGATCACTTCCACGTCACGTGCCTGGCGACGAAAATCGCCAGGAAGATAAGAACCGGGATTGCGACGGCGAAGACGGCGACGCGGATGCCGCGCCAGCGGCTTTTCCATATGGCCGGGGCCTCGAGGCGCTGGGCGCGGCCGGTCACATGGACCTGGTCGGGGTGGTCCAGATCGGTTTTCATGTCCAGGGCCGTCTGGTAACGGTCCTGCGGGTTTCGGGCCATGGCATGCAGGATGATTTCCTCGACCTGCGGCGTAATCTGGGGATTCTTCTGCCGCGGGGCCGGCGGATCGCCGCTCAGCCGCGCGTTCATGATCAGAAAAGGATTGGCTCCCTCGAATGGGACAGAGCCCGTCACCATCTCATAGAGGATGGCGCCGAGGCTGTAGATATCGGTGCGGCGGTCGCCGCGTTTACCGCGCACCTGCTCGGGGGCCATGTAGTCGGGCGTGCCCATCGTCGGGGTGAATCCGCCGAAGGTCAGCCGCCGGGCGGTTTCGTATTTGGCGATGCCGAAGTCCATGATCCGGATGCTCCCGTCGTTGCAGATCATGATGTTCTCGGGCTTGAGATCGCGATGCACCACGTCGTGCTCGTGCATGTAATGCAGGGCCTCGCACACGCGGCTGGCGATCTTGAGGGCATCGCTCATCGGCATCGGCCGGACGCTCCGCATCAGATGGCCCAGGGTCTGGCCTTCGAGAAACTCCTCGACCAGATAGGGCCGGCTGCGGTTCCCATCATCCGGCTCGACGCGGAGAATGTACGGATGCTTGAGCGCGACGCCGATCTCCTGCTCGCGCTTGAAGCGCGAGTAAAAGCCGGGATCGCTCTCGAACTGCATGAAGGGAACCTTGAGCGCGACGGTGCGGTTGTCGCGCAGGTCGATCCCCTTGAAGATCGAGGCCATGCCGCTGCGGCTGATCAGGTCGGTGATCTGGTAGCGCCCGTCAAGGACCTGGCCGACTTCAGGTTCTGTGCCCATGGGATTGGAGTTTACCTTCTGGTACATGGGAACGCCCCGGTAATAGCTGAGGCGTTCGACACTTTCGATCTGGATGACCTGGACGGTGAGGTTGTCGTCGCCGCCGCGCTTCTCGGCCAGTTCGATGAGCCGCTGGCAGGCTTCCTCGGGCGTCGATTTGGAAACGATTTCGTAGACTTCGCGTTCGGTGACGAAGCACCAGAGGCCGTCGGTGCATTGGACGAGACGGTCGCCGCGGTTGACGACGACGGTGTGGTAATCGAGGCGGATCATCGGATCCAGGCCGACGCTGCGGGTGAGGACCGATCGCAATTGGCTGTTGGCGGCTTCCTCGACGGTGACGAGGCCGAGTTTGAGCTGCACGCCGGCATAGGAATGATCGCTGGTGACGCGACGGATTCGCCCCTGTTGGATCGCATAGACCCGGCAATCCCCGACATGGCCGATCGTGACTTCGTTGTTGCGGTAGACGCTGATCGTCAGCGTCGTGAGCATCCGCCCCTCGGCCCGCGCCTGCATGCCGGCGTCGTAGACGGCGAGGTTGGCGGCGTTGAACATCTGCCAGAGGAGCTGGCTGGGGGTCTGGGCGGGCCGCGATTCCAGGAATGTCATTCGGGCATGATCGCAGGCGAGCTGGCTGGCGACTTCGCCATTGCCGTGCCCGCCGACGCCGTCCGCGAGGATGGCGATCGCTCCGCGCGTACGCCATTCCTCCGGCGAGGTGGGTTGCCAGAAGTCCAGACAATCTTCGTTGTTCGCCCGCACCGGGCCGGCAGACGTGCGGCCCGCATACACCAGCTCCATCGAAACCTCCGACCGCCCACCGACTCCCGCCACTCTTGTACGCCTGTTTGCTGAGCAAAGCTCATGCGCGGCCACTGGGACGTTCATCTTGACGAGGACTCCCGATCGCCCGATCGACCACAATGATCGGTCAAACCGGCGCGATCGGATTCTAAATGGCTGAAATGAAACGAAATACAAGCATTACCGGCACGCCCTCGATTTCCACGTCTCAGAAAAGCGGGACGCATTCGCTTGCGTTGGATTTCGCGGCGGTGCTCACCGATGCATCGCGCATCTTGAGCTTTTCTTGATCATGCGCGCTTTCTAAGCACTGTTCAATTCCCGGCCATCGTTGCCCAACCTCCCCCCAAATCGTCGCAAACCGGCAAATTTCGCCAGTTATGGGAGCCGGCGGTGTTCATTTTGAACACTTCTTTACACTGGCACATCTTTTGACTTTGGCCTGACGACCACCGCTTCAACCGTTTTTCGGACAGGGCTTGTAGGCACAACAGGACGGAAACGCAGAGAGCCGCTCGCGCTCCCCATTGCGCATGGGGCTCGTGTCCGGCTCTGCACCGGAGCCAATGCGCGTTGTGAGACGAGCTTGCCGAGTCGAAAGGAGAGTTCTGTGGCTGACACACCAACTTCAAGTGGGACGATGAAGCCCACGCTTGGCTTGACCGGTCTCACGTCCAACGCCATGGCGCTGATCGCGCCGGGCGCGTTCTTGTGGCTGACTTACGCCCTCCAGGCACAATACGGCGCGCCCGCCGCGGGCATGTCGATGTGGTTCGGCATCGTCCTGGCACTTTTCCTGTGCCTGGCGACGGCCGTCGCGTATGCGGAGCTGTCCAAGCTCTATCCTGGCGCCGGCTCGTCCTATTTCTTTGCCGAGCAGGCATTCCTCTCCAAGAAGCAGGCCTTCAAATGGGCCCGCCTGGCCAAGTTCATGGTGGGATGGGCCAGCCACCTCTACTACTGGGTGTATCCCGGCGTGATGGTGGGCGTGACGGCGCTGGTCGCCGGCTACATGCTCGGCCAGCTCGACGCCCACTTCTGGGGCGGAACGCACTTCAATCCCGGCGTTCCCAGTCCTCTGTTCATGTACATCTTCTGTATCATCTTTGCCTTCGGCGTATCGTACATCGCATTTCGCGGCGTCGGGGGCGCTACCGGTGTCAACGCGGCAATCAACGTCGTCCAGATCACCGCTCTGCTGATCTTCTCCGTGATGGCGATCACTCATCGCATTCACGTCAAGGAGGGTGATGTCGCCTGGACGCTCGATTCGACCGGAACACCGACGCAGTACACTCAGGACACGATGCCGGATACGTCCAAGACGATCCCCGATCCGAAGGATGCGTCCAAGCAAATCCAGGATCCCAACGCCACGGTTCCCAAAGTCGATTCGAGCGGCGCCCCGGTCTGGGTCTATTGGGCCACCGATGCCAAGGGTAACACCATCAAGGATGCGAGCGGTAATCCCGTTGTCATACCAACGGATAAGGATGGCAAGCTCCCGGCAGCGCTCCCGGCCGGCGTCGCCAAGGCCGAGCCCGCCCCGTTCACAATCTCCTACGTCGGCGGCATTCTGACCGACGACAAAGGCGTCACAACTACCCAGTACCATATTTCCCCCGGATCTGTCGTCGCGCCGCACAAGTTCAACTATGTGTTCGTTCAAGCTTGCGTCGCCATTCTGATCCTGGTGGGCTTTGAATCGGTTACCGCGATGGGCGAAGAGGCCAAGAACCCCAAGCGCGACATCCCGCGCGCGGTCATCCTCTCGCTGCTGATTCAAGGCGGCTTCTGCTACCTCTTCGAATACTTCGCCGCCAACTACTTCATCAGCTCTGCCTACCAGATGCAGGGCAACGCGGCGTCATCGTCAGCTCCCATCGGCGACATGATGCAACTCGTCGGCGCCTGGGCCTTCGGCAGCGCCAACGCCGGTTGGTGGTTCATGATGATCCAGGCGGTTACCGTCTTCCTGGCCCTGATTGGTACCACCCTCTCGTGCCTCAGCACCGGTGCCCGTGTGACCTACGCCATGGGACGTGACGAAGAGGTTCCCAACCACTTCGGCATGCTGCACGGCAAGAACCTCACGCCGCACCGGGCCATCTGGACCCTGGCGACGATCTCCGCCGTGCTCGGCATCTTCGGCGTTCTGTTCAATTTCTGTGGGCCGGCCGCCCAGACCGACGCCACCCTCACCAGCCTTCCCGCGAACATCTGGTACAAGTTCGGCCTGTTCCACAACGCGACGGCGCTCAAGATCCCGCAGAGCATGCTGATCATCACGCTGATCAGCAACTTCGGGACATTCATGCTCTACATGATGACCTGCATCGTCGCAATCGTGGCGTTCCGCGAGCACCACATGTTCAACGGGTTCAAGCACATGGTGATCCCGATCTTCGGGTTGGTGTGCAACCTCGGTTGCATGCTCTTTTACCTGATCGGCCCGTTTTCGGTGGCCGGCATGAGCTGGAAAGAGCCGTACTTCGCCCTGGGCGCTGCCGCGCTCTGGGGCCTCTACGGGGCCTTCTACTTCATGTCGCGAAGCAAGAAGACTGGCAAGTCGATTCTGGTCAATCAACCGGCGACTCCCGCCACGGTCTGATCAAGTTGTTGAACCGGATTTGCCCGCAACCAACGGCCGGCGCTTGACGCGCCGGCCGTTCGGCTTTGCGCGTTTCGGGCGAATTTCGGGTAAAACACGCCCGAGCCAACGCGGCACATGCGGAGACCTATGGAGGCGACGCTTTTCGCTGGATTTCTCATTTTGTTCATGCAGGCGGGCTTCGGGCTGGTGGCGACCGGGTTGTGCCGGGCCAAGAACGCCGCCCACACCATGGCGATGCATTTGCTGGTCACCGGCGTTGTGGTCGCGGCATTCTTTGCGCTGGGCTTTGCGTTGATGGGGGATGGGCCGGCGCGGTCGATCTCGACGCATTGGACGTTCCTCCATGGCCGCGGCTTATTTCTCCAGGCGGTCCGCAACGACCCGGCGGCGCTGGCGTGGTTCGTCCTGATGGCCGGTTATGCCGGCGTTGCCGCCACCATCCCCGCCGGGGCGCTGGTCGAACGCTGGAGCCTCAAAAGCTTCATCGTGTTCAGTCTTGTTGTCGGCGCCCTCGTGTTTCCCATTTACGGCTGCTGGGTGTGGAACGCCGGGTGGCTGGCGCAGCTCGGAATGAAATTGCATCTTGGCCACGGCGCCGTTGATTACGCCGGCTCGTCGACGGTCCATCTGCTGGGGGGGACGCTGGCGGCGATGGCGAGCTGGTTTGTCCGCCCGCGGATCGGCAAGTATGACGAGAGCGGCCGGCCGCGGCCGATCCTCGGACATCACGTGCCGATGTTCATGGCCGGCACGCTTGTCCTTGCCTTCGGCTGGTTCGGTTTCACGACCGCGCGGTCTTTCGCGGCGGCCGACGGGCGCGCGGCGCTGATCGCGGTCAACACGTTGCTAGCCGGATCGGCGGGGGCGCTGGCGGCGGCGCTTTACATGTGGTTTCTCTACGGCCGGCCCGATCCGTCCCTCACCTGCAACGGTTTGCTCGCCGGGCTGGTCTCAATCTGCGCCGGCTGCGCGTTCGTCTCGCCCTGGGCCGCCTTTTTCATCGGCGTGATCGGCGGCGTCGTCGCCGTCTGGGGCGTATTGCTGTGCGAACGCAAAGGACTCGACGACCCCGTCGGCGCTACCAGCGTCTTCGGCCTGGGGGGCCTGTGGGGAATGCTGGCCGCCGGTCTTTTCGCGGATGGAAGTTTCGGCGAAGGATTGAATGGCGTCGCCGGCCCCGTTGCCGGCCTGTTCTACGGCGGGGGCGCATCGCAGTTGCTCGCCCAATTGATTGCCATCGCAACCTGCGTGATCTGGGCCGGGGCGCTCGGGCTGATCATGCTCATCGTTCTGGAGCGAGTCTTCGGCAGCAACCGCGTCTCGCCCGAAATCGAGATCGCGGGCCTGGACATCCCCGAAATGGGCGCGCCCGGATACCCCGAGTTCATCTCGCATCTGGGCGCCGACAGCATGGGACTGCCGCCCTCGTTCGGCGGACCGAGGTGAGGGGATTTGCGATTGAAAGACAAGGTCTCCGGCAATCAGCCACTCAAAGCGCTGCCGTCGCGACGCTTACCAATAGGGATGCGGCAGGAGCGAAATTGAACAGCCAACGGCGCACGGTCGGATTTTGCCCGAATGTCGGTCAGTCCCAGATTCGCTTCACCCCGTAGGCATCGAACATCGAATCCGCCGTCACGACCGGAACATTTTCCATGATCGCCTGCGCGACCAGCAACCGATCGAAAGGATCGCGATGATGAAAGGGCAGCCCGACCTGAACGTCGGCGTAATTCACGGTGATTGGCAGCACCGACAGACTCAGATCAGTGATTGCCTGGTTCACCCACTGCCGAAATGGGAGCGATAACGTGAGCTTGTTCAATCCGACTTTGATCGCGATTTCCCAGATGGTGCCTGCGCTGGTCAGTAATTCGTTTGTGGGCTCATTCAACGCGGCCACGGCTGCCGAGCCGAGCCGCGTCGGATCGCTGACCGCCCAGATCAACGTGTGGGTATCGAGCAGAACCCTCATTCCATGTAGTCCTGGAAGTCGTCGAGCGGCGCATCAAAATCAGCCGCCATGTAAGTGACTGTGCCTTGCAAGGTCCCCAATTGACGGCTTTTCCGTGCCTCCCGTGTCGCCGGCACGAGCCGCGCGACGGGCTGGTTATGTTCCGTGATCAGGACCTCCTCGTCTGGCGCAAGGCCATGGATCAGCTCTGTCAGCGTTGCCTTCGCTTGTTCGATGGTCACGATCGCCATTGGTTCTCCTGTTCGGCCGGGCCGCGGCTTCAAGGATTGTACGTCTGGCGACGGGATCATCGTCGGAGCCCCGGCAAATGATGGCCGAACAGAGGCAGGCCAATGAGGAGGATCGCGCCCCACTCGCCCAGCGACCGCCGATGGAAAGACCATAGGTCCGCGATGCTCATTTCCATGCGATCATCTTACCAGAGAATGACCGCGGATCACCCTAACGGCGCGGATCGCAAATTGCCCATCGCAAATCTAAAATCTCCTCCCATGGACGTTCTAATCACCGCCGGGCCGACGCGGGAGCCGATCGATCCGGTGCGCTACATCGGCAACCGCAGCAGCGGCAGGATGGGCGCGGCGCTGGTGTCGGGGGCGCTGGCGGCCGGACACCGCGTGACGGTGATTCTCGGGCCGGTCGCATTCGCGTTTCCCGCTGGGGTCCGGCGGATCGACGTCGAGACCGCCGCTCAGATGCACGACGCGGTCCTGCGCGAATTCCCGTCGCACGATCTTCTGATCATGGCGGCGGCGGTGGCCGATTATCGGCCGATCCACGTTCACTCCGACAAGCTTGGCCGCGAAGGCGCGCTGACTATCGAGTGCGAAGCCACGCCCGACATCGTCGCCACCGCCGCGAAAATCAAACGGCCCGGCCAGCGCATCATCGGCTTCAGCCTCGAATCCGAAGGCAACCTGGCGCGGGCGCGGCAAAAGCTCGCACGGAAAAACCTCGATCTGATCGTCTACAACCCCGTCGGCACGATGAACAGCGAGGAGGTCGAAGCGACGTTGATCTGGCCAGACGGACGCGAGGAGCCGCTTCCGCGGCAATCAAAAATGCAATTTGCCCAAACTCTTCTCAATGAGCGCGGCGCGGCGCCATGAGGCGCTCAGGCCGCTCTTGACCGCGACTGCAATCGGCGTTGATGGAACGTTTGAAACAGAATGGAACGTTTTTCGCAGTTTTCCGGCGTGCGGAGTCTCAAAAAGCGTGGAAAACGTTCCATTCTGTTTCAAACGTTTCACTTGGCAAAGATGCCGCGGTAATACTCCGCAACGGCGTCCCAGGCATCGCGCTCGTTCCAGCCGGGCACGATGGCGTCGGCGGGCTCGGTATTGATGCGGATTCGCGGCTCGGTGAACTGCGTCTGGACCTTCAGCTCGACGTCGCATGACAGCCCGAGCCGCGGTCGCATTTCCCGGGCGAAGCGCAGGGCGAATTCCCCTTGCGATTCGACGTAGCCGCTCGGATTCATCTTCTCAAAGCCCTGACCCGGCGATCGCTCGACGAACCGGACGTAAGCCTTCGCCAGAAGTGCGACGTGAATGTTGTCGCGCACGTAAGCCGGGGTTTCGACGGCCGGCGTCTTGCCGGCGTGCCAGTTTTTCACCAGGTAAGCCGTGAATCGCGGCTCCTCGAACGGGCCGAAGGGATTGGGAATGACGAATTTCCCCAGCCCGATTCCCGCGACGCGGGCGTAGTAGCGGAAGCTTTGGGCCGTCAGTGCCTTGGAGAGGCCGTAGGGCGAGAAGGCCGGCAGGTCTTCCGAGCCGGCGCCCTCGTCGTTCTCGAAGACGCTGCCGGTCAGGACGACGCGGCGGCCGCCGGCCGTGTGAAAGGCGTTCAAAACGGACGTGATGTTGCGCGTGTTGGTCGCCAGCGCCTCGACCGCGTTGAAATCGGGGCCCTTGTAGTTGGTCACGTCGGCGGCGTGATGACAGAGAAGATCAAAGCTGCTGCTTTTGAGCAGGTCGAGAAATTCGGGTGTCCCGAAGCTGGCGCCGTGAATCGCACGGCAGCAGCCCGCAAGCCCCTCGACGCGCCGCTTGCGCACGTCGGTGTACTGGAGCGCCGGCTGGCGAAACGTGGCGGTCACATCATACCCCGCCGCGGCCAGTTCCTTAACGAACCAGTAGCCGGTGAACGAGCTGGCGCCGGTGAACAGGATTCTCACGTGAACACTCTCCGGTTACCTACTCAACTATATCGCGTCGCGTAATCCCGCGCCCAATTGCTCGAACGTGACACGGGTTTTAGCCGGTTTTAACCCGCGCTGAGGACGCGAAACGGGAAAAACCGCGTGATTGGGCGCCTATCTCCTCAGCACATCGTCAGCACGGCTTAAAAAGCCGTGTCACGGGGAAGCGCCGAATGGCTCGAACGTGACACGGGTTTTTAACCCGTGCTGACGACTCGAAACGGGAGAAACCGGCTGCCGCATACTTTCTCAGCACACCGTCAGCACGGCTTAAAAAGCCGTGTCACGGGAAGCGCTGAATCGTGCATAGCGTCGAACACAGCGGAGGCGGCTGTGCCACAATACTTATTTCGCCAAATGCCAATCGGGGTCGAAAGAGCGCTGGTTGCGGTCCTTGTCGGACAGCACGGTCGGCTCCGCGGGCCACTGGATGTTGAACTTCGGGTCGTTCCAGCGGACGCCGCGTTCGTTCTCGGGGGAGTAGAACTCGTCCACGAAGTAGAGCGCTTCGGTGTCGGGTGCGAGCGTCAGGAATCCGTGCGCGAAACCTTTGGGGACGTACATCATCCGCCGGTTTTCCGCGGTCAACTCGGCGCCGACGCTTTTGCCGAAGGTGGGCGAGCCCGCTCGAAGGTCGAGGGCCGCGTCGAAGAGCGCGCCGCGAATGCAGCGCACGACTTTCGTCTCCCCCTTGGGCGGCAACTGGTAGTGCATGCCGCGTAACGTGCCTTTCTGTGCGCTCAGCGAGTTGTTGATCTGCACGAACCGGGTCACAAGGCCATGCGACCCGAATTCCTGTTCGCAAAACGCGCGAGCGAAGAATCCGCGATCGTCTCCCTTTTTTTCCAGATCGATGAGATACAGACCCTTCAGGGGCGTTTCGGTGAAAATCATTTGGTTTCCTCGTGACACGGGTTTTTAACCCGTGCTGGAGAGTTTCCAGAACAAAACAGTCGGCAATACCGGATCTTCCGCGACCAAGGCCCAGCCAGCACGGGTTAAAAACCCGTGTCACCGGGATCTTCCGCGACCGAGACCCGGCCAGCACGGGTTAAAAACCCGTGTCACAGGGGGATCTTCCGCGACCAAGTCCTGCCCAGCACGGGTTAAAAACCCGTGTCACAGGGGGTGATTTCACGCTGCCTGAAGTCGGCCCAATCGGTGCTTGAGCGTCCGCAGGCGGACGAACTGCTCGCCCTCGAAATCCTTGTAGCTGAAATTGTGGCGGGCCATCGCCCTGTACAGCTCGTCCATTCCGGTCGCCAGCGAATACTGGAGCCTGAATTCAGGGAGCAATTTGTAGAGCAGATCGAAATTCACGCGGTAATTCCGCGGGTCGGCGCCGACTTCGCCGGTATAGGTGATCTGCGCCTCCGGCATCAAACGCTTGACCTGATCGGCGACGTCGCGGACGCGGTAGTTCTCGCTGTTGGCGCCGATGTTGATCGCCTTGTTGAAGACGCGCTCGCGCGGCGCCTTGGCGAGGGCGACGAAGGCGCGGGCGATGTCGCGGCAGTGGACCAGCGGCCGCCAGGGCGTGCCGTCGCTCTGGATGCGAATCTGCCCGTAGGCCATCGCCGAGCCCAGCAGGTTATTCACCACCAGGTCGATCCGCAGCATGGGGGAGTAGCCGTAGGCGGTGGCGTTGCGCAAAAAGATGGGACAGAATGCATTATCCGCCAGCGGGGAAACCTGCTGCTCGGTTTCGATCTTCGACTTGGCGTAGGCGGTCAGCGGGTTGAGCGGATCGGCCTCGTCCAGGTCGGGCTTGGCCCCCTGGCCGTACACGGAGCAGCTCCCGGCAAACAGGTATCGCGCGACGCCCGCTTGCTTTGCCAGCTTCGCAACCTGGACGGACGCGTCACGGTTGACGGCGTAGGTGAGGCCGGCGTCCAGCTCGCCCATCGGGTCGTTGGAGATCGCGGCCAGGTGCATCACGGCGTCGTGGCCTTCCAGGTCGCGCGGGGTGATCGCCCGCACGTCTTTTTTCAGCTCGCGGTCAGGGGGAACGACCTTGTCCCAGGCGCAGCCGTCGAACAACCCGATGTCGCAGCCGGTGACGGCGTGGCCCTCCTGCTTGAGGACGTCCACAAGATGGGAACCGATATAACCTTGATGTCCGGTGACGAAAACGCGCATTAGTGCTTCTCCTCCTTGCCTGAAACTTGTTTGTTCTGCCAGGGAGCCTGGCCGGTGGTCCAGAGTTTCTCCAGCTGTTCGCGGTCGCGCTGGGTGTCCATACAGGCCCAGAAGCCGCCGTGCTTGTAGACGCTCAGTTGCCCGTCGCGGGTGAGGTGGGCGAGCGGATCGCGCTCCAGCACGCAGCCCTCGTCGGTCGACAGGTAGGGAAGGAATTTGCGGTTGAAGAAGAAGAACCCGCCGTTGATCCAGTGGTCGACGAACTCGGGTTTCTCGTTGAAATCGACGCACCGGGCGCCGTCGATGCGCAGCTCGCCGAACCGCGACGGCGGGTTGATCGCCAGCACCGTGCCGATGCGGCCTTCGCGCTGGTGGAAGCGATATTCATCCGCCAAGTCGGCGTTGGTGAGCCCGTCGCCATAGGTGACGGCAAAGTTCTGCGCGTCGCCCAGGTATTTGGCGGCGGCGCGGGCGACGCGGCCGCCGGTCATGGTCAGTTCGCCCGTGTCGGCCATCGTCACCTGCCAGTCCTGATCGTGGTCGATCGAGTGGACGGTGAGATTGTTGCTCTTGAGCTCAACGGTGAAGTCGCTGTTCATCGAGGCGTAGTTGAGGAAATAGCTCTTCACCACCTCGGCCTTGTAGCCCAGGCAAAGGACAAAGCGCTTGAAGCCAAAGCCGGCGTAGGTCCGCATGATGTGCCAGAGGATCGGCCGGTTACCGACCGGCACCATCGGCTTGGGCCGGAACTCCGTCTCCTCGCGGATGCGCGTGCCCAGGCCGCCGCACAAGACGAAAACAGGCACATTCGACTGGATGGTGCTCATGGATTCCCGTGACACGGGTTTTCAACCCGTGCCGAATACTCATCACCGTCGCAAACCGTCGCCACGCACGTCCTTCTCAATCTTGAGCCGCCAGCACGGGTTAAAAACCCGTGTCACGTGAAGCGTTCCACGTCCTCAACTCTCTTTAGGCATCGCGGGGTTCTCTACATCTCTTAACCGGAACCCACGGAAAACCACGCTGTTGAGGATCGTATCCAGCAGCATATGCTTCGGGTCCGGGTCGGGTTTCCGCTGGATCAACCTTCGTAATCTCCACACCGCGAAGCCCGATAAGAATGCCAGGTCGGCCACTGCCGAGTAGACCGGGCCGTAGTTCTTCACGAAGAACCGGGTGCGGGCCTGATACCAGTATCGCGGCCGGCGTTTCATGCTCCCCTTGGCCGGGTCGGAAATCTTCGTCGAGCAGCCGACCAGGTGGATCACCCGGCTACCTGGCACATACCACGTCGGCCACCCGGCCTGTCGGGCCTGCATACAGAAGTCGATATCGTCAAAGTAGGTATAGTACCCTTCGTCGAGCAGCCCGATAGCGTCGAAAACCGGCCTGCGAATAATCATGCTGGCCCCGGCGACCCACTGGGCCGGGCAGGCTTCCGCCGGCACGGGGGGCGAGAGCGCCCACGCAGAGAGCAATCTCGACACGACCCCCAGCCGCAATCCCCGGTCAAATTCGTTGGTAATGGTATGATCGCGAAACGCCGAGACGTACGGCGTCCCATCCTCGGCCTCCAGCCGGCTGCCCGCGATCCCCACGTTCGGGTGCCCGTCCATGAACTTCACGAGTTCGGACAACCCGCCCGGCAGCACGATGGTGTCGGCATTCAATAGCAGCACATATTCCGGCGGATTATCGGATTGCAGCGCCGGCTTCAGCACCACGTTGTTGCCGCCGGTGAACCCGCGATTGGGCGTGACCGCCGTCAGCTTGCACCAGGCACGCCAGCCGTTGGCGTCGATTGCTTCGCGCAGGCGGCGCTCGTCATCCGGCCCGGTTCCATTCTCGCACAGCGCCACCTGGGCGCCGGGCACGCTGCCGATCTCCTTCGCCACCGACTTGAGACAATCGATGGTGAGATCGGTCACTTTGTAGTTGACGACAACGATCAGCAACTTCATTCGGCCGCAACTCCTCGCCGGCTCAGCCCACTTTAGATCATCGAATAACGCGCCGCCGGACTCCTGCAAATACCGCGATCGCACCCGCACAAAGTTGTTCTGGACGGGCCGAATTTATGGTGATAATCTGCGGATTGGTTGGCAATTCCGCAAATCCCCGCCGGGACCTCGAACTCAAAGAGGGGCGGAATCCGTTCACGCGATGGAGGGAACTTTCATGAAGCGCTTGACCCGAGCGGCCATCCTTTGCGGTGCAGGATTTCTCGCCGGCGTCATTCAGTCGGCACGGGCCGATATTATCGTCCGCGGTGACGGTGCTCTGCTCGATGGGAA
>Ga0210396_10002514_pt1 | contig 18685 bp, 20 predicted proteins | sample IncBWH17OmetaG_FD_155466 | JGI IMG/M metagenome (GOLD analysis project Ga0210396, IMG submission 155466) | Forest soil microbial communities from Barre Woods Harvard Forest LTER site, Petersham, Massachusetts, United States - Inc-BW-H-17-O ... | reverse complement strand
GACGGCCACTCCGGCTGCCGGTCGCTGAAGACCGGCAGCATGTACCGGCGCACCGGGTCGGCGTACCACGCGTCCGTGAACCCGGCGGTCGCGGCGGCGTTACCTGACGCTGGCGCGTTCGGTGCGATCGTGTTCAGCATCTGCGGCGGGAGCAGCATGGACATCGTCGCCCGCTCCCGCTGGTCCCGCTCCAGGTCCGCGAGGAACGCGTCGGACAGCCCGCCACCGGTCACGTCGCGCAGCTGCCGCGCGTTCTTCACCGAGTGGGCCCGCTGCCACTGCGCGGACTCCCACTCGTCACGGGTCACCTTGGCCCACCCGGGCAGCCTGCGCCAGTCAGGCTCGGCGAGCTCCCGCCGCTGGTACTGATACGGCTGCTCGACCATCCCGCCTCCCAGGCTGAAGACCACCAGTCTTTGCGTTATACCCCTTACGCCCAGAAAAAACGACTCAATAAAAGCCGGCACAACAAAGATTTTCCCGCACGAGTGCGTGCTCCGCCTGTCCCGGCACGTGTTCCCTGGCCGGAGCGGGAGGCGGGCGTGCCGCCCCCCGCCGACTGGCTTTCCCCAGCCTGGCCGATACGTGGCTACTCGGCGGCGATCGCGGTGAGCATGTCGAGGCGGGCGGCCCGCCGGGCCGGGCCGATGCTGGCCAGCACGCCGGCCGCCGCGGTGGCCAGGATGTAGATGATGAGCTGGCCGACAGGGATGGCTATCGTCGCCTGCTGAGACCGGGTCAGTGCGAGCGCGAGCGCCGCGCCGAGGCCGAGGCCGAGGATGGTGCCGAGCAAGGCGCCGATCACCGAGATGATCAGAGACTCCGCCGCCACCATCTGACGGAGCTGGCCGCGGCGCATGCCGATGGCGCGTAGCAGGCCGATCTCCCTGGTGCGCTCGGAGACGGACAGGGCGAGGGTGTTGACGACGCCGAGCAGGGCGATCACGATCGCCAGGATCAGCATGGCCGTGATGAGGGTGAGCAGCGTGTTCAGCATCGCGGTCTGGTTCGCGATGTACCCGGTTTGGTCAAGCAGCTGGGCGCCGGGGTATCCGGTCAGCGCGGCCTGGATTGGCCCGCGGGCCGACCCCGGTGCCCGCACCAGGTCGACGTTGTCGGCGCGGACGCCGCTGTCGGCGGCCAGCGTCGAGTTGCTGACCAGGTAGCCGGTGAGCGGTCCGGTGTTGGCGAAGGTCGCCACTACCCGCAGGGGGTAGACGCCGTAGGCGCCGAACTGCACCTGGAGCGTCTGGCCTAGTTTCCAGCCCGTGCCGCTGACCATGATCGTGTTGGGGGCGGTCAGCGCGGCCAGGTTGCCGTCGGTCACGCCCAAGTCGGTGAACTGGCCGATGGCCGCCGGGTCGACGCCGTCCACGTTGCGGTGGGCGGCTCCCGCGACAGTCGCGTCGGTCTGCCGCACCTCGGTTACCGCCAGGACGCCGGGCTGCCGGGCGATGACCGGGGCCAGTGCGGGGGTGAGGCCGGTGCCGCTGGTGGCCGCCTGCACGTAGAACTGGGTTCGGCTCGCCGCGTTGATCTGCCCGGTGATGGTCGCGCGGGCGGAGGCGACCAGGACTGACGTGCCGGTAATGACGGCCAGTCCGATCATCAGCGCGGCCGCGGTGGCGCTCGTGCGCCTGGGGTTGCGCATCGTGTTGCCGCGGGCCAGCACGCCGACCCGGCCGGGCAGCCGGGCCAGCGGCGCCCCTGACAGGTAGGCCAGCGGCCTGACCGCGAGCGGTGCCAGCGCGGTGACGCCGACGAAGCAGCCGCCCGCTCCGGCGGCGGCGAGGGCGATTCCGCCGCCTCCGAAGATCCCGGCCAGCGCGGCGGCGACTCCGGCCGCGGTCAGCACCAGCCCGCTCACCACGCGCCGGCCGGAGAAAGGGGCCGACTCGGGAACGGCGTCGCGCATCGCCTGGACCGGGGCGACCCTGGTGGCCCGCCAGGCCGGCGCCAGCGAGGCGACCACGGTTGCCGCGACGCCGACCCCGACCGAGAGGGCGAGGCCCGTGGCGGGCACCGACAGGCCGCTGATCGGCAGGGACAGGCCAAACGACTTGAGCAGCGCGGCCAGGCCCTCGGCTAGGAGCAGGCCAAGCCCGGCGCCGGCCACGCTGGCCGCCACCCCGACGATCGCGGCCTCGGCCAGCACCGAGCGGAACGCCTGGCCCGTACTGGCCCCGAGCGCCCTGGTCAGGGCCAGCTCGCGGGTACGCTGGCCGACCACGATCGAGAACGTGTTCCAGATCACGAACGCGCCGACGAGCACCGCGACGCCGGCGAAGCCGAGGAAGAAGTCACGCAGGATTCCGAGCTGGCCGTTGACCTGCTGAGCCGCGCTGGCGGCGGCGGAGGCGGCGGTGACCGCCTCGTCGCCGGCGGGCAGGACGGCCGCGATACGGTTTTTGAGCTCGTCGGCGGAGACGCCGGGCGCGGCCCTCACCGCGATCTGGTCGAACTCGCCGGCCTGACCGAATAGCCGCTGGGCGGTCCCGAGACTGAAGATCGCCATGGAGCCGCCGCCGATGCTGTCACCGGACCCGTACCCGGTGATGCCGGTGACGGTGAACGAGACGGCGCGCCCGGCGATCTCGATGCCGATCGCGTCGCCCACCGCGAAATGCCCGCGCCGCGCGGACGCCCGGTCGATCATGACCTGGCCGGGCCCGGCCGGCGGCTGTCCGGTCCTGCCGGAGAACGTGGCCTGGAACGGGGAGTCGGCCGGCCAGCTCAGCGCCACGCCGAACGGGGCGCCAAGCGGCTTGCCGTCCCGGCCAAGCAGCACCGCCTTGGCCGAAATCTGGCCGTCCGCGGCGGCGACGCCTGGAACGTGGCGGACAGTGGCGAGGACGGAGGCGGGCACCGGCTGTGCCGGGCTTCCAGTGATCGTGGATCCGCCCGGCGTGGTATGCGTGACCTCCACGTCGGTCCCGGTACTGGCCTGGGTGAACAGCGAGTCCAGGCTGTGGGTGAGGGTGGCGCTGAACACGAGACTGCCGGACATGAACGCGACCCCGAGCGCGATGGCCAGGCCGGTGAGCACCAGGCGCAGCCGGTGCGTGAGCATGCCGCGGAACAAGACACCGAACATGGCGCCTCACTCCCCGAGGTTCTTCATCGCGTCGAGCACGGATTCCGGCGACGGCTGGTCAAGCCCGCCGGCGATGCGGCCATCGGCCAGGAACACCACGCGCTCGGCGTAGCTGGCCGCGACCGGGTCGTGCGTCACCAGCACGACGGTCTGGCCGAACTCCCTGACCGACCCGCGGAGCAGGCTCAGCACCTGGGCGCTGGCCTTGGAGTCCAGGTTCCCTGTGGGTTCGTCCGCGAAGACGATGTCCGGGCGGGTAGCCAGCGCGCGTGCCACCGCGACCCGCTGCTGCTGACCGCCGGACAGCTCACTGGGCCGGTGCCGCAGCCGGTCGGACAGGCCCACCGCCGCGATGATCGTGGCCAGCCACTCCGGGTCGGCCCGCCGTCCGGCGATGTCGAGCGGCAGCGTGATGTTCGCCGCGGCGCTGAGCACCGGCAGCAGGTTGTAGGCCTGGAACACGAACCCGATCCGGTCCCGGCGCAGCCGGGTGAGCTGCCGCTCGCGCATCTCGCCGATCTCGGTCTCGCCGATCCACAGCCGCCCGCTCGTCACCGGGTCCAGGCCGGCCATGCAGTGCATCAACGTGGACTTGCCCGAACCTGACGGCCCCATCACAGCGGTGAAGGAACCGGCGGGGATGTCCAAGCTGACCCGGTCAAGCGCGGTTACCGCCGCCTGGCCTTGCCCGTAGACCTTCGTTACTTCCCGCGCTCGCGCGGCTGCCGCAATGGCCGTAGCTATCATGAGGCCGAACGTACGTTCCCGCTTTCCGCCCGGCATCGGGCCGCGGTGCTGGTTCCGTTCTCGATCTGCGGACGGAGCCTCCATCTCAGGATGGAGACCGGGCTGCGGGCGAAGATCAGGCAAGTCCCGCGTCGTAGGCGAAGATCACGAGCTGGACCCGGTCACGGGCATCGAGCTTGGTCAGCAGATGGTGCACGTGGGTCTTCACCGTGGTCTGCGTGATCATCAGTTCGGCCGCGATCTCCGCGTTGGACAGGCCGCGGGCCACCAGCGTCAGCACCTCGGTCTCGCGTTCGGTGAGGCCGCCGAGCTCCGGCGCGGCCGCGGTCGGCTCGCGGGCGGCGGGAAGCCGGGCGAAACGGTCGAGCAGGCGGCGGGTCACCGCGGGGTCCACGATCGCGTGCCCGCCGGCGATGATCCGGATCGCCTCGGCCAGCTTGGCCGCGTCGACGTCCTTGAGCAGGAACCCGCTGGCGCCGGCCCGCAGCGCCGCTATCACGTACTCGTCTAGATGGAACGTGGTGAGCACGAGCACCCGGGCCAGCCCGCCCGCGGTGATCTGGGCCGTCGCCGCTATGCCGTCTTGCACCGGCATCCGGATGTCCATCACCACCAGGTCAGGGCCGAGCTTGCGGCACTGCCGCACCGCGTCGGCGCCGTCGCCGGCCTCGCCGACCACCGCGATGTCCGGCTCGGCGTCCAGGATCATCCGGAAGCCGGTGCGCACGAGCGGCTGGTCGTCCGCCAGCAGGACCTCGATCATGACGTCACTCCCAGCGGTATGGTGGCGTGCACCCGGTAGCCGCCGCCGGGCCGGGGGCCGCTGCTGAGCTTGCCGCCCACCGCCGCGATACGCTCGCGCATTCCCGCCGACCCGCGCCCCGCGCCAGGCACCGCGGACAGCGCGGCGCTCGCCCCCCGGCCGTCATCGGTGACTGTGACCCCAAGCTGGTCAGCGAACTCAAGTTCAACCGTTACCGTGGCCGGCCCGGCGTGCTTCAGCACGTTGGTAAGCGACTCCTGCACGATCCGGTAAACGGTCAGCGCTACGTCGTCCGGCATGTCCCGCGGCTCACCCCGGCGCACGATCGTGATCCCGAGGCCGGCCCGCTGCAGCCGTTCAGCCAGAATGTCAATGTCGGCCAGGCCCTGGGGCGGCCGGTAGGCGCCATCGGGCAGCTGCGCGGTTCCCGCCAGCTGGTCCGCGGTCCCCGCTTCCCCGTCGGCGGGTTCGCCGGAGCGGAGCAGGCCAAGCAGGCGGCGCATCTCTTCAAGCGCCGTCCGGCCGGTGCGCTCCACGTCCGCCATGGCGGTCTTCGCCCGATCCGGGTCGGAGTCGGCAACGCGCTGGGCGCCCTGCGCCTGGATGACGACCACGCTGACGTGATGAGCCACGATGTCGTGCATCTCCCTGGCAATCCGCAGCCGCTCGGCCAGGGTCGCGCGGCGCTCGCTTTCTGCCTGCCTGGCGGCGAGCAGCTCGGCGCGCTCGGCCAGCAGCGTGATGTGCTCAGTCCGCGCTTGAAGCTGCTTTCTTACCATCAGGCCGACCAGCCACGCGCCCGCGGCGGCCAGGATCGTCGGGACCGGGTAGTGAGCGCGCAGCCACTGGTCCGCGCCAAGCCCGGCGGGGATACCCAGGCCCGCCACGGCCGCGACGGCAGCGGCGAGCAGCACCCGGGCCAGCAGCCTGCTGCCGTAGACCGCCGCGCTGTAGCTCGCGACCAGGACGGCGATGAACGCGGCCTCCAGCGACGTGCGCATCACGGCCAGCGTCGCGACCAGGGCTGCTTCCAGCGCCACCACCGTGCCAGGGAAGCGACGGCGGGGGAGCAGGACCAGCCCCATCGCGGTCAGCAGCGCCGTCGCGGCCCCGGTCGGATGGCCGTTGCGGCCCGCACCGAACCCGCTGGCGAAGCCAAGCAGAGCGACCCCCACCGCAATCGCGGCATCCTGAACCCAGGCCGGGACGATCAGCCTTGACGCGGCTGGCATACCGCTGTTGTACCGTGGCCGCGCACCTTCCGGCTAGGTATAGGCGTTGCGGGTTCTGCAACGCCTTCCAACAGCAACCACAAGGCTCTAACCCCGCCACAGTGCGGGGGGCGAGCGCTTTTTGCGAGTCCCCCCCGTGGGGAGGCTACGGAGGGGCGAAGCCCTTCCGTGATCGGGGGGTGCAGGGGGGTCGTCCCCCCACGGGAAGCAGAGCGAAGCCCTTCCATGCCGGGGGTACAGGGGGTCGTCCCCCCGCAATATATTCGGTCGATGACGCCAGAGACGCAGGCCCTCGTCCGGTCCGCTACCGCGTCGGCGGCGGTGCCCTTCGTACCGGAAGTCACCCTGCGCACCGCCGCCGAGCCGTTCGGCCTGTGGGACCGCACCGAGCGCGACGCGCCACCGTTCTGGGCGTTTCCCTGGGCGGGCGGCCAGGGCCTTGCCCGCTACGTCCTCGACCATCCGGAGACGGTCGCCGGCCGCCGCGTCCTCGACGTCGCCTCCGGCTCCGGGCTGGTGGCGATCGCCGCCGCGAAGGCCGGCGCCCGCACCGTGCTTGCCACCGACATCGACGAGCACGCCCTCGCCGCGATCACGCTCAACGCCGCCGCCAACGGCGCGCCCCAGGTCACCGCGCGCCGCCTCGACCTGGCCGCGGCGGATCACGGCGACGCGGAGGTCATCCTCGCCGCGGACGTCTTCTACCAGCGCGACCTGGCCGCCATGGCCCTCGCGTTCCTCAAGGCCGCGCGGCGCGCGGGCGCCGCGGTACTCGCCGCGGATCCGGCCCGCGCCTTCGTCCCGACGGCGGAACTCGCCCCCGTCATGACCTATGAGATCCCCGTCCTCCAGGTCCTTGAGGACACCGGGGTGAAGACGGTGACGATCTACTCGCTCCCCTGACGGCGGCCGCGGACACCCGGCCCCGGCGCGAGCGATGGCGGCGGCGCCAGGTGCCCATCCGCATCAGGGGGCTGCGTGCTCAAGTACGCGCTCAAGGCCCGGCAGGTCGCAGTCTCCCGCCTGCCACGCGGGGATCGGCGCCAGCCCGGACATCACCAGCTGGCCGCCGTGCAGGCGCGCTTCCCCGGTAGCGGCGGCCAGCGCCTGCTGCGCCTCCGGCGACCAGGACAGCAGCCCGGTGAAGTTCACCAGGACGTCAGGTCGCGGGCCGGACACCAGACGGGACAGCCCGGCCCGGAACTGCGTGAGCGTGCTCCAGTCGATGACCCCGGTCACCACCAGCAGTGCGGGTGACGATCCGGCGAGAGTGGTTTCCAAATTCAGGCGCATAGCCTGACCTCAAGACTGCCGGCCTGCCAGGACCAGCGCAGAAGCCGCAATGAGCAGCTACCACCACTCTAACACCCAGCCCCGCGCCGACGTCGCCGCGGAGATCCGACCCCAAACGGCGGGCCCAGCGGCCCGGGCCATGATCACGGAACATCCGCAGCTTATTAGCTGCAGAGTTTCCACGAAAAGCGAAATCACACGCGATCACACGCCACGCAGCGCGCCGGCGCCGCGTCCCAGCCCGTGCACGGCCCTCACGGTCACCTCGCACCACTCAGGCCACTTAAGCCACAGGCATGCATTGGGCCGGCGGCCATGGTCATCGGCTTGCCTGGCGACCAGACGACCATGATCGCGTCCGTTCTCGCCCCGGTGGCGGCACCGTCGTCAGGTAAAAGGTGCCGCCGCGGATCAGACCCGCCTGCCGAGGAAGGCGGCAAGCTGGTCGGCTGGCCCTGCTCCCGCGGGGGCCTCAGCCACGGGCCCGAACAGCGCCTGGCCGTCTGGGCCGCGGTACGCGTCGGTGATCGCGCGCCTGGCCCGGCTGAGCAGCCAGGCCGCCAACCCGGGATCCAGGTCGGCGGAATACCCGATGGCGCGCGCCACGTCCCAGCCATGGATGAACTGCTCCGTCGCGGCCAGGTCGCGCAAGACGGCTCCGGAGAACTCGCCGAACGGCAGCTGGACCGTCTTGTCCAGTGCACCCTCGGCCGCGAACGCCGCGACCGCAAGCCGGCTGCTCTCCTCGTACGCGGCCACGAAGTCCCCGGCCGCGTAGTCCGCGTCGGCGGCCACGTCTTCCCCGCCGACAACGGCGGCCCACCAGCGTGGCGTGCCGACGAGATGGTTGACAAGCGCGCGGACGTCCCAGGACGCGCACGGCGTGGGCGCGTCCATGTCATCGGGCCCGACCTTCGTCAAGACGGCGAGCGTGCTCTGCAGTGCCTGGTTCAGCGGGGAGTCGGTCACCTGTGTTCCTCTCATCCGTGGTCCACCTACACGAGTGAAGACCCGGCGCGAGGACGAAAGGAATCGCCATGGACCCGCGTGGCCGCGGGCCGGCGGTCATGGGCGGCGGGGGAGTAACCCGAAGTCGTTCCGGGGCTCGGGTTCGAGTTCGAGCTTGATCTTGATCTTGGCCGCCGTCTTTGGTGTCATGCCCTATGGCGCAGTCATCGACCCGCGCCTAGCGTTACGGGCGTGGCAGGCGGGCCAGGCCAAGCCAGGGTTCGCCGGACGGCGCACCTGGAGACGCAGGGGAAGGACAGAGCGCGATGGAGTACGAGCGGGGCCGTAAGGACGGCGTGCCATCCAATGTCGGGCCCAAGCCCACGTTCACCGGGCACGCGATGCAGGACGCGCTGCTTGACGACGGTGAGAAGGGCGAAATCCGCGTGTACAGCGTGATCTTCGAGCCGGGAGCGCGGACCTACTGGCACTCGCACGCGTCGGGGCAGACCCTGCTTATCAACAGCGGCGAGGGCATGGTCGAGAACAAGGACGGCGACAAGCGCGTGGTCAGGGCGGGCGACGTGGTCTGGGCGCCACCGGGGGAGGTCCACTGGCACGGCGCGGCGCCGGAAGCGTTCCTCAGCCACACCGCCGTCTCCCTTGGCCTGACGAGCTGGGAAGAAGAGGTGGACCAGGACCACTACCTGAACGCCTTCGAGGGAGAATGAGCGCGGCAAGCCCGGCGCGGCAGGTGCTCGCGGTCAAGTACGGCCACCGGGTCACCACGCGCGCGGAGAGCTACCTCAACTTCCACCTGTACGGCGAGCCGGACGCCGACCTGGACATCGACTACTACTTCTGGGTGATCAGGGACAGCGGCGTCGTCCTGGTGGACACTGGGTTCGCCCCCGAGGCGGGAGACCGCCGGCGCCGCGCGCACTACGCGACCCCCGCGCAGGCGCTGCCGGAACTCGGCATCGACCCGGACGACGTCGCCGCCATCGTGATCACCCACGCGCACTGGGACCACACCGGCAACGTCCGCCAGTTCCCGCGCGCGCAGCTGGTCATGACCGAGGCGGAGTACGCCTTCTGGACCTCCTCGCTCGCCGCCCGCGCGCAGTTCGCCGCGCACTGCGAGCCGGAGGAGATCGCGCTGCTGCGGCGGGCCCGCGCGGAGGGCAGGCTCACGCTTTTCACCGGCCAGCACACGGTGGCGCCAGGCATCGAGCTCACCGAGGTCGGCGGCCACACGCCCGGCCAGCTCATCGCCTCGGTGACAACCCAGGACGGCGGCACCGTGGTCCTCGCCTCCGACGCCCTGCACTTCTACGAGGAGGTCGAAAGGGACCGCCCCTTCGCGGTCCTCGCCGACCTCCCCGGCATGTACCGCGCCTACGACACGCTGGCCCAGCTGGCCACCCAGCCGCGCACGCACCTGGTGGCCGGCCATGACCCGCTGGTCCGCGCCCGCTTCACCCGCCACGCCAGGGAAACCGGCGGAACGGACCCGGCGACCCCGGTCGAGGTGACCGACCTGACGCGGCCTACGCGGTGACGGTGACCAGCGTCCCGTACGGCAGGTACGGGTACGCCTGCTTCGCCGCGTAGTAAGGCAGCTCCACGCACCCGAGTGACTGCGGGTACCCGTAGGACCCACGGTCGAAGTAGTGCACGGCGTCGCCGCCGTTGAAGTACGACACCCACTGCACGGGGTCCGCGTAGTGCGATCCGTCGGGGTTGGTGCCCGACATGATCTGGAACGGCAGCTTCTCGTACACGGGGAAGGTGCCGTCTACCGTCGGCGCGGCCGGGATCCCGGTGTTGGCCAGGGAAGAGAACACCCTTCGCCCGTCATGCCAGATGCTCAGCCTCTCAGGGGAGCCCTTGCTCGCGATCGCGTAGCTGTAGCCGTGCGCGTTGCGCTGGTCCTTGGCGGCGGCCGTAAGCAGCGCCTGCCACACGGTCGTCCCCGCCAGCCCGTCGACGGGCAGCCCGTGGTCGGCCTCGAAGCCGATGACGGCCCCCCGGTCGAGGGTGTTCGCCACGCCCTGCGACCAGAACGAGCGGAGCAGTGCCGGGTACCCCTGCTCCCACTGGAAGGTCCCAGCCGGCGGCGCGTACGCCGCCGACAGCTGCGCGGCGGCGCTCGGGCCAGGCGCCGCGCCGGCGGCAGGCGTCCAGGTCAGCGGCAGGTAGCCCAGCTGGGCGAGGATCTCCTGCAGGCGCAGCGTGCTGTAGCCAGCGGTCTTGAAAGAAGATGATTCAGAACGGTTGCGGCTGTACCCAAGTCCGGCCACCGTGACCGTGACGTGCGTGCCGGCCGGGTAGCCCTTCGCTGGCGTGAAGATCGCCACGTCGCCGCTCCGCCGCCAGGTCCCCGTGGTCGCTGGCGACAGCTTCGGCAGCGGCGCGGCGGCGGGAATCGGCTGGTTGTACGTGACGACGATGGTCCCCGCCCCGTTGACCGCCTGCGTGCCGGCGCTCTGGCTGAGCGAGACCGGGCTCACCGAGACGAGGTCAAGCGGCGCAGGCCTTACGGCGGCCGCCTGCGCGACGGCGGTGCCGCCCGTGGCCGGCTGACCGCCGCCCTGCGTCGCGATCACGATGCCCGCCGTGCCGCCGCCGACGGCGAGCGCCGCGCCAGCTGCCCACGCTACGGTCTTCCGCGATAGACTACTCACCGTGTTCCTCTCGTTGCTGCTTGTAACGTTAGCGTGCCGCACCTTACCCATGACGATTACTCAACGTGATGTATCGTATTCCCTCAGCAGTTATGGGTTATGCGTTGTCAGTTGAGTACCCGCTATCAGTTAGCTGAGAGGCTGCTAAGCGTCGTCTGCCCGCGGGCGGGAAAACACGAGGTCAAACCACTTGGACGACGGCTGGCGCGGCCCGGAAAGACGGTAACGTTTCACCTGCAGTTCAGCACCGGGCACGGAGGCAAGAGCGGCTGGCGTAGGATTGGTGGGGCCACGGCCGGGACGGAGACAGCCAGTCTGCGGGTCTCGTTTCGGGGCGGCAGCGCCGGTGCTTGTCCGGCTGTCAGGGGATTGGGCTGGACTTGACATAGCCGGACACAGGCCGATGAAGAAGGTGAACACAGACGATGGGTGAGCGTGACGCGGCCGAGGGCCGCGTTCTCATTGTTATGCCCACGTACAACGAGCGGCAGAACCTGGAGATCGTGGCCGGCCGGATCCGCGAGGCGGTACCGGACGCCGACCTGCTCGTCGTTGACGATAACAGCCCGGACGGCACCGGGGACCTGGCCGACAAGCTGGCCGAGGTGGACCCCCGCGTGCAGGTGATGCACCGCACGGAGAAGGCCGGACTCGGGCGGGCGTACGTGGCGGCCTTCGCCTGGGCGCTTGAGCACGGGTACGACCTCATCGTCGAAATGGACGCCGACGGCTCCCACCGGCCGGAGGACCTGCCGAAGCTGCTCGCTGTCTCCGAGCAGGCGGACGCGGTCATCGGCTCGCGCTACGTGCCTGGCGGCACCGTGGTGAACTGGCCGAAGTCCAGGGAGTTCCTCTCCAAGGGCGCCAACCTGTACAACCGCATCATGCTCGGGGTCAAGGTCAAGGACGCGACCGGCGGCTTCCGCGTCTACCGGGCCGCGACGCTGCGCCGGATCGACCTGAACGGCATCGAGTCGGCGGGCTACTGCTTCCAGATCGACATGACGCTGCGCGTGCTCCAGGCGGGCATGACGATCACCGAGGTGCCGATCACGTTCGTTGAGCGCGAGCGCGGTGCCTCAAAGATGTCAAGGACCGTGATCTTCGAGGCGTTCGGCCGGGTAGCCCGATGGGGCATCGGCGCCCGCCTGCGCGGCCACTCAGCCGCCAGCATCAGGCGCTAAACAAAAGCCGAGCCCCGGGGAGTGCCCGGGGCTTACGTTTCAGGCGCTGCGACGGTTGCTGACGTCGGCGATGGCACGGGCCTCCATGGCGCGCCGCTCCTTCACGACTTCAAGCCGCTCCGCCAGCACCGCCTCAAGATCCTCGACCGTCCGCCGTTCCATGAGCATGTCCCAGTGACTGCGCGGTGGCTTGACCTTCTTAGGTGACGGCGACTCGCCCGTGCTTGCCGTCGCCATGGCCCCGCAGACACGACACTCCCACATGGGGGGTAGTTCCGCCTCGGCGGCGAAGGGCACGCTAAAATGGTGTCCGTTGGGGCAATCGAACGGAACATCCTGGCGCGGCGCCAGATCCGTGTTCCGGTCGTTTTCATAGCTCGTGGCGCCGAGCCGGGTTCCGCGAAGTGCGCGTTCGGCCATACTTACTGCCTCCCAGGCGGTTGGCGATCTCTATCGGCAACACTGGATACCCGGACAAGATTCCCGTCGCACGGGAAGTCCAACCACGTTTCAGCCGTATTCAGTGTTGCTGTGTTCTCTGCGGGGGGACGACCCCCCTGCGCCCCCCGAGCACGGAAGGGCTTCGCCCCTCCGTATCCTCCCCACGGGAGGACGGCGCCAAAACCGCGCCGCCCCCCGCGCGGTGGCTGAGGTTAAAGCCTGGTGGTTGCTGTAGGCAGGCGTTGCGGGTTAACCCGCAACGCCTACGCCGCGACCCTTGGGTGCCACTGGCCGCGCTCGGCGAGGACGTCGCGCAGCAGCACGACGTCGTCGGTCATCACGCCGTCGGCGCCTAGGTCGAGCGCCCGCTCGATCTCCTCGCGCGTGTTCAGCGTCCAGACGTGGACGTCGAGGCCGACCTCGTGGGCCCGCCGGATGAACCCGCGCGTCGCGATCCGGCGGGGCACCTGGGCGCACTGCGCGCCCGACACGCTTAGGCGCCTGGCCATTTCCTTGCCCGGCAGCCCGAGGAACCGCATGGCCGCGATGGCCGCCGGGGTGACCGCGAGGCAGATCGGCCGGTCAAGCAAGCGCTGCGCGGCGAGCAGGCGGGCGCCGGAGAACGAGGACACGCAGACCCGGTCCCAGGCGGCCGTGCGCTTGAGTACGCTGGCCAGCGGCCCGATCGTGCCCTCGTCCTTCAGGTCGATGTTGAACCGCAGCTCGGGAAACGTGCCGATCAGGTCCTCGAGCAGCGGGATCTCCTCGGTGCCGTGCACCCGCGCGGCCGACACTTCCGTCCAGGTGAGCTTGCTCACCTGCCCGGTGCGGTCGGTCACCCGGTCGAGCTCCGCGTCGTGGAAGGCGATTAGCTTCCCGTCGGAGGTCGAGCGGGTATCGGTCTCTAGGTAGGCGTAGCCGAGCTGGACGGCATACTCGAAGGCGCGCCAGGAGTTCTCCGGCCGGTGCCCTGCCCCGCCGCGGTGGGCGAACGCGAGCGGCCGGGGATGGTCCAGGTATTCAACTGCCACGGCGTCAATTCTCCCGACTGACCAGGCATTTCCGGTAAACGCCGGTGATCGCCAACCTGACGCGCAGAAAAAGAGAAGACCGTCCATGCCGCAGGTCTGATAACAGCAAGAAGCGTCGTCAAGCGCCGTGAAGCTCATGATAGGGGATATAAAGTGCCCCTCTGGGGGCCTTAAGTATCCCGCATCATGTCTCTGGCTCCGCCCGCCGGATTCCAAAGGGTGATAACAGCAAGAAGCGTGGAGCGCCATTGTGAATCCGGCAAGGACAGCGGGGTCCGGGCGCCCCGTCGGGATAACAGCAAGAAGCGCGCAGCGCCGCCGGAACCGGAACATAGTGGATACCTGCACACCCCATAGCGCGCATTTCTATCCACTATCTTCGCGGTCCGGGCGCCCCGTCGGGATAACAGCAAGAAGCGCGGAGCGCTAGCGAGCCGGGCGGCCTTAGCCTGTCGGCGACGTCCACTCGCGGCGCCGGACCTCGCCGAGGGCAATAGCGGCGGCGACCGCGACATTGAGCGAGCCGACCCGGCCGACCTGCGGGATGTAGGCCGCCGAGGAGACCGCGCCAAGCAGGGCGGGAGAGCAGCCGTGGTCCTCGTTCCCGATCGCCAGGCAGATGTCGCCCTCCAGCGGCGCCTCGAACAGCGGCACCGCGCCAGACGCGAGCTCGACGGCCACCACGCGGAACCCGTCCTCCGCCGCGGCCTTGGCCGCGGCCGCCGGGGAAGGCTCGCGGTAGGCCGAGAGGAACCGGTCGGTGCCAAGGGCGGTCTTGCCCACCGCCGGGAGGTCCAGGTCGGGCGTGTTGCCGCACAGCCAGACGGACTCCACGCCGAACGCGGCGGCCGTCCGCACGATCGAGCCGACGTTGAACGGCTGGCTGACCGAGTCAAGCAGCAGCGCGAGCCGCCCCTCGGTGCGCCGCCGCCACTCCCGGTTGAGCCGCTTCACGTCGGTCGGCCGCAGTTGCTTGGGCTTGCCGCTCGCGGGGGCAGCACCCTGTACGCCGGCCTCATCGCCGGTGTCATCGGCCATTGGCAGACTCCACAACTCGTTCTGGATGATCGTTTTGTATCTGGCGGCTTTGCCGTCAGGCGTGCCCGTGCTCGTCGTGGCCTTTTTTGTCATCGCGGGCCGCGAACAGCAGGCGGTAGCCGCTGCGCGCGGACAGCCGCGTCACCGACCATCCTTCCTCTTTCTCCAGCCAGGCGTGCAGCGAGTCGGCACCGAGGTTGCGGGCCATCACCAGGGTCGCGGCGGCCTCGGGCGCGAGACGGGCGAGCCATTGGCGGAGCATGGCGTGCAGCGGCCCCTTGCCGATGCGGACCGGCGGGTTGGACCAGATCCCGGCGAGCCGTGCCGGGATATCCGGGGAGTCCGGTGAGACGCAGCGCACGTTGGTCAGCCCCGCGCTCGCGGCGTTCGCCGCGCACAGGGAAAGTGCCCGCTCGTTGACGTCGACCGCCCAGACCGTGGCTCCTGGCGCCCGGGCCGCGAGCGTGCACGCGATCGGCCCGTAGCCGCAGCCCAGGTCGAGGAGGTCACCCGACGGCGGCGGCGCGGGCGCATCCTCAAGGAGCAGCCGGGTTCCCGGGTCGAGGCGGCCGGGGGAGAAGACCCCCGAGTCGGTCGCGAGTTCCAGGTACAGGTCGGGCAGCACCACGCGGACCAGGCCGGGCCGGTGCGCCGCCGACGGCTGCGCCGTGAAGTAATGAGAACCGGTCAACGGCCCACGGGCTGCTGCTGCGACGGGGCGGACTCGGCGGCTAGCGCGGGGGCGATGTACACCCGATTCATCCACCGCTCGACGACGAACGTCATGATCGGGATCGTGCCGGCCAGCAGCAGCAGGATCGTCGGCCACAGCTTCATCTTCAGCTTTTGCGCCAGGATGTACGCGAAGATGATGTAGACGATGTACAGGAAGCCGTGGATCGTGCCGATGTCGTTCGCGATGAAGGTGTTGTGCGCGGCAAGCTGCAGCGGGATGCCGGCGAAGCACACCACGATGATCAGGACGCCGGTGATGTAGGCCATGACCCGGTAACGCAAAGCGGCCGCGTGCATCGCAGTGGTCCTTCCTGTCTGCTCTTAGGAGTGAAGGGCACGCAGCCACTTGTTGTGGCCCTTGACCTCCGCGTTCAGCTTCGCCAGGTAAGCGTTGTAGGCGGCGAGCTCAGGGTCGTCCTCCTCCTCGTCGTCCGGCCGCTCAAGCTGCCGGACGACAACGCCCTCGGGCAGCACGCCCGCGGGCAGTATCGCGCCCTTAGGCAGCGTCGCCATCGACTGGGCCATCGCCGCGGCGACCAGGTCAGCCTCGGTGACACCGCCGCGTCGCAGGATGAACTCGTCCCTGATGGTCCGGGCCCAGAATACGACACCGAACACGGCGAACAGCGGCCACTCGAACGTGTACGCCCAGCTTAGCCCGTTGCCTTCCATGGCCCGGTGGAACTGCCAGTCGCCGAGCCACAGCATTCCCCAGAACGCCACGGCGACGAACAGATGCCACCCGAGCCACCTGGGCTCGAAGAGGAACCGCCATACTGGGCCGGAAGGTGCCCCTGGGTCGTCGTCCGGTTCGGGTGCGTCCAACTCGGCCTGGTCAGACCCCGATGCCCTGGGCACGACCGGGCCCGTTATATAAGTCTCGGCCTCGGCCTCGGCCGACGGCGTGGAATCGGGGGTTTCCATACCATGAGCGTAGCGCGCACGGCGAGGTCGCTGATCGCCGCATCCGCGCATATGTCATCGTGGTGTCATGCCTAACCGAGCTGACGAGAACGGGAAGAACGGGTGAACGCGGAGATTGTGGTCTTCGGCGGTAGCGCCCATCCGGAGCTGGCCGACGAGATCTGCTCGTACCTGGGCGTGTCGCGCAGCCCGGTGCGGAAGACCCGCTTCGCCAATGACTGCCTTCAGGTGCAGCTCCAGGCGAACTGCAGGGAACGCGACGTGTACATCATCCAGCCCCTGGTGCCGCCGGTGCAGGAGAACCTGGTCGAGCTGCTGCTGATGGCGGACGCGGCGCGCGGCGCGTCGGCGGCCCGGGTGACGGCGGTCATGTCGCATTACGCTTACGCGCGCTCGGACAAGAAGGACGCGCCGCGCATCTCGATCGGCGGCCGTCTCGTCGCGGACCTGCTCGTCACGGCGGGCGTGAACCGGGTGCTGACGCTCACCTTGCACTCGGCCGAGGTGCACGGCTTCTTCTCGGTCCCGGTCGACCACCTGCACGCGCTGCGTGAGCTGGCCGCGCACTTCAGGCAGCGTGACCTGTCGCGGGCCGTGGTGCTGTCGCCCGACCTCGGCTACGCCAAGTCCGCGGCGGCGTTCGCCAGGCGACTCGGCTTGCCCGTCGCGGCCGGCGCGAAGGAGCGGTTCAGCGACTCGAAGGTATCCATCTCCGCGATCATCGGCGAGGTGGCCGACCGTGACGTGATCATCGTCGACGACGAGATCGCGCGCGGCACGACGGTGGTCGAGCTCCTTTCCGTGCTGCGCCGGCAGGAGCCGAGGTCGATCAGCATCGCCTGCACGCACGGGCTCTTCGCCGACGGCGCACTAGAGAAGCTCGCCGCCGCGGAGGACGTGACCGAGATCGTCTGCACGAACTCGGTCCCCGTCCCCGTCAGCCACCCGAAGCTCACCGTGCTTTCCGTGGCCCCGGCGCTGGCCGAGGCCATCAGGCGCACCCACGACGGCGAGTCCGTGAGCGTCCTTTTCGAAATATAAGAACCGAGCTTTATCCGAACGCCGGCCCAGGTCAGCCAAAGCGGTTCTGGCTCGGGGTGCCCGGCAGCACGAGCAGGACCAGCACGATGAGCCCGCCGATGAAGGGGATCAGCCCTAGGAGCAGCAGCCAGCCCGATTTGTCGGTGTCGTGCAGCCGCCGGGCGCCCACCGACAGGGCGGAGAGCCCGACGACGAACAGGACGAGGTCGACAAGCAGCGAGAGGGCCACCGAGCCGATCGCGATCGAGAAGATGACAAGGACGACGTCGACGATGGCCAGTGCGAGCGCGTACCACCAGTAGGCGGACAGCGAGGCACGGCCCTCGAAGTTCGTGACGTTCTCAATCTGGAGCCTGATCGCACTCTGGAAGTCGACTGGACCGCCCTGCAGGTACCCCCGCTGCGGCGGAGGGTAGCCCTGCGGCGCATAGCCACCTGGCGCGCCGTACGGGGCGCCGCCCGGCTGGCCGTAAGGGGTGCCGCCTGGCTGGTCATACGAGGTGCCGCCCGGCTGCTGGCCGTACGGGCTTCCGCCCGGCTGCTGGCCGTACGGGCTGCCGCCCGGCTGCTGGCCGTACGGGCTTCCGCCCGGCTGCTGGCCGTACGGGCTGCCGCCCGGCTGGCCGTACTGGCCGTCACCGGGCGCGCCGTACTGGCCGCCGTTGGGCGTGCCGTACGGGCTGTAGGGACCGCTCACGCTTCTTACCTCCGTGTTCCCCGGTTTCAAGTGTCCGTGGTAAGGACGGAGTTGATTCTTTATCGGTTCTCAAGTTTTTCGCAGGCAATTCACAGCTTTGAGATCAATATTCTGGCACCTTTACCCAAATGTCGGAAAATGGTGGGTGCGGTGCGTCAGCCGCGGGGCTCCTGGTCCGCTGGCGGCTTGGTGCGTGAGACTTAGAGGTGAAGGGAAGGGGTCAGGTGGCTGTGCCTTCGGCGGCGGGCGATGAGGCGAGGCCCGGCGAGCAAGCTAGGGTGAGCCCATATAACCTACTAAGTCGATCTATAAAAGAGAGTTAAGGGGCTGCGATGAGCGACGACCACTGGCACCGGCCGCTGTTCCAGATCCGTTCTGGCGAGCTGACCGGGGACACCGGCCAGACCTCCGGGATGACCCGCTGGGAGGCGGTGTCGGGCAAGTCCGTCGGCGCGGAGAAACTCTGGATGGGGCAGACCCACGTCGCCGCGGGCGCGAAGTCGGGCAACCACCACCACGGCGAGGCCGAGACCGCGATTTACGTGGTTTCCGGCACGCCCGCCTTCGTCTTCGCGGAAGGCGGCAAGGAGATCCGCCTGGAGGCCAAGCCGGGCGACTACATCTTCGTCCCGCCGTACGTTCCGCACCGCGAGGAGAACCCGGGAACGGATGAGGCGGTCGTGGTCATCGCGCGCAGCAGCCAGGAGGGCATCGTGGTCAACCTGGAGAGCCTCTGGCCGTCGCAACCCCCTGGTCCCACGGGCTGACCCGGTTCGCTTGCGTTACATCTCGTGTCCGCCTCCGCTAATTCCTAGTTGACCGATCGACTT
>Ga0210396_10002513_pt1 | contig 18692 bp, 17 predicted proteins | sample IncBWH17OmetaG_FD_155466 | JGI IMG/M metagenome (GOLD analysis project Ga0210396, IMG submission 155466) | Forest soil microbial communities from Barre Woods Harvard Forest LTER site, Petersham, Massachusetts, United States - Inc-BW-H-17-O ... | reverse complement strand
TTTCGCGGAATTGCCAATCGTCGTCGGTCAGCTTCTTCACCGCGTCGTCCAATCGGGCGCGGTCGTCGTCATCCGACAAGAACGCTCCGTGCGAGCAACACCCGTCATGCGGCCTGCCCGCGACGGTGCCGCGGCACGCCGGTGTGCCGAATACGCACGTCCAGCGCGACAGCAACCAGGTGAGGTCGGCCGCGATCAGGTGTTCAGGATTGTCCGGATCGTAGAACTCCACCCACTCACGCGCGAAGTCCAATTCCACTTCCTGCCCCGGACGCCCCGGCTCTGGGCGCGAATTTGCCACGGACTCAACGTTAGACCACGATTCTCCCCGCCTGACCCGCTGACACTCGGGCCCCACCTCACTCCGCTTCGCGGCGCGCTTCGTCGTCCGGCTAGTTTGTGTTCTGTGCGATTGGGCGTGCTTGACGTGGGCAGCAACACGGTCCATCTGCTGGTGGTAGATGCCCACCGTGGCGGGCATCCGATGCCGATGAGTTCGACGAAGGCCACGCTGCGACTGGCCGAGGCCACCGACAGCTCGGGCAAGATCACCAAGCGTGGCGCCGAGAAGTTGATTTCCACGATCGACGAGTTCGCCAAGATCGCGGTCAGCTCCGGTTGTGAAGCGCTGATGGCCTTCGGAACGTCAGCGGTCCGGGATGCCGAGAATTCCGACGATGTGCTGGCCCGGGTGCGCAAGGAGACCGGGGTCGAGTTGCAGGTGCTGCGCGGGGTCGACGAGTCGCGGCTGACCTTCCTGGCGGTACGGCGATGGTTCGGGTGGAGCGCTGGTCGCATCATCAACCTCGATATCGGCGGCGGCTCGCTGGAATTGTCCAGCGGCGTCGACGAGGAGCCCGACGTCGCGTTGTCGTTGCCACTGGGCGCGGGACGGTTGACCCGCGAGTGGCTGCCCGACGATCCGCCCGGCCGACGCCGGGTGGCGATGCTGCGGGACTGGCTCGACGCCGAGTTGGCGGAAGCCAGTGTGACGGTGCTCGACGCGGGTAGCCCCGATCTCGCGGTAGCAACGTCGAAGACGTTTCGCTCATTGGCGCGGCTCACCGGCGCTGCGCCGTCGGCCGACGGACCACGGGTGAGGAGGACACTCACGGCCAATGGCCTCAGACAACTCATATCTTTCATCTCTAGGATGACGACCGCTGACCGCGCGGAACTGGAAGGAGTAAGCGCCGAGCGGGCACCGCAGATCGTGGCGGGCGCGCTGGTGGCGGAGGCGAGCATGCGAGCGCTATCAATGGAAACGGTGGACATCTGCCCGTGGGCGTTACGGGAAGGTCTCATCTTGCGCAAACTCGACAGTGAAGCCGACGGAACCGCCTTGGTAGAGACTTCGGTGCGGGATGCTGGAGCCCAGGTGGTTGATCGGAACGCGGCTAACCGATCGAGAGGCGAGAAAACATGACCGGACCAGACCCCGAGACGGAGAGCGCCGAGACCCGGCCGATCTCGGTGGCCGAATTGCTAGCCAGGAACGGGACGATTGGCGCCCCGGCAGTCACCCGACGGCGGCGCCGTCGGCGGGGCGACAGCGACGCCGTCTCGGTTGCCGAGCTGACCGGTGACATTCCGGTCATCCGTGACGACGACGACGAGATCGAGCCGGCTCCGTCGGCCGCTGACGCCCATCGGGCCAACGGGGGAGCCCGGGTTGTCGAGCCGGCCTCCGACGAAGTCGCCGAAGACCAGGCCAAACCCTTCTACTGGTCGGAACCCGAGCCGCGCTGGCCTAAGTCCCCGGCGCAAGCTCAACGCGGGTCGGGGCCGGAGCGCAGTGCTTACCCGCGGCCCTTGGGCCGCGCAGGCGGAAGCGATGCCGAGCTAAAGCCGGAATCCGATGCGGAGGGCATGAGTCCCGATCCGGTGGACCAGTACGCAGACATTCCGGTGGACGTCATGGACTCCGAAGTGCGCGAGGCGGAACCCGCGACTGAGGATTCCGCGTACGTGCGCTCCTATCTGCAGGCTTCGGACGGGACGTTGTTCGGCGGACAGACCCTCGCCGATGAGCTGGCGCGACGGCGCAGCGAGGAACGGGCCGCCGCACGCGAGGAGTCGCTGGCAGCGGGGGCGGAACTCGGCGAGGGGGGTCACCTCGACCTTGCGGCAAAAATCAAGGATGCTCGCCCGTCGCCCAGCAGATTCGAAAGACTGTGGCGGGGCAGCTTGGTGGTCCTGCAGTCGATCCTGGCCGTCGTGTTCGGCGCCGGGCTGTTCGTCGCCTTCGACCAGCTGTGGCGCTGGAACAGCATCGTGGCCCTGGTGCTATCGGTGCTGGTCATCCTTGGCCTGGTGGTCGGGGTGCGGGTAGTCCGTAAAACCGAGGACATCGCCAGCACGTTGATCGCGGTTGCGGTGGGGGCTCTGATCACCCTGGGACCGTTGGCGCTGTCGTTGCAATCGGGCTAGGCCCACCTAACCCGGAACCACACAGACCATTGCGCCCAGCAATCAAAGTCGGCTTGTCGACGGCCTCCGTGTACCCGTTACGGGCCGAGGCCGCATTCGAGTACGCGGCCAGGCTCGGCTACGACGGGGTGGAGCTGATGGTGTGGGGCGAGTCGGTCAGCCAGGACATCGATGCCGTCAAGAAGCTGTCGCGGCATTACCACGTGCCGGTGCTCTCGGTACACGCGCCCTGCCTGCTGATCTCGCAACGGGTGTGGGGCTCCAACCCGATTCCAAAGCTGGAGCGCAGCGTGAAGGCGGCCGAACAATTGGGCGCGCAGACGGTCGTCGTGCATCCGCCCTTCCGGTGGCAACGGCGCTATGCCGAGGGATTCGGCGAACAGGTTTTGACCCTCGAAGCGTCCAGCGACGTGATGGTCGCTGTGGAAAACATGTTCCCGTTTCGGGCGGACCGATTTTTCGGGGCCGACCAGTCACGGGAACGGATGCGCAGGCGTGGCGGCGGCCCCGGGCCTGCGATTTCGGCGTTCTCGCCGTCCTACGACCCGCTCGACGGCAACCACGCGCACTACACGCTGGACCTGTCGCATACCGCGACCGCAGGCACCGACGCGCTGGACATGGCGCGGCGGATGGGCTCGGGGCTGGTGCATCTGCACCTGTGTGACGGCAGCGGACTGCCCGCAGACGAGCACATGGTGCCCGGCCGTGGCACGCAACCCACCGCCGAGGTGTGCCAGATGCTGGCCGCCGGCCATTTCGCCGGCCACGTCATTCTTGAGGTGTCCACATCAAGCGCGGGTTCAGCCAACGACCGTGAAGCCATGCTGGCCGAATCGTTGCAGTTCGCCCGCACGCACTTGCTGCGCTGATAGCCCGGAAGACTCCCAGCAACGATGAACGCGTTATTCACCGCCGCGATGACGCTGCACGAGGTCGAGCCAGGGGTGTTTGCGGGCGAGCTGAACAAGCATTGGACCATCGGGCCCAAGGTGCACGGCGGCGCGATGCTGGCGCTGTGCGCCAACGCCGCCCGCACCGCGTGCGGCGGCGGGCAATCGGACGGACTTGAGCCGGTCCTCCAGCCGGTCTCGGTGTCGGCAAGCTTCCTGTGGGCGCCCGATCCGGGGCCGATGCGACTGGCCACGTTGATCCGCAAGCGGGGCCGCCGGATCAGCGTGGTCGATGTCGAGCTGACCCAGGGTGACCGCACCGCGGTACACGCCGTGGTCAACCTCGGCGAGCCCGAGCATGGGGCCGCGCCGCTGCTGTCCGCGAACCCGGTCCTGGATTTGATGCCGCCGGAACCGCCGGGCGATATCGCGCCGATCGGGCCGGGTCACCCGCTGGCCGGCCTGGTGCATCTGGGCGAAGGGTGCGACGTCCGACCGGTGATGTCGACGCTCGCCCCCGTCCCGGACCGGCGGGCCGGTCGGCCGCCGGTGATCCAGATGTGGGCGCGCCCACGCGGCGTCGCCCCCGACGCGCTGTTCGCCCTCATGTGCGGCGATTTATCGGCGCCGGTGACCTTCGCGGTGGACCGCATGGGCTGGGCACCGACCATCCAGCTCATAGCCTTCCTTCGGGGTTTGCCCGCCGACGGCTGGCTGCGAGTGATGTGCACCTGCCTGGAAATCGGGCAGGACTGGTTCGACGAGGACCACCTCGTCGTCGACCAGATGGGCCGCATCGTGGCGCAGTCGCGCCAGCTGGCGATGGTGCCTCCCGCCCGGTAGACCGCCCAAGGGCACCGTTGCGCCGCGCTGTCTGCGATGCTTTGCGGCATGGCAAGAATCGCGATCATCGGTGGCGGCAGCATCGGCGAGGCATTGCTGTCGGGGCTGCTGCGGGCTGGGCGGCAGGTCAAAGACCTGGTGGTAGCCGAACGGATGCCGGACCGCGCCAACTACTTGGCCGACACGTATGCCGTGTTGGTGACGTCATCGGTGACCGATGCGGTGGACAACGCGACGTTCATCGTGGTCGCGGTGAAGCCTGCCGACGTCGAGTCCGTGGTAGGAGACCTGGCCCATGCGGCCGCCGACGCCGAGAACGACAGCGCTGAGCAGGTTTTCGTGACCGTGGCCGCCGGCATCACGATCACGTACTTCGAGTCCAAACTGCCGGCCGGCACGCCCGTGATCCGGGCGATGCCGAACGCGGCGGCACTAGTGGGGGCTGGGGTTACTGCGCTGGCCAAGGGGCGTTTTGTCACGCCGCAACAGCTCGAGGAGGTCTCGGCCCTGTTCGACGCGGTCGGCGGGGTGCTCACCGTTCCCGAGACGCAAATGGACGCAGTGACGGCGCTGTCCGGTTCGGGGCCGGCATATTTCTTCTTAATGGTCGAGGCCCTGGTGGACGCCGGCGTCGCGGCGGGTCTGAGCCGTCAGGTGGCCGCCGACCTCACCGCACAAACCATGGCCGGATCAGCGGCAATGCTGCTGGAACGGATGAATCAGGACCGCCGGTCGGCCGAAGGTGAGGCGCTGGGGATGCGGGCGGAGGCAACGGCCGCGCAGCTGCGAGCCACGATCACCTCGCCCGGCGGTACGACCGCTGCCGCGCTGCGCGAACTTGAGCGCGGCGGCCTGCGGGTGGCCGTCGACGCGGCGGTTCAAGCTGCCAAAACCCGCTCTGAGCAGCTAAGAATTACATCGGAATAATTCAAGAATTTTGAAATGATTATCCCCCACCAGTACCAGTAACCCCACTAGTCCCGCTATTCTCCTCTTTGTATGCACGTGTGGGTGCCAGCGGAGGGGAAGCCGCTGGCATTGCGCGTGCCTGACAGGATTGGGTTGCGATGACGTCTACGAACGGGCCATCGGCGCGTGATTCCGCTGGTAAGGCGCGGGACACCGTTTCCGTCGATGGCCAGCAGGCAAGGACACAATTTCTCACCGTCGCCGAGGTGGCTGCGCTGATGCGGGTCTCCAAGATGACGGTGTACCGGCTGGTGCACAACGGTGAGCTGCCCGCGGTTCGGGTTGGGCGCTCCTTCCGGGTGCATGCCAAGGCGGTCCACGACATGTTGGAGACGTCGTACTTCGACGCGGGCTAGCTCTAAAACTGGCCGAGCGCCACTAGATCACAGCCGCGGCCACGTCGGTCGCTGAGCGTGGCTTGGTCGTCAAGCGGCGGTAAAGCGGCGCCGGTTTGGTGTTGTGCGCGGGCCGCCGGGTAGAGTGGCGGGGTCCTTTGGTAGTCCTTTTGTAGTCGTTGAGAAGCGGTCACGGGTCAGATAGCGGAGTTCATGGGTTCAGTCATCAAGAAGCGGCGCAAGCGCATGTCAAAGAAGAAGCACCGCAAGCTGCTACGCCGCACCCGGGTGCAGCGCAGAAAACTTGGCAAGTAAGTCCCGCCTGCGCGGACCGTCACCCCGCTGTAACGCCGCTGTATCTCCCTTGCCGCTAGGCTGTTCAGGTGGATTCGTCGAGCGGTCATGACGGCACCGGGACGAGCGACACCGTGCATTACCCCAAAGTTGTGCTGGTTACCGGCGCGTGCCGGTTTCTGGGCGGCTACCTGACTGCTCGGCTCGCACAGAACCCGCTCATCAACAGGGTGGTCGCGGTTGACGCCATCGCGCCGAGCAAAGACATGCTCCGCCGGATGGGTCGGGCCGAGTTCGTTCGCGCTGATATTCGTAATCCATTTATAGCCAAGGTAATTCGTAATGGCGACGTCGACACGGTGGTGCATGCGGCGGCGGCGTCGTATGCGCCGCGGTCTGGCGGCAGCGCGGCGTTGAAGGAAATCAATGTGATGGGCGCGATGCAACTCTTCGCCGCCTGTCAGAAGGCGCCCTCGGTGCGCCGTGTCGTGCTGAAGTCGACCTCTGAGGTCTATGGGTCGAGTGCCCACGACCCGGTGATGTTCACCGAGGACAGCAGTAGTCGTCGACCGTTCCGCGATGGTTTCGCAAAGGACAGTCTCGATATCGAGGGTTATGCGCGCGGGTTGGGTCGTCGCCGGCCCGATATTGCGGTGACGATTCTGAGGCTGGCCAACATGATTGGCCCTGCGATGGACACCACGCTGTCGCGTTATCTGGCCGGGCCGTTGGTCCCGACGATGTTCGGCCGTGATGCCCGGCTGCAGTTGCTGCACGAGCAGGATGCGCTGGGCGCGCTGGAGCGCGCGGCGATGGCCGCCAAGGCCGGCACCTTCAACATCGGCGCCGACGGCATCATGATGCTGTCCCAGGCGATCCGGCGGGCCGGCCGAATTCCAGTGCCAGTCCCCGGCTTTGGCGTCTGGGTTCTTGATTCGCTGAGGCGGGCTAATCACTACAACGAGATCACTCGCGATCAGTTTGATTATTTGAGTTATGGCCGGGTAATGGACACGACGAGGATGCGCTCAGACCTCGGCTACCAGCCCAAATGGAAGACGGCCGAGGCGTTCGATGACTACGTGCGTGGTCACGGCTTGACTCCCATAATCGACCCGCATCGGGTACGCTCCTTGGAGGGTCGTGCTATAGCGATTGCCCAGCGCTGGGGCAGCCGAAATCCAATTCCATGGGGTGGGGTCAGGTAGATATCGTGGCGGGTGAGACCAGAGCGAATGTCATTCCACTGCACACCAATCGGGGCCGGGTAGCAGCGCGTCGGAGAGCAGGTCAACGGGCAGAAACATCCCGTCAGCATCCCTCGTTACTCTCTGATCCGAACGGCCGCGCATCCGCTGAACAGATCGCCGCGGTAGTCCGCGAAATCGATGAGCACCGGCGTTTGGCGGGTACCGCCGGCATGTCGGGGTCAGCCGAGGCACCACTCAACGAGCTTGCTCAGCGCGTCGCCGCCGTTGCCGGATTCCTCCGCCAACGTCTCACTGGCGACTACAGCGTCGACGAGTTCGGGTTCGATCCGCACTTCAACAATGCGATCGTTCGGCCTTTGCTGAGGTTCTTCTTCAAGTCCTGGTTCCGGGCCGAAGTCAGCGGTATCGAGAACTTGCCGAGCAATGGCGCCGCGCTTTTGGTGGCCAATCACGCCGGAGTTTTGCCGTTCGACGGGTTGATGCTGTCGGTCGCGGTTCACGACGAGCATCCGGCCGGGCGCGACCTACGGCTGCTGGCCGCCGATATGGTGTTTGACCTGCCCGTGATCGGTGAAGCTGCGCGTAAGGCCGGCCACACCATGGCCTGCACGACGGACGCTCAGCGGCTGCTCGCCTCTGGCGAGCTCACCGCCGTGTTCCCCGAGGGCTACAAGGGCCTGGGCAAGCGCTTCGAGGACCGGTATCGGTTGCAGAGGTTCGGGCGCGGCGGCTTTGTCACGGCGGCGCTACGCACGAAGGCGCCGATCATTCCGTGCTCGATCATCGGCTCCGAAGAGATCTACCCGATGCTGACCGATGTCAAATTGCTGGCGCGGCTGTTCGGCCTGCCCTACTTCCCGATCACGCCGCTGTTCCCATTGGCCGGCCCCGCGGGTCTGGTGCCGCTGCCGTCGAAGTGGCGCATCGCGTTCGGTGAGCCGATCTCCACCGCCGACTACGCCGCCGGCGACGCCGAGGACCCGATGGTGACTTTCGAGCTGACCGATCAGGTGCGTGAGACGATCCAGCAAACGCTGTACCGGCTGCTGGCGGGGCGCCGGAACATCTTCTTCGGCTGAGTTTTTCGCTACTTGACCAGGGTGAACTGGCAGACGTTCGTGTAGCCGTCGCGGAACAGGTCCGAGCAACCACGCAGGTAGTGTATGTAGGTGTCGTAGACCTCTTGGCCCTGCAGCTCGATCGCCTTTTCCTTGTTCGCTTCCAGCGCGTCGGCCCAGGCGGTCAACGTCGGAACGTAGTTCGGCCCGATCTTGTGGTGGCGCTCGATCTTGAAACCCGCGTCGGTCGAGTATTGGTCGACCTGGTTGATCTGGGGCAACTTTCCGCCGGGGTAGATCTCGGTCAAGATGAATCTGATGAACCGCAGCAGGGTCATCGTCGTCTTCAAGCCGAGTTCCTTGCCCTCCTCGGCGGTGGGCACCACGATCGAGTGCAGCAGCATCCTGCCGTCGTCGGGCAACAAGTTGTAGAACTTCTTGAAGAAGACGCCGTAGCGCTCGTATCCAGCGTCGCCCGCTCCGTCGGCGAAGTGCTCGAACGCCCCGAGGGACACGATGCGGTCGACCGGCTCCTCGAATTGTTCCCAGCCCTGGATTCGCACCTCTTTGCGGCGGGGGCTGTCCATCTCGGCGAACTTCTGGATGTCGTGGGCGTACTGATTCTCGCTCAGCGTCAGGCCGATTACGTTGACGTCGTACTCGGCGACCGCATGCCGCATGGTTGAGCCCCAGCCGCAGCCGATGTCGAGCAGCGTCATGCCGGGCTCGAGGTTGAGCTTGTCCAACGCCAGCTTGCGCTTCGCGTACTGGGCTTCTTCCAGCGTCATGCCCGGACGTTCTTCGAAGTAAGCGCAGCTGTAGGTCATCGAAGGGTCAAGCCACAGCTTGAAGAACTCGTTGGATCGGTCGTAGTGGGATCGGACTGCTTCAACCGGCGGCTTTAACTGGGTGCCACCCGTATCACCCTCGGACGTCATTGATCGGACCCTACTTTCCCCACTAGATGGACGCAATTGCGGCGACGGTGGCGGCGGTTTCTGCCTCGTGGTGGGCCGCTTCCCCCAGCATAGTGACGATACTCGTGACTATGGGTCTACCTTCGGCGTCTGTGACTTCGCTGCGGATCTCGGCGATCACCGTTCCGTGCGACTCGATGACATTGTCGAGATAGGTGTCGAAGTACAACTTGTCGTTGGCCAGGATCGGCCGATGGAACAAGAACTTCTGGTCACGATGGAAGACCCGGGCGATGTTGATCGGGATGCTGAACTTGGTGAAGATCTCCAGCTGTACCCGCCGCCCGGCGATAGCCAGGAACGTCAGCGGGGCCACCGTTGCGGGGTAACCGGCGTTGGCGGCGTCCGTCTCGCTGTAGTGCGTCGGGTGGTCGTCTTTGATCGCCAGCGCGAACTCCCGGATCTTCTCGCGTCCGACCTGGAAGTAGTCCGGTGCTCGGTAATGCTTGCCGAGAAGTCCTTCGGCTTCTTGGGGGACTGTCATGCCGCTTTGCTCTCTGCTCGTATATGTACTCAGCGGCGCAGCATATCAGCGTGATTGCCGCCGCGACGCCAATGCCGCCAGCGCGCCGCCCGCCGCACCCAGCGCCAGGGCCGAGGGCACCCCGATCCGGGCGGCCTTGCGAGCGGTCCGAAAGTCGCGGATCTCCCACCCGCGTTCGCGTGCCAGGCTGCGCAGGCGAGCGTCGGGGTTGATGGCGACGGCGGTACCCACCAGCGACAGCATCGGAACGTCGTTAAAGCTGTCGGAATACGCGGTGCAGCGTTTTAGATTGAGCCCCTCACGGATTGCCAGCGACCGCACCGCGTGGGCTTTGCCGGTGCCGTGCAGAATCTCGCCGACCAGCCTGCCGGTGAACACCCCGTCGGCCGACTCGGCGACGGTCCCCAGCGCACCCGTCAGCCCGAGGCGGCGCGCGATGGTGGCCGCAAGCTCATACGGCGTGGCGGTGATCAGCCACACCTGCTGGCCGGCATCGAGATGCATCTGTGTGAGCTCGCGGGTGCCGGCCCAAATTTTGTCGGCGATGATCTCGTCGTAGATCTCCTCACCCAGAGCTATCAGCTGCGCGACCGAGCGGCCCTCGATGAACGCCAGTGCTTTGCGCCGCCCGGCGGCGACGTCATCGCTGTTTTCCTTGCCGAGGAACTGAAACTTGGCCTGCGCGTAAATGAATCCGATCACGTCGCGGTAGGTGAAATAGTTTCGGGCTGCCAGCCCGCGGCCGAAATGCACCGCCGACGAGCCCTGCACCAGCGTGTTATCCACGTCGAAGAATGCAGCGGCGGTCAAGTCGATCGGCGGCTGCGGACGGTCCTCGGAAGCGGCGGTTTCCCGCAGTCCCTCAAGCGCACGGGCGGCGCTGGCGTTGTCGGCCAGCGACTCCACGTCAACGCGACCGGTGCGGTCTGCGCCGTCGGGTTCAGAGGAAGTCATCAGAAATCTCCTAGATCGCTGTGCCGCCCGATGGCCCGTAACAACACTAACCGGCACACGTGTCAGCCAGGTTTACCTGCCTGGTCTGGCCTCGTGATGCCCCGCCTGGGCCGTGCTATCCGCACAAGGTTCTATTCAGGTTCCTCGCTTGCTCCGAATCCCAGCGATTCACGATCGAACACGACCCATTCATCTGCGTCGTTGACGATCTGGACGCCACTGATTTCGGGCGCTACCCTGATCATCTCTTTGAGTCCTTCCCATCGAATACCGCCATACCGAATTCTCGGCCGGATTCGGGTCGTATAGGTGCGCACCACGTGCCGCAGCCGTTCGACCTGGAAAGTCTTCATGATTGGTTGTCCGTCTTCGCTTTCTCCGGCGGCCAACTCCAGAAACAGCTCGCGGTCTCCCAATGCAGATCCGATCGGTAGCAATAATTCCTCAGACTCGGTTCCAACAGCGCGGGTTATAAGATCCTCGACCGTCTCGGCCGCTGGATCGGTCTTAGATGCCACCAATGAATTACTCGCGTCAAGAATGGCGGGGATCTCTTGTTTGGGTATTGCCACCCACTGCGAAGCACGATTGGATAGGATCGCCCAGTCGAGTTCGGGCATTTTGAGTGCCGCGGCAAGAGCGTCTTTGAAAGCGCCGCCAGCGAAGTGTTCTTGCTCCGAGAGATGTGGATGCGATTTCGACGTAAACAACATCATGGCATGTGTGCCATCCGTTAGTCGGGCAAGCGGGGTCGATCTGACCTTCTTGCCGTCATGCTCGTCCATGGTGCAGGGGAAGAACACCTCGACGAGGTGCATAGCCTGAAATAAACGTTGACGGGCCACCTGGGAATTCTCCTGAGCGGCGATCTCCACAAGTTTCTCGATGTCGTTGTCATCCGTCGTCAAAATCCACGCCTCCTATACGGGGTGAAGACGCCTGTCGATTCATCCAACATACCATGCACATCATAAACTATACCCGTCGGATAGGTTTCGTCGAATGGGCAGATTGCAAGGTGGACATTGCCCATCTCGTCATTTATAAGCTCGGTTAAACGCGTTGGATTCGTCACTGTCTGTGGTGCACCCATAATGGTCAGTCCGTCCGGAGGGTAAATCGTATAATTCGGCATCTGTTCGCCCGGATAGAATGTGCGTGAGTAGACGCGGGACGTATCGCCTCCGGTCTCAATCAGATTGCCGAGTTCGTCGGTGATGGACGATCCATGTTCCGCGTATACGGTAATTGTTGTGCCTCGCGGCACACTCATATGACCATCTTCGGCGTAGTAGGCGCCGTGCCCGCTTATGGTTGTTCTAGGCTCAGCGTCAGGATATTCGACGGCTGAATCCGGCGGTATTCCTTGGTGGCTGTGGCCACCGGGTTCCGCGCTATGGGGCGCGGGTTCGGGTGGGTGATCGCCGGGCGGCATTGAATGCGGCGGCGCGTGCGGCGCCGGCTCGCCGGGATCGCGGACGGGTGATGCCGGGGCCGGCGCCGAGGCATGCGAGTGGGGTGGCGGCAGGTGTTCGCCGGGTGCCGTCGGTGCTGACACCGGAGGCCGGCCAGGATTCGGCGGCGCCACCCCAGTCGGTTTCGGTGGCTCACCGGTGGTGGGCTTTGCGACGACCGATGCCTTGGATTCGGTTGGGCTGTGTGGCGGCGGGGTACCGGCCGGAGCTGGGGCCGCCTTGGCCGGCGGCGCGGGTTCCGGCGACTGGGCCCGAGGTACCGGCTTTGGTTCAGGCGGCGCAGTCTTGACGGCCGGAGGCCCGACGGACGGCGGCTCCGTTGGTGCGAGCGTCGGCGGTTTCCGCAATTCTCGTAGGCCATCGCGGGCAGCGGTGCCCATCTTGCCCAGTTTTGAGACCGGCCCGCCGGGGAGAAACAGCGTTGCCAGGTCGAACTCGCTCTTCCCGAGGGCCTCGCCGGGTTTGGCCTTCCAGTCGTCCCAGTGGGTTACGTCCTTGCCGAGTTGCTTCCACGCCTGGCTGATCGCCGGCCCGTGCTCGCCGGCGGCACCGACCAGCGGGGCAATTCCCTTGCTCACCTCTCCCAGGGACTTGAAATAACCAATTGGGTCGACCACGAGCCGCACCTGGCTGATCTCCCAGAGTCCTTCGACTAACCCGAAGCCCTCCTCGCCGATGCCTTTGAATCGCTGCCCGAACTGGTTGACGACCTGGCCCACGACGGTTCCGTGCAAGAACTGGCCCCACTGCCTGGCCGCGGAGTCGCCCATCGTGGTGACCACTGTCGTCGCCTCGTCGAGCAAGGTTTCGATCTGCTGGCCCAGCGCGTCGACTTCGGCGGTGAAGTTGTCGATGACCGTGCGGATGTCGTCGGCGATCTTTTTGATCTCGTCTTCGTCTTCGTCGGTCAGAAAATCCCACACCTCTTTGATCCCGGTCAGCGGGTCACAGATGCGGGCCAGCAGGTCCAGGATCGCCGCGTGGACCCGGTCGATCTTGCCCGCGTAGCTGTTGAGCCGGGCCGCGATCGCCTGGCACAGCCCCACGATGGCGGTGGTGCTGTGATAGGCGTCGGAAAACGCGGCATCGATGGCCCCGCCCTCCGGGATGTGCTGGGCGCGAATGACTCCCATGGGGCCTGCCGTTCCCAGGATTTCGGCGAGCCCGAACTTGGTGCCGGCGGCACCCCACGCCGTGCCCGCGGCACGCAACTCCGCCGAATCCCCTGTCGGCCAGATCATCCCGATAAAGGGAGCTACCCATCCCCAGCCCGGGGGCGCACTAACGCTGGACCCGACCGCCGACGGCGGTGAACCCGCCGACGCCGGCCCGATCGACGGCGGCAGCGAAAGTGGGGCGGCCCGCCCGCCCACATCGGACATCGCTTCAGCCAGCGAATAGTTATGCGCCGACATCCGCACGCCAGCGCCGAGATTGCACAACCCATTGCGGGTGCTCACCATCGCCTGGATCAGCTCGGCCGCCGAACGGTCGTAACTGCGGCCCAATGCCGCACCGGCCGGATCATCCCCGGCCATGCCCGCGCAACCTGACAGGGCCGCGCTCAGCGTCGAGATCGCCGCCCCCGCGCCCTCGCCGGCGCTGACCACCGCGGCACCGGCACCGTCCAGGGCCGCGGGATCGATCGCCACCGGCGCCATCAGCTCACGACCACATACCCAGATTCGTGGCCATAGCGCCGGCGTAATTGCGGTGCGCGGCCGCACCCGCGGCCCGCAGCTGGGCCAACGCCTCGCGCATCATCGCCTCGCCCCGAGACCAACGCTGGTGTGCCTCAGCGTGGGCCGCAGCGCCTTCCCCTGTCCACGCTGCATGCAGATTGGTTACCAGAGAGTCGATTTCGCTGAGCATGGTCTCGGCATAGCGCCCAAACTCGGCCATCCGCTGCACCGCGTCGGACAACGCCTCCGGATCCACCCGAAACGCCTCAGCCATTCCGCACGCCCCGCAGCGCTTGGGCAGACCCAGCCTCGTTCTGCTGGTAGCCCACGCCGGCCTTGGCGACCGACCTCGCCAAGATCGACAATCCCACCTGTACCTCGTCCGCCCCGCGGTGCCACAGTCCCCACGCAGAGGCGTAGGCACCGCCCGAGGCGCCGCGCCAGCCGCCCAGCATCTCGCCGACCTGACAGTCCAGCTCGGCCAGCCGGTTCTGCAGGTTCTTGGCACCAGAACCCAGTGCCGCCGCGAAACCCTGCATCGCCTCCGGGTCCACCAGGAGGGTGTCATCAGCGCTCATGGCGGCAACGTAACGACGACCGGGCGGGGCCACAATTCACCCTGGGGATCACCCTGGGGACCCCCTGAGACCGATGTCACACTGGTGGCCATGACCCAGGTTGCAAGCAGGCCGCAGGTGGAGCTGTTGACCCGCGACGGATGCGCGATCTGCGCGCGGGCACACGCCCAGCTGGCTGAACTGGCTGGTGAACTGGGCTTCGACTTGGCTACGACGGACGTCGACGCCGCGGCGTCGGCGGGCAACCCCGGGCCGCGGGCCGAGTTCGGCGACCGACTACCGGTGATCTTGCTCGACGGCCGCGAGCACAGCTATTGGGAGGTAGACGAGGCCCGCCTGCGCGCCGATCTAGCTGCCCGTTAAAGGCGCACGATATTTGGTAGCCCAGCTCATAACCGATTACCGTAGACACCAGTTCAGTTACTGGTACGAAGCAAAGGAGCTGGCCAGGTGATGCTGCCGTGAGCATCTTGCTCTTCGGGGTTTCGCACCGCAGTGCGCCGGTCTCCATCCTGGAACAACTCAGCCTGGACGAATCCGATCAGATCAAGATCGTCGACCGAGCGCTGCAGTCGCCGCTGGTGACCGAGGCCATGGTGCTGTCGACCTGTAACCGGGTCGAGGTCTACGCCGTGGTGGACGCCTTCCACGCTGGCTTGGCAGTGATCGGGCAGGTGCTGTCCGAATACTCCGGGATGTCGATGGGCGACCTCACCAAATACGCCTACGTCCGCTACAGCGAGGCCGCCGTCGAGCACCTGTTCGCGGTTGCCAGCGGTCTGGATTCAGCGGTGATCGGCGAGCAACAGGTGCTGGGTCAGGTGCGCCGGGCGTATGCCGCCGCAGAGGCCAACCGCACCGTCGGCCGGGTGTTGCACGAGCTGGCCCAGCGGGCGCTGTCGGTGGGTAAGCGGGTGCACTCCGAAACCGCCATCGACACTGCCGGTGCCTCAGTGGTGTCGGTCGCGCTGGGCATCACCGAACGCAGGCTGGGCAGGCTGCCCGGGAAAACCGCGGTGGTGATCGGCGCCGGGTCGATGGGCGCACTCTCCGCGGCGCACCTTGCCCGCGCCGGCATCGGGCACATCCATGTACTCAACCGGTCCTTGTCCCGGGCGCAGCGGCTGGTCCGCAAAATCCGCGAATCGGGCGTGCAGGCCGAAGCATTGACCCTCGACCGTCTACCCGACGTACTGGCGGATGCCGACGTGGTGGTCAGCTGCACGGGGGCAGTGACCCCCGTGGTTTCGCTGGCCGATGTGCATCACGCGCTGGTGGCAGCGCGCCGCGACGAAGCTACCCGGCCGCTGGTGATATGCGACCTGGGCATGCCGCGGGACGTCGATCCGGCGGTGGCCGGACTGCCCGGTGTCTGGGTCGTCGATGTGGACCGTGTGCAACATGAACCGTCGGCCCACGCCGCCGCTGCCGACGTCGACGCCGCCCGCCACATTGTGGCGGCCGAAGTTGCCAGCTATCTGGCGGGGCAGCGGATGGCCGAGGTCACCCCCACGGTGACGGCATTGCGTCAGCGAGCCGCCGATGTGGTCGAAGCGGAGTTGCTCCGCCTAGACAATCGGTTGCCCGGGCTACAGAGCGCCGAGCGTGAAGAGGTGGCCCGCACCGTGCGCCGGGTGGTGGACAAGCTGCTCCACGCGCCCACTGTGCGGATCAAGCAACTCGCCAGCGCCCCCGGCGGCGACAGCTACGCCGAGGCGCTGCGTGAGCTTTTCGAGCTTGACCAGACCGCTGTCGATGCAGTTGCTGCGGGTGAATTGCCAGTGGTGTCAAGCGGTTTCGACGCCGACACGCACGCGCACGGCCCGTCAGGCAACCCAAAACAGTCCGCCGAGTAGCCGATTGGCCCACGTGATCCGGATCGGCACTCGGGGCAGTTTGTTGGCCACCACCCAGGCCGCTGTCATCAGGGACGCACTCATCGCCAAAGGCCATCCCGCGGAGTTGGTGACCATCAGCACCGCGGGTGACCAGTCGTCGGCGCCCATAGCCGATCTCGGGGTTGGCGTCTTCACCACCGCATTGCGCGAGGCCAGCGAAGACGGCCGGGTCGACGCGGCGGTGCACTCGCACAAGGATTTGCCGACCGCCGTCGACCCGAGGTTCATTGTGGCGGCGATTCCACCCCGCAATGACCCCCGCGACGCGGTAGTGGCCCGCGACGGACTGGTGCTCGGGGAGTTGCCGTCCGGTTCGCTGGTGGGCACATCCTCCCCGCGGCGGGCCGCACAGCTTAGAGCATTGGGTCTCGGTTTGGAAATCCGCCCCCTACGAGGCAACCTAGATACCAGGTTGAACAGGGTAAGCAGTGGTGATCTTGACGCCATCGTGGTGGCCCGGGCCGGTCTGGCCCGGCTGGGCCGTCTCGATGATGTCACCGAGACGTTAGAGCCGGTGCAGATGTTGCCAGCACCGGCTCAGGGCGCGCTCGCCGTCGAATGCCGCGCCGGTGACAGCCGGTTGGCGGCAGTGCTGGCGGAGTTGGACGACGCCGACACACGCGCTGCGGTCACCGCGGAGCGAGCCCTGCTCGCCGAACTGGAGGCGGGGTGCTCCGCACCGGTGGGCGCGATCGCCGAAGTGGTCGAGTCCATTGATGAGGAAGGCCGCGTCTTCGAAGAGCTGTCGCTACGCGGCTGCGTGGCGGCGCTGGACGGATCCGACGTGATCCGCGCGTCCGGCATCGGCACTTCGGAACGGGCACGGGAGCTGGGGCTCTCGGTCGCTGCGGAGCTGTTCGAGCTGGGCGCAAGTGAGCTGATGTGGGGAGCGCGGCAAGACCCCGCGCGAGGAAGTTGAGTGGGAGCGACAATGACGACGCGAGGGCGTAAGCCGAGGCCGGGTCACATCACGTTTGTGGGTTCCGGTCCGGGCGACCCCGGCCTGCTGACCACGCGGGCCGCCGCAGTGCTGGCGAACGCCGCCCTGGTGTTCACCGACCCCGACGTACCCGAGCCGGTGCTGGCGCTGATCGGCAAGGACCTGCCACCCGTGTCGGGCCCGGTGCCCGCCGAACCGGCCGTCGCGAACGCAGACGCGGCCAGTGGACCCCCCGACAAGGAGAACGCGCAGGCGGTCGTACCCGGCGGCCCCGACATCCGCCCAGCGCTGGGTGATCCTGCCGAAGTCGCCAAGACGCTGACCGCCGAGGCTCGTTCAGGTGCCGACGTGGTGCGGCTGGTGGCGGGTGATCCGCTGACGGTGGATGCCGTCATCACTGAGGTGAATGCCGTGGCACGCACCCACCTGCACATCGAGATCGTGCCCGGTCTGGCGGCCACCAGTGCCGTCCCGACCTATGCGGGGCTGCCCTTGGGCTCGTCGCACACGGTCGCCGACGTGCGCGGCGATGTGGACTGGGAGGCGCTGGCCGCGGCTCCCGGGCCGCTGATCCTGCAAGCCACCGCATCGCATCTGGCCGACGCGGCGCGCACCTTGATCGACCACGAGCTGGCCGAGACCACTCCATGCGTGGTGACCGCCCAAGGCACCACCTGCCAGCAGCGTTCCATCGAAACCACACTGCAGGGGCTAACCGACCCGGGCGTCCTAGGTGGCGGCACCGATCCCGCGGGTCTATCCCCAACAAGCGGGAGGGACGCCCAGAGCGGGCCGCTGGTGGTGACCATCGGCAAGACGGTGGCCAGCCGGGCGAAGCTGAATTGGTGGGAGAGCCGCGCGCTTTACGGCTGGACCGTGCTGGTACCGCGCACCAAGGACCAGGCCGGCGAGATGAGCGAGCGGCTAACGTCTTACGGCGCCCTGCCGGTCGAGGTCCCCACCATTGCCGTCGAGCCGCCGCGCAGCCCCGCCCAAATGGAGCGCGCCGTCAAGGGCCTGGTCGACGGCCGTTTCCAGTGGGTGGTGTTCACCTCCACCAACGCCGTGCGTGCGGTGTGGGAGAAGTTCGGCGAATTCGGGCTGGATGCCCGCGCGTTCTCCGGGGTCAAGATCGCCTGCGTCGGCGAGTCGACCGCGGACCGGGTTCGCGCTTTCGGTATCAGCCCCGAGCTGGTGCCGGCCGGGGAACAGTCCTCGCTGGGTCTGTTGGACGAATTCCCGCCCTATGACAGCGTTTTCGACCCGGTGAACCGTGTCTTGCTGCCGCGTGCCGACATCGCCACAGAAACGCTGGCCGAGGGACTGCGCGAGCGCGGCTGGGAGATCGAGGATGTCACCGCCTACCGGACCGTGCGGGCCGCACCTCCGCCGGCGGCGACCCGCGAAATGATCAAGACGGGCGGATTCGACGCGGTGTGCTTCACCTCCAGCTCCACGGTGCGGAACTTGGTCGGCATTGCCGGCAAGCCGCACGCGCGGACCATCATCGCCTGCATCGGGCCCAAGACCGCCGAGACCGCGGCCGAGTTCGGCTTGCGGGTGGATGTCCAGCCCGATACCGCCGCGGTGGGACCGCTGGTCGACGCGCTGGCCGAACATGCAGCGCGCTTGCGCGCGGAGGGGGCGCTGCCACCGCCGCGCAAGAAGAGC
>Ga0210396_10002512_pt1 | contig 18696 bp, 18 predicted proteins | sample IncBWH17OmetaG_FD_155466 | JGI IMG/M metagenome (GOLD analysis project Ga0210396, IMG submission 155466) | Forest soil microbial communities from Barre Woods Harvard Forest LTER site, Petersham, Massachusetts, United States - Inc-BW-H-17-O ... | reverse complement strand
GCTCCGGAGTTTGACCGGGCGGCTGCTGCGGGCGTAGCTCAATGGTAGAGCTCCAGCCTTCCAAGCTGGTCATGCGGGTTCGATTCCCGTCGCCCGCTCCAGTTCACTGGCTTATTTCGATTAACTGTTCTCGTATGTCCGCGGTTCAGGTCTTCTACTGGGCCGCAAGCCTACCCGTACGATGTTTCTCCAGCTCAATTACAATCCTCGAACTTAGTTATGTTAACGTGAGGGGCTGGTGGGACTACCCATTGTTCTACCCAAAATGCCAGCAGCCTTAAGGCTGGAGCTGCAAATTTGAATCTGCCGCCCGCTCCATCGTGATGTCCCAAGACACCGGCATGGCCATGAGCCTGATTGGCTATAGGGGTTTCACCCGGCGGCCGTCACACTGACGGGACCGTCCAGTCCGGACCGCGGCCAGGCGGCGCCTGAGCTGACAGGCACGGTTCAGCGCGGCAACCAGAACGCACCTCACCAGTGTTTCCGACCCGCCCGGCTATAAGGTCTAGCTCTTCTGCCGATGTGCGGAAGATCGGCTTCCACGGCCACGGGATCGGTGCGCGCCTCCCGAAAACCGTTCTCGTACGCCCGATGGCCCGTTCGCTAGGCTTCGTGCGACGGCGACTGGCGGGAGTGGGATGCCACTGGGGAACCTGTTGAAGGGTCATCGTCCGCCTGGGTGGCTCTGCGGCGAAGGGATCATCTATGTCGGCGACACGGCGTCGTGTGCTGCATCTGTCCGATCTTCACCTCAACGCTAGCGGTGAGTTCCGATACGGCGTCGATGCCGACTTGGCGCTGGGTGCAGTACTGGAATCGTGCGCCAGCCTTGGTGAGCTTGCCGCCGTCATTGTCACGGGGGATGTCGCTGACGACGGTAGCGAGGCCGCATACAACCGGGCGCGTGATGTTCTGCTGGATTTTGCCCGCACGCGCCGCGCGCGCCTGGTGTTCTGCGTGGGCAACCACGACGACCGTGACGCGTTCACCCGTTCATTCGGCTCTGGCCATATCGACGCCGATGGAAACGACTGCGGTGTCACGGCTGGTCCGACTGGCCGGGTCTGCGCGGTGAGCGAGGCCGGCGGGGTCCGCATCGTCACGCTCGACAGCCTTGTGCCGGGCAGATGGTACGGCCATCTCGGCACGGAGCAACTCCGCTGGGTCGCGGCGGTTCTGACCAGCGAACAACCCGCCATCCTGGCCTTCCACCACCCGCCGATCGACCTCGCAGTGGAGATCCAGCAGCGCGTCGGGCTCGACGACCGCGACAGACTCGCGGCCGTGGTGGGTCCTTCGCTGGTGACCGCGATTCTCTGCGGCCACTTTCACCAGCAGATCGCAGGCTCGGTAAACGGCGTTCCCACGTGGGTGACCCCAGGGGTGTTCACCCGGATCGACCACCTCACCGGTGCGCCGGGTTCCGAACGGGCATACGCCGGCGGCAGCGCGACGCTCCTGGACATCACCGAGCCGACACGGCCGGTCTTCGCGACCATTCCCATGCCCGGCCCCGGCAGCCGTCTTGCCTACGAGACAGACCTCGAATCAATTGAGGGAGACCTCCGTGCATTCGGAATTCCCATGTGACCGGGCCGAATGTTCCGTTCTGCCGCAGACAGGCGTCGGCCCGGATCGTCATGCTCCTAGCCGCTACGCCCGCGATGGTTTCCGCTACGTGTATCTGCTCGCGGACGGCGCGAGAACGTCGGTGACCACTGGCTGGCAGCAGCTCCAGCTGGCGACCGCACTCCACCAGGCTGGCAGCCCGCCAACCTCAGGGTCGTTCGACGTATTGCTTCGCGCCCGCGATCGCGAGGGCGCCATCCTGCGTGGTTGACTGGTACCGCCGATTCCGGCGAAGAGCCGACACTCAGATGACCGGCACGTGCGGTGTGTCAGGCCCGCCGATGGCGACGGCGTGCACTATCGGCAGCGCGGCAGGGCCAGCACGGCGCGGATGGCAGCCGGGCCGCAGATAGCTTATGCTTTACCTTAAGGACTACCTTAAGGTTGGTGAGTGACGGTGGAACGGTTCGTAGGACTGGAAGAAGCCAGGCCGGTCCTTGGGCAGCTAGCTGAGGAGGCAGCCACCGGCGATGAGGTGTGGCTGACCAAGCATGGTAAGCCCATGGCTGTCTTGCTGAGCCGTGAAGCGTACCTTCAACTCCGGCAGGCGGCGGCGCGAGCCGGCCGGGAAGAGCTGGCGGCCCGCGTCGCCGAGGCCCGCCGCAAGGTGGCCGAGGCAGGGCTCGATCCGGCGATCGTGGATGAGGCGGTCGAGGCGGCCCGCCGCAGCGCCTGATGCGGATCGTCGCGGACACCAACACACTTGTGTCGGGGTTCGGCTGGGGCGGGCTGCCAGGCCAGGTGGTAGATACGGTGCTGAGCGGCCAGGTGACTCTGGTGATCAGCCCTGCGCTGCTCGGCGAGCTTGCCCGCGTGCTGGCCTATCCCAAACTCGCCGCCATCTTCGATGACCCCACCGCACTCATTGCTGCAGTGTCAGAAGCCGCCGACACCGTCGACCCTGCAGAGCGCGTGGCGGTGCTGGCTGACGAACCAGACAACCGCGTGCTGGAAGCAGCGGCAGCCGGGCGGGCCGACCTGATCGTGACCGGTGATAAGGCCATGCAGGAACTCGGTTTCTTCCAGGGCATCCCCATTGTCTCGGCCGCCCAGTTCGTGGCGCAACTCCAGCAGCAAGGTCACACCGAGTCACCCGGCTCGAGCGGACAGACGTCCTGATCTGGAGGTCACTGGCCGGAGGTCAGGCCGGGCCTGGCGCTGTTGCCGCACCTGGCCCATTGGACCGCTCTGACTGGGCCTGCCGCGGCCATTGTCCTCGCTGCGGATGCTGGTTCACGACCGGGCAAATGCTGGCTGACCTGCGCGATCGCCGATGATTCCCGGGTGATCAACGATTTCGGGTCATGTCCGGGCCAACGAGACCTGTTCGGCATTTGTAGCGTCAATGCCGACGGCAACGCGGACGTTGACGGAGATCGCAGGCGCCCAGCTCGGGCAAACCGGCGGACCGTCGGGGCGGTGAGTACCGCTCAGCGACATCAAGGTCACAGAGCCGGACTACACTCCACCAGCCTTCATAGATTGGAGGCAACGGCGATTTTCTACCCAAATTTCTACCCAAAAGGCAGTGCGGAATCGAGATGGTGCATCTCCTGGTCACAGCCTCCAACTGGAGTGGCCCACCAGAGTGTGTTACCAGCCTTCCAAGCTGGTCATTCGGGTTCGATTCCCATCGCCCGCTCCAGTTTATTGACCTTTTTCGATTTGGTGTTCCCATAGATCTCGACCCAGGCCCTTCTATCGGCGGCGAGCCTATTCATGCGATATTCCTCCAGCTAAATCGCAATCCTCGAACATAGTTATGTTGACGTAAGGGGCTGGTGGGACCACCCATCGTTCTACCAAAATGCCAGTAGCCTTAAGGCTGGCGCTGCAAACTTGAATCCGAGGTCCCGGTCCGCAGCCGCCCTTCGTATTGTCGGCCTATCTCAAGCCCGAGCAAACGTAGCCTAATACGGCGCTAGCCGGGGCAAGCCCGCCGATCTCGGCCGTTGCCGCCGCGGTGCTCTTCAGTAGTTCGTGGGCATATTCGTCGACCGTAGCGCGGTTCACCCGCCCCGGCGGCCCCCACAGGATGAGCGTGAAGGCAACTTCGCCGTCCGCGTTGAACACCGGGGCCGAGACGCATCGGAGCTCGTAGAAATCGGAGCCGTCGAGAGAGTCCGGGTTGTAGCACTCCGTGGCGGACTTGATGAGGTCCCGGAGCGCGCGGGCCGAGAGGTCGGGGTCCGGTTCACTTGCGCGACCGGTGGCGCGTTCCACTTCCACGCTGAGTTCGTGTCCAAGGGTAATGGTGTAGCCGCGGGAGCGCACGAGCTCCGGAACGCGCTTCATCCGCGCCGTCTCCTCCGGAGAGGTGCCGGGATGAAGGTTAGCCAACCATCGCTCACGCAATTCCGCAGGCCCCCACGCGGCGTTCACGCTTCCCACCGGCGGCATGAAGGGCAGCCGAAGCCCGACCCGGGTCGGGCGGTCCGGGCTTGTCGTATGCCCGGCCGCGGCCGTCAACACCAGCTGGTCATTCACCAGGCAAACCACGGTCACTTCGGTTCCGAACCGGTCCGCCAGCCCTTCCATGTTCGCCCGCACCCGATCGACGAGCTTGAGCTGTTCGACGAGATCGGCATCACCGGCCGCGAGTGACTGCGGCCGGAACGACCCATAGCCCCCCCTGAAGAACAGCAGCGGGTGGCCGGTGCCGGTAAGGTCCAGATCTTGGACCCGACCGATCACGATGTGGTGGTCACCCGCGTCGTGAATCGCTTCGACGGTGCAGTCGATGTAGGCCACCGCGCCATCGATGATCGGGTTGCCCGCCGCCGATGGCCGCCAGCGAATGTCGTGGAACTTGCTGACCTTGCGTGACGCGACGGCTCGGCAGACGTCCTCTTGCTGGGCGGCGAGAACGTTGATACAGAAACGCGGGCCCGACTCCCGAAGCGCCTTCCACGAGCTCGACGCCTTGTCGGGCAGGAAGGCGACCAAGGGCGGATCCAATGATACGGACGTGAACGAACCAACCGTCATGCCGAGCGCTTCCCCCTGTGCGCTGACGGAAGTCACGATGACTACTCCAGTCGGGTACTGCCCCAGCACCTGACGGAAGTGTTTCGGGTCCATGGCTGCCCCTTTCGTGAACGTCGCGCTGATCATGCTTTCTTCCGCTCGAGGAACGTGGTCATCCGCTCGTACTTGTCTGCGCTGTCGAACAGCAGCGCTTGCGCCGCCGTGTCGAAGTTGCCGGTGTCCGGGCGGTGTGCGCGCAACGCCAGCTTTGTGAGCTCGAGGGCACGCCAGGACCGTTGCGCGATGGTGACGGCCAGGGCCGCGCCACGCGCTGGCAGGTCGTCCGCGATCTCGTCCACCAGGCCGGCGGCAAGCGCCGAGGTGGCGTCGAGGCGAGCCCCGGCGTACAGCATGCGCCGTGCGGTGGCCAGGCCGACGAGTTGTGCGAGCCTCCAGTTCCCGCCCGCACCGGCGAGGATGCCGAGTGACAGTTCCGGCTGGGCGAAGACGGCCCGCGGACTCGCGATCCGGAAGTCGCAGGCGAGCGCCATCTCGCAGCCTCCGCCAAGCGCAGGCCCGTCGACGAGGGCGATCGTCGGCCAGCGGTGCGCCTCGAGCCGCTCGAACAACCCGGCATTGATCGCGCGGAGTGCGTGATCGGAGCCGCGGTCGCGCATTTCGCGGATGTCGGCGCCCGCGGCGAATATGCCCGGCGTGGTCGAGTGGACCAGCAGGATGGACGGCGTGCGGCGCGCCTCGGCCAGTACCGCGTCGAATTCAGCGACCATCGCCTCGTCGTGCGCGTTGCGCCGGTCGGGACGGTTCAGGCCGACCCACCACAACTCGCCCTCCCGGCGGACAACGACGCTACTCACGCCGCCTCCAGTAGCAGGGCGATGCCCTGGCCGACGCCGATGCACATCGTCACCACCGCGCGCCGCGCATCGCGGCGCCGCAGCTCGCGCGCTGCGGTAAGGGCAAGGCGCGCGCCGCTCATGCCCAGCGGATGCCCGAGCGCGATGGCGCCACCGTTGGGGTTGACATGCTCGGCGTCGTCGGCTAGCCCGAAGTCGCGTAGCACGGCCAGCGCCTGCGCGGCGAACGCCTCATTCAGTTCGATGACATCGACGTCCCCGACCGCCAAGCCGGCCCGGCCGAGCAACTTGCGCGTGGCCGGGATCGGTCCCAGGCCCATGACCCGCGGGGCGACGCCGGCGGTTGCCGCACCCGCGACCACGGCCAGGGGACTCAGCCCGAACCGCTGCACCGCGCGCTCGGAGGCCAGAAGCAGTGCTGCCGCACCGTCGTTCACGCCGGAGGAGTTTCCAGCGGTGACGGTACCGCCGTCACGGAACGCGGGTCGCAACCTGGCCAGCTTGTCCAGGTCTGTTTCGCGGGGATGCTCGTCCTGCGACACGTACACCGGGTCGCCCTTGCGCTGCGGCACCGGAACCGGCGTGATCTCCTCCGCGAAATACTCCTGCGCCTGGGCCTTCGCCGTTCGCTGCTGCGAGCGCAGCGCGAATGCGTCCTGGTCGGCGCGTGAGACGCCTCGCTCCGCCGCGACGATCTCGGCGGTCTCCCCCATCGAGTCCGTGCCGTATGCGGCCTGCATCGCCGGGTTGACGAACCGCCAGCCCATCGTCGTGTCGTAGATCTCGGCGCCGCGCGCGAATGGCGCGGCGGCCTTCGGAATGACGAAGGGCGAGCGGCTCATGCTCTCCACGCCGCCCGCGATCACCAGGTCTGCCTCGCCGGCCCGGATCGAACGTGCCGCGACCGCAACGGCGTCAGCACCTGACCCGCACAGGCGATTGATCGTCGCGCCCGACACTGTGTCGGGCAGCCCGGCGAGCAGCAGCGCCATCCGGGCCACGTTGCGGTTGTCCTCTCCCGCCTGGTTGACGCAACCGAGGACGACATCGTCCACGGTGGACCAGTCCACCGATGGATGCCGTGCCCGCAGGGCGCGCAGCGCGTGCGCCGCGAGGTCGTCAGGGCGCACCGCGGAGAGCGCGCCGGCGTAGCGGCCGATCGGCGTCCGAATGCCGTCCACAAGGTATGCCACGCTCACCGCAAAGCCTGCCTTCGCTTCAACACGCCAACACATCAGCGCGGTCATAATCGTCATATCAGCGCAGTCGTAATGCTGCACGAATCCACCCTATGGCCAGCCTCAACTTATGTCAACGGTAGCGTTGAAAGAAGGTGCGCAAGCCTCCGCTTCGCCCGCTCAACAAACGAAGGGTCGATCCGGCTGAACGACTCGAACACGGCTGCCGCGGCTTGCTCGGTCGTGCCTGGTTCGCACACCGTCGCGCCCGCACAGTAGTCAAGCCGCATGTCAGCCGCCGTGAACGCCTCCCCGGACAAGCACATACGGCGGATCCATGGGTCAGGCAGGAAGCGCCGCAACGGGGCTATGTCGCTGTCGATTCCCAGCATGACCTCGGGCATCCTCAGCCGGGCCGACCGCGAGATGACGAGGATGTCTGCCGACATCGCGATGAGCAGCCCGATCCCGACGGCGGCTCCCTCCACCGCCGCGACCACCGGCGCCCGATGATCTTGAATCGCGGCGAGGCAGTCCCGCGCCGCGTCCACCGTTGCGGCCTCGTCCAGGCCTGGCTGCCTGATGTCGAAACCGGCCGAGAACATCCCATTGGCGCCGGTCAACAGGACCGGCCTCGGCTGGTCGCCTACCTGCTTCAGGTACGCGTGGAACTGCCTGAACCCCTCGACCGTGAAGGCATTGACCGGAGGGCGGTCGAAGCGGATACGCGCCACCGCGTCGACCAGGTCCAACCGAACTCCGGGCGGGGCCTGCCGGTTCCTGTCCGTAGCAGGCGAGAACTCGGTCATCGCGACCGGCGAAGCAGGATCGCGCTAGCTAGGGAGTGGCTCATCGGAATATCGCACCGCCATCAGTCGTCGGGAGCACCAGGACGCAGGCCAGGGCGAGGCCAGCGCTTTCCCTCGGGCACGGATTACTGATGGCAGTCTATCAACACCTGCGTTGATCGCAAGTCACTGGCCGACGGCGCTAGCGAACCATCACACCGTTCAAGATGGTGTCCGCCATGCCGTCGGCGACGTCATCGGCATCGAGCACACCCCCCGGAACCCACCACCGAGATGTCCAGTTGAGCATGCCGGTTATCGCCTTAGCGAAGACCTTAGGCGGCAGGGAAGTTTTGAAGACACCTTGTTTGATGCCATCCCGGACTACCTGCTCGATCAGGTCCTCATAACGGCGACCGGAGGCGATAAGCTCGCGATTGAGATGTTCGTCGATAATCGACGCCGAATCGCCGCTCCGCAGGTAGATGTACAGCTGAGGGTAGTGGTGCTCGAACGATCGCATGAGGGCGCGCATAGAATTTCGTAGGCGCACCTCGGGCGGGTCTCCGCTAGCGGCTACTTCCTCGAGGCGAGCAACCAACTCGGCAAGCCCATCGTGCATTGCCTCCCGAAAGATAGTGCCTTTATCCGCGAAGTAGTAGTAGAGGGTGGCGCGGTCAAGGCCGGCCTCTTTGGCGATGGCGTCCATGGTCGTGCCGTCGAACCCGTTACGCTCCAGTACGGGGCCGGCTGCCTTCAGGATCATGTCACGCTTAGCACCGTACTGGGTGCGATCTCGTTGCTGGGCGGCCTCGCGCTTCATCGCGAGTGTTGGCTGTCGCTTTTCGCTAACCATCCATCATCCCATCGGCCGCTTGTGGCTAATAATCATAACTCAGAGGTGCTGTAGGCTAGGCAACGGAACGCCGGTTCCACCCCAGAGCCTGCTCGCGTTGCGTCCCGGCACCGCGCACAGTCTATCATCAACATATCCGTTGACGACGACGAGCGCGCCGGAATGCGCCTGGCCTGGGTGGCGGCGGCATCCAGGCGGGCGTCTTCGCGCGGGCGCCAAGGGGGCGCCTGCCGCGCCCGCGGCAGGCCCGCGCTTTGGGGCAAGCGCACAACTCACGCCCACCGGGCCAGCCAGTATCGTCCAGCGGCGAGGAATCTACTGGCTCTGCCCCCGCAGCTCCGCGAATGCGACCCGGGCCGGATCTAGGTCGTCGCCACGCCCGTGGGTGAATTGTGCCGCAGCGGGCGACGACCAGTATGCGGGCTCCCCGAGGCTCCGCGTCCAGTCGACGACCGAAATGCGACTAGATATCTTCCAGGTATCGTCGACTCGGGCGAAACGATCAACATAGCGACCGCCCATGAGCACCGCTTCAGACTGACCAGAAGCAACGAACTCAGGGTCGTCGATGAATTCGATGTAGCAACAGTAGTAGCTTTCGCATACCGCGTTGTCGCCGGAGATCTCCACTAGCTGGTTGGCCACGTAGTGCTGCTTGGCCCCACGGTACTTGCTCTTCTCGGCCAGCCAGGCCGCGAATTCCGACGGTCCACCCTGGAATGCGCCATGATCATCGGAAGCCTGCGGTAGGTAGCACTCGGTCACCGTCCGCCAGTCCAGCCGGTCCGTGCCATGGCAGTACCGCAACACGCAGTTCTTGATCTCACGTTCGTCCAGCAGCATCTCGAGCCGAACATCGACCGCGTTCCCGTCCACGCCCGTTTTCACTTCCACGATTCCTTTCAATTAGGTCCTGCGATTAGGTCCTGCGATCAATCCGCGGGGCACCGGCACGACGCGGTGCCCCGCATGGCCCCTCCTGCCTGCCCCAGAGCAACCGGCCGAGGCACCGTCGAGGCAGGCTCGGGGCGCTCTAGCCGACGCCGGACGAGGCCGGGACGGTGTAGCCCTTCTCGTCCCGGATCTGGTCGATATGCTCCCGTACGTCCTCGAGCTTGAGGTCCTCCGCCTCGTAGCCCGGAGTCTCGGCGACGAAGATGCGCGCGACCCGGCCGCCCGCTGCCCGCCAGACCTCGCCGGTCACCGCGCAGTCCTCGTGCACGAGATAAGCGGCGACCGGAGCCGCTCGCTCCGGGGTGCACTTCTCGCGGATCCACCGGAGCCGCCCGGTCGGGTCGGCGACCCGTCCCGTCGTGGCGTGCCTCGCGGCTACGGTATAGGCGATCGGGGCGATCGCATTGACGTTGATATTGGCGGCCCGGCCACGATTCGCGAGGTGTCGGGTAAACCCGTACGCTGCCGCCTTGGCCACGCCGTACAGCCAGTTCTCGCCGAACCCGGTCGCGCTGTCATCCCCCTCGCGCATTCCACCGGCTCCGGAGCCGTACATACCGACCCCAGAGACGGTGATCAGCACTCGCCCGAACTCCCGTTCTACCATTCCGGGCCACAGCTCGTGCATCACCCAGACAGCGCCCTTCAGGTGAAGGTCGAGGTGCTGGTCAAGAGGGCCGGTAGCGGTTCCGGCATTGTGGATGAAGATATCGACCTTCCCGAACCTGCGGACCGCCTCGCAGGCCAGCTCACGAGAACTGTCCTGCACGCTCAGGTCGGCGTAGATCACCTCGGCCTTCCCGTCGTTCCGGCGGATGGTCTCGATGACCGCAGGATCCGATGCCCCGTCCTGGAGATCGACGGACTGCGGGCCGAGGTCATTGACCACGACCGTTGCTCCCCGCGAAGCGAGCAGCTCCGCATAGGCACGTCCGAGCCCGCGGCCCGCTCCGGTGATGAGCGCAACCTTGCCGTCGTATCGCATTTCACTCACCTTGAGACTCCACTGCTACTCATGATCGAGACCGGTTCGTCGTTCAGCCCGAGCGTGATCCGGCTCGACGGGGCCGGGAACCGGACCATGAACAACTCGCTTCCCGCGTCGCCGTCGACGCTGAGGCCCTCGCCCGAGTCGGCCCACACGCCGGTATGGGGGCCGAAAGCCCGGCCGTGGCGCGAGAAGCTTCCCGCCGTCGTGAAGAGGAACGTCGGACGACGATCACTTTCGCTGGCCGCCGCCTCGAACGACCCGTTCTCGCGCCATTGAACCCATTCGACAGCGAGTCCGTTCTCGGTAAAGACGCCCAGCTTGCGTCGGCGCGTGGCGTCTTCCCCGGCCGACCATCCGAAGGCCGCCGGGGTAATCACTATCGGCTGCCTGTACCGAGGCTTCTGGGGCTTGTAGGGCTCACCGAACACCTGCTCCCAGATCGCATTCAACGGGTCCTTGTTGTAAGGACGCCCCCGCTCATCGACTGAGCGGTAGATGCCGTCGCGGAATTCGCCATGCTTGGACAATTCCGCTACGGCCGCATCGCTCCGCTCCTTGGTGATGAACCGGTCACCCCATTGAGCGATCAGGATGAGAGCGCCGTCGCACCGCTGCGGCCCGTAGTACGCGTTGGCCGGGAAGTAGCCGACGTCTCCCTCCTCGAGGATGCCGAAGCCGAGGTCCATACGGCCAGCAGCGGCAAAGCGCAGCTGCTCGAAGTCGTGCCGGTGCCGGACCGAGGTGTACTCACGATCGCCTTCGCCGAAGCGCTCGAGGCGGATATCGTAGCTAACCTGCGCACCCCCCTCAGCGGCACGAATTACCTTGCGGAATACGTCACCGCCTCGCGGGTTCGGGAGCACGAGCTCCCAGTCCTGTCGCGTGGTGTCTACGATCTGCACTCGCCTTCTCCTCTCACCTGTGACCGGTATGCGTGACTGCGCAGCATCACGGGATGAGCGGACGGTCGAGGTCGCCGCGGTACGTCGGCTGCACGTCCGGAGGAGTCAGCACGTCGGCCTCATCCAGCCCGATCGTGTCGACGAGCTTGTCCAGTGCCGCCAGGTCGAACCCGAAGACATCAGCGGCCGTCTGGCCGAGCATCTGGCGTGCCTCGCTGGCCGGGACGTGCTCGGTGCCGAACGTCGCCTTGACGTAATTGCGGGTGCCGTACCGCCAGGCGCCCTCGCTGTGCGGAAAGTCGATGCCGATCATCATCTTGTCGACACCGATGCGATGCCGGGCCTCGATCTCCGCCCGGGAGAAGAGGGATGACCCCAGGTAGCACTGCCGGTTCCAGTACTCGCTCGGCCGCAGCGGGATGACGTCTCGAATGTCGCGCCTCAGGTCGCTGCGCTCGTATGAGTGGTCCATTCGCTGCAACGCGCCCAGGACCCAGTCCGAGTGCGTCTCGGTGAAGACGATCTTCAGGTTGGGGAACCGCTCGAGGACGCCACCGAAGATCAGCGTCGGCAGCAGGTTCCGGACGCTGGTGAAGATGTCCGCGCCGACCATCGCACGAGCTGACGTCAGCGTCCGAGCCTCCGTGTAACTCGGGAGCGAGCTCCCGATCGCGACGTGAATGTTGACGACGAGCTCAAGCTCCTCCAGCGTGGCCCACACCCGGTCGTAGCGCGGCTGGTACAAGCGGTCGGTGCCCGGGAGGGCCGGCCAGGCGATACCGGCAAACCCCATTTCCTTGACGGCCTTAAGCTCCTTGATCGCGGCGTCAACGTCGTGCAGACTGATCGCCGCCATGGGGGACCAGCGCTCGGGCGCGAAGGCCCGGAAATCGACAAGCCACCTGTTGTACGCCCGGTATCCGGCGCTGAGCTGGTCATCCGTCGGTGCCGCGACCTTCAGCGTGGCGGCATGAGTCGGCGAGCTCATCAGGAAGGGAGTCGCGAACTCCTGGAACAGGACCTCGGCCGCAATCCCTTCACGGTCCAGTTCGGCCGCGCGCCGCTCAGGATTCCACATGGAGTCCAGCCGGCCCGGATCCGCGACCTTTTCCTTCCACTCGGCGGCCGCGTCGGGGTCGAGCCGGTTGGTGATGTTCGTCGAATCGGTGGTCACCACGCCGTACTTGGCGTAGTCGACGAGGAATGCCTCGAAGTCCTCTAGGTACTCCGACTCCAGGTACGGCCGGTAATCGCTCATGAGCGCGGCAACATGCCCGTCGCTTGAGATCAGGGTTATCCTGCTCATCGTTGAGCACCATCCTTTCGTGAATAGCCGCTGCAGGCGGAATTGGACAGACCGGGCGGGACGACATGCCGCTGCAGCGGGACGGCAGGCCCGGGAACATGAACTGGCAACATCTGCGTTGCGCTACTTGGCGAGGTAGCCGGCCTGACGCAGTGCCTCCGTCTCCTGGCGTGCGCGGTCCGTGAGCCACCAGGTGTCGGCACCGACCGCAAGCAGGCTGAAGCCCCGTTCGGCAAGTGCTAGCGCGCTCGCCGCGGTGGTGCACGGCATCCCAACAGCGACGCCGTGCGCGGAGGCAACCTTGCGCACGCGCTCGATGCCGTCGGCATGCGGGCCGGGTATGGGGTCGTTACCGGGCGGCAGTCCCAGCGTGATGGCCAGGTCCCCGGGCCCGATGTAGATGCAGTCGACACCGGGAACCGCGGCGATTGCCTCGATGTTCTCGACGCCGACCGCCGTCTCAATCATGACGATGCAGCTCACGCCCTCGCTCACGGCCACCGGATCGCGGCCGAATGACTGCGACGCGCGAACAGGTCCGAAACTCCGCCGGCCGTTGGGGAAAATACGACAAGCCTCAACCGCCTCGCGAGCGTCGTCGGCGATCTCAACCATCGGGAAAATGACACCGTGAGCACCGGCATCAAGGATCCGGCCAGCGGCTGCGGCGTCTCGCGAGGGCATGCGAACGATGATTCCGCAGCCAGTTCTCGACAGCGCCATCATGCTTTGCAGCAAGCTCTCGTAGCTCCACAAGCCGTGCTGGCCGTCGAGCCCGACGAAGTCGAACCCCTGCAACGCAATGACCTCAGCGGCGAATGGCGAGCCTGACGAGCACCATCCGCCGAATACCGGCTGCCGCGCCGCGAGCCGATCCTTGAGGGGATTACCGGCCATCATTGGCCTCCTAGGAGATAAGTGCGGGCACGGGTGCCCGCTGCGGGGCGCCTGAGCCGAGACGCTTCCCGGACTGCGCCGGGCGAGTCGATCTGATCGTAGATCCGGCCTATCGGATCTGTCAACGCTAGTATTGAAAATCTGATTGGCGCGGTCAGCGGCTGATCCCGGCCATCGCCCGACTCCGCAGCGGATGAGCGGGAGCCGCCGACCGGAACCGCGATCAACATATTCGTTGAATGGCCCAGAGATCAGCGCATGTCCTGCCCTCCTGCGGAACGAACGCCGCTGGCCCGCGGCGCGTCGGTTCGTCGACAACGCGGCGGGCGGCGACCGTCCATGGAATTGCCACCGTCCCGAGCAGGCAGGCCGGCCGACGAGTGGACCCACCTGGCGGCGCAGGGTCAGTGACGGCAGGCTGTTCCACCGGCGGGAGACTCGGGCAGCACCGTTTATCAACGCAACTGTTGACATCACTCTCGCCCCGGGCTAGGGTGACGTGCATACCCTAATGCGCGCAGGTGTCGATGTTGGCTGCATGCGCTGGACCCGTGAGCACTAGCGCACCCAGGAGTGAAAGCTCAGCTTCATGTGTGCGAGCGTCCAAGGAGGTCGTTCAATGGCTGGACAACAAGATTCCACCAACCAGTCGGCATTTTTCAACGATAATGCCTTGAAGCTCGGCGTCTTCTGCCTCAACGTCAGCGGCGGCATGATGCTTTCCGGCGCCGCGAAGCCCAAGCTGGAATGGGACGAGAATGTATCCGTCGCCAAGGTAGCCGACCAGACTGGCTGGGAGTTCCTGCTCCCAATCGGCCGGTGGCGAGGACATGGCGGCAAGTACAATGCGAACGCTGAACAGTACGAGTGCTTTACCTGGGCAGCAGCGATCGCTGCATTGACGTCAAGGATTCACGTCTTTTCAACCTGCCACGTGCCGATCTTCCACCCGATGCTCGCGGCGAAAATGGGCGCGACTGTCGACAACATCAGCGGCGGACGATGGGGTCTGAACATTGTGTCCGGCTGGAACGCCGCCGAATTTGGCATGTTTGGGATCGAGCAGCTGCCGCACGACGATCGCTATCTGGCCGCAGGCGAGTGGCTCGATATCATGGAATCGCTCTGGGCCAAGCATGGCGAGCTCGACTACCAGGGCAAGATCTATAACATCAGCAAGGGATATCTTGAGCCGAAGCCGGTCCAGCAGCCAAGGCCCCTGGTCATCTCGGCCGGCATGTCGCGCGCCGGGCTGGACTTCGCCATCACGCGAGCCGACTACTGCTTCGTCGGCAGCGACAACTTTGACCTGCTCGAAGAAACGATGCGACGCTCCCAGGGCGTAGCGGCGGACCTGAACCGGGACCTCAATGCCCTGACCTTCTGCACCATCGTGGTTAAGGATACTGAAGCCGAGGCGAAGCGTTACTTCGAGTGGTACGTCGATGAGTGCGGTGACTTCGAGACCGCCCAGCGGCTAGTCAACAACATTATCGGCGGCGGGGCGAGGAGCCTGCCGCCTGAGGTCGTCGCGAAGCAGGCCCGTGCGTTCATCGCCGGCTGGGGTGCGCTGCCACTGGTCGGAACGGCCGAGCAGGTTGCCGACCAGCTCGCGCGGATCAGCAGTCTTGGCATCGCGGGCGTGACGATGGGGTGGCTCGACTACACCGAGGGAATCGACCGATTCAATGCGGAAGTAATGCCGCTCCTTCGGCAGGCCGGCCTGCGAGCCGAAAGTCCGGCGTAAGCCGCCAGCCCGGCGTAAGCCGAGAGGGCCTGCTGACCAGCCGGTCAGCAGGCCCTCTGCTATCTGGAATCACTCACTCACCCTCGGAGGTGAGGGCGAGGCGCAACCGGAACTTCTGCACCTTGCCGCTCGGTGTCGTCGGCAGCTCGCCGATGAGACGGATCTGGCGAGGTACCTTGAACGACGCCAGCCGGGCCGCCGCGTGCTCTCGCAATTCCGCCTCGGTGGCGGTGGAACCCGGTCGGACCTGGGCCCAGGCGTAGCCGACCTGCCCAAGCCTTTCGTCCGGGACTCCGAGCGCCGCTGCCCGCAGGACGGCTGGGTGCGACTGGATCGCCGTCTCGACCTCGACTGGATCCACGAGTTCCCCTCCGACCCGGTAACCGTCGCCGCGACGGCCGATGAACGTGATGTTGCCGGCATCGTCCATCGAGGCGAGGTCACCGGTACTGAACCAGCCATCCGGGTCGAGTGCCTCGGCGGTAGCCTGAGGCTGCTCGTGGTACTTCCACATAATCGACGGTCCGCGCATCACCAGTACGCCTCGTGAGTTGCTGGGCAGCCGCTGGCCGGTCGTCTCATCGACGATCTTCGCCTGCACGATCCCCAGCGGACGCCCTACCGTGCGCATGGCGATCTCCGGTGGATCATCCAGGTTCGCCACCGCCGTCAGGGCCGCGGTCTCTGTCATTCCGTAGGGATTCAGGCACACCGTTCCGAGCTTGGCGCGCACCTTCTGGCAGAGGTCATACGAAAGGGGTGCGAGGACGAATCGAAGCGAGCTGAAATCCGTCTTGTCGATCGCCGGGTCGTTGAGCTGGTCGATGTACGTCGTCGGGATGCCGTACATGATCGTCGCGCGCTCCGCTTGGATCAGCCGCAACGACCCGGCCGCGTCGAAACGCGCCATCAAGATGACCCGGGCGCCGGCCATGTTCATCAAGATCATGCCGGCGACCAGTGCGTAGATGTGGAAAAGCGGCAGGAAAAGCAGGAGTGCGTCGGTCTCCCGAATCTCCAGTCGATCGATGCCATCAAACAGCGTCGAGATGAAGCGATGGGTGTGCACGGCCCCCTTGGGCCGGCCGGTCGTTCCCGACGTGTACATCATGATCGCAGGGTCGGCTACCTCCAGGGACGGAAGCCCGACGTCGTCCGGGGCCGCTTGGGTAAGCCACGCCCAAGAAACGATGTCCTCCGCACCGCTGTCCTCAGCAGTGAGAACGACCTTGAGCTGATCGCCGACAGCATCCCTCACCTGCCGGGCCACCGCTCGGTAGTCGCGCTTCCGGTATGTGCTGCAGACGACCAGCACCGATGCTCCGCAGTGACCGACCTGATACTCCAGCTCCGCGCCGGAAAGTACCATGTTCAGGGGCACGACCACGGCGCCGGCATAGATGGCCCCGCAGAAGGCTACGGCCCACTCCATCCCGTTCGGCAGGCAGATGGCTACCCGGTCGCCTTTCCGAATCCCAAGCCAGGCAAATCCGTTCGCCGCCTTGAGCGCTCGCAGCCGTAGCTCCGCGTAGGTGCATCGATGATCGCCATCGACGATGGCGATCCGCTCGCCCCATTTCCTGGCTGCGGACTCCAGTACGTCCCCGATAGTAAGCGCCGCCTCGCCTGGGCGTGCGCTAACCAGGGACTCGTTCGCGGTCATTAATGTGGGACCTCCGGAATATCCCCTGGCCCAGTGCGCACGTCGATTACCACGGGACGGGTCGGTGAGTCGCAAGCTGCTACCGCGGCAGCAACGTCGGACACCGATTCGATCGTCAGTCCCTCGGCGCCCAATGACCGCGCCACCTCGGCAAAGTCTGGCCACTGGAACAGAGATAGATCAGGCCTGACCCCTTTGTTCACGAACTGGTCGTATTCGGCGCCGTAGCTTCCGTCGTTGCAGATGACGACGATCAGCGGCAGCCCGGCCCGGATGGCGGAGTGCAGTTCAGCCAGTCCGTTCATCATGAACCCTCCGTCCCCGGTCACCAGTACGGTGGGCTCGCCGGGCGCGACCGATGCCGCCCCGATGGCCGCACCCATGCCCAGGCCGACGGCGCCGAAGTCGGTGGTCAGTACTTCGCCGCGGTAGTCCGTGCTCCAGATGTACTTGAAGGCCTCGCCCTGGAAGCGGCCGCCGTCGTATACGACCGTACGGCGGTCCGGCAGGGCACGGTTCACGGCGGCCAGGACGCCCGCGAGAGTTACCTTCTCGCCGAGCGGCACGTCGAACACGAGGTCGGACTGACTGACGTTCGCCGTCACACGGTTCCTGAAGCCTGAAGGCCGAATCTCGGCGGCGTCCAGCATCTCGATCAACTGCTGCGCCACGGTGGCCGCATCCCCCGCGACCGCAGTGGTCACCGGCACTTCGGGCCGGAACCTCGCCGGGTTGGTGTCCACGTGAACCACGTTCTTGCCCTGGATGAGGGAGTTCCGGACCGTGGTCCACGTGTTGAGGCTCGCCCCGAAGGCGACGATGCAGTCGCTCTCGCCGATCGCCAGCACAGCCGGCTCCGTTGACACCGTCCCGCAGACGCCGACATAGCCCTCGGCCGCGCTATAGAGGTTGCGCGCACGTAGCGTGGTGACGATCGGCGCACCGATCCGCTCCGCGAACGCGAGAATGGCCTGACGCTGTTCCTTGCCGACCACGCCGCGACCGGCCAGCACGAGCGGCCGGCGAGCCGACGCGATGACGCCGACGGCCTCCTCGATCACCTCTTCCGGCACCAGCGGGCGTTCTTCGCGACCTGGCCATGGATCGCCGCCATCGTCGTCCGCCGCCGCCTCGACGACATGCCACTGATATTCCGTCGGACAGTTCAGGACGTACGGATGGGACTCCGCGAGCGCTCGCCCCGCAGCGATCCGAACGGCCGAGGCGGCATCCTCCGGCCGTTCGATGAGGATATAACCAGCTCCCGTCGACCGGACGAATGGCTCTTGGTCCAGCGTCTGCTGGTTGAGTTTGTTGTTTGGTGCTGTGTCGCCGGTGATCAGGAGCAGTGGCGTGCCGGACCGTACCGTCTCGGTGAGCGCAGTCGCGGTATTCGTCAGGCCAGGCCCTTGCGTAACGGTCGCGACACCAAGTCGTCCCGCCCGACAGGCGTACCCATGTGCCATCATGACTGCGCTCGCCTCGTGGACAGCTGACACGTAGGTGCCGTGCTGCCTTTCAGTGAACGAGTTGACCATGAATAGGTTCGCGTCTCCGATGAGGCCAAACATGGTGTCAGTGCCGGTCGCGGCCACTTCCCTGGCCATTACCTCGTGTACGAACATCGACCATTCCCTAACTCAGCGAGCGTTCCGGTGACCGTAGCAGGCCATGTGTTCAACATACATGTTGAACTTGATTCGCGTATAGGGGCGGCGGCTTACTCGGTCACCAGAGTCCAGGTTCACGTGCTCGCGCCCTGTGCGGCCGGCTCGGCCGCCTTTACGGGTCGGGGACGGTAGAACGTACCTAGCATGCCAGCGGTCGCCGCCGCGGCGACGCCGAGCGCGATGCCGCCGCCCGCCCAGCCGGTGACCGCGATCCCCGCGGCGTTGTCCAGCGACGCCCGGCCCGGGCCCAGCATCGCCAGCGCCAAACAG
>Ga0210396_10002509_pt1 | contig 18706 bp, 11 predicted proteins | sample IncBWH17OmetaG_FD_155466 | JGI IMG/M metagenome (GOLD analysis project Ga0210396, IMG submission 155466) | Forest soil microbial communities from Barre Woods Harvard Forest LTER site, Petersham, Massachusetts, United States - Inc-BW-H-17-O ... | reverse complement strand
GCCGGCACGCCTTCGCGGAGCCGCATCGCCGTCAATCGTCGATACCGAACCGCATGCGCCTGGCTGCCAACTCTTTCAACCGGATTCGCAGAGCAGCGTCGCCCCCCTTCCGGGCACAGTAGCGATGCGTCGATCGTCCCAACCCTATCAGCCTGCAGGCGTGCCGTTTGCTCATCTCGTACCCGGCCTCGACATAGCTCACGGCGGCCCGAAGTCCCGCAGCGCGCTACCAGTTTTTTGAGAGCACGTCCTTCAGCGCTCGGTTGTCCCAGCGTCAGCTCCGCCACCACGTGCTTCAGCTTTAGGTTCTCATCCTCCAGTTGTTTCATCTTCCTCGCGTCACCATTCTCCATCCCGCCATACTTCGCCTCACAGCGGTAGTAAGTCTGCTGTGCTGTCGGCATAAATCCGCCATTGTCAATCCTGCCTGGCCTTGCTTTAGAATCGCGATGATCTGCTCTTTACTGTGTCGCGTGCCCTTCATCGCGGTTCTCCTCTCCGGGGTTTGGGAGAACTCAGATTTCAGATGGTCCAGTTTTCGGGGGTTGGGTCAAACAGAACTGCGCTGAATCCATTCGAGCCACAGCCCGTACATCATTTCCGCAATTTATCTAAAAGGCCCAGCGCAGCGAGAATGTCGCATTATTCGCGTGGAAATAACGTGGATCGGTAGGACCCACAAATGACTTCTCTCCGTATTGGTAGTAATTCCAACCCGCGTTCCATGTCAGGTGGTGTCCGATGTCAACCGAAACCAGGGCCAGCGGCTGATGGTAGTTGTATTGAAGCGATCCAAAAGGTTGAAGGTTGTTAAACTGCGGTGTCTGTCCGCCTACGCTGGTGATGCTATACCCCGCCTGAATCGAAACTCGTGACACCGGTTTAACCAGCACAGAGGCCATGCCGTAATGAGTCGTACTGGAGTAGATTCCGTTGGTCAGAAGGGGATTGCCGCTATCGTTGTAACCATTCGCGGTACAGCTGCCAGCGGTTGCAACCACCGAAAGTGTAGGATCCGAGTCATTGAAACAGATGAAGGTGTTCTGCTGGTAGTCGTTGTAGTTATAAGCAAAGTCGAGTCCGAATCTTTCACGAGGGTTGAGACTAGCTGTGAATCCGTAGTTGCGATTGTGTCCTTGATATTTAACTAAAGCATCTGCATTCGAGCCGTCCCAGAGATTAGCCGATACCCCGAGGACGGCCCATGGTTTTGGTGTGTAGTTGCCCTGGACACGGTACCGATTCTCTTTACGAGTCCCGATGCGCACGATGGTGTCATCATTGTCGGTGCGTTCCCAATCGAAATTGAATCGCAAGCCTTGCGTTGGTCTCGCCCAAAAGGCAAACACTGGAGTGTATTCATGAACCTCGATTCGATCCTGATCTCCTGTCGCGAAATCGAGGACGTGATGGAAGGTTTTGTCACCGTAGCGGAAACCGATGCGGCCGCCAAAATGCTTTACGTCCCACACGATGTCTGCCTCGTTTCTTTTCCAGTCTTGATTGAACGAGAGTCGATCGGCAGTTGTCGGCGCGAGTGGTCCGGCAGTAGTGGCACTGATCGGGGTCAGCACGCTGCAATTGAAGCACGTCCAGTCTTGTTCACTAAAGTTCGCTCTTTCCGGGATGCGGTAACTCCAGAAGCGAAAGGTGTCGACGAAGCGAATATGATCGGTAAGATGCGCGGTGAATGTAAACTCCCCGACATTCGAAACCCGGGTAGCGCCCGTGGTTGTTCCTGGCGTGTCGACGACTTGTGACTGGCGAGTGCTTGGAGAAGAGCTCCGCCCGACTTGCAGCCCGTTAAAGAACTCATTCAATGGAGCCGTCATATCTGTGGAACCGTAGCTATACGAGCCGCTCAGCTCCAGGCGACGGAGGTCGGTAGTGTGCAGACTGATGCGCTCGGTAGGCGTGGATGAGCGAGTGCGATTCGTCCGAGTGTAATCGAAGAATGAATTGCAAACCGTATTGGTCAGGGTTCCGGCGGAATCGATGAGACTGGTTGCCGGCGGATTGATAGCGCACGGATTCTTGTTAGCAGTGTTAATCGGAAGTCCGAGTTCTACACTTCCAGGAGTTCCGGGCAAAAGGGCTGGGGCAAAGGGAGCTAGCTGCCAATTCGTGTCGCCCTTGTAGTAATCCAGAAATTGATCGTAGCTGATTACCGTATGCGCGAATATCTTGAGGTCTGCTCCGATGCGGTACGAGTTCAGTGTAGTATTCCATGCTTGGTATAAAAGGGCGTCCGTACCCTCATGCACGCTGGAATACGATGGACCGGTCATATTGTTATGTGAATAGCCGAGGCGAATATTGAAGATGGATTGAGGAAAAAGAGTGAGATCGAAGTCGCTGATGCGCCGGCGGGTTGCGAACAGGTGCGGTGATGAGGTAACGGGGATGCTCGGGCTCGACGTGGGGGGGTTGAGGGGGTTTGCCAGCAAATTGTAGTCGAAATCTGTCTGGTCGCGCCGAAATGCAGAACGGAAGTCGTACCACCCGTTCTTGTCCATGCGGACGCGGAGGGCGTTGTTCGGGTCACCACCCCAACCAATACTGTTGACGAAAAGGTTATCGAAGAGCGCACTCTCGTGGTTTTTTGATTGCATGGACAGAGTCTGATCGAGCAGACGCGGACCGGTTCGCAGATTGACGATCGAGTTATACATCTGCTGGCTGCCGGTCACGTCATTTGCCCGGTAGCCGATCTCTATCGACTGATGTACTACGTAACCATTGCTTTCCCAACCTTCAGGTTGCGACGGATTTTGATTGGGACTGTTTCCCGAAGTCTGAGCTACTGCCGCAAAATTCGCGAGCACAACGATCAGAAGAACCTGCGTCATCCGTAGCCATCGTGAAATCATGACTTACCTCTTATCTAAACAACACGTTGCTCGGGTTTGATCCATGAATCGCTGCGTGGCACATCGTGCACGCCTGATATTTGGTGGATTGGTTGGGTTCCGATCAGGATGTTTACAGCACTGACCACCACGAAGAACCACACAATGCGCCATAGGGCAGCCCTGCGGTCGAACTTAGTCTGGGTGAACCCCTCCCGAATCCGACGCTTGCTGAGATAAATTCCGATCGGAACCAAAATTAGTCCTGTGAAGAACACGAACGGAAGTACGAGAAAAACAATGATTCCGACATAAGGATTACTGGCGCGTCCGCGAATTTGTAGCGGAAGGACGAAGAGCCATGAAAGCAACGCGGTTGCGACCAGAGCGCTGCCCAGAAGACTCACCCAGTGCTGAGTCAGCAGGAACCACGCTGGCCTGGCCTTTGTGACATCCATAGATCCGCCAACAACGCTGCCCCGATCAAAAGAGAAGGGTAAGCGAGCGGTTCGCATGTAAGGACTGGCAAAAGTAACGGTCCTAACTGTCGGTCGGCCAAAGTCCCCCCGGTGGAAGGTAAGTCGTACTGAAAACGAAAGCATCTCGAACGGGGCCAATCAGAAGCCAACCAGTCCTAGCAATGCACCTCGACGCTTATGTGCGTTCTACAGTGATCTGTCATTCCTGACAGTGTTCCACCTATGCAAACGTACTAGGCTTCGACACAGGGAGTGATGTAGCGCTGCAGAGGTGAAGTTTCAAGTGGGAGATGTGCAGCGATGCACATCGCCTCACCGCAGCTCTATAAAGCGAAGCTGGGCATCTTCGGGAGAATCTAAATGGAAGGCAAAGCTCTTCGATTATTACTGTCTTTCGCGCTCGTGACATCTTCGATTTGTGCGTTTGCACAGCAGTCCTCTCTGTCAGAGATCGACCAACTGAGAGCGCAACTTGAGAAACAACAACAGCGGATTGAGGCCTTGGAATCGGCCCTTGCAGAACAGCAGAATGCGTTGCTGAAGCTGGGCCTGGTGAATAGGAAGCCTGAGAGTTCAGCCGCTGTCGAACGCCCCGCAACCTATCGTGAAACCACAGCCTACGAAGTTGAATCGCGGAATGATGCGGCACCGTCGCAGGAGCAACAGCCGCTTTCTCCCAAGGCTCAACAAGTAGAAGATCAATTGCAGAGAGGGCCGGAAATCGCTGATGTAACGCCAACCACGCCTGCATTGAACCTGGGCCCCGCAAAGATCCGTATTATTGGATATGCAGCTCTCTCGAATATTTACCGGTCGACCAACGAAGGGGGAAATGTCGCGACCAATTTCGCGGACCTGCCTTTCAACAATACGGTCGCCGGCAATACCAGTGAATTCCGGTTTTCGGCGCAAAATAGCCGATTGGCCTTCCGGGCCGATGCAGACCTGAAATCGAGTCAAATCGCCGGATATTTTGAGATCGATTTCGTGGGACAGGTACCGGGCAATGTGGCGGCGGCCGCTCCTTCCAATTACGGCCTTCGCATGAGGCACGCATGGTTCGATTTCAAGAAGGGGCGATGGGAGGTTACAGCAGGTCAATTATTTAGTCTGATGACTCCGTTGAAAAGTGACATTTCTCCATGGCCGGGCGACATGTCGATCACTCAGGTAATCGACCAGACGTTCGTAGCGGGTTTGGTGTGGGGGCGATCGCCTCAAGTGCGTGCCGTTTACCGCTATTCGGATGCACTCTCGTTTGGTTTCTCCGCCGAGAATCCCGAGCAGCAGGTCGGTAATAGCGTGGTTTTTCCAGCGGCACTCGCTTCGACTCTCGGCAGTCAATACAATGTAGGAACAAACGGTCTGGAAGTTCCCAATACAGCGCCGGATTTTATTGCTAAGGCTGCGCTCGACGGCAGACTGGGCAGCCACGCCGCTCACATTGATGTTAGCGGCGTAATGCGAGTGTTCCGCAACTACGCCCCTAACCAGGGAAACGGGGTTTCCAACCACAATTATGCATTTGGTGGTGGTGGCAACTTGAATGCTGCGCTTGATATCTCCACGGGATACAAACTCGTGGTGAATGCATTTGCCGGTAGCGGCGCAGGCCGCTATATCGGGGGCTTAGTTCCAGATGTGATTGTCCGCCCGAATGGTGACATTTCGCCAATAAAGTCCTATTCCTGGGTCAGCGGGCTCGAGATTGCACCGAACACTCGGACGGGGCTGTACGCTTATTACAGTGGTCTCTACGGTCAAAAAAATGTAGCGGTCGACACGAACGGTAGCTTCATCGGTTGGGGCTACCCGGGCGCCTCCAATGCTGCGGACCGAAGCATTCAGGAAATCACGTCAGGTTTCTCCCATACAGTCTGGAAGCACGAAAATCTCGGATCGGTTCAGTTTGGGGTTCAGTATGCCTTTGTCTTCGTGCATCCGTGGGTCGCCGGAACCGGTCCAAGCGACACTCATATGCATATGGTCCTGGGGCAAGTACGATACAACTTGCCGTAGACGAGAGACGGCAGACCCAATTGCACAAGCAGACGGCAGCAGACGAATAGCAAATGTGGATCAAGGGCTCTATTGGGCTTGAATAAGGGATAAGAGGATCTTTGCGAATCAAAGCTGGTACAACGATCCTGCGAGGCGCTTGAGTCCTTGATCGCAAGCGATAATGTCGAGGTGAACGGAAGACCAGTCCGCAAGCAGCAGAGTTTCGCTGCCCTCGCCGGTATAGGTTTTGAGATACCCTCCGCAGTGCGGGCAATAATCGATCCGCAACGGGCTGCCTTCCACGGAGAAAGCCGCGAGTCGATGATCGTCCCTTTCGCAGAAAGGGCATTCGGTTCGACGATAACGCCAACGTGTAGCGCAACAACCGCACGAGAGGAATCGCTGACGGCCCTCATCGATTCCTATTAATTGTGCCATTGCGGGCGGAGATCCGCAGGTTGGACAGTAGTTGCGTAGCCAGCGTTCCTCGTCGCGCCAATTCGCGAATGCAGCTGACAACCTGGAAAGATAATGGGCCAAGACCGTCCGGCTTAAGTATTGCAACAGACCGGGTTGAGAAGTAGAAAATGAGTTGTCATCGAGCAACCAGGTAATCGCGCGAGTTGAATTCTGGTTAGTCCTGAGCTCGGTTGCCAATGCTTGGCTCTGCAGTCCCAGGTTTCCGGGCAGGTGCTTTGAAGCCAACTTGCAGGCGCAAGAGGTAAGGGCGCACTCAGCAGGCCGAAGGTCGATCTCGGCGTTCTTACTCAGCAATAAGGGTACGCCAGCGTCGAAATCCACCAAATAATCGTCCCATGCAGGAATCGGGATGACGGGGATGGGGATTTCGGCGACTATAGAATGGACAATCGCATGAAGATCTGCCATTGGCCTGAGATAAGGATGCTGCACCAGCCAAATATCTTCGGTCATATGAAAATCAGTCTCCCTGGATGGGCTCGGGCTTTGGGAGAAGTGGCATAAGTCGTGCCCCAACCCCGAACAGAAAGATCGTTGCCGCGACGAGTCCGACGGAAATACCCCATTCGAAAACGGACGGCGTATAGGAAGCGGGCGCCACTTGCGGCATCGGCCCTCTTAGATGCATTGCCAGCAAGACCACATTCACGCGATTCAACACAACTCCGAGGGTCGCGAGTAGCGCTCCAAGAAATAGAACATTCGGGCGCGTGCGCAGAGAAGGACGAGACAACAACAATAAAGGAAGCACGCCTCCGAGCACGATCTCGATCGCGAAGAGGCCACTCAGTCTGCCGGAAAATGCCTCGCCAAATTGATTTCTCACGACCAGATCTCCCAGGCGGAACAGCAGATAGACCAAGAGCGACCAAAACGAGATCTTACCCATTACAGCGAGTTGCGGAGTCCGGAGGCCTCGTTTCCAGCCTTTCGCAATCCACATCTCGATCAGGATGATGAGGGATGTGCCAGCTACGACTGACGACAAAAAGAAAGAAATAGGCATCACGGGAGACCACCACTGTGCGCCCAGCTTGTCTGGCATCAGAAGAAAAAGAGATCCGAGTGAACTCTGGTGCATCGTAGAAAGTGTCACGGCCGCGATGGCAAGCATGATCGGTTCAGCTTTTTTCTGCCGAGCACGGAATGCCCAGGCAAGCGCGGAAAATAACAGTGCGGCGAGCGCGGCAAAGGTCAGCTCGCGCGAGAGCAAGTAAACGAACAAGCTAAGTGCAAACGCGACGTAAAAGCCGGACCAGCGCCGCCAAATCTCCATGGCTTGCCGGAGGCCCCAGTGTTCTAACGGCACGGGTAGGAACTCAAAAAGGAGGACCGTCACATAAAGACCGACGCACCATGACACCTCAAACATGGCAGATTGCTCGGGAGCCTGCAAACCCAGCTGATAGAAGTGCCAAGGCAGGCCGAGATCCGCAATCAATGTGACAGTGACAAAAGAGTAGCTCAGTAGCCCCATGAGCACAGCGGAGCGGCCAAGGGAATAGAGTTCTTTCCGCTGGAAGACATAGATGTAACCGGCGGTCGCGAATGCGCCGGCGGCGACGGCGATCCAAACAAGGTCGAACACAATCCAAAGTCCCCACGCATAAGTGTTGGAAAGATGTGTGCTACCGCCCAAACCGAGGGCAAATCGCGCGAGCAGCGAAATCGCGCCGAAAGCCATGAGCACAAGAAGGATCCGGTTAAACGGAGTCCAGAGAGGATATCGGATCGGCTCGAACTCGACGTGATGCTTCTCGCTTTCGAAATTGGATATGCCTGCACCTTGCGTCGCCATTGCAGTTGCTCTGCGCTTCAGGAAGGAATAAGTACCAGCCAGCAGAGTGCCCATCGCCAGCACTGCGGGAGGAACGGCGTGCAGGGCTGTCCTGGTCAGCCCTGGGTAAGGTTTGGTTCCGACGTCCGGAAATCCAAGCTTCTCAAATGGAACAGAGGACAGGTACAAGACGCTGGTGCCACCTGCCTCTTGTTCTCCGTAAATATGATCCACGTACTTATCCGGCTGCGCCGAAATCCGGTTGTGCGCTTCTTTCAGCATGTCATCGCGGGTTCCGAAGCGAAGGCAGTCAGCAGGGCAAGCCTTGACGCAGGCCGGTGTGGCGATACTGTCGCGATATCGTTTGCTCTCTTCCTCGCTGAGCGTTTGACCGTTAAGAGCAAGAGGTACAGGCTGATCAGATCGATCCGCACAGTGGGTGCACTTCTGTATCTTGGGAGCGTGAGAATCCCATTCTGTCGTGGGGACTCCCCATGGGCATGCCCAAATGCAGTAGCGACAACCAATACATTGACTGGCGTTGTAAATAACCGGACCATCCGCGCGTCTTTCGAGCGCGGTAGTGGGACACGCGGACGCGCAGGCAGGTTCCAAACAGTGCAGGCAACGACGCATCGCAAATGCGTAGTGCATCCCCCCGGGAGCTTTTTCGTCAATTAGTTCATGGAAGGTAATCAGCGTATAAGTTTTGGCGCTAAGAGTGGCAGGGTTTTGAAAACCCAATGCGTCCTGCAACTCTGTCGTTTCCCCCTCCCGATCATTCCATTGCTTGCAAGCCACCTGACAGGCACGGCATCCGATGCATTTCGTAATGTCGATCAGGGTCGTTTTTATCGGAGTAGTTGTCGCCAGCTGGCTCATTCCTTACCTCACTTACGCCTTGCTTTTCTCATACACTTTAACCACATTGACGAGACAGGCTTTCGTCTCCTGGGTTCCGGCCCCAGGATCCACAGCATCAATCGTGAGATGATTCACGCTCGGCCCAGTCGACAAACCCCGATAGCCCCAGTTGTAGGGCATCCACACAATGGTGATCTCTTGGCCATTCGCCTGCAGCGTCTTCATTCTGGGCGTGACGACGGCTTTCACAGTCAGTTCTCCGCGTGCGGAACTCACTTTTACCCAGTTACCGGTTCTCACATCCAGCTTTTGCGCAAGGGTTTGTGGCATCTCGAGCATGGGTTCCGGTACAAGTTCGTTTAACCAAGGGATGTTGCGCGTCGAAGAACCTCCGCACCAATGCTCGGCTACGGTCGATGTCATCAGGACATAAGGAAACTCCGCGACGGTACCGATCGATTGATATTCTTTGACACGCGGATATTTGAGCAACGGATTGTGTTTTACCTGCGGATGCAGAAGGTTCTCTACCGGGCTCTCGACAGGCTCGTACATTTCCGGGAGAGGACCGTCTTTAGGCACGTAGGCGACGTCTCGCGGCAATCCCGGGTTTTTCGGGTCGGGGTCCTCATAGACGGCTGCAAAAAGGCGTCCTACACCTTCGGGATTCAAATGGAATGCTCGGCGGCCATTCGGAGTGTTCGGCCCATCGGTCAAGACTGGGACATCTGGCAAATCGTATCCTGCCCAACGCCCTGCTTTCTCGTCCCACCAGACGATGGCCTTTGAGCCAGGATATGGTTTGCCGTGCCGATCACATGACGCCCGGTTATAAAGAATGCGCATGTTATTGGGCCATGTCCAACCGAAGTTAGGATAAAGGCCTAGTCCTCCCGGATCTGTGCGCGAGTCTCGGCGCTTGGAGAGGTTTACTCCGCCGCCAAAAACACCGGCATAGATCCATGCGCCGGAAGAAGTCGAGCCGTCAGCTTGAAGGTCGGCCACTTTGTTGACGAGGTCGCCCGCCTTCAGGTTTGCCGCAGGAATATCGAGCAGTGCACGTCCGTTGATCTCGCGCAGGATGTCCTCAGCACTGGTGTAAGTCCACGAAGCCTTGCGGATAATGTCGTCTTTTGGGTCGGCCGAGTCTTTGACCAAGTCGCGCACACGGCGGAATATGAGATCAACGATTTCACCGTCAGGTTTAGCGTCTCCAGGTGGCTTGACCGCCGCATGCCGCCACTGCACCATGCCGCCGGAATTTGTAATCGTCCCGTTCTTTTCCATAAAGAATGCAGCTGGCAGTAAGATCACTTCGGTGGAGATGGACTTTGGGTCAGTACCCGGCCGACGCCAGAACCCTGCGGTTTCGGTTTCCCAGATTTCTTGAACCACAAGCATTTCGAGCTTGGCCATTGCGTCGAACGTAAGACTTAGGTTCGGCATGGTCACCGCAGGATTTTGACCAACAATCCACAATACCTTCATCTTTCCGACGAGAGCGTCTTCGAAGATCGACATCGTGCTGTAATCCCTGGCGGCGCTTCGTTTGGGCAACCACGAATAGGCGAAATCGTTTTCGCGAGTGGCTGCATCCCCATAGAACGCTTTAAGCGTATTGACAAGCCATTTTCGGTCCCCGGTTCCGTTCCTCTTGGTGTACTCCGCGAGTGTGGGCTCCGTATGGGCTGGATAGTTCAGGTAACCGGGCACGTAGTTGTTGAGCACCCCCATATCGCAGGCACCTTGAACATTTGGCTCTCCGCGCAGTGCGTTAACGCCGCCCCCAGGTTTGCCAATGTTGCCCAGCAACAGTTGCAGGATGGTGAAACCCCGAATTCCCTGCACTCCGGTTGTGTGCTGGGTCATTCCGAGCGCGTACAGGATTGATCCTGGCCGGTTCTTGGCCATGGTTTCGGCGATTTCTTGAATCTGCCTTGCTGGGATACCCGTAATCCGCTCGCCCACTTCGAGGGTGTACCGCGTAACGAACTTCTTGAGCTGGGAGAAAACACAGTGCGGGTCATCGAGGCTGGCTGCTATCCGCGGCTTGCCGCTGCCATCGAGCTGATAGCCCCAGGTTTCGGTGGTGTACTTGTGTTTTTCCTCTTCGAACCCGCTGAACAATCCGTCCTTGAAGCCGAAATCCGTATGCCCCAGAAAGAGGGCATTGGTATGGGTTGTAACGTAGTCTTCGTCGTAGATTTTGTGAACGAGGACATAGTTAATCATCGCGTTGAGAAATGCGGCATCGGTACCAGGACGGATGCGTGCATACATGTCGGCAGTCGCGGATGTCCGCGTGAATCGGGGATCTACGTGGATGATCTTCGCCCCATTTTCTTGGGCCTTCCGAATCCACTTGAAGGCCATGGGGTGGTTCTCCGCCACGTTGCTGCCTTCTACGAGGATGGCCTTGCAGTGCTGCAAGTCAATCCAGTGATTGGTCATTGCGCCACGCCCGAACGCCGCCCCCAGACCGGGGACCGTGGGGCTGTGTCAAAGTCGAGCCTGGTGTTCGACGAAGGGGGTGCCTAGCAGACGCGCCGCTTTCTGAAAGATGTAGCACTCTTCGTTGGTGTTTTGCGCCCCTCCCATGAATGCAATTGCGTCTGTGCGATTGACCGGAACCTCTTCGGTACCAAGTCTCTCGCTGGTGATCCACGTTGCGTCCCGGGTCGCGCGGATTTTCTGAGCGATTTTGTCTACCGCGTTTTCCCACGAGATTTCCTCCCAGTGGTCGCTGCCTGGCGCCCGGTAGCGCGGCCTGGCTAGTCGATTCGGAGACGCGTGCGTCGCGAACATCGAGATACCCTTCACGCACAGCGATCCGCGGTTCACGATGTGGTCATAGTCGCCTTCCATGGCAATCAGCTTTCCTTCGCGCACCGATGCGACCATGCCACATCCACACGAGCAAAAATTGCATGAGGTCGTGAATTCGCTTACATTCGCGAGTTTGAATTTCTGAGTTTCGGCTCTAACCGTGCTCAAGTTGAGAACACCGTCCAGCGCCAGGCCGACGCCACCGCCCACCGCCACCTTCAACCAAACTCTGCGGCTGACTGCTGTCGAGTCCTGTGTTTGTGGGCGGTCTGCTTCCCTGTTGATCTTACTTTCGTCTAGTTGAGTAGTCATGCTTCCCCAGGCATTATTGATTTACAGTCGTCTCGAGTGCGCCAACGGTCTTCCCTTATCTCGGCGGTAGAGTGCGCTGACTCGAAATAGAGACGCTGCTTACCAGATGATGCTTTCTTGCATGCAAGCCTAGTCTGGGGCAACTGTCATCGACACTGTCATTATTGCCAGCTCAAAGATCCATTCTCGGAATGTAGATCAACGGGGAGAAGTCGGTTTGCGGAATACGAGTGGGCTGGCACCTAATAATCGGTCACGCGCAGTCCCGTTTTCCATTCCTAAAAGCGAATAACACAGACACATCGCGCACATCCTTTGACGGGATAGCGGCGGATGACGTGCGAAACAGATGTCATTGCTGCGTGTATCCCCGAGCTTCTCTCCGTTAAACTGCAAAAACATGGCAGTTGGATCTGAACTGGAACCGTTAAGCGACTAGAGCGGCCCTTGCTTTCTGTGTCGGGGAAGAGTGACTCAAGCCTGCGATGGCGGGAAGTTGCTGATGCGCCCATTAAGTTGTTCAATGGCGGACGAGCGCGAGTACTTCATCAGCCTTCTACGCTCGCGGGCTTCTTCGGCAATCTGGCACGCGCGGTGGAAGATAGGTCCAGCCCGTTGCCCTCTCTACCGTTTCGGCGCACATCCTGCCGTATGTTACAAATTCCGATCTCGAATCCAATATCGCTGCGACTATACATAAACAGTGCTATACACTTTTGCTATGGCCGAAGCATCACGAACCCTAACGCCTGACACTCAGCTTTTCAATGATGTCTTCAACGCGAGTCCCATCGGGATTGCGGTGGAGAACTTGGAAGGTCAGCCGCTCTTCGTGAATCCAGCCTTCTGTTCGTTCTTAGGATTCAGCGAGGAGGAATTGCGCAACAAACACTGTGTGGATTTTTCTCCTCCTGAAGATGCAGAGAAGGACTGGGCGCTTTTTCAGCAACTAAAAGCAGGTTCCATAGATCACTACCAATTGGAGAAACGTTATTTCCGAAAAGACGGCTCTTTGGTTTGGGGACGCTTGAGCATCTCTTTATTGAACAGTCATCCATCTCCACTCGTAATCGCGATGGTGGAGGACATTACAGACAAAAAGAGGGCAGAAGAAGCCCGGTTCCGACATGCCGCCATTGTGGAGTCCTCTGACGATGCCATCATTTCCGAGAATCTGGACGGAGTCATCGTGAGTTGGAATGGAGGTGCGCGGCGCATTTACGGGTATGCCGAGGGGGAAGCGGTTGGAAAGCCGATTACGATTCTTGTGCCCCGTGAGCTAGTGGATGAGGAGGACAAAATACTTGAGAGGGTGAGGGCGGGAGAGCGCATCGAGCATTACGAAACGCTTCGTGTCACAAAGGAAGAGAAAGAGCTCAACGTATCTGGGAGCGTCTCGCCGATCAAGGATTCAAGTGGCAGGATACTGGGTCTCTGTTCAATCAGCCGTGACATCAGTGACCGGAAAAGGGGTGAAGAGGCGCGTAGGCTCACAGAACAGGAATTCGCCAAAGCAAACGAGCGGCTCCAACTTGCTATGGAAGCTGGTGCAGCCGGAGGTTGGGATTACGATCTTAAAACCGGTAAGGATGTCTGGTTCGGCGCGGCGCATGCGCAACTCGGGATGACACGCGATGAGACCTTGGGATCGCCTAAGGAATTTTGGGACCGCGTACATGGGGACGACCGCGAACGTTTGGAGCACGCATTACAAGTAGCCAAAGAGAAACGCGAGGACTTTGGCGAGGATGTTCGCGTTGTTTGGCGGGACGGCACGACCCACTGGTTGCGTTCGCGAGGACGGTTCCACTACGGGGCAAAGGGAGAAGCAGAGCGGTCGATCGGCATATCACTCGACATTACCGAGCGCAAGCGAGCAGAAGAAGCCCTGTTGAGGTATGCCGCAATTGTCGAATCGTCTGAAGATGCGATTGCTTCGGGGACTCTGGATGGAATTATCGTCAGTTGGAACACAGGTGCCCAGCATATGTATGGATACACCGAAGCGGAAGCGGTTGGAAAGCCAATTACTATGATCCTCCCTCCCGAGCTAGGGGATGAGGAGAACAAGATTCTTGAAACGGTGAGGGCGGGGGGGCACATCTCGCAGTTTGAAACGGTTCGGGTTGCGAAAACCGGGAAGAGAATCAACGTATCCCTGACTATTTCCCCAATTAAGGATTCGAGTGGCAGAATGGTGGGCGTTTCTGGAATTGCCCGTGACATCACGGAACGGAAGCGAGCGGAAGAAGCACTTGCGGAAATGAACCGCACCTTGGTAGCGCAGGCGGCATCGCTGCAAGCGCGGGAAGAACTGCTCAGAGTTTTCGTCAAGAACGTGCCAGCGGCGGTCGCCATGCTCGACCGTGACATGCGTTATCTGCAAGTCAGCGACCGATGGTGCGCGGATTATTCGCTCGACAATTCGAAGATAGTGGGGCGTTCGCACTACGAAATCTTTCCTGACCTTCCCGAACAGTGGAAGGAAATTCACCGCCGTGGCCTTGCTGGAGAAACGTTGCGGGCCGAAGAAGACCGTTGGGATCGTGAGGGCGGCACCATTTGGAGCCGATGGGAGATTCGTCCTTGGAAGAGCCGTGACGGGCTGCCGGAAGGAATTCTTATCTTTTCAGAGGACATTACCCGCCGCAAGCAGATGGAAGAGGCACTCTCAGATATGAGTCGAAGATTGGTCGAATCGCAGGAACAAGAACGCGCTCGCATTGGAAGAGAGCTTCACGACGACATCAACCAGAGGCTCGCAATGCTGTCGCTCGAACTCGAACAACTGCAAGAGAATCCTTCTGAAGTCCAAAGCCGTGTGCAAGAACTCCGAAATCAGACGACCGAGCTTTCGAACGATGTGCAAGCAATGTCGCACGATTTGCACTCTTCAAAACTGGAATATCTGGGTGTCGTTGCGGGGATCAAAAGCTGGTGCAAGGAATTCGGCGAGCGGCAGAGAGTGGAGATCGACTTCAGCAATGATGTACACAGTGCTCTACCATTCGAAATCGGTCTTAGCCTTTTTAGAGTTCTACAGGAAGCCCTGCACAATGTGATGAAGCACAGCGGGGTGAAACGGATCGAAGTGCAACTTCGGGAAGACTCCGATGAGATTCATCTCATCATTCGCGATTTAGGCAAAGGGTTCGACGTCGAAGCTGCATTGCGAGGCAAGGGTCTAGGTCTCACCAGCATGCGTGAGCGTGTTCGATTGGTGAATGGAACGATTTCCATTGAATCGAAACCGATGGGTGGAACCACTATTCATGTTCGCGTACCGTTTAGGTCGGAGCGCGGTTCTCAACGGGCTGCGGGATGAACGTGAAAGCCGTCACCTGGAATGAACGCTGAATGTTCTGCGCAGATTTGCTGGAAGACATGATCGTCCATCTTGCCTTCAACACTGCCCACTGAATAGCCGCAAAGAATATCCACGTCGTGTATCTTGGTGAGCTTGTTGCCTAGTTTCTCCATCTGAATCGCCGCCTCTGCGTTACCCTGTGCCCACAGGAGATGCGCACACTCTCCGAAAACTGAGACGCGGGGATGCTTTCCCTTCGCCGCCTCTGTCGCCGCCACAATGAGATCACCCAAAAGTTCGAGAAAACGAACTGGATCAGGCAGGTCGTTGACCATGATAGCCGAGAGAGTCTCAGCAGCATCCAAAGCGATGTATCTGCCATGCTCGATAGCTCGGTTGTCCGAGGCGCCATGAGCCTTCCTTCCACAATCACACGACCTTGCCTGGCGCTATCAACGAGCGAGATCTTCAGTATTGCTTCTCCCAATCGCGATAAGGCAAGGCGCAACCAAACTTGCGATAGCTGTAAGTCGCTGAATTTTCAAGAGAGGAACGCTGGAACTCGAAAGATCGAGGTCGAAAGAGTTGAAAGCGTCGAAAATGTCGAAGCTACGAGGAGGGCTGCAGATCAAGCATACCGCTTGGCATAGATGCCGAATTTCTTCATTCGAGATACGAAAGTCGTACGTTGCATTCCAAGGCGTGCGGCGGCACCATCGGCACCACCCACGCGCCCCTTGCATGCAGTTAGTGCCTGTATGATCTCACCGCGCTGCTTTCTTTCGTATTCGTCAGCAACGCTGGTTTGGTCGCTTTGCGAATCTGTTCTTTCTCCAGCGACTTGCTCGACTTTACGCTGCTCGGCGTGCGGGAACGCTACCGTATTTGTTTTCCGAAGTTCTCCAACCGGCGCCTCAAGCGATTTGCCGCGCGTCACGATCACCGCCCGCTCGATGAAATTCTCCAGCTCGCGAATGTTGCCCGGCCAGTCCCATGCCGTAAGCCCCTTCATGACGGCCGGAGAAATGGCTTCAATCTTCTTCTGCATTTGCTTGGCAAACTTCTGTACAAAATAACTCACCAGTTGTGAGATGTCTTCCTTGCGTTCCCGCAGAGGCGGTATCCGGATCGGAAATACATGCAAGCGGTAGTACAAATCGCTTCGGAATTCGCGGGCTGCAATCATTTGTTCGAGATCGCGATTGGTCGCCGCTACGAGCCGAACATTCACTCTTCGCGTGTGAGTGCTCCCCAGTCGTTCAAATTCACGCTCTTGTAATGCACGCAACAGCTTCGGCTGAATCTCGATCGGAATATCTCCCACTTCGTCCAGAAACAAAGTGCCTTGATCCGCCAGTTCCATTCGGCCGACTTTCTGAATAATCGCGCCCGTAAAAGCTCCCTTTTCATGTCCAAACAGTTCACTCTCCAGCAGACCGGTAGGAATGGCGGCACAATTCAGCTTCACAAACGTGCGATCTTTGCGTCGGCTGCGGTCGTGAATGGCGCGGGCGATCAACTCCTTGCCTGTACCTGTCTCTCCAAGCAGCAGGACTGTAGAGTCGCTGGTAGCGACCGTTTCAACAAGTTCCAGAACATGTTTCAACGCTGGGCTGTTTCCGATGATGTTTTCAAAGCTCATCTCGCTGCGGATTTCTTCTTCGAGATAGAGCTTCTCCTGGGCGAGCTTGTCTTTCAGTTGTGAAATCTCGTGATATGCCAATGCGTTTTCAATGGCGATTGCGATCTGGCCCGCAGCCTGTGTCAGAAAGTCGATGTCGTGTGGGGTGAAAGGAGCTTCGGTAGTCCGTGCAATAGTCAGGATTCCGAGCGCTCGACCTCGATTAGTCAGAGGGATCAGACATGTACTCTTCAGGTCTTCGGCGACCACTTCGTCGTAGATCTCGGGAGGGACTTCGGAAGGATCGGATCTGTTAATCACCGCTGGTTTCAAAGACTCCAGAACGCGCTTGGCGGCGCCGGCTACTGTGAGGACCCGCTCCTCCTTAATGAAGCCTTTGCCCTGAGGAAAATCAAGGACATATAGCCTGGACGTGCCTGCTGCGGAATCTACGAGCGAAACCGCAACGGCATCACACTGCATGACCTCGCGAATGTTGGCTGCGGTCTGGCGCAACAACTCCCGAAAGTCTAGGTTCGACGTGATTTGGTTGGTTAGATTCAAAAGCAACTGCAGGCGGTCGTTTTGAGTTTGTAAGCACGCCTGAGCACTCTGGGCACGCCTGAGATTCAAACCGTCATCGAGGGCGAACGCGACGACACGCCCGATTAACCGCAGGAAGCTTATTTCGTCCGCGCTGAATGGGTTCACTGTGTCGCGAACGATTCCGAACACGCCCAATCGGCGATGCGGCGTTGTCAGCGGTACACGGACACTCGAGCCGAGGCCCAGTTTCTTCGCCCACGGCTTGAACCGTTGATACCGGTCTTCCGTGTCCCAATCGTCAGTATGTTGTGGATCGCCGCTCGCCATAGCGTGCCACGTTGGCAGATCCTCCATAGGCAGGTCCGGAAAAGGTAAAGAGCCCTTACCCCAAACGAGATATTCAATTTCCTTGGAGTTCTCCTTTAACACAGTGAAGTAGAGGTGGTCGAAGTGCAGGAACTTGCTAATCTCATCCGCGAAGGTTTTCGCCAAGTCCTCAGGCTCGCAGCAGGTGCACAGGGCTTCACTGATACGCAGCACTGCGTCGTAGCGCTGGCTATCGCTTTCACGCGCAATGACCGGGTCTGTACCCATAGCTTTACAATCGAAAAACGCGCCGCTCAAGGTCAGCCTTTAACTCACCAAATAGATGATGCCTCACTTCCTCTACAGGTCGCAAAAGAGTGCGCCAAGTGACTTTATAAATGGCCCCGCGGGTTCCAGGAAACGTGGGGATACTAGTCTCCGCTCAGGCCCGTCCTAAGACAAGTGTCCAGTTCGCCGAGCAGAGCTGTGGACTGCGAACCAGCAGAAGCCAGCCATCCCTGGACCGACCGGCATTGAGAGACAAAATCGCGGTCACAGCTTACCTCGCAAGTGGTGATGACTGAAGCCGAGTGAATGTTTCACGAATTGTTCGGCTACCTTTCCAGCATGGCTCCTGACACAATCGACAGTTTCGACTTTTTCAGCATTTTCGAGCTAATCGACTTTCTGCCAACCCCCGCGCTTTCATCACTTACTGCGACACGACGTTTGGCATAGTTCTTGCATTGGAGAGAGAGGCGATGCTTCGAATCAATTGTGAGGCGGTCATGTGGAAGATCACAACTCATGGCTTCACGCTGGACGAAGTCTTAATCCTGGCTGCAATGAACCTTCTGGCCAGTGCTGATGCCGCTGCCAAACGCGAGAAACAGGCGTCGCAGAAATCAAAAGGAGACCAAGCATGAAACCGAAGTACTCGATAAAACGAACTGCAGTGGCTGTGGGCATTCTGGCATTCGTGTCCATGACAGCAGTCGCACAGGAGAACCGATCAGAAATTAGTATCCAGGGCACGGGGTTCTTCACAAAGGACACCGACGGAAACGGGATTCAACAACACGCTACCGACACGGGCGGATTTCTGCTCGGCTATCGCTACAACATCAACCGCTGGCTCGCAGCCGAGGCGAACTACGGTTACGACCGCAACACGCAATTGTATTTCGGCGGTCCGGGAGCTCGCGTGGAGTCTAACATCCACCAGATCACTAGCTCGGCTGTGGTGAAACTGCCGAGCTTCGCCCGGCTTCAACCTTATGCGTTGGCTGGAGGCGGAGCCCTGATATTCGATCCGACCGGGAATTCTGGTGGCAACTT
>Ga0210396_10002508_pt1 | contig 18715 bp, 14 predicted proteins | sample IncBWH17OmetaG_FD_155466 | JGI IMG/M metagenome (GOLD analysis project Ga0210396, IMG submission 155466) | Forest soil microbial communities from Barre Woods Harvard Forest LTER site, Petersham, Massachusetts, United States - Inc-BW-H-17-O ... | reverse complement strand
CATCGCCGGATGGGTTGCGCTGGGGAGTGTCCCGAATTCCGGGCGCACCAGCAATTCGAGGAATACCCCCAGGCTGAATCCATGAAGCAGCTTGTCGGCGTAGAGGCTGTGGTCCAGAATAGCGTGCGCGGCATCGCTGAAGGAACTCGCTCCGAAGTGGGCAAATGCCAGATTCAGCAGATAAAACCAGACAACGTAACGTTTGTTGCGGCGCACGATGGCCGCACCTGCGGCAACCAGACTCGTTTTCCCGTTCATTCAGATGTCCTCTTACACCAGCCACCAGGCCAGGAACTGCGCAAAGAACTGGCTGATGCAGGTCCAGTAATTCGTCAGTTTGCTCGCCGGCTCGCCGTTCAGTTCCGCAGTTCGGCTGTTATTGAAGTTGTTGCGATCGAAGTAAATTTTGTGGTCGGGATCGACTTCGACCGACTCCACTCTCGCCTTCTTCTGGTATGCATATCGTACCCACCGCTCTTGTCCATCCCAGTGCTCGCGCACCTGGTCGCCGTTATCGAACCTGACCGCAACATCGATCGGGATCACGAACTCACCCTTGCGGCGAACCCACACGTAGGAGACATATTCCGTCTCTCCTTTTTTCTCGCTCAGATTTTCTTTGTACCAATCCACGGGTACGGAGCTGATCTTCATCACTTCGTAGTCCAGCACCTGCGTGCCATACACTGTCTGATTGAAATACCAGCGCAGGTCTTGTCCAGAAACTTCTTCAATCGTCTTCAGGAAGTCCTCTTTAGTGGGATGGGTGAAGCGGTAGCGCATGAAGTACGTATGCATGGCGCGACGCATGGTATCTTCGCCAATCACGCCCTCGAGAGTGAGCAGACTGAGCGCCGTCTTGAAGTACGTGATTCCGCCATACGAATTAGAATCGGCATACTGCCAGCCGTTCCTCGCCAGGGGATCAAGATCGGTCACACCTTCGTAGCCAGTCCTGGCCTCGTCGACTTGTCCGGCAGTGAGACCCCACATATTAACGAGCGAAGTGGACGCTCCAAAAATCGAATCCAGGATTTTGATCTGCGTGTACTGGTTAACGCCTTCATCCATCCACGCGTCTTCGAATTCGTTGGTTGCCACCATGCCGTACCAGTACTGATGTCCGAATTCGTGTTCAAGCGCATCTTCGGGCCAAAGCAGACCTTTCGGGATGAACCATCTGGTGTCGCCGGTAATGAATGTCGGATATTCCATGCCACCGGCTGCTGACCCCGCCTCCGGATCCACGATCGTGAGCGTCTTGTACGGATACGGCCCATACCAGCGGTCAAAATGTTCCATCGTTTCTTTGACAATTCGCGCGTGCCGCTCCGCCTGCCCCCAATGCGCCGACTGCATCAGGAACCGCAATTTCACCAGGCCCATGCTGCCTTGAAAGGTGTCGTTATAGATCAAGTACTGCGGGCTCGCCGTCCACGCGAAATCGTGGATGTCCTCGCCGTGATAGGTAACCGTCTTCGTCCCGTCAGCATGGTTCACGCTGCCGACTTCGATGCCGCTCGCTCCAACCACTTCATACTGCGGCACGGTAAGCTTCACGTCGTAAACTCCAAAGTCGGCAAAGAACTCCGTATCGAAGTGAAACTGGTGGCAGTTCCACGCGCCATGCCACCACACCCCAACCTTGGGAAACCATTGCCCGCCAAGAATGAAGTCGTGATTCCAACCGGTCCGCGCCAACGCCTCCGGGAATTGATCGTGAAACTCGATCTTGAACTGCACATACCCATCCGCCGGGATTGGCTTCGATAAATGCACTTGCACTACGGTGTGATCGTCTTTGTTCTCGTCATCAGGATGGATGAATTGCAGTTGCGAAGTGAAATCGCCCTGGCCCACAACTTCAAAGCTCTTGATCTCCTCCGCTCCGTAGCTTTTGGGGTCCCACGTTCCTAAGTCCGGCCCATCAGAATTCGACCGCTTTCCCTCGCGAATCCAGGTCGACGTCGGTTGAAATCCATTCAAATAAAGATGGAACGGAAAAGTGTCCAACGCCTGCCCCGTCAGATTGTGGTAAGTCAGCGTTTCCGTGGCATCGAGAGAATGCGTCTTGGCGTTGTACTTCGCGTCCATGTCATAAGCCACAACCCGCTGCGACAACGGAGTGGTCGAGTTGATCGCCGACGTTGTAGCAGGAATCGCAACCCCCGCTGCGCCGTCCGTCTGCGCGACGACAGGCACAGCCAAAGCAGCCAGCAGGCAGACCCCAACCCTCAAACCTACAACCATGAATGAAACTCCCTCTCTTTGAGAAGCGGCAGATAACGAATACGGCAACCGCGAATCGCGAACGTCAAATCATAGCAGCACCGTATGAGAGACACGAATGACCGATCACTGGAAATTGTTACGTGAATCAGCAAGCCCAAGTTCCAAAGCGCGTCATTACCGAGCCAACACACACGTAGGCCGGATGCCCCCGTCCGGCACCTGAGCAGGAGCGAGGCCTGCGAATGTAGGGCGGACACTCCTGTCCGCCTTTGACTCAAAGGATGTCAAAGTTAGTAGGTAGAGAACCCAACCGCCTCGCCCTACCAACGCTGTCATCCTAGAGGAAGCGGAGTCGTGCCCCCCGCACGACTCCCAACGAAGGATCCCTACGTCCGCAGCCAATGCACACGTAGGCCGTACGCCCGCGTCCGACCCGCGAGCAAGCGAAGCGAACAAGTGTAGGGCGGACACTCCTGTCCGCCGCGCTTGACTCCGAGAACGTCAGCGTCAATATCTGAAAATTCTCCAAAGATGTTGTCCCGTGCCCACTCGGACATCGTAGAGGAAGCGGAGTCGTGCGCTCGCGCACGACTCCCAACGAAGGATCCCTGCACCAGCTCCCGGCGCTCGCATCTTTTTCGGGCGCCCCTCGATCCAACCGAAGCAACCATCCACCTCTCCCCATGCAACTAAATAATTAGTTGACGTTCTGGCTTCCAGCGCGTCTAATAAATGAGAACGGAGAAGCCCTTGCCACCAACAAAATCTGTAACCTTGACTGAAGCCGAACTCCGGCTTATGGACGTACTGTGGCAGCAAGGGCCATCGACCGTTCAGCAGGTGCTCGAAGCGCTTCCCGGCAAGTCGCCACTGGCCTACAACTCAGTGCTGACCACCATCCGCATCCTTGAAAAGAAGGGATACGTTCGCCACATAAAGGATGGCCGTGCATACATTTACAGGGCGTTGGTCGAGCGCGAGGAGGCCTCACGGTCCGAGATTCGTCATCTCGCCCATCGCTTTTTCCAGAATTCGCACGAAATGCTGGTCCTGAACATTCTGGAGGACCGCGGCGTCGACTCCGAGGAACTAAACCGTCTCCGCCAACTCTTAGAACAGACCCAGCCAGACGGGGACAAGTAGACGGGAATGAATAAGTCGTTTTCACAAAATGCCCTTCGGGAGGGCACGGCTTCACAGGCTGCGGAAAGACCGTTGGTTCGTATCAGGGTATGCCTTCGGGCATACCGCAAGTTGCTGAAAATGACTCCGGCTTTAGGTGCTGGGGTTCGATGTTACTCGCGTAAACAACATTTTCCCGCAGCTTCTTCAGCCGTGCCGATGCCCAGCCAAGAAACGGGGCTTCAGCCCGCGAGGTCAAAGTAACCGGAACGAGTAAAAAATGATTGCTACCCTCAACCTGAACGCACTAGCCCGAATGTCCGCCGAGAGCATGCTCAACTGCATGCTCGAGGGCATCGCCATCGGTTTTTTTGCCTGGATTCTCCTCAAGGTTGTGGGACGCCGAAATTCCAGCACTCGTTTCGCAGTCTGGTTCTTCGCTTTACTTGCGATAGCAGCGCTGCCCATCCTCAGCGCTGCCGCATCGAGCGCCCGGGCAGGGAGCGCGGGTTCTGCCATCACGGTCCCAGGTTCGTGGGCGCTCGTTATTTTTTTGGTGTGGGCACTGGTTGCCGGCGTAGCGCTCCTCAGGGTGGGCATCGGCCTCTGGCAGTTGCGCAAACTGCGCCGCAGTTGCTCGGTAATTGATAACGCAACCTTGCATCCAGTGTGGTCGGCAACCTTGCAAGCATTTCAACCGATCAGGCGAGTAACGCTCTGCCAGTCGGATCGCTTGCGCGTGCCCACTGCGATCGGTTTTCTGAAACCGATCGTGGTCATTCCAATCTGGGCGATGCGGGAACTCTCAACCACCGAACTGAACTCGATTCTGATCCATGAACTGGCTCACCTTCGGCGCTGGGACGATTGGACGAATCTTGCTCAGCAGGTCCTGAAGGCGCTGTTGTTCTTCCATCCCGCCGTGTGGTGGATCGAGAACAAACTCGCGTTGGAACGCGAGATGGCGTGCGACGACGCAGTCCTGGCTGAGATCGCCAATCCCAGAGGCTACGCGAAATGTCTGATCTCGGTAGCGGAGAAGAGTTTCATGCGCCGTGGAGTTGCGCTGGCCCAAGCTGCCGTCAACCGCGTGCGCCAGACGTCCCTGCGCGTGTCGCAAATTCTCGACGTGAATCGTTCCAGCGCGACCCACGTATGGAAACCGGCTCTCTATTCGGTAGCGGCGTTTTTCATCGCCTGTCTGGTTTCGTTATCGCAGGCGCCCGAACTCGTAGCGTTCAAAGATCAGGCGCCAGTCACGATGGCGTCAGCGACGGCGGGCGCAACGCTAACCTCCGCGACCGAACTGAATTCCTTCGCAAGACCGCCAGTAGTAACCCCCGCCAGCTTCCGCGTCAGATCGGATGGATCAAGATCGGACGAGGCAAGATCGGATGAAGCAAGATTGGGTGAAGCAAAATCGGATGAAGCAAGACCCGACGCATTAACAAATCAGCCAGCTCGGGAGGGCACGGCTTCAGCCGTGCCGCCGGTGAAAAAACTCGGTTTTGGGTGGCGCAGCGCTTCGAGCGCTGCGGTTAATGCTGGCGAATCAGTGAAGGCTTTAGCCGCCGAGGCAGCGAAATCGAGTTCTTCAGCCGTGCCCCAACCTGCTGGTAACGAAGCTGGGCTTCAGCCCCTGAGGCCAAGAAGTTCAGCGGAATCGAGTTTCGCGGCAGCCAAACGTGAAAATGATCGCCAGCCCAATACACAGAGAACATTAGAAGCCCGGTTCGTCCCGGCGAGTTCAACACTCGATGGAAATGAAGCCGTCGCACCACAAGCAATATTCGTAATCATGCAAACCGCGCGATACGACGAATCCGGCCCCACGGTTTGGAGCATCTGCGTCTGGCGCGTGACCGTCGTGGATTCAACCCGTACGCGAATTCCCGCGAAAAAGATTTAAGAAAGGTTCAAGCAAGCAGGCAAACTATCAGTTCGAGTCGTAGAACTAAATAATTAGTTGCACAAAAAGGAGAAGGTAAAACCAATGAGCAAGTGGAAAAACTGGAAAACATCAATCGGCCGCATGGCTCTATCCGCAGTCGCGATAGCAGCCCTCGCGTCCCTCGTAACCTACGAAACCGCCAAGCCCATGGCCGCGCGAGCGTCCGTCGCCGCAGCTGCAGCACCGCTCGACGACAACAGCGTGGGGGCGTTGCTCTCACTCGATCAGGCAATGGAAACATTGGCCGCGAGAGTCACTCCCGCCATCGTGAACGTCGCCGTCACTGCAAAAGGCAAGACAGATATGGCCGAACAGCAGCAGATCCCTGATGACATGCAGCAATTCTTCGGTCCAGGGTTCGGTCAGTTCTTTGGCCCGCACGGCCGGCCTCAGCCGCAGATCGAGCACGGCATCGGCAGCGGTGTAATTATTTCACCCGATGGATATATCGTGACCAACAACCACGTCATCGATGGCGCGGTCGATATTCGCGTTACGATGAGCAATAGAAAGACGATGAAGGCAACGCTGATCGGAGCCGATCCCTTGACCGACCTGGCGGTGCTCAAAGTGGATGGCGGCAGCCTGCCCAGCATTCCGTTGGGCGACTCCACCGCGCTGCATCCCGGACAGACTGTCCTGGCGTTCGGAAATCCTCTCGGATTTCGCTTCACGGTGACCCGCGGAATTGTCAGTGCGCTCAACCGTCCCAACCCGTACTCTGACAACGCGCGCAAGCCCGGCGAATTCATTCAAACCGACGCAGCCATCAACCCCGGCAATTCCGGTGGCCCGCTCGTGAATGCGCACGGTGAAGTGGTCGGCATCAACACCTTCCTGGTCTCTTCTACCGGAGCCTTTTCTGGAATGGGTTTTGCCATCCCCGCTCAGATCGTGAAGCCTACCGTGGACACACTGATCCGCGATGGCAAAGTAACCCACGGCTATATGGGAATCGGAATCAGCGACGTCACGCCCGAGAACTCCAAGTTCTTTGATGTGAGCGACGCCAGCGGTGCCGTCGTGACCTCGGTCGAATCCGGTTCGCCGGCAGCCAAGGGCGGCTTGAAGGTTGGCGATGTCATCACCGAGCTCAACGGCAAGAAGGTCACCGATGCCGGCGAGCTTCAGGTGGAAGTCGGACAGAAAACCCCAGGCACGACCATCAAACTGGAAGTAGTTCGGGAGGGAAAGAGCGTAAGCGTTCCAGTCACCCTCGAAGCGATGGGCAGCCGTGACAAGCAGAGCAACGAGGTTAGCGAAAACGATCACGGCAAAATGCACTGGGGCGTTGGTCTCGGCGACATCACTCCAGATATCCGGGAGCAACTGCAGGCTCCCAAAGATCTTCACGGAGCCGTGATCGAGCAGGTGCAGCCAGGCAGCCCGGCCGACAATGCCGGTCTGCAGCGTGGCGACGTCATCGTGCAGGTCAACCGGCACGATGTCCAAAGCGCGTCTGATGTTCAGCAGGCATTAGGAAGTGTGCCCAAAGGAAAAGACGCATTGATCCTAGTCTGGTCCAATGGCGGCAACACCTTCCGCGTGCTGCATGCTCCTGAGGGTTCATAGATCCGGTCAAACAGCAACATAATAATAAACAGTAGGGGTGCCCCATCCTAACGTCGTGCTTTCCGACGTTAGGGTGGGGCCTTTGACTTTGGCGAGAGAGGCGCGCGGCCCAGACGACGGTTTTCATTTTGCCTTCGAGGGTGCCCCCGTCCAAGCTCGGCTCGGGCGGGGATTTTCCTCGTTGAACGCGTGTCCGTAGGTGGAGAAGATGCAAACCCGCTCCTCGCGACCCGCCGTCCGCTGCACGCCCAACCCACAGATCGTGCTTCGCACCACCGTTTTTCTCCTGACCCCGACACTCGCAAGCGGCTAACATAGTGACAACTCCATTAGCTGTGTGACAATGGCACTTGATTTCCCCAGTTCTTGGACAAGTTTCGAATCAGCGGACAAAGGGCGTCTCGGTAACCAAAAAGCTCTCCCTCCCTCCAAAATGCCACGGCTAAGTCCTTCAGAAGGGATATATTACGAGGGTATCTCCAAGGCAGACCCTTTGTTTTCATAGATCTGTCAGGAAACGCGTTTTTTTGAGGTATGTACCCTAATACCATGTGGTAAACAAGCTGCGAGAGATAGGTGATGGAGAGTCAATACATGGCGCTCGCTCTAGCCGGTGTTGTGCAGGCCGGCGGCGATTCCGTTGATGGTGGCGCCCAATGCGAAGTCGAGCATGTTTGAATTCTCTCCGGCGCGTTTTCTGCGCAGCAGGTCGACCTGGACCATGCTCATGGGGTCAACGTAGGGATTGCGCAAGCGAATCGAACGCGATAGTACCGCATTGCCCTCAAGCAATTCCTTCTCACCAGTTATCGAGAGCAGGGCCTGTCTGGTGCGAAGAAATTCTGCTTCGAGCAGGGCGAAGACGCGGTCGCGAATATTCTTATCCTCGACCAGGCCGGCGTAAAGGCGCGCGATGGTGAGGTCGGCTTTCGCCATGGCCAGTTCGACGTTGCGGACAAGTTCAGAAAACAACGGGAAGTGAGCCATCATCTCGCGAAGCAGTCCGGCGTTCCCCGGCGACTGTGCGACGAACTTCTCGATAGCATGGCCCACCCCGAACCAGGCGGGAACCGCGTGCCGGCTTTGCATCCATCCGAAGACCCAGGGGATGGCCCGCAGATCTTCTAGGCAGCGGCTTTGGCTGCGCCGGGCCGGACGGGAGCCGATCTGCATGTTTTCGAGTTCGCTGATTGGCGTGGCTTGTTCAAAGTAAAGCAGCACGTCGGGGTTCTCGGCGATGTGCTCGCGGTAGTAGGCGAAGGCGCTTTGCGACATGCTTTCCATCACATCGTGCCAGCGGGAGCTGTCTTGCACCTGCGGAGCATGCGGCCGGACGAGTGCTTCGAGCGACGCAGCAATCATCAACTCGAGATTCCATTCGGCGAGCACCGGGTCTGAATATTTCCAGTTGAGCACTTCGCCTTGCTCCGTGATTCGTATCTGACCCGAAAAATCTCCGGCAGGCTGGGCGAGGATCGCTGCGTGAGTTGGTCCGCCGCCACGCCCCACCGTCCCGCCTCGACCGTGGAACAAGCGCAAGTTGACGCCACATTCTCGCGCCGCCTGATGCAGGGCGTGATGAGCTTTGTGTATTTCCCAAGTGCTGGTGAACATGCCGCCATCTTTGTTGGAATCCGAATAACCCAGCATGACTTCCTGAGAACGTCCCCAGGAGTCAAGCAACGGGGCGTATTCGCGCGAGTTCCACAGCCGGCGCATGACCAAGGCGGAAGAACGCAGAGCCTCGATTGACTCGAACAATGGTACCGGCATGAGGCCGGGATCGTCCCCGGTCCTGCCTCTGCTCAGTCCGCAGACCGCGGCCAGGCGGACCACATTGAAGATGTCCTGCTCGGATTGCGTGTTGCTCACAATGAAGGTGCGAATCGAGGCCGGAGGATAATTCTGTTTTAAGTGCGCGAGGGTCTGAAAGGTATTCATGGTTTCGCGCGAGCTTTCCGAAAGTCCGCGTGCGGCATTCACCTCCAGGCTTCCCGAGGCGGCCGCGGCCAACTCAGCCAGGCTTTCCGAAAGAATGCGCGAATGTTGACGGATATCAAGTGCGTGAAGATTGAATCCGAAGGTTTGAACCGCACGCAGCAAAGGATCTATCGCCAGTTCCACCATGCGGCTGCCGTGGTTTTCGCACAGGCTATCTCTGAGCAATTCGATATCCGAGGCAAATTCACCACAATCCTTGTAAGCGGGAGACGTCGCAGGGACTTTTCTCGCGGCCCGCAGTCGCGCCTCTACAAGTTCCAGGAAAAGGCGGCACAGTTCGGCCTCAGAAATCCTGCGCGCGTGGGCGGACGACAAGAGCGCTTCATACTCATTCAGCCGTTGGCGTAGCGCGCTCGAGATGCGGACCTGTCGCATGGACGAGCTTAGAAGGTCGATCGCCCTCGAGATCTGATGCAGGTAGTGGTCGATGATCACATTGCGCGCCATTTGCAGCGCGTCACGCGTGCATTCCGCGGTCACAAATGGATTGCCATCGCGATCGCCACCAATCCACGAGCCGAAGGAAAGCACGCGGGGTAAGTCCCGCTCCTGAAGCGCGAGACCATAGACTTCGCCGAAAGAGTCAGCCATCTCCGCGTAAATTTTGGGGACGGTGTCAAAGAGGGTCATCGGGTAGGGATCGAGGCCCATACGGATCTCGTCGGTGACACTGGGCTTGCTGAGGCGCACTTCGTCGGTCTGCCAGAGAGCAGTGATCTGGGCGATGATTTGCATTTCCAGGTCTTCGGCGTCCGAATGCGAAACCGGCAGACGATCAAGATCCTCGAGTAAGCCGGCGATGTTGCGACGCTTGCCGAGCACGGTTCGGCGCGCGACCTCGGTCGGATGCGCGGTAAAGACGGGCGTGACTTCAATTTTTTGCAAGGCTTCGAGCGCTTGTTGCGCGGAGATGCCGGACGCTTTCAATCGGCGGAGCGTTCCACGGAAAGAGCCGGCCAGAGGCGCGTGATCCGTGTGCAGTTGTGCTGCGCGGCGGCGACGCTTGCGGTGATTGGTCTCCGCCAAATTGGTCAGCTCGAAATAAATTGCGAAAGCTTTGGTGAGCTTGTAGGCATCTTCGACGGTGAGATTGGCAATCACGGCCGAGCGCCTGGCCATCAGATCGTCGCCGTTTTTCTTTTGTTCGGGCTCGCGATGCTGGATCAGAAGGCGGCGGAGATGTTCGACCACGTCCAGCAGGGTTTTGCCGGATTGCTCTACGAGGACACGGCCCAGCAGGATTCCCAAGGAGCGAACATCACGGCGGAGCGGGAGTTCTTTGGCGGAGTCCGAGGTCTCGGCAGTCAGCTCCGAAAGACGGACTTGTTGGTCGTCCGTTGCCCATAGTGGGGTGTCGCCCATAAGTAATCATAAATGAGGCGAGGCTTGGGGACAGGCGTTTCGACCGCGAAACCTTGGATTGTTGCCTCCCATCCTTTCCGCAAAGGACGCGGAAAGAGTGGGGCACCCGTAAGTATGTGGAATTTAGAGTTATGGTCGATGGAGATCCACCAGCACCACCTCGGAATGCTCCTGCACTCGTTCGAGGACAACTTCTGGGCCGTCTTTGGAAATGTCGAAGTCGCGAATATCAAAGTCCGCAGGTAGGTAAGTCAACTGCCGTTCTGCGGCCGTCCCCATATCCATTGACCATAGGTTCTTGTGTCGAATATCTCCTCGCAGGAACACGAGCTCCCGCCCTCCGTGCAGGAAGGCAAGGCGCCGCGCGCCACGAGTCAGGGTCAAGGCAGGCAAGGGATACGCCACCGCGTCGGCAGTCGCCGCTCTAACCGGATATGCGGTGCCGATGTCAGCTCCCGAGTACACAACGAAGCGGCCGTCGGGCGCCCATGCGGGATCGACCGAATACTGCTGCACAAATGTAGCCGACGGTCGGCCATCGAGCGGCACGCGGAACAGGTGTGTGACGCCACGATCGCTCGCCGCCGAGATGACCGACTGGCCATCAGGTGCCCAGGCTGGAACACCTTGCAGGTCGAGCGCATCGGTCGCAACCCGGGCGTTTGCGCCATCGGCTTGTATTACATACAAGAGCGTTTGCCCGTGTTGGCGGACCGAGAATGCGACGTGATTTCCATCCGGGGCGATTGCTGGACCGCCAAAAACTTGAGCTCCCTGGCCACTCCACAACTCCGTGGCGGTCCCGTCCATGAGCTTCCAGATGCTCTCGCTCGTACTCGCCGCAGAAACATATAGAAGGAAGTTTGGACCGAGTCGTGGAGAGAACCCGGTGCCGGTTGACAACGAGATTCGAACAGGCGCCGACGCTTGAGCGGGTGAATCAGCGATCCGCAAGCGCCAGAGTGTCCTCATCGGACTTGCGAGCGTGACCACCAGACGGCGACCATTCGCGCTGGCTGCCAGGGACGTAAACCGATCAAGGCCAGAGCTCATCCGGTGCGGAATGCGGCGTTCGACATCCATGCTATAAAGCCACGGTCCGTTACCGTCCGGATCGCTCACCAGGTACATCAAAGTGTGCCGATCCAGAAAAACCGGATGACTCACGCGCCCCGCGTGGGACGTGATCCGTTCGGGGGTTCCGCCGGATGGAGGGATGCGCCAGATATCCAATTTGTCGGGGAGAGCACCCATGACGAAGTAGATAAACCGATCGTCGGGAGACCACAACGGAAAGTGCGCGTGGATCCCGGCCGCTGCGGTGAAGATGGGACGCGCCTTGGCCTGCCGGTTGCCGTCCAAAACGAACAGTGGATCTCCGGACCCTGGTGTGTGGTACGCGAGTCGCGAGCCATTGTGCGCCCAGTCGAGCTCTGCCGCACCTTCAAGGTACGGCATCGGCTGTCCCCCCAGCGTGGGAACGGCCCAAATGCTGATGTCACCTTCGTTCGAAGCGTCTTTCTTGCGAACCCAAAATGTAACCTGAGAGCCATCGGGTGAGAACCCCAGCGTGCGGACCGATGGATTGACCAGTTCCGATTGGCTCCCGTGGGTCAAGTTGTGGAACCGCCCTGAACCCACCTGCGTGACCCACACGTCCATCTGTCCATCCCGATCCGACAGAAACGCCACAAACTGTCCGTCGCGTGACACCGCAGCCGCCTGCTCCACTCCCTCGAACTCCGTGACCGTCTGGAATCGCGCGGCTGCGATCGGGTCTCGCCAAAAATACTCCGTCCTCTTGAGCCACAGGCCTGCGCCTACCGCGACCACGGCTACTCCCATGAGCAGCACCCACAGGGGGATAGAAAGAAACCTCTTTTGAGTACATAAAACCGCCGGCTCCGAAAGTACCGGAGTTGGCGGTGGTGGCGGCTGCACTTGCGGATTCGAATCCCCATTGTTGCAGGTCACCGTGGCGGCAAAGCGGTATCCCTTCCCGACTACGGTTTCTAAGAATCGAGGCTTCTCAGGATCATCCCGGAGCGCCACGCGGATCTTGCGGATAGCAGTGTTGATGCTGTGATCGACATCAAGGAAGACGTCCTTGCCCCAAAGGCAACCGGCAATGTCGTCGCGTGACACTAGCTCCCCGCGACGTTGAACCAACAAGATCAGTAATTCCATGGGGAGCTTTTCCAGGCGCAGCAAACGTGTACCTCGTTGCAGCCGGTAACGCGACTGATCGAGGGTGAAATCTCCGAAATGGAATTCTTGGGGCGTAAATCTCTTGTTATTCTCTGACATGCGTCGCAGAAAATCATGCACTATAAAGCGATAAGAAGCAACTGCATCAGCAACTTAGGGAGTTATCTAACCTTTATCTCTTCTTCATAGCACCTGCATTGCTGAGCGGGCAGTCTTTGAGCGATAAGCGCGCTAGCAATTTACTTCAGACTTGGAGGATTGTTATGAAGAGCAAGCATTTGCGGTGTGCGGCACAGATTGGGATTCTCGTGCTGATGGCAAGCATCGGCGCACTGGCTCAAAATCGGGCACCTGAAAGACTTAAGTTTAACGGGATAATCAATGCCTATTCGCCCCAAACCACCACCACAGGTCCCTACGAGGTCCGGGGCACGTGGAACTTGCAGTTAAAGGGAAGCTCCGGCAAGGCGAATTTCGCAGCAGCCCTGAACATGGTGCTGTCTGACGGCTGGGTGTTAACGTTAGGAGATGGGAACTTCGATCCGAATGGCAGGGGCGCCCATACTCACCACATAACCATGCTCAATGCCGATGTCACGCCGATTACGGGCGGATTTCGGGTAAATGGTACGGCCACGGTTACCCTCAATGGAAGCCCCGCGCCCATTTCACCTACACCGTTGGAAGTAGACATTACGGGGGGCACCACCGTCAAATTTTCCAATGTCGCATTGACTTTCGGGACGCCGGGCTCAATGCATTTTGGAACCGAGCCTCTCCCCGGCATAGTTCGGAGACCCTGAGAACAAAGGTTGTGGTAACGGGCGGGTGGCGGCTATGGCCGATTCGGGTTCCGTGGAATTAGCCCACTGGACGCGCTTGCTCGATGCGCGTCCACCGTTTTCACACCGCAGTTAGCACGCTGGAGTTCTTCCAGCATTCATTTTCCGCGACGGAGAATCTTTAGAATGCTGAGCCGGAGCCTAGCAGGCTGTATAAGAGGACGATCAGGACGATGCCGGTGAAGATCATGTAGAGGCGATCGTGCTCTTCGGCGAATCCCCAGATTGAGAATGCTACTCGGGCTACCGGGGTGGCGATGAGCAATAGCAGTCCTAGCTGGATGATGCCTCGGCCGCGCAAATGGAAGGCGTCACGGACGATTCCGCTCAGACTTCTTAGATCGGAGGGTTCGCCGTGGAAGACCCTGTAGTTCGCGGGTTCGCGGCCGTGCCGGGCCAGGTAAATGGCTGCGCCGATCGATACTACGAAAGCCGAAAGAGAGACGCCGACACGAAGCAGAGTGCCGACGATTTCTTCGATGTTTTTGTCCGTCCAATTGCGGGTGCTGGACACTTAGATTCCTCCGGTCAGCCCCTTGTAAAGCATTTGCAAGCCGAGCACGCCAATCACGATGCTGAAGACCAGCCGCAACACCTTGGTCTCCGCTTTGACCAGAATGCGGGCGCCCAGCATCGAACCCGCCAGAACCCCGAGCATCACGGGCATGGCGAGGCCGGGATCGATGTAGCCGCGGCTGAGATATACGCCGGCGCTGGCGGCGGCGGTGACACCAATCATGAAGTTGCTGGTGGTGGTCGAGACCTTGAAGGGGATTTTCATGGCCTGGTCCATAGCGAGAACCTTCACCGCTCCTGAGCCTATGCCGAGCAGTCCGGAAAGCGCACCGGCGCCGAACATGAGGCTGAAGCCCAAGGGCACGCGTTGCACATTGTAGTGGCGCATGCCTCCCTCTTCTGACGGGAAGTCCCCATTCATCCGAAGGCGAGTTGCCAGGGGATCTGGCGGAAGATTGCGTTGCGCCCGGGGTCGTGGCTTTCTGGAAAGGTACGCCGAATAAAGCAACATCACGCCAAAGATCATGGCGAGAGCTTTGGTGGAAATGAAAGCTGCCAAAAATGCTCCCACTAGAGCGCCGACGGTGGTTGCGATCTCAAGGAACATTCCGATGCGGATATTGGAGAAGCCTTCCTTTACGTAGGCGGCGGCAGCGCCCGAGGAAGTTGCGATCACGGAAACGAGGGAGGCTCCGATGGCGTAGCGGATGTCGACCTTAAAGAAGAGGGTGAGCAAGGGGACGAGGACCACTCCACCGCCCAGTCCCGTGAGAGATCCCAACAATCCGGCCAGAAACGATCCTGCCGCTACCAGGATCGTGAATTCGAGAATATTCATCGCACCCCCGAACAAGAGTTTGTCACATTTCGATGAGTTAGAAGTGTAACGCGGAGGGTACGGTCGCGGGTTCATTTTGAACGGGTTGCGTCAGATTCGGCACCGGTTCGCGCGATTCGGTGTTCGCGCCTGCGCGGGGCTTCGGGAGGGTGAGGCTTAAGACCGAATATCCCGGCTTCGCCTGGTCCCCCGGGGCGTCCGGGGCTCCGTGGACATGGCAAGGTCCGTCTCATCCAGGGACATGGGCCTGGACGTGGGGGCGACCAATTCATTCAGGATTTACCAAATATTCATCAATTTTTAATAAAGACCAGCTAGCATCAACGGTCCCAGAAACCTGCACAAAAGGCACACAAGAAGTCGCACCAATATTTTTGCCAGCTGTCCATTTTTAAACTTTGAACGATTCGGGAGGAGAAATGAAGCACGTAATGGCTTTGGCGTTGGCGTTTGTTTTGGTAGTTGGGGCACTCGCGGCGCCCGCACCGCAAGGTACGACCGCAGGCAGCAGCACGGCCACCAAGAAGAAGGCGGCTGCCAAGAGGTCTGCGCCGAGTGTTTCGAGCCAGCTCAGTGAAATGAAGCAGGCGATCGATGCACAACAACAGCAGATTCAACAACTCATGCAACAAGTACAGAGCCGGGACGCGGCGATCCAGCAGTTGCAGCAACAGGTAAATTCAGCGCAGAGTGCGGCTGGTCAAGCCGCCCAGAAGGCCGATACCGCGGCTTCGGAGGCGGCTCAGCAGCAACAGGACGTCGCATCGGTAAAAACTGATGTGACGGACCTGAAGCAGAATGCCACCAACGCTGCGCTCTCGTTGCAGGAGACACAAAAGAACATTAAAGACCAGCTGGAGAGCCCCCTCGCCATTCATTACAAGGGGGTCACGATAACTCCGGGAGGCTTCCTGGCGGCAGAAACTGTGTGGCGTTCGCATGGACTCGGCGCCGACATCAACACGCCGTTCAACTCGATTACATTTGATGGCGCGGGGCAGAGTCACTTGGCGGAGTTCTTTGGGTCGGGCCGTCAGTCGCGTCTTTCCACGCTGATTGAGGGCAAACTGAATAGCGCCAAGCTGACTGGCTACTATGAATCGGACTTCCTGTCGGCTGCCGTGACCTCTAACAACAACCAGAGCAATAGCTATTCGCTTCGCGTAAGACAGGCGTGGGCGCAGGCGGCGTTGAATAGCGGCTGGAGTTTCACCGGCGGTCAAATGTGGAGCCTGGTCACGGAAACCAAAAAAGGCGTCGATAACCGCAGCGAAGCGTTGCCGATGACCATCGACCCGCAATATACGGTTGGCTTTAGCTGGGCGCGGCAGTACGGTTTCCGGATCTCCAAGAATCTTGGCAACAAGGCCTGGATGGCGTTCTCGGTAGAGGATTCACAGGAAACCATCGGCGGCCACGGCAGCACCACCAACTTCCTCCTGGGCCAGCAAGGGGCGAGCGGCGGTCTTTACAACCCGACCGCAAACTACTCGTACAATCCCTCGCCTGATTTCGTCGGCAAGCTTGCCTTCGAACCAGGCTGGGGACACTTTGAAGTCTTCGGCATCTTCACCGACTTCCGCGACCGCGTCTACCCGCTGGGCGCAGCAACCAAGCCTTCGGCTACGGGCGCTTTTAACAACTCGTCACCCGATGGTGGTATTGGCGCCAACATGCGCGGGACCATCGCCAAGCATTTCGATGTTGGACTGCATTTCCTGGGCGGAAATGGCACCGGACGCTACGGCAGTGCTGGGCTTTCGGATGCGATCGTCCGTCCCGACGGCGTGCTGGTTCCGGTGAGAAATTATCAAGCGCTGGGTACTCTGGAATGGCATTCCCCACGGTTGGACATCTATACCAACGTTGGCGGCGAGTATGACAGCCGGACTGCGTTCCTCAGTTCTTCCGGAAAGGGCGTGGGCTACGGATCGCCGCTGTTCAACAACTCAGGATGCGGCATTGAGACGCCTCCAGCCGCCACCACTGTCACCGTTGCCACACCTCCCACTTCCACCAGTCCCACGGGCGGCACCGCCAGCATTCCAGTTCCGGGAGCAGTGGGGACGCCTCTGACCAACGGGTTCAACCCCGGCGGGTTGTCTAACTGCAACGGGGACACGCGGAACATTATCGAAGGCACGATCGGGTTCTGGTATCGCTTTTACAACGGCCCGAAGGGCAGAGTGCAGTGGGGACCGCAGTACTCCTATATCGTGCGTAATACCTGGAGTGGCGTAGGCGGGAACCCATCGGCGACGGAAAACATGTTCTTTACATCTTTCCGCTACTACTTGCCGTAGATCGTAACTCCTCGCCTTCGCAGGGTCGGTGCCTTGCGGAGGCGAGATTTATTCAGTGTTTAGAAGGCTAAGTCACGGGTAGAGTGAAATAGAACACCGATCCGGCGCCTGGCTGGCTGGTAAGGCCAATCTTGCCGCCGTGGGCTTCGACGATTGCTTTAGCAATCGCCAAGCCCATGCCGGTGCCTTGAACCTGCAAGCGCTGATCTCGACCGCGGTAGAACTTTTCGAATATCAAGGACTGTTCGAAATCGTCGATGCCTGGCCCACGGTCGGCTACGCTGGTCATTACCATCCGGTTGCCGACTTCGGCTGTGACTTGAATCGGAGACTCGGAAGAAGAATACTTGGCTGCGTTTTCCAGCAACTGGGTTATGACTTCCGTGATGCGATCTTCATCCATCCGGACCAGGGGCAAATTGCTGGGCAGTTGGACATCGACCGGATGCTGTCCCAGGGCCGGCTTCGCCTTTTCCATTGCGGCCTCGACGGCTTTCTGGATCGGGCGCGCCTGCAAGTGAAGCTCGAACTGGTTGGCGTCAAGTTGCGCCATCTCGGCGGCTTCGCCCACGAGACGATTGAGTCGATCACTTTCCTCGTTGATGACGGTGAGAAGTTCAAGACGTTGAGCCGCGTCCAGCCCGGGATTGGAGAGCAGCGAAGTGGCGGATGCCTTGATGGCGGTCAGTGGTGTGCGAAATTCGTGGGTGACTGAATCGAGCAGGATGGAACGCAGTTGTTCACTTTCGCGGGCGGCCTCGGCGCGACCGAGTTTTTCGATGGCTCCGGCCCGCTCAATCGCGATCGCAATCAGGCTGCTCATCGCGTCCAGGGTTTCGCGGGAAAGCATCCCGCCGGAGACGCCCATGCTGCCCACGACACGGACACCCATCCGAAGAGGCATGAACACTGCATGCTTTTCCGGGACGGTCATAGGTTCGCCGCGCATGCAAACGAGCTGAAGATCATGAATCTCCAGTTCGTGGGTGGCGGAGCTCGACCGGTAGACGTCAGGCCGGTTGGGCAAGGCGACCGCTGCCGCTTTTACGCCGAAACTTTCCACGATGTACCGCGGGATTGCATTCAAAAGTTCGACCACGTTATCGCTGGAAAGAAGTTGCTGGCTGAATTTGTAAAGACGCTCGGCTTCGCCGCGGCGCTCGTTGGCGCTTTGTGCCTCCCGGCGTGCCCGCTCTGCCAGCTGGCTGGCGATGATGGCAGTGACCAGAAAAGCGAACAGGGCGACCCAATTCTGAGGGTCGGCAATGGTCAAGGTACCGACGGGAGGGAGAAAGTAGTAGTTGAAAGCCAGCGTGGCAACTAGCGCCATGAAAACTGCAGGCTGAAGACCCCAGTTGGCCGAGGCAATCAGTACGCCGACTAGAAAAGTGAGCGCCACGGTGGTGGGGTTCACCTTGATTACAACGTGGTAAATGAAAACGACGAATACGACAGCGGCTGCCGTTGCGGCGTAGCGCAGGGCCGATTTGAACGCCGGTTGTTTCACGTCGCCGATTGTAGCTGATCTGGTTGTTGAAGATCAGCGATGGGGATCAGGGTACAGAGCATTATCGACAATTTCGATTCGCTCGACGACAATAGCCGCGATGCCAAAAACTCCGGAGCAATGGTTGGCGGAGGCTGATCCCACCAAGAAGGGGGGCGTGTTCAAGCTTTTCCTGGGCTATGCCCCGGGGGTCGGTAAGACTTTCAGCATGCTGAGTGAGGCCATCCGCCGCCATAGCCGCGGCGAGGACGTGGTGATTGG
>Ga0210396_10002507_pt1 | contig 18718 bp, 18 predicted proteins | sample IncBWH17OmetaG_FD_155466 | JGI IMG/M metagenome (GOLD analysis project Ga0210396, IMG submission 155466) | Forest soil microbial communities from Barre Woods Harvard Forest LTER site, Petersham, Massachusetts, United States - Inc-BW-H-17-O ... | reverse complement strand
TTGGCGGGATGAGCAACCTGGCGCGCAGCTTCGGTTGCCGCTTCAACCTGCGATAGCACCGAGCGGGCGTGTTCGAGAAAGGTTCGACCCGCCGGTGTCAGTTCGATACCGCGAGCGCGGCGCGTCAGGAGTTGGGTGCCCAGCTCGCTCTCAAGATCTCGAATCTGCCGGCTCAGCGAAGGTTGTGACGTGTGCAGTTTCTGCTCTGCTGCCACCGTCAGGCTTCCCGCCTCGGCAACCGCCACGAAATAGCGAAGATGCCGTAATTCCATTCCCACTCCCATGCCTGCAAGGCATTCCTCCCAGCTTAACAAAGTATGCTCCATAGTGCGACTATTCCCGGGTTTCCCAATCCAATGAAGTGACTGGAATGCGTTAGGCGAGCAATGAGATTTCAACTCATGCCTGATGGGCATATGTCTACTTCAAGGAGAAACCACAATGGCAAAGAAACTGGAAGGAAAGATTGCACTCGTTACGGGCGGCTCCCGCGGAATTGGTGCTGCAATCGCTAAGCGTCTGGCCGCCGACGGAGCGGACGTGGCTATCACCTACACGAAAGGTGCCGATGCGGCCGCGTCCGTCGTCAAGGAGATTGAACGCACAGGCCAAAAGGCGATCGCGATTCAGGCAGACGCAGCAGATGCCGACGCGGTTAAAGCCGCGGTCGAAAAGACGTTTGCAACCTTCGGTCGACTGGATGTGCTGGTGAACAACGCTGGCACAGCCATTCCAAAGCCTTTCGAGGAGGCGACGCTGGAAGAGATGGATCGCGTGCTCGACATCAACGTTCGTGGCGTGTACGTCGCGACTCAGGCGGCGCTGAAGCACATGAAGAGCGGCGGTCGCGTCATCACGATCGGTTCGGCCGTCGGCGAACGTGTCGCGGCGCCCGGGCTTGTGCCATACGCGGGCACCAAGGGAGCCGTCAAGATGTTCACTCAGGCGCTGGCCAGAGAGATCGGGGGCCGAGGCATCACGGTCAACAACGTGCAGCCGGGCCCGATCGACACGGAATTGAATCCCGCCTCGGGTGATTGGGCGGTGCCCCAGAAGGCCGCCACAGCGCTCGATCGTTACGGGCGTGTGGAAGAGATCGCCGCGATGGTGGCGTTTGTCGCCGGACCGGAGTCTTCGTACATTACTGGCGCGAATCTTACCGTGGACGGCGGAATGAATGCCTGAAGCGATGCTTAACGGCAAGTTTAATCGACGATGAGGCGGGAACGGCCATCTGTGGCGCCGGCTACCTGATTTGTGGGCCGAAATCAGCGGATGCCGGGTGCCGCAGTCGTCTTATCCAATAACTGAGAGGCAAGAGAGAGGAAAATGAGTACACTCCAAAACAAAACTGCGCTGGTGACGGGCGCATCAAGAGGAATCGGCCGCGCGACGGCAACGGCTCTTGCTGAGGCCGGGGCACACGTCCTGGTTCACTATGGCCGCTCTGCCCAGGAAGCGGAATCTCTGGCCGCTGGTATCCGCTCCCACGGGGGAAGCGCGGACGCGATCCGAGCAGACTTGGGAACTCCCGACGGCGCAACATTGCTGGCCAAGGAGGTTCGCTCGATCGTCGGGAAGCGATTGGATGTGCTCGTGTCCAACGCCGGAATCAGCAAGTCCGCCACCTTCAAAGATCATATGGTGGAGGATTTTGACAACCTCTTTGCGACAAATGTGCGCGGTCCATTCTTTCTGGTGCAGCAACTCTTGCCCGTTCTCGGGGAGGGTTCGAACATCATTGTGATCTCTTCGCTCGGGGCGCACGCCGTAGTTGGGAAGCCTGGTTTGGACAACCCTTCAATCCTTGCCTATGCCTCGACCAAGGGAGCATTAGAGACGCTGGTCAAAAACTGGGCTGCCATCCTGGGGCCCCGGGGAATCCGCGTAAATGCAGTCGCGCCGGGCGTGATCGATACGGACATGTCGAACTTCGCGAAAACGGAGGCGGGGCGGGAGGTCACGCTTGGGATGCAGGCCTTGAAGCGAATCGGCAAACCAGAAGATGTCGCTGACGTAGTCGCCTTCCTGGCGTCAGACGCGGCCCGCTGGATCACAGGAGCCAGCATCCCGGTCGACGGAGGGTCCAAGCTTTAAGGATCTGCGTCTTGCCAGCGGCGATGTGGAGATTTAGTCATGAATGGAACGGCTTCAAAGAAAGTAGACTTGTCCAAGCGCGGCAAGCAACCGAGTACTTACCGTCGTATCGTCACGGGAAATGTAAACGGGAAGGCCGTCGTCCAAAGCGACGAACCCTTGACGGCGTATGAGTTCAAGACTGTTCCCGCCTACGAGCACACGCTCATCTGGGTCAACCCGGCGACCCCCGATCTCAGCAAGGAGCAAAGGTTTGATCGCTATCCCGACTCGGTCGTTCCGGGACCTGGCGGCACCAGTCTTCACTTCGTGACGTTTCCGCCGGGTTCGGTCTTTGCGGACCCGTCGTTTGACGGCGAAGCTGCTCGCAGCGAGGCTCTGATTCGCCTCAGAGGGTTAGCCGATTACTTTGAAAAAGAAGATCCAGCAATGCACAAGACGAACACGGTCGACTACGCCGTAGTTTATGAAGGCGAGATTTGGCTGGAGCTTGATGACGCCAAGACCATTCATCTCAAGCGTGGGGACGTCGTCGTGCAAAACGGTACGCGGCACGCGTGGCGAAACAGAGGCACAACTCCGGTGACGATGTTGTTCTTTCTAAACGGCGCGAAAGAGTGACGCGAGGGGCGCTCTTTTTGGGCCGGACCTGGTCGGGTGTTGCCACACCAATTCGCTGGCGGCAGCGCTAACCATCGTGTCCCAGACGCGTTTGGTCTTGTCGGCAACGATTCCTAGGGCAAGCCCCGGGAATATGCACGAGTAGCTGCTCCGGGTTCTGCGAATTCTTCTTTACGCCGCCGGTTTCCTGCTGGCCCGGGCGATTCCTCTCAGAACAGATGATTTGCGCAACGCGGCCCGGGCTTGAAACAACCGCGCCTTGGCCGCACCCACGGAAATGTCCAAAACGCTCGCTGTTTCCTTTATCGAACGCTCTTGTAGCTGTCGCAGCTGAACAACCCGCCGAATGCTGGGCCGCAAGGTTTCGACTGCGCTGTGGAGAATTTGCTCTCGCTCGCGCTGTGCGCAAGACTTTTCGGGATTCGGAAGACCGTCTGGCACGTCCCAACATGTCTGACTGCCATCATCGGTGATGGAAACTTCCAGAGAATTGCGCCGCTTGCGCAGTATCATCAAAGCCGAATTGATCGCAATGCGCGTCAGCCAAGTCGAGAAGCTCGACCTTCCACTGAAATCCCGAATGTGCAGGAAGGCTCGTAGGAAAGAATCCTGCAGCGCGTCTTCGGCGTCTTCACGGTTTTTGGTAATCCGATAAATCCTGGGGAGAAGTGTCTTGCCAAAGGGCTTGCAGAGCTCTTCGAAAGCCGCTGCTCGACCCTCTTTTGCGGCCGCCACTAGCCTTTCTTCCGCTGTAGCCGGGGCGCCCGGAATGGCACCCTGGTATCTGCTTTGCTCGCTCCATGAATGCGTGCTGGCGACTGGCATGCTGCCTCCTTACCGGTCAGTTTCTATTCACGGGTCGCACTATGCGGGAATCAATCCGGGTATGCATCACGACATCGAATGATTTTTCACTACCTCCGCAGGTCGTTGCTTCCGTACCACTTTGGAGTAATCAAGGACCGGAGTCCGAATGCGTAGTAGAGAAGTGCCCCCTGGAAGGCCAATCCTTTCTTCCACTCCGCCACATCTCGATTCGCGCCGGCGTTTTTGTGAGTCCATCGCTGGAATCAAGCGATCGAACGTCGAGGACTATCGAAGGTTTTCCCGTGTGGCAACTCCCTAAATGTCTCGAATCGAAGAAAACAGAAACCACCTCGTCATGTTGCCCCGGCCCTATGTGCAGGGTAAACTTCCGGCAATCGCAGGCACAGAGAAAATGCCACATCGCTTCGAGGTGAGGCGAACAATGCCGCCGCCGACATTCGACTTGCAGAAAGCCCGGCCGATCCTCTTCAGGTATGGTCTTGCAGCCATTTCCTATCTGGTTGCCCTGGGCCTGGCGCTTCTGACGCAGCACTACGGATTCCGCGACGTCGCACTGCCACTTTTCCTGTTCGCCGTCGCGGTCACTGCCTGGTATGCAGGGCCGGCGCCTGCCATCCTCGCGGTTGCGCTTTCGATCGCTTCCTTCGATTACTTCTTCACCGAGCCGCTTCACTCTTTTTACGTCAGCCGCTCGGAGATCCCTTACCTTATCGTTTTTGTCAGTTTCGCGTCGCTGGTAGCCTGGTTTAGTGCCGTTCGGCGCCGCGTCGAAGGACAGCTCCTTCAAGCTCGCGACAGGCTCGAAATCGAAGTGGCGGAACGCACCCAGCAGGCCAGCCTTCTCAATCTCACACACGACACCATCCTGGTCCGGGATATGGATTTCTTCATCATCTACTGGAATCGGGGCGCCCAGGAGTTATATGGGTGGACCGCGCAGGAAGCGAATGGCAAGCGCTCCGACGAACTTCTAGGGACCATCTTTCCGGCGCCGATCGAGGACATCCGCGCGGAGTTGCTGCGCACTGGACGCTGGGAAGGAGAACTCCAACGCACGAAAGCCGACGGAACCCAAGTGGCCGTGGCAAGCCGATGGTCGTTGCGGCTCGACGAACAGCAACAGGCTGTTGCCATCATGGAAACGAGTAACGACATCACGGAGCGCAAGCGCCGGGAGGAGCAGATTCGCGCGCTTAACCAGGAACTTGCACGACGGTCTACGGAACTCGAAGCCACCAACAAGGAATTGGAGGCTTTTGCCTATTCCGTTTCCCACGACCTGCGTGCCCCTCTTCGCCATATGGTGGGGTATGCTGAGCTGCTTCAGAAAAAGGCCTCTTCCCTGCTGGACGAAAAGAGCCACCGCTACATGGCCATGATTCTGGAATCCGCGAAACGAATGGGCAACTTGATTGACGACCTCCTCGCGTTTTCGAGGATCGGCCGGGCGGAGACCCAAATGACGCTCGTGAACCTGGACCAGCTCATCAAAGAGGTCCTTGGCGAGCTGCGGCAAGAAACGGCCGGCCGCGATATTCTATGGAGAATCGACACACTTCCGGTTTGCCGCGGAGACCGTTCCATGCTCAGGCTCGTCCTTGTCAACCTTCTTTCCAATGCCATTAAATTCACACGCAGACAGCCGAAGACCAAAATCGAGGTCGGGTGCGCCGATGCAAACAAAGATGAGATAGTAGTGTTCTTCAGGGACAACGGGGCGGGTTTTGATATGAAGTATGTTAAGAAGCTGTTCGGCGTGTTTCAACGTCTACACCAGACGGATGCGTTTGAAGGTACCGGCATAGGCCTGGCAACCGTTCAGCGCATCATCCACCGTCATGGCGGCAAAGTTTGGGCCGAGGGCGCGGTCGACCAAGGCGCGACCTTTTACTTCTCCGTTCCTAAATTCTAGAAAGCGAGAGTCTGCTATGGACATGCTGGGACGCATTTTGATGGTGGAGGATGACCCCAAAGACGTGGAACTTACTCTCACGGCTCTGGAGGAATACAACCTCGCCAACGAGGTGGTGGTCACGCATGATGGCGAAGAAGCCCTGGATTATCTCCATTCCCGCGGAAAGTTCAAGACGCGCCCCAGTGATAACCCGGCGGTCATCTTGCTCGATCTGAAGCTGCCGAAGGTCGACGGCTTGGAGGTTTTGCAGCAGGTCAAGTCCGACGAGAAGCTCAAGATCATCCCTGTGGTGGTGCTCACGTCCTCCCGAGAGGAAAAAGACATGGTGGCCAGCTACAAACTCGGGGTGAACGCCTATGTGGTCAAGCCGGTTGATTTTCACGAGTTTGTGAATGCCATTCGGGAACTGGGCATCTTCTGGGCCATCATCAATCAGGCGCCGCCAGGCAGCGTGAGGAAGTAAGCATGCGGAAACCTTTGCGGATTCTGTCGCTCGAGGACGATCCGAGAGACACGGATCTGATTCAGGAGCTGCTGACAACGGAAGAGGTCCCTTGTGAACTCACACGAGTGGACACTCAGGCTGCGTTCTCAGCATCACTCCAGCGGGGCGGATTTGATTTGATTTTAGCGGACTATAGCCTCCCCTCCTTCGATGGCCTTTCCGCATTAAAGCTCGCAATGCAGATTTCTCCCGACGTGCCTTTCATCTTTGTTTCCGGAACACTCGGCGAGGAAGTGGCGATTGAAGCCCTCAAGATCGGCGCCACGGATTATGTTTTAAAGACTCACCTCTCGCGGCTGGTGCCGTCGGTGCTCCGTGCGCTGCGCGAGGCCACAGAACGGGCCGAACGGAAGCGGGCCGAGGAGTCGCTCCGCCAGAGCGAGGCGTACCTTGCCGAAGCGCAGCGCCTGAGCCGCACCGGCAGTTTCGGCTGGAACGTTTCCAGTGGAGAAATCTTCTGGTCCGACGAAACCTTTCGAATATTTGATCTTGATCCTTTGACGAAACCTACGGTGCAGTTGGTGCTTGAGCGAGCTCACCCCGAAGACCGGGAGTTCGTCGCCCGGACAACCGAGCGCGCGGCGGCGGAGGGCTCAGGGTTTGATTTCGAGCATCGCCTGAGGATGCCCGATGGTTCGGTAAAAACTGTCCGAGTCGTTGGTCGGCCCTCGACAAATGGCGAACTGGGCGGTTTGCTGTTCGTGGGAGCGGTGACGGACATCACCGAGCGCAGGCGGTCGGAAGAGGCGTTGCGGCGCAGCGAAAGTTGCCTTACGGAAGCGCAGAGGCTCACGCACAGCGGAAGTTGGATCTGGCAAGTGGCGGGAAGAGACCCCTTATATCTGTCCGAGGAATGGTACCGGATATATGCCCGGCTGGGAGAAACGGCTGCAACGCGTTCATCCCGAGGATCGCGCCAGGTGGCAAGCAGTCATTGAGCGCGCCATCGCCGAAAAATCGGAATATGAAATGGAGTTCCGCATTCAACATCCGGGTGGCACTCTCAAATACCTTCACGTCGTGGGCCATCCGGTTTTGAGCTCATCCGGAGATGTGCTGCAATTCGTGGGTAGCTCGACGGACATCACCGAGCGCAAGCGCGCGGAGGAGACCCTGCGGCGTAGCGAGAGTTATTTGGCTCAAGCTCAAAGGCTGACCCAGAGTGGAAGTTGGGCTTGGAACTTGCGTACCGGTGACATCTTTTGGTCGCAAGAGATCTTTCGCATTTATGATTACGATCCCGCAAGAATCACGCCCACTTGGTCGGATATTCTCGAAAGAGTTCACCCTGAAGATCGACGCTCGCTCGAGCAGAGGGCGAAAGTGGAGTCCTCGCGGAAGGAGATGGTGGATTCTGAAGGTGATTTTCGAATTGTTCTTCCGGACGGAACGATCAAGCACCTCCACACGATCGCTCATCCTGTCATGGATGACTCGGGCGACATTGCGGAAGTCATTGGCACCGTCATGGACGTAACCGAGCAACACCAAGCGAGAATGGCCCTGGAAACTGCGTTTGAACAAATCAAGGCGCTAAAAGACCAGCTCTACCATGAGAACATCGCACTCCGCGAGGAGATTGACCGCTCTTCGATGTTCGAGGAGATCGTGGGCGAGTCGCCCGCTTTGCAAGCCGTCCTTGCGCACGTTGTGAAAGTCGCGCCCACCGATTCGACCGTCCTCGTGACTGGCGAGACAGGAACCGGCAAAGAGCTCATCGCTCGTGCCATTCACAAACGCTCCCACCGCGCCGCGCGCGCCTTCGTGAGTGTTAATTGTGCGGCCGTTCCGCCTTCCTTGATTGCTTCGGAACTATTCGGCCATGAGAAGGGGGCCTTCACCGGCGCGACGCAACGGCGCCTCGGCCGTTTCGAATTGGCGGAGGGGGGTACCATCTTCATCGATGAAGTCGGCGACCTTCCTCCGGAGACCCAGACCACACTGCTGCGCGTTCTGCAAGAGCGCGAGTTTGAACGTCTGGGCGGCACCAAAGTGATTCGTGCCAACGTGCGCGTGATTGCCGCCACCAATCGAGACTTGCAGGCGGCTATCGAAGCCGGCACGTTCCGCGACGATCTGTATTATCGGCTCAACGTCTTCCCCATTGAAATGCCTCCGCTCAGGGAAAGACAAGAGGATATCCCTCTCCTGGTCGAATATTTCATCGATCGCTATGCCAGCAAGGCTGGCAAAAAGATACGGGGCATCAATCGGGTGACTCTCAACCGGCTCAAGGCCTACGCCTGGCCCGGTAACATTCGCGAGCTTCAAAACGTGATCGAGCGGTCGGTCATTGTCTGTGAGACGGAGAACTTCACGGTCGATGAGAGTTGGCTCTCTCGAACCCAAGCCCCCGCGGCGGAGCAGACCAGTCCAACGCTCTTGAAGATGCCGGTCTCCCAGGAAAAGAAAGCCATTGAGGCGGCGTTGGCGGACGCCTGTGGGCGGGTGTCAGGACCTTCAGGCGCTGCCGCCAGGCTGGGCGTCCCGCCCTCCACGCTCGATTCCAAGATCCGCGCGCTGAAAATCAATAAACATCGATTCAAGACCGCGTAGCCCGCTATAAATCTCCCATCAAGAATTCACGAATTTCGTGAATTCACGACAATCGGGACTTCCAGTGCCACACAACACACTATTTTTCAATATTTTAGTACTGGCCTCTAGGTTGCTCCTTAGTGCGCCGGGATGTTGAAGATTCGAAGATCGGAAGACAAAGGGTCCGCAATCTTCGCTCTCAGCGGTCGCATCGAACGCGATCGTGTCCCCGAGCTACAGACACTTTTCGATTCCGAAACTGAAGTCGCTAACATGGCCCTAGACCTGGAGGAGGTGAAGCTGGTGGACCGGGAAGCCGTAAGGTTTCTTGCCGCCTGTGAGGCTCGGGGAATCCAGCTTAGGAATTGCCCGTCTTATATTCGCGAGTGGATAGAAACAGGGAGCGATACAAACCATGAATCTCCATCTTGAACCATCTCCGAATTCAATGGTTGGTGAATCCATGTCTAACCGGGATGTTCTCGCGTGGGCCACCGAGCGGATACAAAAAAACTTCCGCCGCCCCGATGACCAGCAATTAGACCGGGAAATGAAACTTCGTCTGGAAGAACGCCGCAAAGAGCGCGGACGCATCGCACGCGAGTTGCACGATACTTTGTTCCAAGGCTTCCTGGGTGCATCCATGCTGCTCCAGGGCGCGGTGGAACAGACGCCTGCGGATTCGCCCACCAAAGCCTCGCTTAGCCGGGTTCTGGTGCTCATGCGTCGCGTCATTGACGAAGGTCGCGGCGCCCTGCAGGAACTGCGGTCGTCCGCAAGCACATGTTTGAGCCTGGAAGAAGCCCTCTATGCCCTCTGGGATGAGCTCACGCCATCAGGCGTTCATTTTCGAATCCTTGTCGAGGGGCAACCCAAGCCATTGACGCCCGCCATCCAGGAGCAAATCTTCCTGATCGCCCGGGAGGCAGTCCTCAACGCTTTGCAGCATTCGGGAGCGGCCGCGATCGAAGCGGTGGTGGAATATTCGCCGCGCCGGCTGCGCCTCGTCGTGCGTGACGATGGCCGCGGCATCGATCCTCAGGTGCTAACTTCGGGACGAAACTTACACTGGGGTCTTCAAGGCATGCGCGAGCGCGCCGTGAGTGTTGGTGCTCAGTTGCGGATTTGGAGCAGGCTCGGCGCCGGTACCGAAGTGGAAGCTACCGTTCCCATTCAGCTTGGCGCCGACGCCCACCTCTCGAACGCCAGCGTCTAATCCTAGTGCGCGGCGCCCGGCCCAGCAGACTTGAAATTGCGTGTAAAGAAAACCAGCGGCGCTCCGATCAGGCAGGCGCAGCCCAGCAACCAGAAACAATCGAGAAAACCAAGAAATGCCGCTTGCTGCTGGATCATTCGCGCCAATTGCGCTTTCGCATGCAGCGCTGCGTCCGGAGCCGTGAAACCATGTGTCCCAAAATATCGCGACAAGGTAGCGAGTGTCTCTTGGTAGCGCCGCTGGAATGGTGTCGCGTGCGCGACCAGAACCGACTGGTGATATTGCGTTCGTCGAGCGAGAACGGTCGTAACGAACGCGATGCCTACGCTTCCACCTTGGTTCCGGAACAAATTGGTAAGACTCGAAGCTTTGTTGTTCTTATTCTTGGGCAGAAACGAATAGGCCAGCTGGCTCACCGGCACAAATAGCGGGGCAATCCCGAGTCCCTGGAGAGCGCGTGTAAGGGCGATGTGTTTGTAGTCTGCGCCGAGATCCATGCTGGCGAAGCGCCACATGGCAATGGCAAAGATAATGTATCCGGTGAAGATGAGCGCCTTGATTCCAACTTTCGGCAGGATTTTCACGATGAGCGGAGCCAGCGCCACGATGACGAATGCACCGGGTCCAAGAACGAGCCCCGCATCTGTGGCAGTGTAGCCGAACAGGCTTTGGAGCATCTGGGGAACCAACACCGACGAGCCGAACAAGGCAAAGCCAAAAAGGAAATAGTAAACGTTCGCGATGGCAAAGTTGCGGTCTGCGAGCAAGCGAATCTCCACGACCGGGTCAGAGTGGCGCCATTCCCAAAACGCGGCTGCAATCAACGCCACAATCGCAATCGAAAAGAACAAAACAATGAAGCCGCTCTCGAACCAATCCAGCGTCTGGCCGCGATCGAGAACAACTTCGAGACACGCAAAGCCGAGGGCCACGAGCACAATCCCGAGGCCATCAATCCGAAGCTTGCCGCCTTTGCGCGCGGCCTCGACTTCACGCGTGAACTCGGGAGGATCGGAAACGAGCCGATTTGTCAGGAGCAGGGACACAATTCCGATGGGAATGTTGATGAAAAAGATCCACCGCCAGCTCCAGTTGTCGGTAATCCAACCACCGAGCGGCGGACCGATCACCGGGGCGGTCACGATGGCCATACTGTAGAGAGCAAAGGCCGCAGGCCGCTTTTGCGGGGGGAATGTGTCCACAAGAATGGCCTGCTCTACCGGTGCGAGGCCGCCGCCTCCGACGCCCTGCAAAACGCGAAAGAAGATAAGCAATTCCAGTGAGGGAGCGAGGCCGCACAGCAGAGAGCTGAATGTGAAAAGGACGACACAAAGCATGTAGTAGCGTTTGCGGCCGAAGACGCGGCTCAGCCACGCGGACAACGGAAGCACGACGGCATTCGAGACCAGGTAGCTGGTGAGCACCCAGGTGCTCTCGTCATAGCTGACCGCGAGACCGCCGGCAATATGGGGCAAGGCCACATTGGCGATAGCCGTATCCAGCAGTTCCATGAAGGTCGCCAGCGTTACAGTGACCGCGATGACCCACGGATTGATAGCGGGCCGTGTTGCAGCCACATTCGGAAAGGGAATGGAACCAGCGCTAGCGCTCATACAGTTGCCTGTTTTTTTGGATGCAACAAGGGACCGTTCGGTCTCATCTAATATCTGCTACAATTTGATTAGCGACCAATTGGTCGCAGAGATCGTCTAGAGGGACCCAGATGCGCAAAGGCGAGCAGACCCGCCAGGACATCATTCGCAAGGCCGCGCCCATCTTCAATCAGCAGGGCTATGAAGGTGCGGCCTTGTCCGACCTGATGCGGGCGACCGGCCTCGAAAAAGGCGGGATTTACAGGCACTTCGCCAGCAAAGAGGCGCTGGCTGCCGAAGCTTTCGACTATGCCTGGCGTGAAACATTTGACTCACGAATCCAGGATCTGGATACCGTCTCGAATACCGTCGACAGGCTAAAGAAGTTCGTTGCGAATTTCGTTGGGCGCCGCGGAGCTATTCCCGGCGGCTGTCCGCTGCTCAACACGGCGATCGATACCGATGACGGAAATTCTGTTCTGCGTGAGCGCGCGCGCAGGGCCTTGCGCGGATGGCGCAGTTACCTTATTTCGATCATCCGTGCCGGAATCAAAGCGCGGGAAATCCGCCCGAAGGTCGACGCAAAGATGCTGGCCACTCTCCTTATTTCGTCTCTCGAGGGCGCCATCATGGTCTACCGCCTGGAACGAAATGAGGAAGCCCTGCGCGCCATCCAGGCCCATCTCGACCACTATCTCGAGGCTGAAGTGAGAGTTCCGTCCAAATAGTGAATGCAGATGGAATCTAGCGGCCCTTGGCGCGCTCGCCCCTCAAGGCCATGCAAGTCGAGGCCGCCTTGGCAACCAGCCGCCCGCCTTCATCCGTGATTTCGCACTCAATGTAGCCAATCGTGCTGCCCCGCCGCACTACTTTGCCCTCGGCTCGCAGGCGAGCTTCCCACACGGGACGGAAGAAATTGATTTTTAGCTCGATGGTTGTGAAGGATTCGCCGACCGCGAGCGTGCTTGCAAACGCCATGCCCATCGCGGCGTCCGCAATATCGCAAAGAATTCCCCCGTGGAGCGTCCCCATGGGATTTGCATGTTGTCGTCCGGCCGCCAGCGTGACAACCGCGCGTCCATCGGCAATTTCTTTCGCTTCAAAGCCGATTAACCGTGCTACTGGAACCTCGTTCGTCTCCACGTGCGCCATAAATCCTCGTTGATGCTTAGGTTGCGGTGCTATCCCCGCTATTTGTGCGACCGACTGGTCTCTCCTCACCACTTTAACACAAACTAAATGGAACCGAACGGTCTCATCGCGCATCCAAGGCGGGTGACAGCGAGACAGATGAAAGGGGGCTTCTTATGCGGCAGTTGCACCTCGTAGCTCCCGGCGAACCCTCAGATGTCATCGAACTCCACAAGGTCTCCGAACCGGCTCTTGGCCAGGAGGATGTTCTCATCTCGATCGAAAGAATTTCCAAAGCGTAAGCTAACAAAACGCGGCTGCTGATCTTTGTATCGCATCAGATACTCCCGCGAAATGCGCAAATTACCTCCCAGCAACATTCCCGTAATCTAATCCGTTCGACACTTCCTGCATGTTAACAACCGCCGTCCTGCTTCATGACTGCGAAAACCCCCTAGCCACGACAGGCCGTTTTCGCGTGGGCATGGCGGAATCCCTGGATGACCTCATCCAGTGCCAACGCCTGCGATATCTCGTTTTCAATTGCGAGCTGGGAGAGGGATTGGATAGCTCTGTATCCACGGGCCTCGATCGCGACCATTTTGACTTTATCTGTGATCACCTGATGGTGCATGACACAGCCACGGGAAAGCTCGTGGGCACCTACCGCATGCAGAGCGGATATCGCGCGAAAGGAAACCTCGGATACTATGGCGAAGGCCTGTTTGACTTCGCTCCATTCGAACCCCTCCGTGGCGAAGTGCTCGAGCTGGGTCGCGCCTGCGTGCGCCTGGAATACCGCAATACCTCCGTGCTGCACATGCTCTGGAAAGGCATCGCCAAATATGCCATGACTTGCGGCGCGCGGTACTTGATCGGCTGCAGTTCCATCTCCTCGCAAGATGAAAACGAAGGAATCGCGCTTTTCGAAACTTTAAAAGAAAAACACATCGTGGCGCCCGCACTGAGGACCATGCCGAAGCCGGCACACCAATGCACGCTGAGCGGCGCGCCGATTGCTCCTCCGCAGCCGTCCCGGCTCTTTCGAGCCTATCTCGATATTTCCGCGCGCTTGTGTGGGCCACCGGCGATTGACCGAGAGTTCAAAACCATCGATTTCCTCACGCTGATCGATCTCCATCACATCCCGGATCGCGTTCGAACGCGTTTCTTCTAACTGCAAGGGTCCTTTCAACACTACGCCTCAGACGATCGGCGGACGCCGCTTCCCAATATTCGTCGCTTGTTCGAACGCGTACGCCAATTGCAGAACGCCCCAGTCGTCGTGATGGCGTCCTACGATCTGAATTCCGATCGGCAGACCGCTGGCGGAAAACGTGCATGGAACGGACATCGCGGGATTTCCTGCTGCTGATATGTAGTAAGCCGATTTCATCCAGGCAATGTAGTTTTCCATTTTCACGCCAGCAATTTCCGTGGGGTAATGCTGGTTCACGTCAAAGGGAAGCACCTGATTTACCGGCAGAAGAAAGAAATCGTACTCCCCCTTGAACTCGCACATACGCTCAAATAACGCCGTGCGTTTGGCCTCGATACGGGAAAGATACGGGCCCGTAAGTTTGCGCCCCTCTTCGACGTGCCAGTGGATGTATTCGTTGAGCTGGTCGCCGTGCGTGGCGAGCAAATCGCCGAATCCAAGCTCCGTCGACCAATGGCGCCACGCCACGAAGCATTCGTTGGCGTCGGTGAAATCCGGTTCCGCATCCACCACGATGCATCCCAGCGATTCGAACACTTTGCGCTGCGCTTGCACCCTGCTCTTGACCTCCGGCTCCCACGGCAATCCCATGTCCTTGAACATGGCCACACGGACGCCCTTGAAACTGCGCTCCCCAAGGGGCTGCGCGAACTGGGCCCCGGGCTGATCAATGGAAATCGGCGAATGCGGATCGAATCCCGCCAGCACACTAAGAAAGAACGCGCAGTCGGAAACATTGCGCGCGACCGGACCAGGGACCGAAAGGGTGAACCAGCCCAGATGAGCAGGAACATTCGGCACACGACCCGGCGAGGGCCGGATGCCAACAATGTTGCAGAAATTCGGTGGATTGCGCAGCGAGCCGCCCATGTCGCTGCCGTCGGCAAGCGGCACCATGCCGCAAGCGAGAGCGACGCTGCCGCCGCCGGTACTGCCCCCACATGTCTTCGTGAGGTCGTAAGGATTGCGGGTCGGCCCAAACACGGAATTAAACGTTTGCGAGCCCAATCCAAATTCAGGAACATTGGTCTTTCCAATGACGATGGCGCCGGCTTCTTTTTCCCGCTGCACCACGCGGCAATCGAAATTGGGAAGATAATCGCGATGGAGAGGTGAGCCGTAGGTGGTGCGGATTCCCTTCGTTTCGTGCAAATCTTTTACGCCCACCGGCATTCCGTGAAGCGGCCCGAGCCAGTTCCCTTTTGCGAGCGCTTCGTCGGCCGCTGCAGCCTGCGCCATCAATTGGTCTTCGGACACCAGCGTGACGATGGCATTCACCTTGGTATTCACGCGATTGATCTGTTTCAGGTGAGCTTGCATGACTTCGCGCGCGGACAGTTTTTTCTGCCGAATCAGATCGGCCATCTGACGCGCCGGCATGAAGCAGATGTCTGATTCTGACGTCATGGCTGAGTCCTCGAAGGCGCGGCCCGAGCGCAGCCCCGTTTCTTCGGGGCTGGAATTCGCCGCAACTGGAAGATGCGGAGAAATCGCTGCGGAAACCGCGGCGGTGGTGCCAAGCTTCAAGGCTTCGCGACGACTTATTTTTTCCGTCATAGGCTAGCGTTATAGCCCAGCCGCTACTTCGCCGCCAGCATTTCTTTGGCCAGCGAAAGTGCTCGCTCCGTAGCGGCACCATCGCTTAAGCGGCCCCGCGCGAAGTCGCGCGTGCCACCACCTTTGCCGCCAACTTTCTCAAAAACCTGTTTAAGAAGGGTGTTCATGTCCTTGCCGACGGAGGGATGTTGGGCAAACAGCACGTGTCCATCCTCGCTGGTAGCAAGGAGAGCTATCGTTTTTTCAGACTTGGCCAATTCGGAGGCGAAGAAGCCGAGGTAATCCGCCGGAACGTCTTCGAAAACGCGTGAGACAATGCGGAATCCCCGCCCATCCGGCGAAGCCTGCAACGCGAGGGCCGCTTCCGCCTTCGCCAGTCGCTCCAGCATGCCGCGAAACTTCTTGAAGTTTGCATCGCGCTCCTCGAGCGCGCGCGTGGCCCCCTGGACCACTTCTTCCGGCGCGCAGCTCAATTTCTCCGCAGCCTGCCGCAGCCACTGAAAATCCCGCCGCGCGGCGCGTTCCGCCCGGCCGCCGCACACAAATTCCACGCGCCAATCCTGCCGGACCTTCGTGCAACGCCGCACCAAAATCAAACCGATCTGGCCCGTGCGCTTGACGTGCGTGCCGCCACACGGCTGCAAATCGGCGGATTCGATCTCGATGGCGCGGAGGATCCCTTCGCGTTCCACCTCTTTTCGCACGCCAAGCTGGGACAGCTGATCCGCCGTGCCATACCGAACATTCACCGGCCGGTCTTCAAAGATAACCTGGTTCGCAGCCCGCTCCGCGCCTTCCAGAAACGCGTCGGACGGTTCAATCCCCCGCAAGTCAATCGTGCAAATCTCCGTTCCGAGGTGAAACGAAACCGTGGGCAGCCCGAAGCGTTCTTGAAACATGGCGGAAAGCAAATGCTGCCCGGTGTGCTGCTGCATGTGGTCGAAGCGCCGCGGCCAGTTGATGCAGCCGTTCACCTCGGGACTGCTCGGGCGGCGATCCACCAGGTGAAGTATTTCGTCGCCTTCGTCGCGCACATCGAGGACATTGGCGTCCTCGATCTTTCCCAAATCATTCGGCTGCCCGCCGGACGTGGGATAAAACGCCGTGCGGTCCAGGAGCAGCCCCCACACCTTTCCCGTGATTCCCTTGCTCAAATCCGGTGGCAGCACTTCGCAATGCAACACCCTGGCAGTAAATTCTTTTTCGAAGGCATCGTCGTAATACAGTCTGCGCGTGGTCATGGCGTTATGCGGGTTCCGCGGATTGCAAGGCGCACTGCCAGGCTTCGGCGTATTTATAGCCCGTGCCTGTATTGAAGAGCACCACGCTTTCCTCCGGCTTGATCCAGCCGGACGCGGCAAGCTTCCGTGCGGCGATAACCGTCGCGGCACCCTCCGGCGCCGCGAAAATGCCTTCGAGCGAAGCCAGTTCCCTTCCCGCCTGCAGCATCTCTTCGTCAGTGACGGTGAGCGCGGTTCCCTTCGTTTGGCGAAGCATGCTTAAGATGAGCAAATCGCCCAGCGGTCCAGGAACGCGCAAGCCCGACGCGATCGTCGCCGCATTGGGAAAAAATGCCGCGGAAGTCTGATGCCCTTCCCACGCTTTGACGATCGGCGCGCATCCTTCCGCCTGAACGGCCACCATGCGCGGCCGCTCCGCTCCGATCCAGCCCATCTCCTGCATCTCATCAAACGCCTTGCACATCCCGATCAAGCCGACGCCTCCTCCCGTGGGATAAAGAATCACGTCAGGGAGTTTTCCTCCAAACTGCTCCCACAATTCATACCCCATAGTCTTCTTGCCTTCGATGCGGTACGGCTCCTTGAGGGTAGAAACGTCGTACCACCCTTCGCGATCCTTCCGCTCCGCCACATATTTCCCGCAATCCGAAATCAATCCATTCAGCTTCACGACCTTCGCGCCAAATGCCTGGCACTCCATCACGTTGGCGACGGGCGTGTCCGCAGGCATCACAATCACCGACGGCAGTCCGGCCGCCGCGGCGTACGCCGCCAGCGCCCCGCCCGCATTGCCCGCCGTAGGAGCCGCCAAAGCCCTTGCGCCCAGCTGCTTGGCCCGCGTAACGGCCGCGGTCATCCCGCGCGCCTTGAACGACCCGGTAGGATTCAAGCCCTCATCTTTGATATACAGTCGTTGCAAGCCCCCCTGTCCACCGCTCCCGTCTTGCCCACAAAGCATCGTCGCGCCGAGCCGCTTGGCGTGCACTAGTGGGGTCATTCCCTCGCCCAGTGAAACCGGTGGGTCATTAGGGAGCACTTCCGCGTATCGCCACAGCGTCCGCGGACGCGTTTTCAGATTTTCTAGAGTGAGCGTGGCCGCAGCCCGCCGCAAATCGTACCGCGCCAGCAGCGGCTTCCCACACGTGCAAAGATGCTGTTCAACCGCAGCATCATATTTCTTCCGGCACGCCGAGCATTCCAACTCACGAACATTCAAGGGATTCGCCATATCCATGAAAGTCTAGCACACGCCTTTTCGTCCAATTGTGTTCGTGGCACAGCCCTTCAGGCTGTGCTTTCCCCTCTTGTGCTCGGGCCAATATGGCGCCGCGTGGCGTATGAGACCCATACGACGCATGCAGCGCGGCCAGATAAAATCAGTGCCTCTGGCAATGTCGCTCTCTTGCGAATCGAGGCCCACCATGGAACCCGAACTCACTCACACAATCGCGCTGCTTACTCGAACTCCCGCCGCTCTCAATGCTCTCTTGCGTGATTTGCCCGAAATGTGGACGTTCCGCAACGAAGGCAATGACACCTGGACCGTTTTCGATGTCGTCGCCCATCTGATCTACGGCGAACACGCCGATTGGATACCGCGGACAAAAATAATTCTCGAATTTGGCGAGACTCGGACGTTTGAGCCTTTTGATCGGCAAGGACATGTTCAGGAGAGCCAAGGTAAGTCGCTCGCGCAGTTACTGGACGAATTTGCCCGCGCCCGCTCAGAAAGCCTGGACCAATTGCGCGCATTGAATCTGCGGCAAGAGGACCTCAAGCGGCGTGGACGCCATCCTGCCTTCGGTCCAGTGACCCTGTCACAGCACTTGGCAAGTTGGGCCGCTCATGATTTAACTCATCTCCACCAGATCTCAAGGATCCTTGCTTATCAATACCGGCAGGCCGTCGGCCCCTGGAGTGCCTACCTCGGCGTGCTCCGATGCGCCGGCCACAGCGCCCCTTAAAAATCCCCCGTTTCAGCCACTCGTGGAGCGCGTTTGCGTTTGTTGAGGCCGTTGCGCTTTGTGAAATGGAGCATGGCGTGCCGCAGGAGCCAATTTGCTTTGGTCTGATAACCGCCCCCATCGGCTTTGAGCCAGTCGATGATGTCGGAATCCAAGCGCATTGTGACGGGCTTTTTTACAGGCCGATAGAACTTGCCGATTTCGGCGCCGCTCCAGTCATATTTTCCCGCGACCGAGTCGCCGAAATCCTCAACTTGCAGCCGCACTCCGGGAAGTGCAAACCCTACCAGGTGA
>Ga0210396_10002505_pt1 | contig 18726 bp, 18 predicted proteins | sample IncBWH17OmetaG_FD_155466 | JGI IMG/M metagenome (GOLD analysis project Ga0210396, IMG submission 155466) | Forest soil microbial communities from Barre Woods Harvard Forest LTER site, Petersham, Massachusetts, United States - Inc-BW-H-17-O ... | reverse complement strand
GTACTATGGCACTATCACCGCATTTGGTTTTAAGTCGCTTCCCGGAGAATTGAGAATCCATAAAATGGAAAATACGTCCTCGCGCCCGTTATCCGATGTAGGTGGACCACAGAAAACCCAGACCGGAGCATTGATCATCCTCACCTCCCTCTTTTTCATGTGGGGTTTCGTCACCGTTCTCAACGACATCGTCTCCCCGCATCTCCAGTCCATTTTCGATTTAAGTTACAAACAGGCCAGCCTGGTGCAATTCGCTTTCTTCTTTGCCTACTTCATTTTTTCCATCCCCGCGGCAAAGCTGATCGGCAGCACTGGCTATAAGACTTCCATCGTTGTCGGATTGCTGACGACCGGCGTCGGCGCATTCTTGTTCATCCCCGCCGCGAGTGCCGCCTCCTACGCCCTATTCCTCGGTGCGCTCATGGTGCTGGCCGCGGGCATCACCGTCCTCCAGGTCGCCGCCAATCCTTATGTGGCTGTTCTTGGCCCGCCAAGTACCGCCTCCAGCCGCTTGAACCTCACCCAGGCTTTCAACTCCCTCGGCACCACAGTTGGCCCTTGGATCGGCGGAATGTTCATCCTTTCAACCACCGCCAGGAGCAGCGATGAGCTCAAGCTGCTCCCGGCGCAGGCGCTGCAAGCCTATAAAGTCGAGCAAGCCTCCTCCGTCAAGACTCCGTATCTCTTCATCGGCCTCCTGCTGGTCGCACTCGCCGTGGTGATCTATTTCCTGAAACTTCCGTCAATCCCCGAGGCGCAAAAGAAAGGCCGCGGTCCCGGCGTCAGCCTTTGGAAATACCGCCACCTGGTGCTGGGAGTGGTCGGCATTTTCGTCTACGTCGGTGCGGAAGTCTCCATCGGCACCTTCCTCATCAAATATTTTCATCTGCATGAAATTGGGAATCTGCCGGAAAAGCAGGGGGCTCAACTCGTAGCTTATTACTGGGGCGGCGCCATGCTTGGCCGGTTCATCGGCTCTGCAATTCTGCAAAAAGTGAAAGCCGGGACCGTCCTGGGAATTGCCGCCTTCTGCGCGTGCGCGCTCGTTCTCACCTCGATGCTCACCAGTGGCCACGTCGCAATGGCCAGCATCATCCTTGTGGGCTTCTGCAACTCCATCATGTTCCCCAGCATCTTCACGCTCGGGATCGCGAATCTCGGGCCGCTCACCGGCGAGGGCTCGGGGCTCCTCATCATGGCGATTGTCGGCGGAGCGATCATCCCGCTCCTCTTCGGTGCCCTGGCCGACATGCCCGCCATCGGCTTGCACCGCGCCTTCATCCTTCCGGCAATCTGCTATCTCTATATCGCCTACTACGGCCTAAGCGGCTCCCGACCCCGTGAAGTTCAATAATTCCGCGCGTGGTGTGCGCTTGTCATCCTGAGGCTATCCGATAAGGTCCGCAGTTTGGACTCCGGTGATTCTTACCGGAGATAGCCGAAGGACCTCAACCTCAGCGTCACCGAGGCTTAATCGGGCGAGACAGAACCAACGTGCGAACAAAAAAACAGGGCAGGACTCGCGTCCTGCCCTGTCATTTTCGAACTATTGAAATGCTTACTTGGCCATTTCCAGGCTGGCCAGCTTCAGGTTATCCCCGTCCACGCTGCCCTTCACGGTGACGTGATGCCCGGCGTGTGCCGCAACCTTGTCCTGCGCATCAATCGCGTAAACCTTGTGGTCCGCGTCGTTGACGAACACATACTTTGCGTTCTTTTCGTTCACGCACTTCGTAGCGCATGCCGCGTGTTTGTCGTTTGCGCCTTTGGCGCCGCAGGCGCTGTCGGAAATGTATCCCGTCCAGCTTCCATCGGCTCCCAAAGTGAGGACCGCTGTGCAAAGAGTGAGTGCTAAACCTGCTGCGAATTTAACTTTCATGTTTATCCCCTCCTGAATTTCAGCTTCATTTTTGTCCCCGTCAGGGCGCCCTTTAGGGTGTCACAACTATTTAGCACCTGTCCAGACCCGCATTTGGATCCATCCCATTAAGCCGAAAAGGCGAATGGGGAGGAATCTCTCGATCCTCCCCATTCGCTTCCGCTCTCAAGGAACTTTCATGGTCCCCCGGCCGATGTTATTGTCCGGAGGTGTTGGTGGCCGCGGTCGCCGCGCCTGCCGACTTCGGTGTGGACAAGTAGCCCGTGATCTGGTTCTTGTTCACGTCGAATACCACGATCTCAAACGGCGAAGTGCGTCCCGTTCCCTTTACGTAGAACTGCACCGGCTCGCCCGCCGTCCGGTCCTTCTTCTCGATGGACTTGTCGTCGGCAAGAACTGTGATCGTGAACTTTGACTTCTTCGCGTCCGTCTTGTTCAGCGAAATGGCCACTGGCCCAACGTGCTGCGGGGTCTTGGCGCGCTGAATCGTGAATTCGAAGTAATTTCGGTCGCCGCGCCGCTTCAGTTCATCCAGGTCGTCGTGGTTGCGCGCGATCAGGCCGCTCATCACGCCCATGTCGCCCGTGGCGCGATCCAGTTGGCCCTTCGTTGCGTCCAGATCGTTTCTTACGCCGGTAACGTCGCCGCTCAGCTTGTTCACATCTTCAATGTTCGCTTTCGTGCCGAGTTGCGTGTTCACCTCGGAAAGCTTCTTGTTGTACGCCACAACCGAGGACTTGGTGATCTTGCGCGCCCGGTCCAGTTCTTCCTGCGTCACATTCAATTTATTCGTCACGACTTTCAAGTCGCTCTGAAGCTGTTGGTTCTCGTCGTCGGTCTTTGCCATGCGTTGCATCAACGCTTCGTTCTGTTGCTTCACCGAAGCCTGCACGTTCTGCTCTGTCGCCTTCCCTTGATTCAGGGCGCTCCAGCCTATCCCAATGCCAAGCAGGGAGGTTGCCCCCAATGCCGCTATCGCCAGGCCCACCCACCGGGGTGCCGCAGCCTGCGTTGTGGTTTCTTGAAACTCGCTCATGGACGTCGTCTCCTTTTGTTAGCGAACTCGCCGCTCGTCTGATAGATGGGCACTCCCACCACCAAACTAGTTCCGCAGGCCCATGGAAGCCCAAGCCGCTGGAAGGGAATGGGTTAGAGGTTGTTCGCGAGTCATGCCATCCTGCCATTGAAGGTACTAGTACCAGTAAAGATTACAGATTAGGGGGGACAAGCGCAATTTTTACAACTGCGCAATCGGGTAGACACCTGAAAATCGGCTACAGGCAAAAATAAAATCAGGCAGAAAGGCCAATGCCGTTTCTGCCTGTAAGTAATTATTCTAAAAAGGTTTAATGCCGTAGATCAAGCTGCTTGCGAATCGGAAACCCGCTTGGGCAGTCCAAAATAGCGATCCAGTGTCGTCGTCGCGGCGTCCAAAACCAGGCGGCAATCGGAGCAGTCTTGCAAATGGTGCTCAATCTCTCCCTGGACGCTCGGAGAGAGTTTTCCCTCTAAATACATGCAAATCAAATGGATAGTGTCTCGACAACTCATACAATGCCCCCCAGTTTCCGCCACAGTCCCCCCGGACTGGTACAACTAACAGTGCACCTTCCTCGCCAAACCCACCACCTGGTCCTCAACCTACGTAAGTCTATCATTTTAAGGTGATTAGAAGAACGCAGGGTATAGGTAATCGAAAAGATCCAAAGTCCTCCGGGAAATCTTTACCCCGAATTGGATGTTCTTTGTGCGAGATTTGGCTCTGTTCGCTAACGTAGCGGCGTGCCGACCATCTGCTTCAACGCCGCGATTCGATCCTCCAACGGCGGGTGGGTGCTGAACAAAGAAGAGAGCGTCTCGCCCCCGAACATCGGCTTGACGATGCACAGGGCGGAAGTGCTCGGCGAAATCGCCGAGGTCGGAATCTGCCGGTTGAATTTTCCAAGCTTCTCGAGGGCGCTGATCAGTCCATACGGCTGCCCTACCATCCGCGCACCGGTTTCGTCCGCGGCGTATTCGCGCGTCCGCGACAAAAATAATTGCAGGAGCAAGGCCGCAAACGGAGCCAGGAAAATCATCAGCAGTGCGGACAATCCACCGCCGCCCCGGTCGTCATCCCGGTCTCTCCCGATTCCGCCAAAAATCATGGCCCATTTGCCCATGGACGCCATGAACGTGATCGCCCCGGCAATCGTCGCCGCAATGGAACTGGTCAGAATGTCGTAGTTTCGAACGTGCGAAAGTTCGTGCGCGATCACGCCTTCCAGTTCATCGTCGTTCATGATTTCCAGCAATCCCTGCGTCACCGCTACCGAAGCGTGATTCGGATTGCGTCCCGTCGCAAACGCGTTCGGCGCCGCGTCCGGCACAACGTATAGTTTCGGCACCGGAATGCTTGCTTTCGCGGCCAGCCGCTCCATCACCTCGTACAAACGCGGCAATTGCTCGCGCGAAACCGGCTGCGCTCCGCTCGAAGCCAGCGCGATCTTGTCCGAGAAAAAATAAGACGCGAAATTCATGACCACCGCAAACGCCAACCCGATTTGCAGCCCGCCGCGCCCGCCGATCGCGCCTCCCGCCAGCACCAGCAACACGCTCAGCAGGATTAAAATTGCACCAGTCCGCAAAACTTTCATGTAGTTGGCCTTCCTCTATAAATACGCATCAGCTCAATCAAACTTTCATTCAAAAATCGATCGCCGGGACCGTCCGCGCCCCGGCCCCCGATTCTGAACTCCCGAACTTCTGAACTCCTGAACTTTTCATTTCCCTTACTTCTTCGCTGCCGCTGCCGGCTGCTTCGCCGCCACCCGTTCGAACCGCATGGCTTCTTTCTGCCCATCGCGCTCCACGCGCACGCGGTCTCCCGGCAACACTTTCCCTTCCAGGATTTGCATCGCCAGCGGATCCTGAATCAACCGCTGGATGGTCCGCCGCAGCGGCCGCGCCCCGTAGGCGGGATCGTAACCCTCCCGCAGCAGCACTTCCGTCGCCGCCGGAGTGATCTCCAGTGTAATCTTCCGTTCCGCCAGCAGATTTTCCACGCTCTTCAGCAACATTCCAACGATCCGCGCCAGTTGCTCTTTTCCAAGCGGATTGAAAATCACGATCTCGTCAATCCGGTTGATGAACTCCGGCCGGAACGCGGCGCGCAACGCGTCCATCGCTTCCTTCCGCGCGCGCTCCGGGTCCTTTTCCGACAACTCAAAAATCGCCGTCGAGCCTACGTTGCTTGTCATCACCAGCACCGTGTTCCGGAAATCTACCGTGCGGCCTTTCCCATCCGTCAGCCGGCCGTCCTCCAGAATCTGCAGCAGCACGTTGAACACATCCGGATGAGCCTTCTCGATCTCGTCGAACAAAATCACCGAGTACGGATGCCGGCGCACCTGCTCCGTCAGTTGCCCGCCCTCTTCGTACCCGACATAGCCCGGAGGCGCGCCGATCAGCCTCGAAACCGCGTGCTTTTCCATGTACTCGGACATATCGATCCGGATCATCAGCTTTTCGTCGTCGAACAGAAATTCCGCCAGTGCCCGCGCCAGTTCCGTCTTGCCCACGCCCGTCGGCCCCAGAAAAATGAACGAGCCAATCGGCCGTTTTGCATCCGAAAGCCCTGCCCGGCTGCGCCGCACCGCATTCGCCACGCGGCCGAGCGCATCATCCTGGCCCACCACGCGCTGCCGCAGACGCTCTTCCATGTGCACCAGCTTCTGCGCTTCGCCTTCCAACAAACGCCCCACGGGAATCCCCGTCCACTTGCTTACCAGCTTCGCGATATCCTGCTCGTCAACCTCCTCCTTCAGCATCGGCGCATCTTTCTGCACAGCCGCAAATCGTTCCTGCGCCGCATTCATCTCGCGCTCCGCCTGCGCGATTTTCCCGTAGCGAATCTCGGCCACCTTCGCCAGCTCGCCCGTGCGCTCGTAGCGCTCCGCCTCCGCTTTCAGTTGCTCAATCTGCTCTTTCAGCTTGCGAATCTTGCCGATGGCTTCCTTTTCCGCCTGCCACCGGGCTTTGCGCCCGCTGGAGTCTTCCTTCAACTTGGCAAGTTCCTTTTCGATTTGCCCGCGCCGCTCCACCGAGTGCGCGTCGGTTTCCTTCAGCAGGGCCTGCCGCTCGATTTCCAGCTGCATGATGCGCCGCTCGATTTCGTCAATCTCCGTGGGCAGGGAATCGATTTGCATGCGCAGGCTCGCCGCGGCCTCGTCGATCAGGTCGATCGCCTTGTCCGGCAAAAAACGGTCGGAAATGTAGCGATGCGAGAGCGTGGCCGCCGCCAGAATCGCCGCGTCCTTGATGCGCACGCCGTGATGCACCTCATAGCGCTCTTTCAATCCGCGCAGAATCGCAATCGTATCCTCGACGGTCGGCTCGGATACCAGCACCGGTTGGAATCGCCGCTCCAGCGCCGGGTCTTTCTCGATGTATTTCTTGTATTCATTTAGTGTTGTCGCGCCGATTGCGCGCAGTTCGCCGCGCGCCAGCGCCGGCTTCAGCATGTTGGAGGCGTCCATCGAACCTTCCGCCGCGCCCGCGCCAACCAGCGTGTGCAGTTCATCGATGAACAGAATGATCTGTCCCTCGGCTTCCGAAACTTCTTTCAGCACCGCCTTCAGGCGTTCCTCAAACTCCCCGCGAAACTTAGCTCCCGCCACCAGCGCCGCCATATCCAGCGCCACCAGCCGCTTTGTCTTCAATACATCCGGTACGTCGCCGGACACGATCCGCTGCGCCAATCCCTCCACGATCGCCGTCTTTCCGACGCCGGGTTCCCCAATCAGCACCGGGTTGTTCTTCGTGCGCCGCGCCAGTATCTGCATCACCCGCCGAATCTCTTCGTCGCGCCCGATCACCGGGTCCAACTTCGACCGCCGTGCCAGGTCCGTCAGGTCCCGCGCGTATTTCTCCAATGAAGCGTAAGTTGTCTCCGGATTTTGCGAAGTCACCCGCTGGCTGCCGCGCACCCCGGCCAACGCCTGCAAAATCGCCTCATGCGACGCGCCATGTTTCTTCAGCAGTCTTCCCGCGGGATCGCTTTCCGCCGCGGCGATCGCCAGAAATAAATGCTCCGTCGAGACGTATTCGTCTTTGAACTTTTGGGCCTCGTCGAACGACCGCTCCAGAACTTCGTTCAACGCCCGGCTCATGTTGTGTTGCCCGAAGCCCTGCACCTTCGGCAGCCGGCTGATCTCCCGGTCCACATCCTGCATCAGCAATTCATTGCGAATGCCCAAACGCGCCAGCAGCGGCGGCACCACGCCGTCTTTCTGCTCGACCAGGGCCACCAATAGGTGCAAAGGCTCGATCGCCTGGTTCTGGTGGCGCGCCGCAATCTCTTGCGACTCCTGCACGGCCTCCTGGGCCTTCACGGTCATTTTGTCGAAACGCAACATAATTCCCCCGCAAACTCACTTCTTCATGAAAAGGGGCCGGCTTTTCAGCCAGCCCCGTATGCTACCTCACGGCGGGATTCGCCGTGCTGGCACTTTTCTAAATTACCGGCCTGCCGCCGCAGCCACCGCCGGCGCTTCCACGTTCACCTTGATCTGCTTTGGCTTGGCTTCCTCACGCTTCGGGATCGTCAGCGTCAGGACGCCGTTTTTGTACTCGGCCTTGATCGCCTCGCTGTTCACGGTGTTGGCCAGCGAGAAGCTCCGGCTGAACGAACCATACGAACGCTCCACGCGCAGGTAGTTGTTTTCGTTCACCTTCTTCTCAAACTTCCGCTCACCGCGAATGGTCAGGATATTGTTTTCGACACGAATGTCGAGTTCCTCCGCTTTGATGTCCGGAAGATCCGCCTTGACCACCAGTTCGTGCCCGGTTTCAAAAATGTCAACCGCGGGCGCCCAAGTGGTGATGCTGGACTCGTCCGAAGTGGGCTCAAAGGCCTCGTTAAAGAGGCGGCCGATCTGCTCCTGAAGCGAGTTGGTCCGAAAGAGTTCAAAACGACTGATTGTAGTTCTCATTGCTAAGTCCCCCATGGCTTATACTAACAAGAGCATAAAAGCTTAGTGCTATATTGTCAAGTAATTTAAACATGCTCTACATGCCATTTTATGTCTTGTTTTATGTTATACATATAGACGATTGCTGTGCTCGCTTCCAGCCGTTTCTCCGCTGAATGACCCTCGTTTCTCGCCACCGCACACTTCTTGCTATAGTCATTCTCCATGCGCGTCGACGACTTCGATTACGACCTCCCGTCTGGCCTCATCGCCCAGCGACCCCTGGACCGTCGCGATTCTTCTCGATTGCTCGTCGTCCAGCGAGCAGCCGATCGTCTGGAAGACGCGCAGTTCGCAAACCTCGTCGACTTCCTCACCGGCGACGAACTGATTGTCTTCAACGACGCCCGCGTAATTCCCGCTCGCCTCTTCGGCAAGCGTCTCGGCGTTCACTCGCAAAAGCCGTCTCGCAAAACAGTCCGCGAACACTTGAGCGGAAACGTGGAAGTATTTCTCACCCGAAAACTCGAAGCCGATATCTGGGAAGCCCTGGTCCGTCCAGGCAAGAAAATGCAGGTAGGCGAACAAGTGCAGTTTGGGGCAGGCGAACTCGAAGCTGAAATTCTTTCACGCGGCGAACTGGGAATTCGCACCGTCCGCTTCATTTCGCGGAATACTCTTTCCGTCGAGGAGAATCTGGAACTGCTTGGCCACGTCCCGCTTCCCCCGTACATCGATCGTCCCGACGAAACCTCAGACCGCCAGCGTTACCAGACCGTTTATGCGCGGCGCCCGGGCGCGGTTGCCGCGCCCACGGCGGGCCTGCACTTCACAACGGAAGTTCTCGACCAACTCAAGGCAAAAGGCTGCGAACTCTGCGAAGTCACGCTCGACGTCGGCCTCGGCACATTCCAACCCGTCCACACCGAAACCCTCGAAGAACACAAAATTCACTCCGAGGCCTACGAAATTGCTCCGGAGGTCGCCGAAAAAATTCGGCAAGCAAAATCGCGGTCCCGCCCGATTCTCGCGGTGGGAACGACCGTGGTTCGTACTCTGGAGGATGCAGCGGCTCGCGCTGTCAATGCCGGAGGAAGGGAATTAATCTCCGCCGGCCGAGCCGAGGGCGAAATTTTTCTACTCCCCGGCCACAACTTCCGCGTGGTGGACAAGCTGCTCACAAACTTCCACCTGCCGAAATCCACGCTCCTGGCGCTGGTTTCCGCGTTCGCAGGGCGCGAAAATATCCTTAAGGCCTACCGCCACGCGGTGGCTGAACGCTATCGTTTTTACAGTTATGGGGATTGCATGCTGATCCGCTAGCGGCGAATCAGCGCGAAGGCGGAATGCGGGATTATCGTACGCAACGCGCTTGCAAGCGAATTCAACTTCTCCCCGGCGGCCACCGCCGGAAATTGCCACTTCAATAGTTCCCCCGAGAGGAGAACGAGGAGGGAAGCTGCCATCGAAGCCAGCTCCCCACGCATCGGGTCAGGAAAGTTCACGGGCGCTCCCTTTACTCGGAGAGGACAAATACCTGTGCTTTGCCTTCAAAGCGCAGTTCCAGCACTCGGCCGTCGCTGTTCGACACGATTTCCGTGTACTGCGACTTCTGGCTGCGGTCTTCCCAACGGCCCCCGGACTCTGCAATCACTTTCTTGCCGTTCAGAAGTGTCAGGTGGTTGTCGTCGATCATGGCGCGATAATCGCCGGCCTTCACATCCACATTGCCGAACTTTACGGAGTGCGGAACTGCAAGAGCCTTTGCCACCGGTTTGGCGAACATGGGAACTGTCATCGCGAGGGCGGCGGCCAGAGCCAGACTGCGGACTAACGTATTGCTTTTCATGTGTGTCATTCCTTTCGAGGAGCGAGTCAACCGAGACTTGTTCAAAACGGAAGGAGTATTGACACACGGGCAGGCGAAGAGTAGCCTCTCGATGACGACACCTCTTCTTCCTGGTCCAACAGCCGGAAAAACTGCGTGTCACTTGCCCCGCGGCTGCCACCGCGGGGTTTCGTTTTTTAATCTCTATCCGTCCCAAACAGCCTGAAACTCGGCTGCACTGGTATAGACGAACTCCACTAGCCGAATGTTTCGTCGATTGCCCCAATTTTTTTGTTACATTTTTGCCACCTACAACACATTCTCCGCCAGGGCCTGGAAATAATTACTTTGGCGTGTGCAGCTTTCCCCGGCTTCATCTATACTCTTGAAAGGTCCGGAACCCCGGGATGCGACTTTTAGTCCTTACGGATATCCATGCAAATCTGTCAGCTCTGGAAGCCTCTCTCAACGCCGCCGAGGGGAGCTGGCAGCGCCTGATTTGCCTCGGCGATGTCGTCGGCTATGGTCCGGATCCCAACGAAGTCACCTCTCGCATCCGCGAACTCGGCGCCGTTACCATCCGCGGGAATCACGACAAAGCTGTCGCCGAACTCATGCCTACCGACGACTTTAATCCCGTCGCAAAAGCAGCCGTCAATTGGACGCGTTCTCAACTTTCGAACGAAAATCTGGGTTGGCTCGCCGGCCTTCCTCAGGGCCCTCTCGAAGCCGAAGGAGTTGTGCTCGTCCACGGCGCGTTTCAGGATGAAGACGAATACGTCTTCACACCTTCGCAAGCTCTCGAAGGACTCCTCGATTCCACAAGCCAGGTAACTTTTTTTGGACACACCCATCATCAAGGCGGCTTTGCCTACCAGGACCCTGAATTGGAGGTCCTCTCTCTGCACCCTCGGAGCAACGAGTCGCGTTGCGCTTTACGCCTCGAAGACACCAAGCGCTATTTGTTGAATCCCGGTTCCATCGGCCAGCCCCGCGACACCGATCCGCGCGCCGGTTTCGCCATAGCCGATCTTGATAACCATACGGTCGAATTCTGGCGCGTTCCCTACGACATCGCCGGCGTGCAAAAACGCATGCGCGACGCAAAATTGCCGGAGCCGCTAGTCCTGCGCCTGCAAGTCGGCCGCTAGACTGTTTTCCCGGCTGCGAAATCGGCGGCAAGGCGCGGCAAGGAAAGTCCATGCAGGAAATTTTGCAAAATCCGCCGGAGCCCGAACAGCGCAAGCCGCTTCCGCTGAACATCCTTCTCGGAGCTCTCGTCGTCATCGCGATTGCCCTGTCGTTCTGGTTCGCCTTCAAGGCCCCATCCGGCAGCGCTTCCCGTGTCAGCCGACCCAATGTTTCCGTGCCCATGAGCACGGCCGAGCTGGCTTACGCAAAAAGCATCCAGATCGAAAACATCGCCCTTAGCCGCGCGGAGAATTTCCTCCACCAGGAAGTAACCATCCTCGACGCCGACGCCGTAAACGCCGGCCAACAGACTGTCGCCGGCATGAGCATCACCGTCGAATTCTTCGACGACCTTCATCAAGTGGTTCTCAGGGAAACGAGGAGTGTCCTGGGTATTCCGCCTGTCGCCCTGGGTCCCGGCCAGAAACGCAGCTTCTCCATCTCCTTCGATCGTGTGCCTTCCAGTTGGAATCTGCAGCAGCCTGCGGTCCACGTCAGCTATTTACAACTCGCTATATTAAAATAGTTGCTAAGTAACGCCATCGTTATATTAGACTGTTGCTATGAATCTGGCCGAAGACCTGCGTGCCAGCCTCCAGGAGATTCTCGTCCCGGGAACAGTAGAGATCCGCGAAAACGGCGGCCGCGTCACCTCGGCATCGCCGCTCTCCTGGGAAATCCGCGGAAATTCGGAGAAGCCTCTGCTTCACTTGTGGTCGGAAAGCTGCAATGTCACCCGCCGGGTCGTCGCCATCACCGGCAATTCCCAGGACCGTCTCGCTCTAGCCGTCGAGCGCTTCGGCCGCGCCCGGCCCGAGCGCCTCGAAATCGTCCGCCTCGAATACGCCCCTGGCCCGCGCGATCTTTCGCGCGAAGGCTACTGCGAGCAGTTGCGCCGCATCCTCGCGGAACAATTTCCCGACGAAACCCTCGAAAAAATCTCGGTCGCCCAGGATCTCGAGCATTCGCTCTCCAAAATCTACACTCGCGGAATCCTTCGCCGCGGCCCCTCGAACGTCGCGTTCCTCGCGGTCCCTGAAGGCGAATCGCAGGACGCGCTCGATAGCAGTCTCACCTACGGATTGCTGTGGCTCGAAAAGTCCCGCCAGTCCGCGAAACGCGCCGGCCTCGCCACCCTGCGCTTAATCCTTCCCAAGGGAAAATCCGCCATCGTCGCGAACCGTCTCCGCGCCCTCCGCGAAGGCCTCGCTGTCGAAGTCTACGAACTCGATCCCCTCAGCGAAACCTTGAACTGTGTCGATCCCTGCGCCAATGGCAACGTAGCCTCCTGGCTCGTGCCGCGCCGCGAGATGCAACTCCTGCTCGACCGCGCATCCTCCGCGCTGGCACCTCTTATCGCTTTCAGCCCCGAGTCCATTCGCGCCCACGCCACGCCTCATAGCCAGGAAGTGGTTTTGCGTTTTCGCGGGCTCGCCTTCGCCCGTTGGCAGCAAAATAAAATCTACTTTGGCAGCGACTCCACCTGGGAAGAACTCCGCAACAAAAATGAGCCCGCGTTGAAACAACTAATCGCCAACCTGCAAAATTTTCGCAGCCCGCTGGCCAGCAACGTCCGCCACGCCCTCTATCGCGCGCAGGCGGAGCGCTGGATGCAAACCCTCGTCTGCCAGGATGTCACCCGCATTGATATCTCACTCGATCCCGAACACGTCTACGAGCAGATATTCGCCCAGGTCGCCGGCCAGCACGGGATCCTTGATTTATTGTGCGTCACGCGCAGCCGCCGCCTGGCCATTCTGGAACTCAAGGCCACAGAAAACGTCGATCTCCCCTTCCAGGCCGCGGACTACTGGTCTCGCATTCGCTGGCATCAATCGCAAGCGGACTTCGCGCGTTACGGCTATTTCCCGGGACTCGAGCTCCAATCCGCACCCCCACTCGTCTATCTGATCGCGCCCGCTCTCCGCTTTCATCCCACCACCGACACCCTTCAACGGTATCTTTCCCGCGACATGGAAATCATCCGCGTCGGCCTTGCCGAAAGCTGGCGCCGTGGTCTCCGCGTCATGTTTCGTCAATAAATTCCGTGAATAAATTTTCATTTGGCGGCGCCTCTCCTCCCCTTGCCTTCTTCGCAGTTCAATGTAGAATCATCACCTCTTCCATACAAAGGACTCGACCTTGAGTTTCAGCATTCAAATCCGGCAGGCCGACAAAGTCACGCTCATAGATGTCAGCGGTCGCCTCACTTCTTTCGAAGGCCAGGCGTTTCGCGAGGCGATTCAACGCCTGCTTCGGCAGGGAGACAACAACATCGTCCTGAATCTGAACGGGCTCGATTACCTGGATAGCTCCGGAATCGGCGAACTTGTTCGCAATTATCTCGCCGTCGTCAAAAAAGGCGGCGCAATGAAGGTGGTTGGACTCGCGCCGAAGGTGGAAGAAATTCTGAAGGTGACGCAGCTCTACCAGGTTTTTCCTGAATTTCCCGACGAAGAATCGGCTCTGGAGAGTTTTCCCAAGTCCAGCCGCGACGCAAATTCCTGACCAGGATTTTCCCCTCCGTCATATTCGCAAAAAAGCCGGCTGAAAATAGGAGAGGAGCCTGAATTCCACGTGAGTGGCTCTCAAGCTCCCCGGGGTGTGTCCTCGAAGTGGTTGTTATAAGGTTAGATGTCCCCCAGGGAAAAAGGTTTCGAAAAAATTGCACTAAGCTAATTTTTTTTGCGGCGCAGCCTAAGCGTTAATAAAACAGATACTTACGCCACCGTTCGTCCCGATGGCCGATCAACCGCATCAATTGCCGTGAAGTGTGCAGCGTAAACGGCCGCGGTTTCCGGGCCAGCTTCAGCCCGGCCTCTTCTGGTGTCCGGTCGCCCTTGTTGTTGTTGCAGCGGTAGCAGCACGCCACCAGGTTTTCCCAACTTGAGCGCCCGCCCCGCGACCTGGGCATCACATGGTCAAGCGTGAGCTCGGAGCTCGGAAATATCTTCCCGCAGAACTGGCACGTATTCCGGTCGCGCAGCAGGATGTTTTTCCGTGAAAGCGCCCGGCTCTGTTGTGGAATATGCCGGTAAGCCAGCAACCGGATCACCGAAGGTACCTTGTGGGCATGCGCCGAAGAATGAACCTCGGCGTTGTGCACTTCCTCCGCCTGCGCTACGCCCTTCAACAGCAGCACCATCGCTCGGCGCACGGCGGTCACATTGATCGGTTCGTAGGTGGCGTTCAGAACCAGGACTGGTTCCTGCATCAGGGAAGCACGGCGGGGAGTCAGGTTGTGAACGTGCCGTGTTCCAGTATTCCCCGAAGCGCCGGGCACAAGCACGCCGCCCGCTTCGGGGACGTATCGCCCCCGGGCATCGACCGTTTCTGGTCGTCTTGCGCCCATCGCGCGCCCTTCAGGCTAATGACTTTCTCTCGCCGGGACTGCCTGCCTCACGGCCCGGGCGATCGTCAACCCGGTGACCGATTTGGCGCCTGCTTCGCGCAACGCACGCGAACATGCGTCCAGCGTCGCTCCCGACGTCATAACATCATCTAAGAGCAATATCCGCAAATTGTCAACCCGGTCGCCTTCCCGGATGACAAAAGCGCCACGTACGGCCTCCCAACGTTCTTCAAAATGAAGGAGATGTTTCTCTGGACGGGGGCGTTCCCGCTTCAATAAAACTGGCCGATAAGGCATCCCGAGTTTCCTCGCCAACGGCCTCCCAAACAGGTCCACCTGGTTGAAACCCCGCTCCCTCTGGCGGGTTCGATGCAGCGGAACCGGCACAATCACGTCCGCGGGAAACTCCCCCGGCAGCCTGCCCGCCGCCTCCAGCAACCGCTTCGCAAACCACCCTCCCAGCGGCTCGAGCCGCTCGTATTTCATCAAGACGATCGCCCGGGCCAGTGGCCCTTCATAAATTCCAAAACTCCGCGCGGCGTCAAACGCAAACCCCCGCTGCTGGCACTCCCGGCAAACGCTCGCGTCGCCATCCACGTCGCCGGATTGCGTCCACGGCTGCCCGCAGCGATCGCAAATCTGTTCGGGAAGTTCACGGAACGATTCCAGGCACCCGCTGCAAATCGGCAGGCGATCCGCCCGGGTCAGCAGCGTTTCACACAGCCGGCAACCGGAAGGGAAGAGAACACACGAAAGCGCGCCGGCAAGGGATTCCAGCCAGCGCGTCAGGTGAACGCGGGAGTTCGAATGGGGCGTCATCTGCCTCACGAACCGCTTCCGTCTCGATTATATTTTAATTAGATTACGGATGGGTAACGAATATTCGTTCTACAGCAGGCCCTGCTCCTTCTTTTCCTGGCAGGTGATGCAGTGCTTGGCCCAAGGCACGGCTTCCAGGCGCTTCTGCTGCATCTCTTCCTGGCAGTTCGCGCAGGTCCCGTACTCTTCGCTACGGATCCGTTTCAACGCTTCGTCAATCATGTTCAGGATCGCGCGGTCCGTGTTCGTCTGGCCGAATAGGAATTCCTTTGTATAGGAGTTGGCCGCTTTATCCGCCAGGTCAACGGTCGGATCGTCGTCCGCTTGCCGTCCCTCTTCTTCCGTGCGCGTGATGGTCTTCACCAGTTCATCGCGGCGGTTCAGAAGTTTCTTCTTGTAATACTCCAGGCGCTTCTTATCCATATTCTTTCAGACCTCACTCAGACGGCTCCCAAGGGCCGTCTAAAAACTCCGTAGTGTAGACTGCCTACCCCGCAGTGTCAAGATTACGGGGGTTAAGCGATTCCGTTTAGTTGCAAGCAACGGGATTCGCGTTGCCTTGTACCGCGCGCTCCACGAACCGCTGTCGCGTTTGTCACAGCCCGAATACCCGTCGGGCCTTATGGGCTGGTCCCATTCGATGCGCCTCGGTAATTTCAGTTACAGGTTTTTCCCCGTGCTGTTCGGCCGTCACCTCCTCGTGTCGTTTCGGCGAACTCGAACATTTTTCACGGACCATTGGCCTTGAGCCGGCTTTTATTGGAGTCTTCGAGCCTGATACCAATTTTCAAAATCAAAAGGGTCCGGACTTCAGTAGCCCGGACCCTTCGACTCTTTCGAGCTGCGCTCGGCGTTCAGACTGCCGCCCGCAGCATTCCATCCGTTCTTGGAACTACTCGACTTGCCGCCGCGCGTCGTCCGCATCTTCCGCGAGCCCTTGCAGCAGTTCCACGAATCCATCGGACTTCCCGCTCTTCGACGTATGACCGATGAACAACCCGTCATCTATCAAGCTTTGCAGCGCGGCCATTGCCGCCCCTTCGGTTTCTGTCGGTCGAATGATGGAGACCATGCCCAGCTTCTTGTTCAGGAAGAACGTGGGTTCCGGCATGATCAGATTGGTCTGGAATTCGTCCGCCAATTTCGGGTCCGTGAATCCGTTCAGGTTCGGAAATGTGACCGTCGCCCCCGTGGAGCCCGGGAAACCCGTGTCGGTATCCGTCAGAAGAATTGCGTTACCTGCTTTGTCGTGCCAGGTCTGGAAGTGCGAGGTTTCCGTTGGGCCGATCGAGAGCAGAACTCGCAACACTTCCGCGTTGCTCACGCGCTGCGCGAGTTGCGGGTAGAGGCTGCTGCCGCCCTGCTCGATAAACGCAAAGTGAAATCCAGCCGTGTTGGCGATCGCCTGCGTGTGGACCGATACTCCACCCGGCTGGTTCGGATCCGCACTCAAGTCCGCGTTTGTTCTCGGGATGGCGGTGTGCTGGCCCACCGCAAGCGTCGGAATCGCCTGATCGAAGGTGTCACCCAGGTCAGGGTTTTTGGAATCGCTCCGGTAGCGTGTCCACCAGCTGGTATCCACCGTCAGCTGGGTCAGATTGGTCAGCCGTCCGATATTCGGCACGCCGGTCACCTGGCTGGGCTGCAGGTTGAAGAATTTGCTGAGGTCGGCGACGGGCTCGCCCTTCGACTCCAGATAGTTCCGCAAAAAGGATTCGTGCGAAAGCTCGTCATCCGTGTTGTCGTCGATGTATTGCGGCATGTCGCCGTCCAGTTGTTGAAGTCCCGCGATGTAGAGAGGTGCCAGCGCGGTGGGGAACGAAAGGTCGATCGGAGAATTTCCCGTCGTACCCGGAGTGTTCGCCCCGGCTCCCCCAAGCTCGGCGTACTGCCGCCACAGGTCGGCCTCGATCGTTTCCAGCGCCTGCAAGAAGCGCAGGATCGCCGCGTCTCCCCTGTTCAGCCTTCCGTTGCTTCCCTCATTCCCGTCAGCGAATGCACGCGACGGGGAGCTCAGCAGCCCCACTCCCATCGTCGCCGCGCCTGCGGCCGCAACTCCTTTTTTCAAAAATGACCTCCGGTTCGAAGACAACCCGGCGGAAATCTGCGAATCCTTTTTCTTCATTTTCCTTCTCCTTTGTGAACACGTAATCGCGACGCCGCGCCATCAAGCAGGTTGGGTGGCGGTCGATTGGTTGAAGACTAAGGCGGGAGCAGGCAATGGTTGTCACCTCGTTATCATTCGAACGTCATTAATTGGTTCGATTTTGCGGGCAAAAGTAGACAGGAATGTGACCACCCGCGTCCTCGCGAATGCAGGCGGCGCCAGTGGCACCGCTCCGAAAGCCGTCCCGCCATCCCCGTTTGTTCGGAGCGGCAGGGGGATTCGCGCTTGAATTAGCCCCAATAGCTTGTCGCCGTCGCAAAGCGTTTCCAGGCCCACCGCGTCTAACTGTGCGTCCCGACCGGGTGTGGGTGACACCAATAAATTTTCCAGGACCCCGACGTCTCGTCTTCCACGCTCCGCCCGGCGGTTCGCCTCGCTCAGGGGCATAGGAGAATCTCCATGAAAAAGTCGCTGCTGCTGTATTCCTCTCTTGTTTTGTTATTCGCCGCTGCGGGTACCGCCTACCCTCGCAACCCCGCTCCACGATCTGGCCCAACCGCTGCCGCCGAAGACAAGACTCCCCCCAGCTACGACATGAAGCCCCAGGCGCTGCTCGATCTCCAGGATCTGCACAAGAAAATGGTGAGCTTGGCCACCGCCATTCCCGCCGAAAAATATACCTGGCGGCCCGAAGCCGGTGTGCGTTCGGTCAGCGAACTCTTCCTGCACGTTACGGCGGCAAACTTCAACATCACCTCCCTGATGACGGGAGTCACTCCGGTGCCGGCTTATAAAGTGGATGGCTTCGAATCTTCAACCACGGACAAGGCCAGGATCATCGAGCAACTCGATAAGTCGTACGCCTTCGCGGAAGCCGCCCTACAGGGCATGACCAATGCCGATTTCGCCCGGCCCGAAAAGAAGCTGGGGCCGGATGCCAACTCCGGCGACGTGATTTATCTCCTGGTGGTACACAACCACGAGCACTTTGGACAGTCCATCGCCTACGCCCGCCTCAACGGCATCACTCCTCCCTGGACGCTGGAGGCACAGAAAAAGGCCGCGGCGGCCAAGGAGGGCGCTGTCCCCAAAAAGGACTAGGCTCCAATTAGCCCTTTTTCCGGCGCGGTTAAACCGCTACAATCATCAATGAAAACGGGCCTTTGGCTGCGTTTCCCACAGCTTCCACAGGGGTGTGGAAAGCTCTGAAAAAAGTTTCCGTGAAACGCTTGACATATTTCCGGCTTGATGTAAGATTACAAATGGTTCGGCACTTCCTAAAAGTGCTGGGCCGTGCAGGGGATTCACAGTCGGGTCTCAAGTTCTCCTAGAACAGATCCTATAGTGAGGCGCCTTACGAGCACTGGGTGAAAATTTGTCGAGCTTCGCGTGGATACGCCAAAGCAAATGGCGTATGTGCCCGGCGCTCGACGCCGGGTTTTGTATTTTATGGGACGTTTTTAGCGGCAACAGATGCTAGAAGCTCCCAGGTCCGCCGCAAGGCGGAAGCCTCGATGCAAATCGGGGCCCCTGATGGGATCAGGGCCAACGCTCTTTGACAACAGTAAGGCTGGCAAATTCACGCCGAGAACTCGGAAG
>Ga0210396_10002504_pt1 | contig 18727 bp, 9 predicted proteins | sample IncBWH17OmetaG_FD_155466 | JGI IMG/M metagenome (GOLD analysis project Ga0210396, IMG submission 155466) | Forest soil microbial communities from Barre Woods Harvard Forest LTER site, Petersham, Massachusetts, United States - Inc-BW-H-17-O ... | reverse complement strand
GAACAAGCGTTGCAAACCGCCACCGGAAATGCTGCTACCTTACTCGGAAAAGAAAAAGAGCTGGGCGCTATAGCACCTGGCTACTTCGCGGATTTAGTAGCGGTGGATGGCGATCCTCTTTCCGACATTAATGTGGTCGTCAACAACGTCAAATGGGTCATGAAAGACGGAGAGGTAGTCGTAGATAAGACCAGAACCAGCAACACTCATAATTGAAAATCAAGGCTATTGCCTAAGACTTCGCTCTTCGGCCTGTGGCATAACGCTAACGCCTTATCCAATGTTTTTGGTATAAGGTCGCACCGCCTCATTGACCTTTGCGACGAGCACACTTCGCAGTACTGCCGGGGGAGGGCGCCGGAAGACATATACTGTCGAAGTCGACCACCAGGAGCCCCGGTTAATGGCCAAATTGCGAATCGTCGTTTCGCTGCCCAATGACAACGCGTACCAGCATCAGCAGGAAATCGCCGCCAAATCCGCCGCCGCCTCGCTTGGTGTCGATTTAAGAGTGATTCATGCCCACGACGATTCGATAACGCAAAGCCAGCAGTTACTTGAAATCATCCAATCGAACTCGGCCGAAATGCCCAACGCCTTTCTGGTGGAACCGGTTACGGCAACCGGCTTGCGCCGCGTCGCAGAAGTCGCCGTTGCCAAGGGAATTGCGTGGGTCATCAGCAACAGCGAGGTTGACTACGTCAAGCAACTTCGCAAGAGCCCGCAAGTTCCCGTCTTCACCGTCACGCAGGGCCAACAAGAGATTGGGCGCCTTCAGGGTAAGCAAATTGCGGCGTTCTTGCCACAAGGTGGTTCTGTCCTGTGCATTCAAGGACCAAGCATGAGTTCCGTGGCGGTGCAAAGATTCGAAGGCATGGAAAGCGCCAAGCCGAAAAATGTTCAGGTTACAACGCTGCGGAGCAAATGGAGCGAAGAGGCCGCGTACCAGAGCGCACTGGCCTGGTTAAAGCTGGCAACTTCCCGGGCGGAAAAATTTGATCTGGTCGCCGGACAGACTCATGAGTTAGCGCTTGGGGCAAAGAAAGCTTTGCAAAATGCAGAAAATCCAGAACAACAAAAAAAGTGGATTACTACGCCGTTCCTTGGGATTGGCGTCGCCAGCCAGGTCCGACCGTTAGTCGACGGGCGCACTCTCGCAGCCGCCGTTGTTACATCCGTCACCATGGAAATCGCACTCAGAACTCTCGTCCGCTCCATCGAAATGCAAATTCAACCCCCGGAACGGACCGTGGTCGAAGCATCTTCGCACCCCGACCTGGAAAAACTCCCCCCAAAACGCTAGTGCTGCGGCCCAAAATTACGTGTCATTGCTGGATTGGAAGACTTATTGAGCGGCCCAACGGCCCGAACCGAACTTCCCATGTTTCGCAGGGATCGTGACTAATCGATAGGAGCATTCTGCAATTAAATCCCGTGGAACGGTGGCGCGCGGAACGAGGCTAGCCTCGAAAATAAAGGTAAGCCGCCAAAATACAGAGCACAACAAAGAAAGAGGCGAGGAGCTCGCGCCAAGTCCAACTGGCTCGGGTGCGCTCCTGTTCTTCGCGTGTCACAGTGGCAAAAGTGAGGCCGCGAATTACCGAATAGTCTGGCTCCGCCGTTGCATAGCTAACGCCAATCATTACCAGCGCCGAAACCAACGTGATCAGGACGCTGAAGTATTGAAAGTTAATATTGTTGACGATCCAGAAGAACGAGGTCGCGGGATAGCCGTTCTGAAAATGGCTGAGACCTAGCGTTACCGGCGTATCGACCGCCATGCGGAACAGACCCATAGCGAACCCAACGATCATGGCCCACAGCGCACCTTTTGCATTCAGGCGCTTGAAAAACACTCCAAAGAAAAAAACGACAAATATCGGCGGTGCGAGGTAACCCTGTACCGCTTGTAGATAGGTGTATAAGCCTTGTGCGCCTTTGATCACGGGAATCCAAGCCAAGGCAACCAGCACCATCGCGACCGTTGCAACGCGCCCCATATGTACGACCTGTTTTTGCGAAGCTCCGGGCTTCCATTTCGAATAGAGATCCAATGTAAAGAGGGTCGAACAGGCATTGAAAACGCCCGCAAGCGATCCCATCAAGGCAGAGAGCAATCCGGCGACAACCAATCCACGAAGTCCCGGCGGCAGGAGGTACTGAACTAACATTGGAAAGGCGCCTTGGGCGACGGACCCAATGACTTTCCCGTCAGTTCCAATCATCGCGCCGAGCTCAGGTACTTTGCCGCTCTTCGCGAGGGCGTAACACACCATTCCTGGAATAATGAAGAGGTAGACAGGGGAAAGCTTCAAAAATGACGCAAAAATTGCCCCGCGCCGGGCGACTGCTTCGTTCGGCGCCCCAAGGGCACGCTGGACGATGTATTGATCTGTACACCAATACCACAATCCGATGATCGGAGCGCAGAACAGCATGCCCAGCCAAGGAAAATTCTGATTGAAATACCATGCTTGTTTGACTAGCTGGCCAGCGGCATTCGTTTCCATAACCGGAGCCCACGTTCCCTGTACACCAGTTGGAATCAGGGGCTTCCACAAGTTAAAGAGGTCGGAACCACACCAATACCGTAATTCGTGCCATCCTCCCAATTTCGCCAGGCCATAGAAAGTCAAGGAAGCCGAGCCGAGAATCAGCACAAAGGTTTGTACAGCATCGTTGTAAGCAACGGCGCGCATTCCGCCAAGAACGGTATACAGACCCGTCAGGACGATCACCAGCACGGAGCCAATCCAAAAACTGTCGATCGTTGTGCCGCCGATTGTGATGTGAAGTTCGGGCAACAAAGTCCCAAACACCACTCCACCCGCAAAGATGCCGACCGCGATTTTTGTGACGATAAAAGTGATGATGGAGACCACCGAAAGAAGATAACGAGACCCGGGGCTGAAGCGGCGTTCGAGAAATTCCGGCATCGTGAAAACCATCGAACGCATGTAGAACGGAACGAATACCCAGGCGAGGACAAGCAAGCACCACGCGTGCAACTCGTAATGCGCCAAGGTCACGCCCGTGGTCGCGCCGGCGCCAGCCAGCCCAACCACATGTTCCGATCCGACGTTCGAAGCGAAGATGGACGCTCCGATAATCCACCAGCCGAGGTTGCGGCCCGCCAAGAAGTAGTCCGCCGCCGAATCTTTCGATTTGCGAACGACCCACCACGCAACGCACAACAAAATAAGAAAGTACAATGCGATCACCAGCCAATCGATCGCTGTGATCTGTGACTTTGCTCTGAGAATCAGAAGCATTGTGGCAACTCTGGTCATAGTGGTAGTGGATAAGAAGTCCAATCCGTGTTCCTTTCTGTAACGTGAATTGTTCGGAGGTGCGTCGCTAAGGAATTTGTGATGTGGACACCACACCCATCTTCATCGCCAAATCCGTTCCTTCCTGTTTCTTCTTCTGAAGACTGCGCACCGCGTCGAATTCTTTTGCCGATGCTTCCTGATTGCCTAAGTCTTTATAGAGACGTGCCAGTCGATAGTGCGCATCCGATTCCGAGGGGTCGAGCTTTTCTGCCTTTCTAAACTGCGCGATCGCTTCCTCATAATGTTTCTGTTCCACGTAGATGGAACCAATGTCCATATATGCAATACGCAAGTCGGGATTGATCTCAATCGCCCTCTGAAGTAAGGGCAACGCCGCCGCGAAGTCATTGTTCTTTGCAGCGATATCTCCTAGATACACGATAGCCTGTGCGTTCTGAGAATTGATCGCAAGCTCCTGGCGAAACGCGACTGCAGCTTCGTTGAATTTGTTTTCGCGCCAGTATAAATAACCGAGACCGAAGTTCAGGTCCGGCTCACGAGGCGACATTTTAAGTGCCGTCTGAATCTCGGCAATAGCCTCCGGCGTACGACCTAGCCCGTCCAGCGCTTCAGCGCTAAGCACGTGCGCGGCAACAGAATTGGGATTGAGTTGCAAGATTCGCCGGGTCTCGTCGAGCGCGCAGTGATATTTGCGAGACAGAAGACAGCTTTGCGCTAGGATTCGAGCTAGTTCGATGTTGCCGGGTTCGTCCTTAGCAGCGACCGCCAGATACTGGATTGATTCGGGAAATTGTTTGGCTCCGTAATAGCTGAGACCTAACAAAGTGAGAGCCTGGTTGTTTTTTGGATCGCCCTTTAAAACAATGCGAAACGACTCAATAGCAGCCGGAAAATGTCCCTGCTTAAATTCGGCAAGCCCTAAATTAAGTTGTATTCCAGGGAGCTTCGCATCGAGGGCAAGCGCCCGCTTGTAGGCCTGGACCGCCTCGGCATATTTGTTCTGTCTGGCGAGTACCAAGCCTAGACTCGCAAACGCAGCCGCGTCCTGCGGATTCTGTTTTGTTATCGCAATCCAGGTGCGAGTCGCGTCTTCCAGCTTACCTTGTTGTTCGAACGCGATGGCATCAGAGGCGCTAGGATTCTGGGGTCGCACGCCAACCGGTGTCAGCGTAGCAAGCGCTGTGATCAGTACGAGGTAGTGCGCTATTTTCGCTCCGGTTCGGAGATTTCTCATCCGGCTATCACCCTGATTCGCTGCAAAATTTGCCTCGACGCTTTTTCAATCGAACCTGGTCAACCTTCCGCTTGACGCGTTCTGTCGTCGAGACTACTCTGGCCGTGCGCTTCGGTGTAGCAATGCACTCCAGGAAGAAATCCCATCTTTCACCCATCGCATGGACCGTGTTTGCTGGTCTGTGTTTTTTCCCTATTCCTGGATGTTGTCAAGACAGTGCCGACGAGGGGACCATGTCGCGAGGAGATCGCGCGGAGCTTTCAATCACCGTGCGAGACACCTCTGGCCAGACCATCAGCTCACCTGCCAACGTGAAGCTATACAAGAACGGGGTTCTAAGCGATCAATCATCCACCTCACATGGTCGCGTGTTTTTCATCCCTCGAGGCCTCGGAGACTTCACCATCGCCGTTGAAGCCGCCGGTTATAAACCAGCGCAAAAAGACGTATCGTTGTCGATTCCCGTTAAGGCCGAAGTTGACATCAACCTCCAGCCCGATTTGCCTTCGAACGTAAGCGTGGGAGTTCCCAAACAGCCGCTGCTTTCACCGAAAGCCCAGGAAGCACTTGCAAAGGGACTGCAAGCGTTGGCAGACAACAAGCTGGACGAAGCGCAGAAGTACGCCAGCCAAGCGATGAAGTTGGCACCCGGCCATCCAGAAGTACTGTACGTTCAGGGAATGGTCTACATGCAACGTCGCGAATGGGCGCAGGCGCAGACTGTCCTGGAAAAATCTGTGCAACTAGATCCCAATCAGGCCCGCGTTCTTGCTGCCTTGGGTATGACCCTGTGCAATCAGAAGAATTACGAAGCCGCGATCCCTCTGCTGGAGAAGTCGTTGAAGTTGCAGCCCGCCGCAAACTGGGAGACGGAATGGGCTTTGGCCAAGTCCTATTATTTTCAGGAGCAGTACGAAAAGGCACTCGCAATGGTGCAGCAAGCGCGTTCCGAGCCCCACGCGTCGCCTGCCCTGGTGGAGTTGCTTCTTGCGCAGTGTTTGACGGCAGTGGGCCGCTACGAGGATTCTGCGCAGGTCCTTCGTGAATTCCTGAAGAAGAACGCAGATGGTCCCGACGCCGCAACGGCTCGACGCTGGCTGAACGGACTAGCCACCGACGGAAAAATAAAATAAAAGAGCGGTTTTCGGCTCCATATTCAGGATGCATCGAATGAAACTCGCACGCGCCGAGATGACCTGGCATGTTCGCTCCCGTCCCTTACCTTCCAGGAATGCATAAGCATCCGAAACGTCATACACGGTCAAGCGAGATTAATGACGTTTGGCGCACCGAAACTTCCATGAACTGACCGAAAAGTGCGGCAGGCGGGGGGTGATCCGCCTGCCGCACGGGGTGCTACTTGTTGGGGTTAAACTTGTGAAGTATTGGCTTCAGAATGACAACTTCAGTGCCAATTGAATGGTCCTCGGATCATAGGCGCTCGTCACTGCTCCGAAGTTGCTGGCGCCGAAGTTGGTGCTGATACCACCATTCTGCGTGTCGCCCTGGAACTGGGTGTGATTCCAAACGTTGAAGAACTCCGCGCGGAATTGCAGGTTACTGCCGCGTTCCTGGCTGAAGACGAAGTTCTTAAACACGGAAAGGTTCCAGTTGTCGCGGCCTGGGCCACGCACCGAGTTGCGGGGCGTATTGCCCCATAGTCCCGCTGCCGGAGCAGAGTAGATTGAGGTGTTGAACCACTCGGCGGCGGTGTGGGGATCGCCGCCCGAACCACTTTCGTTGGGGCGGTTCGCCGTGTTCGGAACGATGCTCGATACGCTTTGACCGTTCAAGCCGATATTCAGAGGAGCACCGGACATCGCACTGACGATTCCGGAAATTTCCCAGCCGCCGAGGGTCGTTTTCAGAAGATGGTTCTGGGAGTTTTTCAGTAGTGGAATGTCGTAGACAAAGTTGACAAAGAAAATTTGCCGACGGTCAAAGGCAGACGGTCCAAAATCATATTTCCAACCTTGATATGGATTGGAAATATTGTATAAGTCTCCGGCGCTCCCACCGTTATTGAACGAGTCATTGGTATGCGAGTAGGTATAGCCAAATTGATAGGTTAGATCGTTTTTGGCGAACGAGCCGCGCATTGCCACCTGCAGCGAATTGTAATCGCCATTTGCCTCGTTTTGCGCGATTCGGATGCTATGGTATCCGAGGTAAGGAACTACCGAATTGTAGCCCACGGTATTGGTGCCAGCTACAAAAGCGGGCAGGAGACCTTCTGCCGGGAGGTTCGTCTCGGTGTAATAGTTTTGATGGCGGTTCTGGCTGCCAACATACGAAGCCGACAGCACAGACCTTCCGATGGATTGTTGGATGCCCAGACTGAACTGGGTGCTCCGCGGCGAGGCATAATTGGATTTGTCGAGTCCTGTGATGTTGTTGACTGGAATCGACGCCGGTAACGTTTGACCGGTCACGGTACTGGTCTTTGGATCGGAAAGCAGGACGTTGTTGAAGTTGATGCTGGCTGCCAAGGGCACCGTTCCAGCGTTGTTATACACGTCGTTGCCTTGGATGCGCTCGTTCATGACCCCATATCCACCGCGGATGATCGTCTTGCCGGATCCAGTCAGGTCATAGGCAAATCCCACGCGTGGTTGGAAGTTTAGCCAAGAGTTATTCACGCACCCGCTTGGAACCCCGTTTACCCCGCATACCCCGATGCCGTTCACATAGAATTGCTGGCCCGCCAAGATTGGGTTCGGACTGGTCCCGAGACCCGGACTCAGTGGGCTGATGGTATTGCCAGTAGCATCGTTGGGGTTTAGGATCGCAGCGTTTGCCGGGTTATAGAGACTCGGATAGAAGTTAGCCATCTGGTTGGTGGCTTCGTAGGTGTGCGGAATTCCGTCCCAGCGCAGTCCCAGGTTGAGAGTAAGCCGGTTGGTCACGCGGAAGTTATCTTGAACGTACAGGGCCCATGAGACGTTGTTCCAGTGCCCGCTGCTCTTGATGGCATCCTCAGTGTAGTTCTGACCCAAACCTAGCAGGTAGTCCGCGAAATCGTTTCCGGTAAAGTTTCCGTTGAATTGGAAGTTTCCCTGGGTGTTCTTAAACCAGTCCTGAACCTTTTTGTACAGCAGCCAACTGCCACCCATCTTGATTTGATGCCGCCCTCTGGACCACGAAACGTCATCACGAAGCTGGTAGCTGTCTGCAATGTTATTCCATGGAGTCCAGTTGGCGGTGTAGTTTGATCCGGTCGCGCCGTTCAGTTGGATCGAAGGAATTCGACTGTCGACGTTTGGCCCATCGAAAAATCGGTTGAAATTGAAGTTGGCGGGAGCGTTGATCAAGCCCAGCGGAAGGATGGCGATGCGATTTCCGTTGTAATTGAAGGAAGCCTCATTCACCAGCGTCGGGCTAATCGCATACGCGGTGTGAACTACGGCGGCGTAAGAAGGATTGCCAAATGTATTGGAAATGGATGGCAAATTGTCGCCGCTCCACATCGTGGTGCCATAATTCTGAGAGATTTGTTCGGCGACGAAGTGTCCAAAGATTGTGAACTTATCGTTCACGTTTTCGTCGATGCGGACGATTTCTTCGCGCACATTGGTCGGTAGGTTATTGCCACCTATAAATTGCGATCCACTTGTAGGTGCGGGGAAGATGCCGCCATATTTTCCTCCGGCGTGGAGCAATGCTTGGGCATTCGGGTCCAGCATGCAGGTCGGTATCGTATTGCCGGGAAACGGGCTACCTTGAACGACGCCGGCAGGCAGCTGATCATTGGGGCAATTTCTGGCAAGCACCGCTGCGGAAGCCAGGCTTGTACCAGGAACATTAATCACCTTCGCGCCAAAGTCCCCGCCGTACGTGCTCGGGTCTGGCACCGTCTGATTAAGGGTTTGGCCCTGAATCATCTTGCGCCATTCCATATTGTAAAAAAAGAAAGTCTTGGTCTTAGTCGGGTTGTATAGCTTCCCAAACGTCACCGGACCACCAGCGTTAAACCCATAAACGTTGTATCTGAGTTCGGCGACTGGCGCCGGCGCGGCATTGAAGAAATTTCGCGCGTCCAAGGCATCGTTGCGGAAGAACTCCCATGCCGAGGCGTGAAAGGCCCGGGTTCCCCCTTTCACCGCAGAACTGATGGTGCCACCTGAGGAGAGCCCATAATCGGCGCTGTAGTTTGAAGTCAGGGTTTGCGTCTCTGAAATCGCATCGACAGAAGGCATAATGCTGGAGCTGCCGGCTCCGCCGCGATCGGAGTTTTCCCCTCCGTCAAGCAGGTATAGGTTGTGACCGGGACGGTTGCCATTAAAGCTGATGTTGCTGTTCGCTCCCACCGGCGTCGGCGCTTGAAAATCCGGCATGAGGTTAGAGGCGCCGGTCGTCAGTGTTACGTAACTGTAGATGCTTCGGCCGTTCGTAGACAATTGGGAGATCTGCGTGCCGCTTACAAGCGAGCTCTGTTCACTACTGTCGGCCTGCACCGAAATGGGGTTCGATTCTACTGAGATTGTCTCTGACTTCGTGCCCATTTCCATCTGAAAGTCGACGCGAACCCGATCATTTACGTTCAGGACAATCCCTGAAGTTTTTGTGATTCGGAAGCCTGTGCTTTCGGCCTTCAAATCGTATTTGCCAATAGGCAATCCGGGGGCTACATATTGCCCGACATCGTTTGTTCTGAAAATATTTGTGCGCCCGGTATCGACGTTAGTAACGGTGATCGTAACATTCGGAGCGACACTACCACTTGGGTCCGTGACGGTTCCCACAATCGTTGCCTCTTGAGCTGCGGCGAGTAGTGGGAGGGCTAGAAAAAGTAAAAGCAGAAAACTGACGCGGCACGACCGTGACCGGCTATTGGACAAGAAACTACGCACAAACCACGACGAAGAACACATTTGTTTTGCCTCCACACCCCGACTCGGTTTAGGACACTTGGAATACCACAGGCACCGTTAACGTACACGCAGAATCCTCCTGCTTTTTCTTACTGTCAAGGTTTTTTTTAATGTTTCAAAAACATTTTGCAAATAGTGAGGTCGGGCCGCGGCTTAGCCAACTTCCGAGCGTACCCCAGGCAATTGAAGCCAGGAGGCCATTTGATGGCTAACAGATTGATTCCACAAGCAAATGCTGGCTGGTAATTCCAGTCAGTCCACCGAGCAGGCGGAAAGACGCTCGCGAAATATCGTTCTCTGGTATTGAAGGATCGGTTTGTCGAACAGTGTTTCGCAGAGACTAGATCGGAGGGTTCTTCGCGGTAACGTCTCCCAACTTTGGTTCCGTGAGCCGGATTTCCCGGAACAAATGGAGGTTCGAAGACATCACCACGCCGGGGCTCAGATGAACCGCCGGAGGAAAGGCCGTTTTAGTGGTGAGATGGTCGGTAAGCAACCGCACTGCGATTTGGCCCTGGCGATATGGCTGCTGATAGATGGAAGCGGCGATCGTGCCCTTTCGGAAATAGGGAGACATCTCCGCGAAGAGATCGGTGGTGATCAACTTTACTTTGCCGCCCAAGCCTCGCGCGCCCAGCGCACGACAAACCGGCAGACAATTCACCGTATTCACGTAGAGACCGGCCAGCGTTGGCACCTTCCGGAGAAGATCGAATGTCTTCTGAAAACTCTCGTCTTCATCTTCATGGCCTTCGATCACCGCAGCGATTTTTCCACCGGGACAATGCCGCGGGAAAGCTTCGCTGAAGCCATCAGCCTTTTTTCGATGGTCTTCCGCCATTAGCATGCCGGCGACGACCGCGACCTTCGACCCCGGCGTGACAAATTTACCCATGAGTTCGCCGGCAAGGCAGCCGTTAAGGTACGGCTCCACGCACACAATGCTGGATCGCTTGCTTTCCGGAGCATCCGTTGACACGCAAACAACGGGCGTTCCGTTATCCTCTGCGGCATCGATGAGCGGTTTCAATTCCTTTGGATTTCCAGCGGTAACGATAATCCCATCGACGCCGCTCTCTAACAACGATTTGAAGGCGTCCGTGTCGCCTTCACCCAGCACTTGAACGGGTTGATTGATAAATCGGATTCCAACTTGTGAGGAGCGCTTCTGTTCGTCAAGTACTCCAGCCCACAACTGATCATAAAAGAAGCGAATCTCGCGGGGCATGCACACACCGATAACCGCACTCGCTCGGGTGGACGAGAGCGCTCGCGCGGCCAGGTTCGGCGTATATCCAATCTGACGGGCGATCTGTAGAATCTTTTGCCGCGTGGCATCCTTGATGCCGTCCCGTCCATTCAACGCTCGATCGACCGTTCCGATCGAAACGCCGGCCATCTCAGCAATTAAGTGAATTCCCCGCCGTTCTCTTACCATTCTGGTCACACTCGGCAATCACATAGGTACAGGCGGTACTCACTTATCCTACCGCCTCAGTGCGACCGCCGAAATGAAAAACACACGGAAGGCGTGAACGTGCACGAATTGGTAAAGCTAGATTCTACACGCCAAACGATCAATTTAGTTTCGCGGCTGGGGTCGTGACGGAGAGGACAGTCTCGGTCAGTTCGGCGGAGCTGCCGCCAACCATAATCCTAAATATCCCTGGCTCTACCATGCGCTGCATGTTCCGATCTAAAAACGACAGCTCTTCAGGGCCCAAATCAAACTCCACCGACCGTGTCTCTCCGGGCGCAAGAGTGATACGCCGAAAACCGCGAAGTTCCTTGACAGGCCGGGTCACCGAACTCACTTCCTGCCGAATGTATAGCTGCACCACCTCGTCGCCTTTTACCTCGCTTGTGTTTGTAACGTTTACAGTCACCTTCGTCGCGCTCTGCGAGCCGATCGAGTCCGGGGTGACGGTTGGTGCGTTGTACTTAAACGTTGAATAGCTCAGGCCCCATCCAAACGGAAACAGAGGCAGAACCGTGCTACCCAAATACTCGCGCTTCGCAGAGGGCTTTTGATAGTAATAATCGGGAAGTTGCCCGACGGACCGCGGCACAGTAATCGGCAATTTGCCGCCAGGATTGTAGTCGCCGAACAGAACATCCGCGACCGCCGTACCCCCTTCTTGTCCAAGGTACCAACCTTCGAGAATCGCCGGCACATTCTCCGCGATGTAGTTGATCGAGTTCGGCCGGCCATGTTGCAAGAAGACGATTGTTGGTTTAGACAGGGCCTGGATCGCCTTAACCAACTCGTCCTGGTTACCTAGCAGATCGAGACTATCCCGGTCGCCTTGATGATCTACGGCCCAAGCTTCGCGGGAAGTTTGTTCGTTTCCGCCAAGCGCCAGGATTACAACATCAGCTTGCTGTGCCACTTTCGTTGCTTCCGCAATGCGTTTGGCGTTCAGGACCGAGTCACCCAATACAACCTTGTCCGCGTCCCAGTCCGGGTATGTCTCGGTAATTTTACAACCCTCGGCATACAGGACTTGTGCAGAAGACCCGACTTTAGCCTTGATGCCCTGCAAGATGCTGATCCCCCTACCGGGATTGTTGCTGTACCCGCCGAGATGCACATCTGCAGCGTTCGGCCCTATAACTGCAATTTTCTTGTATTTGGTTTTAGCCAGCGGCAATAGATTGTTCTGATTCTTCAGCAAGATGATTGCTTCGTGTGCCGCCTTCAACGCGAGTTTCTGATGCTCGGAGGAGTTTGTGATCTTCTCCGCGTAAGCGGGATCGACGTAGGGCTCATCGAACAGGCCCAACAGGAATTTCGCCCGCAGAACACGGATCACAGAACGATCGATTAGCGCCTCCGCTACCGTCCCTTCGTGCACCAAATCAATCAAGTTTGGATATGTTTCAGGAAATGGAAGCTCGACGTCAACACCTGCGTCGATCGCCATCCTGGATCCTTCGCGATCGGAAGCGACAACATGATGGACCGTCCGCAATTCCCTCGGCCCGAAATAATCGGACGTGATCAAGCCTTGAAAACCCCATTCCTGGCGCAGTATTTCGTCCAGAAGATGCTTGTTGCTATGGGAAGGAATTCCATCAATCTCATTGTAGGAAGGCATCACTGTATCGACATGTGCCTTCTTCACCGCCGCTTCAAACGGTTTTAAGAAATATTCGCGGATCACTCGCTCGGAGTAATTCCCGGGCGCCACGTTTGTTCCACCCTCCGGTTGACCGTGCACGGCAAAATGTTTCGCCGTCGCCATAACATGAGATTTGTCGGGCCCCGGCCCTTCGCCTTGAAAGCCGCGAATCGCCGCGATCCCCAAGTTCGAAACAAGATGGGGATCCTCGCCGTAAGTCTCTTCCGTGCGTCCCCACCGTGGATCGCGTGCCAGGTCCAGCACCGGTGCGAGGCACTGCTGCACGCCTCGAGCTCGGGCTTCTGCCGATGTGGCCGTAAAGACTTCGCGAAGCAAATCCGTGTCCCAGGAAGAGGCAAGCGCGATGGCCTGTGGATAGGAGGTGCCGCCGGGTGCCACATGTCCATGCAGGCATTCGTCGTGGAATAAAACGGGAATACCCAACCGTGTGTTTTCTCGCAACCACTTCTGAACCGTATTCGTAAACTCGGCCATCTGACGCGGACCGCGCCCTTCGCTTGGCCTTGAGAATTCGCCTAAACCGTTTTTTATGACCACCTGGGCTCGTTCCGGCAGGAAATTGCCCTTTTCGTCAATCAAGAGATGACTCGGGTCGGTGAATTGGCGATTCTCCCAAACGCTCTCAAGCTGAGCAACCTTCTCTTCCAGCGTCATCCGACTGAGCAAGTCCGCGATCCGTTGCTCCACCGGGAGTTTGGCATTTCGAAAAGGTGGAGTGTCTTGGGCAACGGCTGGATTCAACGTCGCAACGGAAATGACAGCCAAAACCACGATCAAAATCAGGGGAAAAGCGCCCCGGCTAGCCTGTGAAGCCGGCATCATCTCGAGCCTCCGACAAGAATCAGACTCTTGGATTCTTGCAATAAAGAAAATGCGTGGTAGCATAGCACATACGTTAACGTACACGGAATTCTTGACTTTTGAAGACCGCCACTCGTCTCCAGCGAATTCCTGATGTCGTTTTGGGATGCCATACTTGGTGAGCCCGCGCTCCACTAATGAGAAGCAAAACCAAAAACACGAAGTTTCGTCAATCCTTTCACCCGTGCTGTCGAGGAGATTCTCGTGAGCAAGACCGACCCGTTTCATCCAAAGCCTGAACATAAATTCTCGTTTGGACTTTGGACTGTAGGTAACCGAGGGCGCGATCCCTTTGGGGATTTCGTACGCCAGGCTGTGCCACCCGTTGAAATCGTCCAGATGTTAGCGGAACTTGGCGCTTGGGGCGTCAATCTTCACGATAATGACCTGGTACCAATCGACGCGACCTCCTCAGAGCGCGACTCCATCGTCAGAGAATTTCGGAAGGCCTGCGAACAACATCATATCGTCGTGCCTATGGCCACGGTGTCTCTCTTCTTTCACCCTGTTTTTCGGGATGGAGCTTTCACCGCGAACGACCCTGTGGTACGCGCCTATGCACTGCAGAAAACGATGCGCGCCATGGATCTAGGGGCAGAGTTAGGCGCGAAAATCTTCGTAATTTGGGGTGGTCGCGAAGGAGTCGAAACCGATGGCTGCCGTCGTCCCGATGAAGCCGTTAAGCGTCTCCGGGAAGCGGTCAACTATCTCTGTGAATACAACATTGATTGCGGTTATGGGTATCGCTTCGCGCTTGAGGCAAAGCCGAACGAACCACGCGGCGACATCTACATGGCCACCACTGGACACTATCTCGGCTTCATTCCGACTCTGGCGCATCCGGAAATGGTTGGCGTCAACCCGGAAATGGCACACGAACAGATGGCTGGTCTCAACTTCCTTCACAGTGTCGCGCAAGCGTGGGAATCCGGTAAGCTTTTCCACATTGACCTGAACGATCAGAACCCGGGTCGCTACGATCAGGATCTCCGTTTTGGTTCTGCAAATCTGAAGGCGTCGTTTTGGCTCGTCAAATTTCTCGAAGATGTCGGCTATACCGGTCCGCGTCACTTCGATGCACATGCGTATCGCACAGAAGATCACCAAGGCGTGAAAGATTTTGCCGCCGGCTGCATGCGTACGTATCTGATCCTCAAAGATAAGGCCGTGCGTTGGAACGCGGACAACGAAATTCAAGCTTTGCTTCAGGAACTCTCAAAGAACAGTTGCTGCTGTTTACCAAGGACTTCCTCGTATTCGCAAGATTCGGCGAGGGCACTCCTCGCACATTCCTTTGACAAGGACGCGTTGCTGTGCAAGCGACTTCCGTACGAGCGTTTGGATCAGCTCACGGTGGACATTCTTACTGGCGAGCGGTGAAGATGTTTGTTCCGAAGTGATTTCTGCTGTGAGCGGAGGGACCATCCGATTTCTTCTGGGAATCGACGTAGGGACGAGCGGCACGCGCGCCGTCGTTATCGACGAGAACGGGAAAATATTGGTGTCGGCCACGGAAGAGCATGCCCCGTTCACTGGCGCCCATCCGGGCTGGGCGGAACAAGATCCGCTTGATTGGTGGCGCGCCGCCACCTTGGCCATTCGAAAGACCCTGAATTCAAACGGTATCGCGGCCGATTCCATTGCCTGCGTCGGATTCTCCGGTCAAATGCATGGCGCAGTCTTGCTGGACGAGTCAGACCAGGTGGTCAGACCCGCTCTCATCTGGTGCGACCAGAGAACTGAACGACAGGTAGAGGAACTCACGCGAACAATCGGCCGAGACCGTTTCATAGAACTCACCTGCAATCCACCGCTTACAAACTTCACGCTGACCAAGCTTCTTTGGGTACGCGAAAACGAGCCGAGAAACTGGGATCGCGTTCGCAAGATTATGCTGCCCAAAGACTACATCCGATTTCGGCTAACTGGCGAATCGGCTATCGACCTGGCCGATGCCTCGGGAACACTTTTACTGGATGTGGCGAAGCGTGCGTGGGCAATCGAGGTTTTGACGAAGACCGACATTGATCACCAGCTTTTGCCTGCGCTCTTTGAATCACAGCAGATCTGCGGAAAAATCTCTGCCCAAGGCGCGAGCGCTACCGGATTACGATCCGGCACTCCAGTGGTTGCGGGTGCTGGAGATCAGGCGGCCGGAGCAGTCGGAATCGGTATATCCACGCCAGGCGCAGTGAGCGCCACGATCGGAACTTCCGGCGTGGTTTTCGCCGCAACAGACCGCCCCGCGCTCGACCCCAAAGGTCGCCTCCACACCTTCTGTCATGCGATTCCGAATCGCTGGCACGTCATGGGAGTCACGCAAGCCGCCGGTCTCTCACTTCGGTGGTTTCGCGATCAATTTGGCTCCGGCCAGGAGGACGGCCGCAATGCATATGACCGTCTTAGCGAGGAGGCCGCAAACATTCCTGCAGGCTCTGGCGGTGTTTTCTGGGCGCCCTATCTCATGGGCGAACGCACGCCGCATCTCGATCCCAATGTGCGTGCCGCCTTCATCGGGCTCACCGCTTCGCACACGCGCGCGCATCTGATTCGCGCCATTCTTGAAGGCGTTGCCTATAGTCTGAAAGATACGTTCGCGATATTAGAAGAGATCGGCGTGCCAACTCACCGTATTCGGCTGGGAGGTGGTGGTGCTCGCTCGGCGCTATGGCGACAAATTCAAGCGGACGTCTACAACCACGAGGTGGAAACGGTTGCCGCAGAGGAAGGCGCCGCTTACGGAGCCGCGATTCTTGCCGGGGTTGGGGCCGGCTGCTGGAGCACTGTCGATCAAGCGTGTGAATCCGTGGTTCAAACGGCAGTTCGTGTAAGTCCCGATCCAACAACAAGCCAAGTTATGCAACTTGGCTATCAAATGTACCGGCGAATCTATCCAGCGCTGCGTAACATCGCCACTCCGGATGCCACGCAATAATTGCAACCCGATTGCCACTGAATGCCATTCTGAAATGCACTGCTTTCGAAATGATGCCGCTAAGCATCTTCTCTTCAGATGGGACCGGCATCGCATTTATCTTTTCCTCGCGTCCTTATTTCTTCCCTTGTTAGTTCCGGGCTCTTTGCACGCATTAGGCGGACCGCAGTACATCGAAACTTCAGCCCGATCCGTCAATTTCGTAATTGCCGCTCGCAATCGTTGCGTTCCTCTGTATGTGGACAAGAACGATTATCCGGGTGTTCAACGCGCCGCCGCCGATCTTCAATCCGATCTTCAGCGTGTCACCGGTATCACACCGGGGTTACGTACTGACCTCAACGATTTGCCCGAACACATTTTAGTCGTCGGGACACTGGGCAAGAGTGAACTACTCGATCGGCTGATCCGAGAAGCCAAGATCGACGTGTCCGCGATTACGGGACGCTGGGAATCCTATCTGATTCAAACGGTGAATAATCCTCTTCCTGGCGTGGCTAGCGCTCTAATCGTCGCAGGCAGCGACAAACGAGGCGCAATCTTCGGGATTTACGATCTCTCTGAACAGATCGGAGTTTCCCCCTGGTACTGGTGGGCAGACGTTCCGGTGGCGCACCACAGCACACTGACGGTCAAGCCTGGCGCCTATTTACAAGGTCCGCCGGCAGTGAAGTACCGAGGCATCTTTCTCAACGATGAAGCGCCTTCGCTGACGGGATGGGTCAAAGAGAAATTCGGCAACTACAATCATGATTTCTACAGCAAAGTCTTCGAATTGATACTACGTCTCAAGGGCAACTATCTTTGGCCGGCAATGTGGAATAACGCCTTTAACGAGGATGATGCGCTCAACGCAAAACTCGCCGACGAGTATGGAATCGTCATGGGCACTTCGCACCATGAACCAATGATGAGAGCGCAGCAGGAATGGAAGCGGCATGGTTCCGGCCCTTGGAACCATTCGCAGAATGCCTCCGCACTCCGCGAATTCTGGAAACAAGGAATGGAACGCAATAAGGACTACGAAGAAATCGTGACGATCGGGATGCGCGGAGATGGGGACCTGCCCATGTCGGAAAGCGCCGACATTTCGCTGCTCGAGAGAATTGTTGCCGACCAGCGCAGTATTATCGGCGAGACCTTCGGACGCGACCCTGCAACGATCCCGCAAGACTGGGCCCTATATAAGGAGGTGCAAGGCTATTACGAGAAGGGGATGCGCGTTCCTGACGACGTCACCCTGCTTTGGTGCGATGACAATTGGGGAAACATTCGCCGCTTGCCTACTCCGGATGAGCGCAAACGCAAGGGTGGGGCCGGAATCTACTACCATTTTGATTACGTCGGAGATCCTCGATCTTACAAATGGATTAATACCAATCCCATTCCAAAGGTTTGGGAACAGTTGAATCTGGCTTTGAACTATGGCGCCGATCGCATTTGGATCGTCAACGTGGGTGACCTCAAACCCATGGAGTTTCCCACCGAGTTCTTCCTGAGCCTGGCATGGAATCCTGCGCGCTGGTCAAAAGAGCATCTTCAAGAGTTCACGCAACTCTGGGCTCAGCGCGAGTTTGGACCTCTTTACGCCAAAGACATCGCCGATGTGATGGAGAAATACACCAAGTTCAACAGCCGCCGCAAACCCGAGCTTCTCTCGCCAGATACGTTCAGTGTGGTGAATTATCGCGAGGCGGAGACCGTCGCGGCGGAATTTCAGGCGATCGTCTCGAAAGCCGAATCCATCTCCCAAAAATTACCCGCCAATGAAAAAGATGCGTTCTACGAGCTGGTCCTGTATCCCGCGAAGTCCTCGGCTGTCGTGACCCAAATGTACATTGCCGCCGGCAAGAATCATCTATGCGCGGCGCAAGGCCGTGCAACCACAAACGACCTCGCCGATCAGGTGCAAATACTTTTCAACTCTGATGCGCAGCTTTCTTCCTATTACAACCACCAACTTGCTGGCGGCAAATGGAATCACATGATGGACCAGACCCACATCGGCTATACCTCGTGGAACGAGCCGCCTGTAAACACCATGCCAGCGGTCTCGCGCATTGATCTTCCGGCGGATGCAAGCATGGGCATCGCCGTTGAAGGATCCGCCGAAGCCTGGCCCGGCTCACCCGACAATCCCGTACTTCCCCAGTTTGACGTTTTCAACAAGCAGAGATTCTTCATCGATGTCTTTAATCGCGGCCGGGCCCCATTCACATTTACCGCCACCCCAACGGCTCCTTGGATCGTGCTCAATAACACCGGCTCTCAAATAGAGAAAGAGGGGCGCGTTTGGGTCAGTGTTGATTGGAGAAATGTTCCCGCCGGCACCGTGGCGGGATCCATCGAATTCCAGACAGGTACCCACCAGAATGTCTCGGTTCGCGTCC
>Ga0210396_10002503_pt1 | contig 18728 bp, 17 predicted proteins | sample IncBWH17OmetaG_FD_155466 | JGI IMG/M metagenome (GOLD analysis project Ga0210396, IMG submission 155466) | Forest soil microbial communities from Barre Woods Harvard Forest LTER site, Petersham, Massachusetts, United States - Inc-BW-H-17-O ... | reverse complement strand
TCCGCATTTGGGTGTAGGCTCCTTTACTGGAGATTTTGTTGCTCGTCACAACAAAACCTACACCCTCTTTCTTTTTACACACTCTAAATTACGTCACCGTGGTAAAGAGCCCGGAAAAGTAACAGCCGGGCAGTCTATTTGCCTCTTACACCTGCAGCACATCCCCCGGCTTGGCGACCATTTCATAAAGCACCGGGTTGACGAAAAATCCCAGGAACAGCCGCGAGATCAGCCCCGCCACAATGACGATGGCGAACGGCTTTTGGGTGTCCGAGCCGATCCCGGTCGAGAGCGCCGCGGGCAAAAGTCCCAGGCAGGCGACCAGCGCGGTCATCATGATGGGCCGCAGCCGCAACAATGCCGCCTCGCGCGTCGCCTTGCGGATATCGTGATTTTCCAGGCGCAGCTTGTTGATGTAGGACACCAGGATCACGGCCGTTTCCACCGACACGCCCATCAAGGCCAGCAGACCCAGCACCGAGCTGACGCTGAACGGCGTGTGCGTAAGTTTCAGCGCAATGAGCGCCCCCACCGGCTCCGTCATCACCACGCCAATCATCACGGTCACCGGGAATTTGAAATTGCCGTACAGCGCGAAAAGAATCATGAAGATCAGCAAAATGGCCAGCGGTCCAATCACGGCGAATTGTTCCCGCGCCGCGACGTATTCGCTGTACTCGCCGCCCCAGTCGAGTCTGTAACCCTGCGGCAGCGCCACCGATTGGCGCACCGCGTTCTGCGCGTCGCCCACGGCGCGCGCCAGGTCGCGCCCCTCGATGCTGAACTGCACGCCGATGTAGCGCGAATTATTTTCGCGATAGATGAACGACGCGCCGTTTCCCTGATGGATCGTGGCAAGCTCGGAAATCGGCACTTGCGTGCCCGAAGGAGTGGGCACCAGCAGGTTGCCGATTGCTCTCGTACTGGACCGGTATTGCGGCTTCATGCGCACCACCAGGTCAAACAGGCGCTCCCCCTGAATGACCTGCGTGGCCGCCTGCCCGCCCACGCCGGCCTGGATCACGCCCTCGACATCCGACACATTGATGGCGTAGCGGGCGATTTTTTCGCGATCCACATCAATCTGCACGCTGGGCTGGCCCAATTCGCGAACCACCGTCAGCTCCGTAAAGCCGGGAATTTGCGAAAGAATGCGCTTGATTTCGACCGCCTTGTCTTCCAGAACCTGCAAATCCTGCCCGTAGATCTTTACGGCCAGCGCGCTCTTGAGGCCCGTGAGCGCCTCGTCCACAGCGTCTTCCGCCGGCTGCGTGTAGTTAAAAATCACGCCGGGATAAGCGTCGAGTTTCTTTTGCAGGTCTTCGGTCAGCTCCGCTTTGGTACGGATCGGGCCCTGCGCCCATACTTTGTCCTTGTACGGCCTTAAGCCAACATAGAATTCACAATTGAAAAACCCGGTGGGATCGGTGCCATCATCCGGCCGGCCGAGCTCCGATCCCACCTCCGTCACCTGCGGATAGGACAGCAGAATATTGCGAATTTGCGGGGCGAAATTCGCTGCTTCCTCGAAGGAAATCGTATACGGCATCGTGGCCCGGACCCACAACGCGCCTTCATCCAGGTGCGGCATGAATTCACCGCCAATAAATGGAACTAGCAGAAGCGTGGCCGCGAAGATAATCGTCGCGACGATCATCGTGGTTTTCGGATGGTCCAAACACCAGTCGAGCTCTTCGGCATATACTCCCTTCACCCATTCGTACGGCCTGTTCACAATCTCCTTTACGCCTTTCTTGAACCAGTACGAGGCCAGCACGGGCACCAGCGTGAGTGTGAAGATGAGCGAGCCCAGCAGGGCGTAGGACATCGTCTCCGCCATTGGGACGAAGAGTTTACCGGAGGGGCCGGTGAGGGCGTAAATGGGAAGGTACCCGGCGAGAATCACCGCTACGGAATAAAAAATCGGCCGGTCCACATCGCGCGCCGCTGCCGCGATGACTTCGCTCAATTTGTAATCTTGGCCGTGGCGCTCGGTCAGTTCCCGGTAAATGTTCTCCATCATCACCACGGTGCCGTCGATGATGATCCCGAAATCGATCGCGCCGATCGAGAGCAGGTTCGCGGGCACGCCGCGCCCGTGCAACAGGATGAAGGCGAAAAGCAAACTGAGAGGGATGGTCAGCGCGACGATGATGGCCGCGCGAAAGCTGACCAGGAAAAAGATCAGCACGATCAGCACGAGCGTCATTCCCAGCAGCATGTTGTGCTCGACCGTATCAATCGTGAGCCGCACCAGGTCGCTGCGGTCGTAGAACGGATGCACCTTTACATCGGACGGCAAAATACTGTTATTCAGCTCCTCCGTTTTTTTCTCCACGCCCGCAAGCACGTTTTGCGTCTGCTCCCCGCGCAGCATGAGAATCACGCCTTCGACCGAGTCGTCGTTTTTCTGAAAGCCGAATTCACCAAGCCGCGGAGCGTTTCCGATGGTCACTTCTCCGACGTCGCGAATCCGCACGGGAATGCCGTTGTTGTTGCCGACGACGATGTTTCCAATGTCTTCGGTTCTGGTCACCAGGCCCAGCCCGCGCACGTAGAAAAACTGCGAGCCCTGCGAATAAAATCCTCCACCGGCGTTCGCGTTGTTCGCCGCCAGCGCGTTGATCACCTGCGGCACGGGGATGTGATAGTTGTAAATCTTCGCGGGATCAAGCAGCACCTGATACTGCATCACCGTGCCGCCGAACCCGGAATCGTCCGCTACCCCCGGCACCGATTTGTAGGCTCGCTCGACCACCCAGTCCTCAATCGTTTTCAGTTGCTGCGGGCTGCGATCCGGGCTCTCAATGACATAGCGATACACCAACCCCGACGGGCTAAACAGCGGCGAAAGGCTCGGCGCGACGCCGGAAGGCAATTGCACGTCGGACAACCGCTGAAACACGACATTCCGCGCGAAGTAATCGTCGGTGGTTTCCTGAAACGTCATCCGGACGTCCGAAAGGCCATACAACGAAATCGAGCGCATCACTTCCATGTGCGGCACGCCGTTCATTTCGACTTCGATCGGCAGGCTCACCAATCGCTCGACTTCCTCTGCCGCGTGCCCGGGCCACTGCGTGATCACCTCCACCATGGGAGGCGAAAGATCCGGGTAGGCGTCCACCGGCATGCGCTGGAAGGAAACAGCTCCGGCAACGACCACTAATAGAACCAGCATCAGCACCAGGAAGCGCTGGCGGAGAGCGAATTGAACGAAATGATGAATCATGGTTGTGCGCGCCCCCGGCTCAGCGTTGCAGCGAATTTTGAAATTGCAAAAACAGACTTCCGTCGCCGACAACCTTGTCGCCGGCCTGCAAGCCGTTCAAAATTTGTGTTTTCCCCCCCTGCGTTTCGCCCAGCGTTACCATGCGCCGCGCGAACTGGTTGCCGCCGGTTTGCAAGTAAACGTACGGCATGTTTTCGGTGTCGCGCAGCACGCCCGCGTCGGGCACGGTCAACGCGTTGGGGATCACCCCGGCATGCACTTCCGCGGTTACGTACATATCTTTCTTCAGCCGCTCGCCGGGATTGGAGGCTTCGATGCGCGCCTGCAGAGTGCGTGTGGTTGGATCGAGCGCGGGCGCCACATACTGGATCTTGCCGCGCACCACGCCGGGATAGGTTTCGTTATCGATGGTCACATCCTCGCCCACATGCACATAAGCGATGTCGTTCTGGTATATACTGACCATCACCCACACGCTGTTCATATCCGAAAGCGTGAAGCACTGCGTTCCCCCAGCCAGCAGCAATTGCCCCGGCGAGCACAGACGCTCCACAATTTCCCCGCCGAGCGGCGCCAGCAGCGGCAATTCCGCTGACGGAGCCGCCGTCACGATACTTTCCGGGTTCGTGATCCCCAGGACGCGAATGGCCTGTTCGCTGGATTGCAAGTCCGCCTCCGCCTGCGTGCGGTTGGATTCGGCCTGCTCCAGGTCGGCCTGCGAAATGGCCTGGTGCGCGAAGAGGTCCTGTGCGCGCTTGTAAAAGCGGTCCGCGAGCGAAAGGGCGTTGCGCGCCTTGATGTAGGCGGAGCGCAGTTGCGAATAATCTGGGCTCGCGACGTACAGCAGTGGCTGGCCCTTGGTCACGTGTTCGCCGGGAGTGACCACGATGCGGCTCACCGGTCCGCCCACCTGTGTAATCACCGGCGTGGTCAAGTAGCTGTTGTAGGCCACCGCTCCCGTCAGGCGCAGGGTGCGCTCGACCGTTGATTGCGCGACCGTGTAAATCTGGATGTGCGACATTTGATCGGCCGGCAACGAAAACAGTTCCGCCTTGCTTGCCGCGCTTTCCGCCGTCGAGAATGAAGTCATCTTGTTCGCGTTTTCACCCGCGCCGCCGCAGCCCGCCAGCGCCAACACGCCGGAGAGCGCGGCGCACAAAAGGGCGGAACTATACACACTCGCCGCGGCGAGCGGCCGGTTTCGACTTCCATCGGTCCATTTCTTTTTCATGGCAAACTCCTCGTTCCTACCGCCTGGCGCAGTTGCTCGAGCGAGGTCATGTAATTTGCCAACGCTTGGCGGTAGGCAAATTCCGTGGCTCGGTAGCTCCGCTCGGCGTCCAGGAAATCGAGCAAGCTGGCGGAGCCATGCTGGTAGGCGTACTGGCTGATATCCCGAGAATCCTCGGCCTGTTTCAAATAGCCGGATTGATACAGCTGCACGATGGCGTCATCGGTGCGCAACGCTTCATAGGAGTTGGCCACATCGGTGAGCGCAAGGGAGACCTGCTCGCTCGAAAGCTCCTGCGATTGCGAAATGGCATAGCGCGTCCGCGCGATTTCACCTTGATTGCGATTGAAAACCGGAAGCTGGACGCTGCCAAAGAACGAGAGGGTATTCAGCGCGATGTGGGTATAGTTCGCTTGCGCATTCACGTCCACCTTGCCGTTGGCCTGCGCCAGGGAGAACTGGCTTTGCGCCGCCGTTACTCCCAATTGCGCCGCGCGCACGTCCGGGCGCTGCCGCAGCGCCATCGCTTTCAGGTCGTCCACGCCAAGCTTCACCGGCTTATATTCGAGGTCTCCCACGACTTCATAGGATTCGGGCACTGACTCGTAGCCGAGCAGCTGGCGCAAGCTCGCCAGCGCCTGCACGCGCGCCAGCCTGGCCGCCGAGACATCCATCTGGAATTGCAGCAATTGAATTTTGATTTTCAGCAGGTCTCCGCCGCTCATCGAGCCGGCGTTGTAGGACGCCTGGCTGATGTCCACCGTGTGCTGGAAACTCGCCAGGTCCATCTCGGCTAAATCCAGCTGGGATTGCGCAAGCAGGGCCGAAACGAATTGCGACGCGACGTTGAACGTCAGCGTCCGCGCGTTGTCGTCCACCGTCGCCGAGGTTACCGCGGTCTGGTCCTTGGCCGCCTGCAGGCGGTGCTGCCGCTTCCTGCCCCGCTCGAACAAGTAGCTGACACCCACGTCGAATTGCGCGTTGTTGTCGAGATAGTTGTCCGTGAAATTGTCCGGCTGGAAAAACGGCAGAAACTGCGCGTCGCCGAGCAGCACCGGGTTGGGCCGCAGGTTGGCGGTAATTTCCTGCGCCTGATTCTGCAGGATCGTGGTCCGCGCCGCCTGCAGCGAATGATTGTGCTTGAGCGCCAGGTCAATCGCCTCGTCGAGTGTGACGCGGGCCGGCAGATTCTGCGGCGGCGCGGCTTGCCCTCCCGCCTGTCCCGCGGCGCGCGCGGGAGCGAGCAACCCCAGGACTCCCAGGGCGATCAGGGGCCACCATGTCCGGGACCTATACCTTATGTCCATTGTTTCTCTCCTGCCGGGACCGGTCGAATCTCTCGATTCGGCATTCCGGCAAATTGGAGCGCCGAAAGAACTCAAGAGTCCCGAGTTGGTTGAATTTAGATACTGATAGCGCTTGGAATGAAAAGCGCCTGGGAGAGCTGATTAGGCGGAGGGAGGTGCGCGGGGCGAGGTCTGCGAAAATACAGGGCCCGTTGCCAGGACAGCGTCTTGCGGCAGCGGCAAGGATGCGACCGGCTTCAGCAGCGATACGGACGGTGCCACGACCAACTGCGCCGGGGTCTGGTGGCCAAGGTGGCAGTAGGGGCAACGCGCGTCGTCGTTCACCCCCTGGTGATTCCAGTCGCTCACCACACCCGTGGCGAACACCAACAGCACCAGAAGTGTCAGCAATACCCCGAATATTCGAATCGTCTGTCGCACAGTGTGTCTGGCTGGCCTGACTTTAGCCATAGACCTATTGAATACTAACTCGATGTGAGACGTACGTAAAGCGTTGCCCGTTACGCTGGCCCGAAAAGTAACCTCAGGGCTGCCGCAACAGGCCTACCCGGTATGTTGGACGTCCCGTTCCACAAGGATAAGGATTAGGATTGGGTTCAGAGCCTCTCCTGCTTCACTTCTCCACATTCCGCAGAAACTCGGCAAAATATTTCTGCCAGGCAGCCGCCTGAAAAAACGTATAGTGCCCGTACGACTCGGGAAGCGACAGCAGAACAAATTTCCCATTCTTCACTTTCTTGATTTCCTCTTCCGCGATCCCCAGCTCCGCGGGATTCCAGAAATCTTCCTGCGGATTGACGAGCAGGACTTTGGCGCGGATTTTATCGAGGTCCTTCGACGCGTTGTAATTTCGCGACGCATCATACTGATACATGAAATCGTTCGCGTCCGTCGTCTTCATGTTTTGTTCGATGTAGTCATTCACGTATTTGTCGGCCGCCGCAGCGGTCGGATATTCCTTCTGCCAGCGCGTCGGAACGCTCCCCACCACCAGCAAATGCCCGAGCGCGGCGCGCAGTCCGTAAGGCTGCTCGGTGTAATTCCCGTTGTTCCATCCCGGATCGAGGCGGATGTCGTCCACCATGATTTTTCGGACCATGCGGTTGCGGCTGGCCACCTCCACCGGCAGGCAGGAGAGCAGAAGCATCGCATCCATGTCGTCGGGGTTCGACTCGCCCCACATGAACCCCTCCATGCAACCCATCGACGCACCGACCAGCAGATGCAAATGGTCCACCTGCAATCCCTGCGCCAGAAGAATCTGCGACGCGCGCACCATGTCTGAATAATCGTAGTGCGGGAATTTTGCTCGCAGGCCGTCGCTGGGTTTGGTCGATTTCCCCAGGCCGGCGCCGAGCTGATCCGGGAGGATCAGATAATATTTCGACGCATCGAGCAACTGGCCGGGCCCGAAGAGCACGCCGGCGAAAGAAGGAACAAGCCACACACGGCCCGCGCGATTGGTGCCGTGCAAAATCAGCACGGCGTTGGTGATGCGGCCGCCGGCATCGCGGTGCGGCGTGCCGAGCGTCGTGTAATGCAAGCGAACCTCGGGGAGCTTCTGGCCGTCGGAAAATTTGAAATCGCGAGCAATGAAATCGCCTTCCTTGGGCGGAACAGCGGTCACCGTCGCATTCTGCTGCGCCGGCACGCATGCCGCGGCGGAACACAGCGCGGCCACCGACACAAGCGCCTTCCAGATCCATGATTGCATCTTCATTTCCTCCTCAATATTGCAGGTATTGCTCAAAAATCGCCGGCCTTCGGTGGCGCATGCTTCAGCTTGCGGGGTTTAGCTATCGCAAATCCCAACCCCGCAAGCTGAAGCATGCGCCACGAAAGCCTCCGCTCAACTCGGCCCCGTGGTGAACGCCAGCGTCAGCAGCGTTTTCTGCTCAAGTTCGTGCGCCTTGGCCGAGCCTGTCGCCGGGCTCGCGCTGGCCGAGCGTTTCACCGAACGTGCTTGAATGTCCGGAAAATAAGTCCGCAGGCGCGGCAAAACGTACGACAGCGCGCCCATATTCGCCGGCTCCTCCTGCACCCACACGATTTCGCGCGCATTCGGATGGCGCGCCATTTCCGCGCGCAGCTCGTTTTTCGGAAACGGGTAGAGTTGGTCGAGAAACAGGATGGCCGTATTGGTGTCGCCGCGCCGCTTCCGTTCTGCGCGCAATTCGTGCCCGATTTTTCCGCTGCAAATCAAAACGCGCTCGGCCAATGTGACTTCGCGGTCCGGCACCACCCACTCAAATCGCGGCCGCTCGAAATCCTCGATCGGCGAAGACGCGTCGGGATGCCGCAGCATGCTCTTCGGCGTGAACACGATCATGGGCTTGCGCCAGCGCCGCAGCGCCTGCCGCCGCAACAATTGAAAATATTGCGCGGCGGTGGATGGCTGGCAGACTTGAATGTTGTCCTCCGCCGCAAGCTGCAGATAACGCTCGATCCTCGCGCTGGAATGTTCCGGCCCCTGCCCTTCATATCCGTGCGGCAGAAGCAGCCCCACGCCCGAAGGCAAGTCCCACTTGTCTTCCGCCGCGCTGATGAATTGGTCGATGATAATTTGCGCGCCGTTGGCGAAGTCGCCGAATTGCGCTTCCCACAGCACCAGCGCTTCCGGATAGTCGCGGCTGTAGCCGTATTCAAATCCCAGCACGCCGGCTTCGGACAGCGTGGAATTGAAAATTTCGCAGCGCACTTGCCCGGGGGCCAGATGTTCGAGCGGCACATATTGCGTCTCGTTCTGGGTATCTACGAGCGCCGCGTGCCTCTGGTTGAACGTGCCGCGCCGCGTGTCCTGTCCCGTGAAGCGCACCGGCGTGCCCGCGAGCAGCAGCGTCCCGAACGCCAGCGCCTCCGCCATTCCGTAATCCACGGGCCGCTTGCCATGCCCCATTTCGGCGCGCTGCTCCAGAAGTTTTTTCACTTTCGGGTGGACGGCAAAATCCGGAGGATAACTGGTCAGTAAATCCGCGATCTTCCCGAGTTCCGCGGCCGCCATTCCCGTGTCCACTTCATACGCACTGTCGTAGCGGCCCCGCTTGTAAGGCGACCAGTACGCCGGCAGCCTGCGCAGGCGCGGTTTTTTCTGCATGGCGCCCGCGGTCTGGTGGGCGCTCTCCAGTTCCTGGCGCACGGCCGCGACCGTCGCCGATGGATCCACTGCAATTTCTCTCGCGTAAATTTGCCAGAGCTGCGCGTGATCCTTTATTTTCGCGTACAGCAGCGGCTGCGTGATGGTCGGATCATCCACTTCGCTGTGCCCGTGGCGGCGGTATCCGATCACGTCAACCACCACGTCGCTGCCGAACGCGGAACGATACTCGAGCGCGATTTGCCCCACACGCACCACCGCCTCGGGATCCTCCCCGTTCACATGAAAAATCGGTACGGCCTGCCGCTTGGCCAGGGAAGAAGCGAAGCGCGAAGATTGAAATTCCCGCGGCTCGGTGGTGAATCCCAGCAGATTATTGACGATTACGTGGATCGTGCCGCCGACGGAATACGCCTCGATGTCGGCCAAATTCAGCGTCTCCGCCCAAACGCCCTGCCCGGCGAACGCCGCGTCGCCGTGCAGAACAATAGGAAGTACTTTTTTGAATCCTTCCGGAATACCGGCGCGCGCCTGCTTGGCGCGCGCGCGCCCCACGACCACGGGATCGACCGCTTCGAGATGGCTCGGATTGGAAGCCAGATGGACGCTGAGTTTGCGCCCCTCGCGAGTACGGTATTCGCCTGTCGCGCCGACGTGATACTTGACGTCGCCGCTGCCCAGCACGCTGCGCGGGTCCACATCCTCAAAGCCCGCGAAAATATCCGCCGCGCGCTGCCCCGCGATGTGCGCCATCACGTTCAGGCGCCCGCGATGGCTCATCCCCAGCACCACTTGCTCCGCGCCCGCCGCCGCAGCCGCCGAGAGCACCGTGTCCAGCAGTGGAATCACCGCCGTCACGCCCTCCAGCGAAAATCTCTTGCTCCCCAGATAGCGCGCCTGAAGCACCTGCTCGAAAAGTTCCGCGCGAATCAGCCGCTCGAGAATATAGCCGCGATCGGGCTGCGGCGGTTCGCTTTCCAGCCGCTCGGCGATCCAGCGCCGCCGTTCCGTGTCATCGATATGAACGAATTCCGCGCCAATCGTCCCGCAGTAGAATTTTCGAGCGGCCGCCGCGGCTTCACCATTGACGATCAGTTCAGGATGTACGAATGGCATGAGGAAGCCGAGCGGATCAAGACTGGCGGCCAGATATCCCCAGCGCCGGTAGCCCTCAAACACCCGCTCGTCCTCGACGCTTTTCTGCATGATCGCTTCCGGCATTTTCGTGACTTCCCCGGCCGTCCAACCGCATGAATTCCGACGAGTCATTCTATCAAACGTGCCGCTTGGGAAGGGCCGGGAGACATTTTGGATCGGCAAGCTCGCGGGAAGTACTCAAAAGCGTTGCTCTGGCGCTTCGGTGGATACACAATCCTGAATCGAGGCAGTCATGATTCGTACCGTGCCGGCTCTCTCCGAAGAAACCATTGCGCAGGCGTGCAAATTGTTTCGCGAATACGCTTCCACCATTGGAGTGGAGGTGTGCCTCGGGGATTTCGAGCGCGAGTTGGCTTCGTTGCCCGGCCTCTATTCCCCACCGAGCGGAAGGCTCCTGCTGGCAATCGACGAGAGCCCGGGAAATCTGGGAGAGGCCGTAGGTTGTGGTGCGCTTCGCAAATTCGAAGCAGAAGATTGCGAATTGAAGCGCCTCTATGTGCGCCAGGCATTTCGCGGCCAGGGCGCCGCGCGGAGTCTGGTGAAAGAATTGATTGCAGAGGCGCGATCGATTGGCTACAAGAGAATGCTCTTGGACACGCTTCCCTCCATGGAAGCGGCGCACAAACTCTACCGGTCGCTGGGATTCCACGATATCCCCGCGTACCAGAAGAACCCGATCCCCGGTTCGCTCTTCTTCGAACTTTTGTTGAAATGAGCTTTAAGTAGCGCAGGCTTCAGCCTGTGGCTTTTGGTCCGAGCACTCATAAAACCCCACAGGCTGAAGCCTGCGCTACCAAACCCACCTCAATGCGGAACCAGCGCCCGCTCCTCATCCGCCTTGAATCTGCTGCATCTTCCCCGCCAGCTCAAAATCATTCTTCGTCAGCCCGCCCGCGCTGTGCGTGGACAAATCCACCGTGACTTTGTTCCACGAATTGGACCAGTCCGGATGATGGTCCAACTTTTCCGCGGCGATCGCGACACGCGCCATGAACCCGAATGCCTCCGAAAAATCCTTGAACTCAAACACGCGGTGCAGGTTTCCGTTCACTACGCTCCATCCACTGAGCTTTCGCAATTCCGCCGCAATTTCATTCTCTGACAGTTTTGTCGATGGCATGAAACCCTCCCCGTCATTTGCCGCGTATTCTGGTGCCACCATCACGCCGCGGCAATTATCCGCCCCTCGCACAGGCAGGGCAAGCGGCCCCAGTAGCGCAGGCTTCAGCCTGTGGGTTTTGGTCCGAGCGCTGACAAAACTCCACAGGCTGAAGCCTGCGCTACTAAAATCATCCGATCAGCAATGATTGAACCGCAAAGCATCCGCAGACTTTGCCGCCTTCAGTCCGCCATCCTGTGTTGCAATACGCGATCGAAATATCCGACGCGCTGGACAAAGCGCATCGCAAGGGCATCACGCATCGCGATCTGAAGCCCGGCAACATCATGCTGACCAAGTCGGGGACGAAGTTGCTGAACTTCGGTTTGGCGAAGTTGCAGCAGGAAGCCGCTCCCGCAAACGCGCAGCCATTCCCGCAAACACCGTTTGACGAATCGGTGCCCCGGTTTTCCCCTGACGGGCGCTGGCTGGCCTATATTTCGAACGAATCCGGCCGGTTTGAGATTTATGCGCAGCCCTATCTGGGCCCCGGCGGGAAGTCACAAATCTCGATGGAAGGCGGCACGGAGCCAGTGTGAAATCCTAATGGGTGGGAATTGTTCTACCGCAGCGGCGGCAAGATGATGGCGGTGGATATTACCACTCAGCCCGGCTTCGCTGCGGGCAAGCCCCGGATGCTCTTTGAGGGACCGTACGAGCTGACCCAGTTTACGAATCCCAACTACGACGTTTCTCCCGATGGCCAACGCTTCCTGATGCTCAAACCCACCGAGCAAGCGAAGGTCGCGCCGAGGCAAATCAACGTCGTGCAGAATTGGTTTGAAGAGTTGAAGCGGCGCGTGCCGGTCGGGACGAAGTGAATCCAGTGGCACAGACTTCAGTCTGTGGTTTTTTTGTATGATTTAAGGAATCGTCCCGACGAGCGAAACCCCACAGACTGAAGTCTGTGCCACTAAACCGCGGACGAATCCGGTTGATCGCGCCGCGCGTTTGCTTTATCGTGTTCGCTCCAAATTTGCGAGGCATGGCGCGCGGGGCGCGCGATGGAGCCAGCTTTGAAAAAGAAAATTCGAGCGGTGCAATATGGCGTCGGGCCGATCGGCGCGGCCATCGTTCGGCTGATGAGAGAAAAGAATTCGATCGAAATCATCGGGGCGATCGATTCCGATCCGGCCAAGGCGGGGCGGGATTTGGGCGACATTGTGGAAGGCGCGGACGCGCCGTGGGGCGTGCCGGTAACCGATGACGCCACAGCGATGCTTGGCGAATCGCCGGATATCGTCATCCACTCCACGTCATCGTATCTGCCGAGCGTGATGGATCAGCTCCTGGAATGCCTCGCTGCGGAATCCTGCGTGGTCTCGACGTGCGAGGAGTTGGCGTATCCCTTCCGCAAATATCCAGAGCTGGCGGCCAAGCTCGATGCCGAGGCCAAGACTTGGGGCGTCGCGCTTATCGGCACGGGCATCAATCCCGGCTACGTGATGGACAAGCTGCTGATCACGCTGAGCGCGGCATCGCAGACGATTGAATCGGCGCGGGCGGTGCGCATCGTGGATGCGTCAAAGCGCCGCCTGCCGCTGCAGAAAAAAGTGGGCGCGGGAATGAGCGTCGAGGAATTTCGCGCGCAGGTCGCGGTGGGCGCCATCAAGCATCATGGTCTGCCGGAATCGGTGGCCATGGTTTCAGATGCGCTGGGCCTCGGCGTGGATGACATTTCGGAAACGATCGAGCCGGTCGTCGCGCGCGAACGCGTGAAGACTTCGTTCCTGGAAGTCGCGCCGGGCCAGGTTGCGGGCGTGCACCAGATCGCGCGTGGCTTCGCCGGCAGCCGGGAAAAGATCTACATGGAATTGCAGATGTTTGTCGGCGCAAGCGACCCCGGGGACACCGTCGAAATCGCCGGCAATCCCGACCTGACGCTCACCATCCCCGGCGGCACGCACGGCGACATCGCCACCGCATCGGTCGTCGTCAATTGCATTCCCGCAATCCTGGACGCTTCGGCCGGCCTGCGAACTTCGCGCGACCTGCCCATGTGTTTCCTCCCGCCCGCCGCGAAGCCGTGATGAACACCGCTGGCCTCATACTTCGCGGTCCAGCTTGCGGCCCTCCTTCAAATAATGAAGAGCCGATGGTTCACCTTTGAGTCAACCTCTGAGCCGTCGAATATATGCCGACGTAAGCGGCTGCAAGATGATTCGATTATCTTCTTCGGTCATCGCCACGCGAGTTCCCTTACGTATTCCATATTTCCGGCGTAGTTCATCAGGAATTGTCACCGAGCCCTTTCCGGTAACAATGCAAGTTGCGCTATTCATTCGTCCTCCCACGAGCGGCGTCGAACAAGAGTATTCCACTCTAATCTGAAAATTCTGAATCTTGCACGCATTGCCAGAACGAAATTGAAATCCGCCTTATCGCGGGTGCTTCCAAAACGTAGCTAGCGCGGAGAAATCCACGTCCTCGGTCACGGAGCCCTTCACGGCATTCAATACTTCGCGCGAGGCCGCGGCGGCGGGCAGCGGCACTCCCAATTGATTGCCGAGATCGAGTGCCAGGCCCAAATCCTTGTGCATCAGGCGCAGGGGAAAGCTGGGCTTGTATTCGCCCTTCAGCATGTTTGCGCCTTTCAAGTCAAGCACGCCCGAGCGGCCCATGCTGGACTGCATCACCTCGAAAAGGCTTTGTCCCGGCACGCCCGCTCGCGTCACCAGTGCCAGCGCCTCGGCAAATGCTTCGACTTGCACATCGAGCAACAAATTCATGGCCAGCTTCACCGTTTGCCCCGCGCCGACCGGCCCGAGGTGAAACCACTTCTTGCCCATGGCGCCCAGCACCGGCTCGACGCGCTTCAGCGTGCTCGCCTCGCCGCCCACCATGAACACCAACTCGCCTTTTTCCGCGCCCCACGTCCCGCCGGTCACCGGAGCTTCCAGAAATTCCGCCCCTTGAGCTGCCGCCGCCAGGGCCGCGCGTTTTTCCAGGGCCGGACTGACGGTGCTGGATTCGATGATCACGCTGCCGCGCTTCAGTCCCGCCAACACGCCGTTCTCCCCCCACAGCACCGATTCGAGCGCGGGGGGATCGCTGACAATCGTGAGGATCACCTCGGAGGACTCGGCGACTGCACGCGGCGTCGCGGCTCGCTTCGCGCCCTGCGCCACCAGGTCATCGCCGCGCGAAGACGTACGGTTCCACACCGTGAGTTGATGGCCGGCCTTCAACAGGTTGGCCCCCATCGGATGGCCCATCAATCCCAATCCAATCAATCCAACCGGCGGCTTCATGGCGTAAATCCTCCTGAGCGAATGAAATTTTGGAAAGCTGTAAGAGGAAAAGTCTACAGGAGTTCGAACGAAAACCGGATGAAAATCGGCAGTGAAGAAGGAAAGCTAGGCGGGGCGATTCTTGAGCTCAAGCGCGTTGGGCTGCCGCGCAGGCTCGGCGGAGGCTTCCCGGGGTTCGTTTACGGACGCGGACGGCCTGGGAATTTCCGGGCACTCGCGCAACTCAACAATGGAGGGATAGGGGATTTCCCAACGGAAGGTCTTTATCTTGCCCTGTTGCCGGTAGCTCTCTTCCAGGAAAATGGACTTGCCCGAGTCAGCGGCCAGTTCGCCGGTCGCGGGCAGGGCAATCTCACCGGCGCGGTAAGTGACGACGATTCGGCGACCCAGAATAGCTGAATACCGTGCCATGGAAGGCAGTATGGCGGTGACAGTACCGTGTAGGCAATAGTACGAAAGTGGGATTAGCATTAGTACTGATCGCCGTTATTCATTGTAAATAAGGGAGATACGCGCTTGCCTCTAGAGTGGGATGGCGGGTTATTGAAGAGGCAGCGAAGTGGCATCCAAGAAATCCATCGGGCTCAGCAAGCTCTCCGCGGCCGCCGCCTTGAAGCAACTTGACCGTCCGCCTCGGCGGACGATGTCAGGACCAGAAACAATTCGCTTCTGTCGGCTACCTCATAGGTGCAAGTGCCCTGCACACAACAGACCCAAACAGAAATCCTAAACGTGACCAACGAAATTGCGGCCACTTCAATTCGTGGTTCCAACCCCCGTCTCTCACCTCCGACCTCCAGGCCTAATGATGCCCGCTGTCGTGGCCGCCGGCGCCATGCCCTGCCGAAGCTGGCGCATGAGCAGGCTCGGGAACGGGAACCGCGGGGGCATTGCGCAGATTTGCCGTGAACATCAGGACCAGCGGCGAAACGATTCCGAACGCGAGAAAGGCATACAGCGTCGGAAGGACGGCGCCCAGATCGCTCGTCGAACCGCTTGAAAGCCGCCAGGCGATCGCGCCTGCCGCCAGCCCGCAGAGAGTGGAAATGGTGCGCCCCCCGGGAGCGACCTCGAGGCGCGTCCCGCACTTCGGGCACTCCATGTCGTTCGATCGCGCCGCCGCTTCCGGCGCGGAAATTTCCGCCTTGCAATGCGGACAGATGCGAACAGCCAAGGCTCACCTCCCAGTGAGAACGCCTACAATAATCGAAATCGCGCCCCGATGAGAAGAAGATAAGAAAGAAAAGTGTTTCGCGGACGTTCGCATCCGATGGCGGCGAATTGAAATTGGCTCTGCAATGAGCTGAAATCAGGATCAGTTCATGGGCGCCGAGAGGCCAGTATTTACGCTTGCGACATTGGGTCCATCCCGCCGATTCCAAAAGTTCCATTGAGGCTACAATGGTCACGTCTCCGGCTATTTCGGGAGCCTGCGAGAAAATCATGAACGTCATGGAGCAAACAATGAAACTGAAAATCCTGACTCTGTCATCCCTGGTGATCTTTGCACTGGCGTTGTGTTTGTCGGTTACATCAACCCCAGCTTCGCCCAAGACGCCAGCTGCCGCGGCAGTTCCGGCGGCAACTCCCCAGCCGGCCGCCGCGCCCGCGGCATTGCCTGAACCCCACCCCGAAATCCGAGAAGCCATTGGTTCACTGCGGCGCGCCAAGGAACACCTGGAGCACGCCGCCCATGATTTTGGCGGGCATCGCGTGGAGGCGATCAAGGCCATAGATGAATCGCTCCGCCAGCTTCAGGATTGTTTGAAATACGACAAGGACTAGAACTTTCGCGAACACCTGCTCACTCCGAAAGCAATCGGCGGATTCTTCACAAAGAACTGACATCCTTTACCCGTCCACATCGAAGTCGATGTGGACGGGCTTTTTTCGCGCCCTCCGAAACTCGCGATTCTCATGCTCTTCACAGATATGCACAGAGCGCCGCTGGGCTCATGTAGCGCACGCCTTTAGGCGGGTACTTGCGTGAGGTACAGATGCCAACCTGAAGGTTGGCGCTACATTACAGGGCCGCGCAGCGCCGCCAGCTTTCGCAACAGGAAGCGCTGCTGCGGTTCGGTGCGCGCAAAATCCAGCGCCCGGTGAAAGGAAATCTCCGCTTCGCTCGAATGTCCCAGCCGGCGATGGAACTCGCCTTCCGCGGCGTGTAGAAAAGGATACTGTTCGACCTGGCTGTCCACGGGAATCGCCTTCAGGGCAGCCAAGCCGGCGGCAGGACCCTGGATCTGGGCCACGGCTACGGCCCGATTGATCAAAACCACGGGGGTCGGCTGCTTTTCCCGCAGCAAATCATACAGCGCGAGAATATTTTCCCAGTTGGTGAGCGTGAAATGCCCGGTGGTCGAATGCATCGCGGCAATCTCAGCCTGCAGGTGATACGCGGAGAGCTTGTCGCCGCGGGCCGCTTTGTCCAGGTGCAATAAGCCGAGGTGAATCATGGAGCGATCCCACAAACTGCGGTCCTGCTCCTCGAGAAGAATCAAATCTCCGAGCGCGTCGGTCCGCGCGGGGAGGCGCGCCGCTTGAAAAAGCATCAGCGCGAGCAGCGCGTGGCACTCCGGCTGCGCGGTGGCGGAATTTTCCGCGAGCGAATCGGCCAGCCGGATGGCCTCGGCGCATAAATCATTTTTGATCAGGCGATCGCCCGCGGTGGCCGCGTAACCTTCCGTGAAAAGCAGGTAGAGAACCTCGAACACCGCGCCCAGCCGCTCTTCGAGTTGTCCGGGATCCGGAACTTCGCAGCGCAGCGCCCGGTCGCGGATCGTGCGCTTGGCTCGCACCAGCCGCTGCTCGATGGCTGTCTCGGTGGAAAGAAACGCGCGGGCAATTTCTTCGACTCCGAAACCGCAGACCACTTTGAGAGTGAGTGCGACGCTCGCGGAACGCGGCAGTTCGGGATGGCAGCACACAAAGATAAGCGCCAGCCGTTCGTCGGCCACTTCCTGGGAAAAGCGAAGAGATTCCGCGGTCCCGGTGGTTTGCAATTCCTCGATTTTATTTTTCAGCTCGAATTCTTTTTCGTCGTCGTAGAAGCGCAATTTTCGCTCGCCCTTCAATACGTCCAGCGCGCGATGGTAGGCAACTTTCGCCAGCCAGGCCTGCGGAAATTCAGGCGCCCCTTGATACGGCCAGAGTTGCAGCGCCTGGAGCATGGCGTATTGCACGGCGTCTTCCGCCATGGCCAGACGCGGCGCGCCCAAAATGCGCGCCAGCCGCGAAACCATCCGCCCAAATTCCTGGCGGAACAAATGGTCCACCAGTTGATCCACGTTTTCGGAACGCTGCCCCACGGATTCCCCCAGTAGCGCAGGCTTCAGCCTGTGGGGGTTGGTCCGTGCGGCGACGAAACCCCACAGGCTGAAGCCTGCGCTACGAATGGCCTAATGCACCGCGTCCACTTGGCGCACTTCGATCCACTTGCCTTCGCCCAGGTGCGGGCAGGTGCGCGCGATCTCCACGGCTTCTCCGTAATCCGCCGCTTCGATCATGAAGAACCCGCCGAGAATTTCCTGCGATTCGCTATAAGGCCCGTCCGTCACCGAGACCTTCCCGTCGTGCGCGCGCAGGTGCCGGCCTCCATCGTTCGTCAACTTCTCTCCGGCGCGCATTTTATTGCGCTTCACCAGGGCGTCCCGCCATGCAATGTAGCTGCCCAGGATTTTCTGAATTTCCTCGGGAGACAAGTTGCGGAACCTCGACGGCGTTTGGTGCAGCAAGAGCAGAAAATTAGCCATGCTCGATCTCCTTTAAAAAACAGATGAATTCGTGGGCGCGGTCCACCCGGCGCTGCTCAGCCAAGCCCTGCGCCAACCGATATGCTAAACCGGATTCGGACCGCCAGATATTAAACGATTGGAGCGGCATGAAATCGACACCAGGATTCCCTCTCGACTCCTATGTTTGAGCAGGTTTTGGTGGCACAGGCACTCCTCCCTGTGCTATTCGAAACCTGGCCCTCGCATAAACTCAAGAAACCTGTCGATTTTGGCCACGCCCATTCGTCTAACTTACAGGCGCGCATAGAAGAGCGCGGGAAAACGGTCCAAGAAAGGCACGAATAAACGTCTTATATTGCATCATCCAACTTCAAAGGAGAAAACCATGGCAAACCCTTTCGTGCACGTGGAATTGAACACAACGGATGTGAGCAAGGCCAAATCATTTTACGGATCGCTCTTCAATTGGACATTGGAAGACATCCCGTCGCCGGGCGGCGGCTACACCATGATCAAAGTCGGCGAGGGAACCGGCGGAGGTATCATGAAGCATGCCGTG
>Ga0210396_10002502_pt1 | contig 18741 bp, 7 predicted proteins | sample IncBWH17OmetaG_FD_155466 | JGI IMG/M metagenome (GOLD analysis project Ga0210396, IMG submission 155466) | Forest soil microbial communities from Barre Woods Harvard Forest LTER site, Petersham, Massachusetts, United States - Inc-BW-H-17-O ... | reverse complement strand
TGACCCCAGTGCGCCGGATCTTATCCTGGACACGAAGGCACGGCTTCACCGGATCGGGTCCGATACTGCCAGGGATGTGACCATCCTTAGCCGGGAGAAGTATCCCGCGTTAGGCGTCCAGCCGGGGGATCTGCCCTTTGTAGGGTTTTCGGAAGATCACCGGTGGGTATTCGGTTATCTGGCGAACGTGTCCAATGAGCTGAACATTTTTTATGCGCCGGCGTCGGAGTTGTTACACGAGAAGATCGCCTGGAAGCGCTTGCTGAGTCCGGCCGACGACGTGACCAGTTACACTTGCTTTGGCGATAAGCTCTTTTTGTTGAGCCACAAGGGGGCGCCGAAATATCAATTGCTGGTTACGGATCTGACGCATCCGGATGTTGCACATGCCCAGGTGGTCAAAGCGCAGGGCAGTCTCAAGATCGAAACGATCGGAAGGTCCAGAAATTTTATCTTTCTTACGTTAACGGATGGGATCAACTCGCAGCTTTCGCAGTATGATCTCCGAACGGGCACATTCAAGGATATCCGTTTGCCGCAGGTGGCGAATAGCACGCTGACTGCTTTTAACTATGAGAGCGACGAGACCATGATCGAGGCTTCGTCCTGGAATCTTCCGGTGTTCCATTTCGATTATGATGCGGCGGCGGGTGAGCCGCGGAAAAGCGCCTTCCAGGTGGATGTCGTCTATCCGGGTCTCGACAGGATCAGGGTGAAAGAAGTGGAGGTGCCGAGCTATGACGGAACGATGGTGCCGCTGTCGATCGTTTATGCCGAAGGCCTCAAGCTCGACGGGAAGAACAGCTGTATCATGAACGGATATGGTGCGTATGGGATCAGCGAAACGCCGGCTTTTGGGATCAGGTTTCTGAGCCTGGTGAACCGGGGCGTAGTCCTGGCTTTTGCGCATGTGCGTGGAGGTGGGGAGAAAGGGGAAGCCTGGTATCGCGGCGGGTTCAAGACCACCAAACCCAATACCTGGAAGGATTTTAATGCGTGTGGTGAATGGCTTATCAAGCAGGGGTACACGTCGCCGGGGAAACTGGCGGGGATGGGTACCAGCGCAGGGGGTATCCTGATCGGCAGGGCCATTACGGAAAGACCCGATCTCTATGGGGCGGCCGTTTGCAATGTCGGCTGCGCGAATGCGCTACGGATGGAGACGACGCCCAACGGGCCCAACAATACGGCGGAATTCGGTATTTCGACCGATTCGGTGGAATGCCGGGCGCTCATCGAGATGGATGCGGTTTTGCATGTGAAGAAGGGCGTGCAATACCCGGCGGTGCTTTGTTGTACGGGGATGAACGATCCGCGGGTCGCGCCGTGGGAGCCGGGTAAATTTGCCGCGGCGCTGCAACAGGCGTCGGCTTCGGGGAAGCCGGTGTTGCTTCGGGTGGATTATGATAACGGGCATTTCAGCGAGGACAAGACGGTGATGTTTCGGGAGATTGCCGATCAGGTGAGTTTTATGCTGTGGCAGACGGGACATCCGGATTTTCAGTGAGGGGATGTGTAGCCGTGAACGGAAGTTATTTTGCAGGAATTTTTTTTATGACTTGCAAATGTGGAAAATATTACATTATTTCGGACAACAGAATCCTGCCCGCCTTAACCATTTTTCCAGACCATTAACCTAGCAACTTATGAGAAAACCTGCTTATCGCAGGCGTGCATCCCCGCATGCTGAATGCCCACGTGCTATTCACACACGTAAGGCCCTCCACCTTTTAGATTCCCATTACATTTTATCGAGACAACGGCTTAAAGGCTAAGAACTAACCATTATGCTTAAACTTCCTGCTTTATGCGGGGCGGCCTTGTTATGCCTTGCCCTGAGTAAAGGTGATGCCCAAACCGTGGACTCCGCGGTTTCCAAAGCGGCCTCCTTTCCCGCCCGTCTATTGGGGCGCATCCATCAAAAGATTGCCAACCTGAATTCGCAACTGACGAGCCAGACGGAGAGCTATCTGTCGAAGATGGCGCGCCGGGAGGAAAAGATGCGGCAGAAACTGGCCCGGGTGGACTCTGCCGGTGCGGCCTCGTTGTTCGGCGCCAGTGCGCAAAAATATGCCGGGCTGGAGCAGCGGATGCGGACGGATTCGGGTGGTCAGCGTAAAAGCTATAGCGGGATCTATCCTGCCTATCTCGACTCGTTGCAGGGCAGTATGCGTTTTTTGCAGCAGAACCCAACGATGCTGAGTAAAAGCAATGCGGGTACGATGACGCAATTGCAGGGTGCTAATAGTGAGCTGCAGACGTTGCAGACCCGGATGGGCGATGCCGACGCGGTGAAGAATTTCCTCCAGCAACGCAAACAGCAGATCGCCGCCTATATGGCCCAACATACCGGCGAGGCGGGATTGTTGAGCGGGGGATACGCGGGCATGAACCAGGGTGTTTATTATTACTCGCAGCAACTGCGGCAATACGAGGAGTCGTGGACGAGCCCGGACGCGCTGGAGCAGAAGGCGCTGACGGCATTGAACCGGGTGCCGGCCTTTCAGACCTTTATGAAAGAGAACTCGATGCTGGGCGGGCTTTTTCATTTGCCGGGTAATTATGGATCACCACAGGGGTTGAGCGGGTTGCAGACGAAGGACCAGATCGGGGAATTGATCAAGGGCCAGGTGGGCGGATCGGGGGCTGGCGGTTCGGGGGCCTCGGCGGGCGGGGCGGGAATGGCGGCCTTGCAATCGAACCTGCAGAATGCGCAATCACAGGTGGAGAATGCCCAGAATAAAGTTAGCCAACTGGGAGCGGGCAATGGCAATATGGACCTGCCGGATTTCAAGCCCAATGATCAGAAGACGAAGACGTTCTGGAAACGGCTGGAATACGGCGCCAATTTCCAGACGACGCACAATAACTATTATTTCCCGATGGTCACGGATTTCGGCGCTTCCCTGGGGTATAAGCTGGGGCATAACAATGTGATCGGCGTCGGGGCCAGCTACAAGCTGGGTTGGGGCAACGGTATCCAGCATATTTCCTTCTCGAACCAGGGGGTGGGGCTGCGTAGTTTTTTACAGATCGGGATCAAGGGTAGTTTCTCGGCCACGGGCGGGTTTGAATACAACTATACCACGCCGTTTGCCTCTTTCCAAAATCTGAAGCAGTTACAGGATTGGACGAAGAGCGGACTTATCGGCGTGACCAAGACGATCTCGCTAAAGAACCGCGTGTTCAAAAAGACTTCGGTGAGTCTGCTTTGGGATTTCCTGAGCTATCAGCAGGTGCCGCAGACACAACCTTTTTTATTCAGGATCGGATACACTTTTTAACCAGCTAACGGTATAAGATATTTATCATGAAGACACTCACTCTTTGCGTATTGAGCCTTTTTTATTTCATGACGGTCCTGGGCCAAACCGAACAGCCGGGCACCTTTCAGGACCTTATCAATGTGGATACCAAATCGCCGGATGCGGCGGCTTTGGGAAAGTTCGGCAATATTCCCGTGAACTATTGTACGGGGTCGACGAGCATCAGCATACCGGTATTCCACATCGATATCGGCAAGATCCATCTTCCGATCTCGCTGGATTATCACACGGGAGGGGTCAGGGTCGACGAGTCCTCTTCTTCGGTGGGACTTGGTTGGGCGCTAAGCGGCATCGGCATCGTATCGCGCAACGTGGTCAATATTCCCGACGACGGTGACGGTGGGTATCTTTCTTCGCCGCCGCCGGATTCTTTGTATACGGATTGGGCGTATGGCGGAGGTCAATATGGCGCGGCCGTCGATACGTATTATGCCTCGTGGCTGAACACGTTCCGCGAGGGCGGTGCGGAGACCGATCCGGATATCTATTCTTACAATATCACCGGGGAGAGCGGGAAGTTTATTATTCAGCGCAACCTGCAAATCATGCAAATGCCGCTCAGCAACAACCAGATCGTGCAGGTCGGCGGAGGGTTCCAGATCACCGACGCGAATGGGGTCATCTATATTTTCGATCTGCCGGAACATGTCGAGGTGCCGACGCCGGACCTAACGCGTATCTATGTCGGTACCTGGCGGCTTACGAAGATCGTCGATCCGGGTCTCGCGGATACGGTTTTCTTCAGCTATAATGGGACCTGCGGTGTTTCCACCGATCATTTGTATTCGTACTATTATAACATGATCACGCCAGGAGAATGTGCCAACCTGGCTTCCAGTGGTGAGCAATTCCATATCAGTACTACGAACAGAATGGATGAGCAATTCCCTTCGCAGATCAGCTGGCGGGGCGGCATGATCCAGTTCAGCAATGCGTGCGACCGGAGCGACAGGGTGGCGGAGATGCGGCTGGACCATATCGGCGTCTATTCCGTTGTCCATGGGCAGCAGCAGCTTGTAAAAACGGTACAGCTTTCTCAATCCTATTTTTATACCGATATGTGTCCGGGCTATAGTTCGACGGATGAGCGGAATTACCGGTTACGGCTGGATTCCGTGCGTGTTTTGCCCACCAGCGGTAGTCTGCAACCACAAACCTGGAGGATGACCTACAACAATGGCAATATGGCTTCCCGGGAGTCCGTCGCCCAGGATATGTGGGGTTTCAATAATGGAAAATTCAATAACACTTCGTCTCTGCCGGCCCAGAATGTTACTTATAATTCGGTGATCTACCCGATAGGTATCAACAATAGCAGGGATGCAGATGCGAACGCCATGCAGGTTTGCATGCTCAATTCGATCCAATATCCCACAGGCGGAAAGTCGGTCTTCCAGTTTGAGCCGCATCAATGGCTTACCTACAACAATTATACCGAGCCGGAAACAACCCCCTGCTCCGCCGACAGCAGAAATCAAAGCTCTTCCCAGATCACGTGGACGCCGGACCCGCTGGGCTCAGCATACAATGTCACCTATTATTTCTCTGCCTACAATGATCAAACGGGCATCACGGACAGACCCCGGGTGATCATTACCGATCAGACGACGGGTACCCAGCTGACGATCAACAGCAACTCCGATCCTTCGCAGCCGCTGAGCACGCTGCAGAACCCGGTGTCCTGGAATCCGGTGCTGGGGCATACCTACCTGATCCAGGTCAATCTGTATACTACGACGGCTACGAACGTCAATGCCCAGTTCTATATCAATTGGACAAGGACCTATACCAATGTCCCCAAGATCAATATCGGCGGCGGTTTGCGGGTGAAGTCGGTCACCAACTACGATCTGAACGGGGCGGTTACCGGAAAGGATCTGTATGCTTATGGGCTCACCGAAGATGGAAATGGTCAGCTATTGACACCGGCCAATTACCTCCAGGTGGCGAGCAGGGCGATCCAATATGCCTGCGCCGTGTCGGATGGTTCGGATCCGGGTTCGGGCGGCGTTGGTTGCCAGACTACCTATGGCGCCGGATTGACCGTTTATGCCAACCCGGTGTTCCCCGCTACTCAATTTTCCGGGAGCCCGGTGCTTTATCCTTCCGTCACCAAGTACCAGCTGGATGCCCAGGGCTATCCCAGCAATGGCAAGAGTATATTCACCTATGGTAATCTATACGATCAGCCTGCTTTTGCCACCACCAACTATCAAAAATATGGCGTGCTGATGATCCTGAATGACTGGAAGAATGGATACCTCTATTCTCAGAGCGACTATAAGTACGATTTAGGTACGAGCACCTATGAGCTTGTCAAAACGACTACCAATGATATGGAGCCGGTGAGGGGAGCGACCTACAACGGGGTCAAGGTGGAGAATAGTTCTGTTTATCTGCAGGACGAATGTAATATCAACAGCATGGTCAATGCGACTACGCAGTATTTTATGGCCCAGGTGCCGACAAATACAGGCGCCATGCTGAGTCAGTCCAAGACGGTCACGACCTATGGAACGAATGGTACGCCGCTGACGGTTACCGAAAATTATACCTATGGCGATCTTACCCATCTTTTCCCTACTATAAAGGCGACTGTCGACAGTAAGAATATCGCGGAGGTGACCAATTTGAAATATCCCCACGACTTTGCTTCTGGTAACAATGTTTATGCCGGGATGGTAGCGAAGAATATCATTTCCCCGTTGATACAATCTCAGCGGTTGTACAACAATGTTCAAGCCGATCTGCACAATGTGAACTACCAGGATTGGTCGGGAACGGGTAACCTGTTGCTGCCGGCCAGCGTGGACGAACAGATCCGGAGCAACCCGCTCGAGACGAGGATATTGTTCAACCAGTACGACAAATATGGGAACATCCTGCAGCAGCAAAAAACGGGGGACATCTACCAGAGTTATATCTGGGACTACGATTCGACTTATCCTATTGCCAAGGTGGTGAATGCCGGCGGGGCGGATATCGCCGCTACCAGTTTCGAGGCGGATGGGACCGGCGGGATCTATCTGGATAATAACGGGGCGGGGATCATTTCGACGGATGGCATTACCGGTAGCCATTGTTTTCAGATCAACGAGGGATTGGCGAAGTTCAACCTGGACCCGACGAAGACCTATATCGTGTCGATGTGGGCGAAGAATGGAACTCCCAATTATAACGGTTTCAATGGAAGCACGATGACGGTGGCGACGAATAATGCGTGGACGACGGGCAAGACCATCAATGGGTGGACCTATCTGGAGAAATCCATTACGGGAGTGACGACGATCAATGTAGGGAGCGGTGGCGGGCTGGTGGATGAAGTGCGGTTCTATCCCGCGAATGCGCAGATGATGACCTATACCTATGCGCCGCTGGTGGGGATGACCACTCAGTGCGACGAAGACAACCGGATCACTTATTACGAATATGACGAGATGGGCCGATTGCGGGATGTAAAGGACCAGGATGGGAATGTCATCAAGACATACGACTATCACTACCATGCTAACTAAACGACCAACTACCTACACCTTTAATAGCGCTACTATGCGGAGCATCAACATATGGCCATTAGCCCTTATCCTTTTACTGAGCTTTCTCCCCCGGGAATTGCAGGCGCAGATCACCATCTCGGGCAGCAGCTGCGTTGCATCCGGGGAAACGGACACCTACAGCTGTAGCAGCAGCTATACCAGCGGGTGGCCGGTGCAATGGTGTGTCACCGGCGGGACGATTACCAGTAACAACGGTACCTGTTTGGGGCAGACCTCCCTCAGTTCGGTGACCATCAAATGGGGAGCCAGCGGAGGATCGGTGAATGTGCATGTCTATAGCAGCTCGCAGCCGAGCGGGTCGTTGACGGTAGGCGTATCTACCGCGCTTTCTCCGGGAAGTATTACGAGCAATGTTTCGCAAACGGTGAATTCCGGCAGCATCCCGGCTACTATCGGCGCCAGTGCCGCCACCGGTGGCGGGTGCGGCTCGCCCACGCATAGCTATCAATGGCAACAAAGCATCGATGGGGCGAACTGGACGAATGTCAGCGGCGCTACCGGGGTGAATCTCACGTTCTCCACCGGGGCCACGCAGACCTTGTATTACCGGCGGCAGGTTTCGGGGGCTTTTGCACCGGGTTATACGGGCAATGCCACCGTGAATGTCATCCCGCCGTTGACAGCGGGCACGGTAACGCCGGCCACGCAGGATATATTTGTGGGTGGGACGGTGGGCCAGCTCTATGGGACGGCGGCCAGTGGCGGCGGTTGCGGAACGTATACGTATCAATGGCTGATCTCGTCGAACAACCAGACTTTTTATCCTATTTCCGGTACTACTACGCAGTCCGGCAACCCTACCCCGGTGACGTACACGCCACCGACGCCGGCGCAGACCTCCTATTACGAATATATGGCGACCTGCAATGGCGTCACCAAATATTCCAACAGCGTGGCCGTGAATGTGCATCAGCATCTGGCGCCGGGAAGCATCACCAACCAGAGTGCTACTATTTTTTACGGCGCCGATCCGGGTGTCCTGACCGCTACGCAGGCTACGGGTGGCATTTGTTCCGGCGGTTATACCACCCAGTGGCAATATTCTACCGATGGCATCAACTGGAGTAATTCGGGAAATGGGAACCTGACCTATAATCCTGGTGATCTTACCGTGCCGACGTGGTTCCGGTATCAAACGATATGCGGGTCCGAGACGGTCTATACGAACCAGGTCGAGTTCGGGCTTTATGGGCAGCTATTCAGCGGCTCCATTACGCCCGCGGAACAGACGATCGCCTGGGGTACTTCGGCTGCGACGCTGAGTGTGAGTCCCAGCGGGGGAGACGGGCAATATACTTATGTATGGTATTCCGATGCCGGCGGGTTCTTTGGACCTATCCCCAGCGTTCCCTCGAATCCAAGCTATAACCCGGGTATTTTAACGACCGTGACGCATTACTATGTCCAGGTTACCGATGGCGCACAGCAGATCAACTCGGGGATAGCGACGGTGGAGGTGGGGAAGCCGCCGTTCGACTATCTGGGTGTTATCACGCCGGCGTCTATCGCTATAGCTTCGGGTGGCAGTCCGGGTGATCTGACCTATATTCCGTCGCAGACGCCGAGCTGCGCCAACGGTATCCATTATCAATGGCAGAGCTCGACCGATAATATCAATTGGACGGCGACGTCGGGACCGGATGGAACGGTTTATTCTCCCGGTGTCCTTAGCGCCTCGATATACTACCGGGTGGCCGTGTCGTGTGGGACGACGCTTTTGGGCTATAGCACGATTTGCACCATCGGGGTAGGACAAGCGACCGCCGATCTCAACTATGTCATGACGAGGGTCATACCGAAGCCGGGGGTACCGGATAAAGCGACTGCGGACGGGTTGACGGCCAACGCCGATGTCCACCAGTCTACCCAGTTTTTTGACGGGCTTGGGCGTTTAGTGCAGACGGTGGGCAAGCAGGCCAGTCCGTTAGGGTATGATGTCGTGACGATGCAATTGTACGATCCCTTTTCGCGGAAGATATCGGAGCCCATGCCGTATGTCTCGTCTTCGAACGACGGTAGTTATAGGCCGTATGCCTTGCAGGAACAGGCCACTTTCAATAATGCACAGTTCCCCGGGGAAAATTCGTTCGCGACGCAGAAAGCGTATGAAGGCTCGCCGTTGGATCGCGTGGTGGAGACTTTTTCCGAAGGCAGCAGCTGGGCCGGCTCGGGGCGGGGAATTCAAAACGACTACCAGGTGAATACCGCGGGAGAAAACGTGCGGATATGGAACATCGATCCTACGCCCGGCAGTCTGCCTGTGTCACCCGGTACGTACCCGGATGGACAGCTGTTTAAAAATGTAACGACCGACGAGCAGGGTCACCTCGTTGTAACGTATACCGACAAGCATAGTCTGCTGATATTGAAGAAAACGCAATTGGACAATGCCCCCGGATCGGATGAAACGGGTTGGCTCGCGACCTACTATGTGTATGATGAATTGTTCAACCTGCGATTCGTGATCTCTCCGCTGGCGGTTCAGGACCTGGTGGGTTTGGGCTGGACGTTTAGTCAGACTATTGCCGATGAGCTTTGTTATCGTTATGAATACGATCAGCGTAACCGGATGATCGTGAAAAAGGTACCCGGATCGGGGGAAGTGGACATGGTCTATGATCTCCGTGACCGGCTGGTGATGTCGCAGAGTGCGAACCTCCGGGCGCAGCAAAAGTGGGAGTTCACTTGCTATGATAGTCAAAACCGGCCGGATTCCACCGGCTTCATGACCGATCCTGCGAACTATAATACTTTGAGCTATCATACGGGGCTCGCGGTGACCCAGTTCCCGTATCCGGGTCTTTCCAGTTATTCTACCGAATTGCTGACCCGCATTTTCTATGATGATTATACGGGGGTCGGCGCTGTCTCGGGGTTGCCGGGGACGATGGCGACGGGGGTGACGACGGCTGCGAATGGATTTATTACTTCGTACAATAGCGGCCCGATCTATGCGGTGGCGCCGACGCCGCATCCCGTTACCCGCGGATTGAAGACGGGGTCGATGACGGAAGTCCTTGGTTCTTCCGGGCAGTATCTCTATGCCGAGAACTTTTACGATGACCGGGGCCGGGTGATCCAGGCACAGAGTACCAATTATGCCGGGGGGACCGATACGGTGACCACACAATACGATTTTTCCGGGAAGTTGCTCCGGACACTGCTTGGCCAGGCCAAGCCTTCCAATACGGCGCAATATCACCGGGTGCTGACAAAAACGAATTACGATCCGAATTTCAGGATGACCAGCGTGTACAAGAATATCGACGGCGCGGCGAGCGACCAGATCATCGACAGCATGCAATACAATGAGCTGGGCCAGTTGCGCAACAAAATCCTGGGTAGTGATCCCTCTACCGGGGCTCCGCTGGATAACATCGTATACGATTACAATGTGCGCGGGTGGACTACGGGCATCAACCGGGAGTATCTGAGCAATTCGGTGAACCATTATTTTGGAATGCAGCTCCGGTACGACGGGCAGACGTCGGCGGCGGGGAGCACGGGTTCCAGTGCGCTACAATATAATGGTAATGTTACCGGGCAGGTGTGGAAGAGTGCCGGCGATAATATCCCAAGGTCTTATGACTATTATTATGATAATGCGAGCCGGTTGAAGCGGGCGAATTTTACGCAATCGGATGCCGGAGGCTGGTCGAACGGCACGATGGATTTTACTGCGTTTGGCGCTGACAATAGCGATCCGAGCGACCCGCAGGCGATCCAATACGATGCCAATGGGAACATTCTATCGCTGATGCAGCAAGGGGTGACGATCCTGGGATCGACGAGCATCGATGCGCTTACGTATAGCTACTATGCCAACAGCAATAAGCTGATGCAGGTCTATGACGCGTCGAATGATAAGACGTCGACCCTGGGTGATTTCCATTATAAGATCGACAAGACAGGGCCGGCAAGCAATGTCGACTACCATTATGATGGGAATGGCAATCTGACGAGCGATGTGAACAAGGCCATCGATACCATCGTCTACAATTATCTCAATCTGCCACAGCGGGTGCACATAAATGGGAAGGGAGACATCTTCTATACCTATGATGCCGCCGGCGGAAAACTGAAGAAGCAGGTAATGGATAGTGCGGCGGGTATGGCGACGACGACGTTGTATCTCGATGGCTTTCAGTATCAGCGGCGGACGCCGTTAGGTTCGTCTTCCAGCGGGGTGGATACGTTGCAATTCGTGGGGCATGAGGAGGGCCGGGCCAGATGGGCTTTCCACAAATATTTGAACGGGGATTCCGCCTATGCGTGGGAGTATGATTTTGCGGAGAAGGATCATCTGGGTGACACGCGCGTGTTGATCTCGCAGGAAAAGGATACGGCGCAGTATGTGGCGACGATGGAGGCGGCCTACCGGGCGACGGAGGATGCCTTGTTCTATGGGATCGATTCCACCTGTGTACCCCGGCCGGCCGGCTATCCGGATGATGTAACGGTGACGAACCCGAATGACAGTGTTTCGCGGTTAAATGGTAATGGGCCGTCGGTAGGACCATCGATCATCCTCAAGGTGATGGCGGGGGACCAATTCGATGCGGGGGTCCAATATTATTATGTGAGCGGATCGGCGGCTTCGACTCAGCCGCTTTCGCCACAGCCGCTGTTGTATTCTCTGGCGAGCGGGTTGGCGTCGTTGTCGTCGACGGCGGGGGAAGGCTTTAGTGTCCTGAGCAATAATACGAATAGTCCTTTGCTTGCGTCGCTGAACGCTTCTATCGGCGGGCAGACCGGGACGGGTACGACCACGCCGCAGGCCTATTTGAACTGGGTATTGCTGGATAATCAATTCAAGTACTTCAATAGTGGATCTTTGCAAGTGGGTCCCGGAGACCTGCAGGCTAATGGGCAACTGCAACCGGCGCTGGCTATCAAGGGGATCCCGGTAACGAGATCGGGATATTTGTATATTTATGTCAGCAATTCGACCCAGGGATGGGATGTGTTCTTTGATAACTTGTGTATCAAGCATTACAGTGGTCCGTTACTGGAGGAGGATCATTATTATCCTTACGGGTTGACGATGGCGGCGATCAGCGATAAGGCGGTAAAGACGCAATACGCTACGAATAAATTCAGGTATAACGGAAAGGAATTACAGAACCAGGAGTTTACCGATGGGAGTGGGTTGGAGGAGTATGATTATGGAGCCAGGTTGTATGATCCTCAAATAGGAAGATGGGGCGTCGTCGACCCTTTGTGTGAGCAGATGAGAAGGTTGACCCCTTATGGCTATGGCGAGGACAATCCCATTCGCTTTATCGACCCGGATGGGATGTTGACGTATGATTGGAGGACGGGTAAGTATATTGACGACAACGGTAAGGTGTTAACCCTGGAAGAGGCCATGGCCCAGCTGAATAAGATGGGTACAACGGTATATCAGGCTGATAAAAAGGACGATCAGAATAAAAAGGATGGCGAGGGCGACCCTGGCCCGGGAGGAGGAAAGAAGAAAGAAGCAGACGAAAAGAAGGAAAAATATCAGAAGATGATCGATGCGGTCGCAGCAGCGTTAGGGGGGGTGAGTGTGGCAAAGGATCTAACCGTTCAGAGTACGGTAGCTTTCCAAAAATTGGCCAACCAAATTACCGGAACATCCTATGAGATCATTAATTTAGACGGGCAAACATTAGTCAAGGGATTTACTGTTGACGCGCTCGGACGAAGGGTAGCTGTTGTCGGCATACTTCTTTCCATGGCCGATATGGCCAATAATGGAGTAAACTGGAAGAATGGGACCGATGCTGCTGTAGGGGGATTGACCCTTATCCCGGGAGTCGGATGGATAATAGGAGCGGCCTACTTTATTGCAGACCCTATTGTTAAGCACTATACCGGAAAGGGAATTGGCGAACATGTGGGAGACGCAGTGCATTATACGGTAGAGGAGGCAGATAAAGCGATAAGCCCCGTTAGAGCGATGTGGAACTCGTTCACATTGCAATTGGCAAACATAGAGTCGGCATTATCGAGTGGATGGCGACCAAGGTAATTGTATTATTAAATTATAACTATTTATGTTTTTTTTTGATTATTTACACTATTCGATCTATAAATTTTATGCAGGCTTTGGAGAGAAAGGTGCGTTGTCGAGCGCTGCCGGAATTGTAGGCGGATTCCAGGCCGCCAATGTGATGACCCTTATCCTATTGTTTTTCCTGACCCAAAAGGAAAAAATGAAGATCGATAAATTGGTCGTTATAGCTTTGTTTATTGTTTTTCAGGTATACACCTATATAAGATATGTCTATAAAGAGAGTCATTCCATTAGCGTCATCGAGCAGGGGTGGTTGGGTAAGACACCCGGGTATAGAAAAGGGATGAGCGTTTTCCTCTTTATTTATGGGGCTGTGAGCGTCATTGCCCTTCTCAGCCTGGCAGTGTATTTGGGTAGCAGAAAGTAGGTATATGGTTCGCTATTCGGATCGCGGGTTTTGGCTGGCCTACTCGCTTCGCAGGGTCTCGGCGGGGTTGGCGATGGCGGCTTTCAGGGATTGATAGATTGTCGTTGCCGCGGCGGTGAGGAGGATGATCGCGGCCGCGATGACGAAGAGCCCCGGCGTGATGGTCGTGCGGTAGGCGAAGTTTTGGAGCCACGCGTTCATGGCGAGCCAGGCCGCGGGAACGGCGATGGCGAGGGCGATGACGATGAGGCGGGCGAAATTTTTTGACAGCAGGGCGACGATGGTTCCTGTGCTTGCCCCGAGGATCTTGCGGATGCCGATCTCTTTGCTGCGTTGTTCGGCGGCATAGGCGGCGAGACCCAGGAGGCCGAGACAGGCGATGGCGATCGCCAGGGCGGTGAGCACGACCACGATGTCACCCATGCGCTGTTCGGCGTGGTACACGGCATCGAAATCCTGATCCATAAAGGAATAATTGAATGGCTTGTGGGGGGCGGCGGCCGCCCACAACGGTTTAACCTTGGCGAGGACATCGGTGAGATCACCGGGCGCCACGCGGATATTAAGACCCGCCTGGTTGTCCCGGGGCCTATCCACCATCACCAGCGGAGTAACGCTGTTGCGGATCGAGGTGAAATTGAAGTCTTTTACTATGCCGATCACGGTAAAATCTACCGGCTTACCCAAATACGAATGATACGCTATGGTCTTGCCGAGAGGATCCGCTGCGATGCCATAGGCTTTGGCGGCGGATTCGTTTAAGATGATCGCATTGCTGTCGGTGGGATGATCATGAGCGAAGTTGCGGCCTTGCGCGATGTGCATGCCCATGGTAGGGACATAGTCTTCGTCGACGATCCAGAGCTGGGTTTCCACAACGGTGGTTCCCTCCGGGGATGGGGCTGAGGCCGGGGGCTGCCTGACAGAACCCCAGTTGTGCCAGCGCTGCTCACCGGTGGGGAGGAAGTTGGTCAACGTTGCACTGACGACGCCGGGGACCTGCGTGGCCTGCATTTTCAAGGTCTGCGGATTGGTGATGCCGTCGAGGTCTTTGACGACAAGCACCTGGTTACGATCATAGCCGGGATCACGATGCTGGATAAAGTAGAGCTGCCGGTACACGACGAGCGCCCCGACGATGAGGAAGATGGAGATCGAAAACTGCAACACGACGAGGATGTTACGGAAGCTGCCGGCGCTTCTGACGCTGCCGGTTTTGCCAATGCCGGCGGCGATCTGACCTTTCAAGACTTGTACCGGGCGGAAGGCCGATAGGAAAAAGGCCGGCCACGCGCCGGAGAACAGCCCTACGACGGCGATGATGGCTATTAGGGCAGGCAGGAGCCAGCGCAATGTGTTTTCGTCCAGGGCGAGCTCTTTTCCGGTGAGGCGATTGAAGGCCGGCAGGAGGAGCCAGGTGGCAAGGAAGGCGATGATTGCTGCCAGGGTGGTGACCATTACCGACTCGCCCAGGAATTGCCGGATGAGCTGGGCTCTTGCTGAACCCAAGACCTTGCGGACGCCGACTTCGCGGGCCCGCGTGGTGGACCGGGCGGTGGAGAGGTTCATGAAATTGATCCCCGCGATAAGCAGGACGAATACGGCGATGGCGCCGAAGATATAGACATACTGGATATCGCTGTTGCCCGCGAGTTCGTCCGTACGATGCGAATGTAAATGGATATCCGTGAGTGGCGTCGAATTGAGCCGAAAGGCCGTTTTCCCACCACTTGCCTGTTCATAGGCGCTATAGCCCTTGACGAATCTGCCCATGAAGCCCGCCAATATTTTGCCGAAGGGGGCCTTGTCTTTTGCGTCTTTCAGGAGGACGAAGGTGGACATGGGGAAAAGCGCGTAGAAATTGTGGTTTTTCTCCAGGAGACTTTGGCCATGGATGGTCAGAAAGATATCCGCGTTGAAGCAGGATTGTTTGGGAACGTCTTTGATGACGGCGACGACGGTCCAGAGCCGGTTCCTGTCATCGGAACGTTGCAGGGTTTTGCCGACGGCATCGATGGTGTGGAAGTACTTCCGGGCCGCGGTTTCGGTGAAGACCATGGTGTATGGCTGCAGGAGCCCTCTAATGGCGTCGCCTTCCAGCGTCTGCAAGGTGAAGACCTGAAAGAAGCTGGGGTCGACGGTAGCGACGTATTGCTCGGTGAGGTCATCGTTGCCGCGGAGGAAACGGACGCCATGTTCGGGGCAGAGCCGTGCTGTGGACTCCACCTGGGCGTAATTTGTTTTCAGGGTGGACGCTACCACGGGCGCGGCATCGGCAAAAGAGGTAAGTATGCCGTCATCGACCAGATCGCTGTTGATGCGGACGATCCGGTCGGCTTTTGTGTTGTACCGGTCGAAGCGGAGTTCATCGTTGATGTATAGGATGATCAGGAGGAAGGTGGTCAGGCCCAGCGTCAGCCCGAGGATGTTGAGGAGGGTAAAGGTCTTGTTCTTGCGTAGCTGGCGGAGGGCCAGCTTGGTGGTGATGCCGGGCATGGGAAGGTTTTCTTTTGAAGTTAGGGAATTTGGATGGTGTCGCAAAATGCGACACCTTAATTGACAGGCCGTCGCGGCGAGGGCTTAGGGCTCGAGGTCCTGAGTGTCTTTTTCCCATTGGCGGCTGAGGGAGCCGCGGGTGGTTTCGAGGCGCCAGCCTTTGCCTTTGTCTTTGTCTTTGTCGCGGTTGCGCACGTAGTCCTTATAGAGGGCGTTGCGGAAGTCGCGGGTGGTGAAGATGTTGAACCAGATGTGATGTTTGTATTCGGTGACGAGGCCTGCTTCTTTCAGGAACTGATAGGAGGCCGAGGCGCAGCGCATGCCGAAGAAGGCATAATCATACGGCGTATGTTGGGTATAGGCGGTGGCGAGGCTGTCGAGCTGGTGTTGTTGGGTGGCGGTGACGGGGATGATGAAGACGGCGCGGCGGAGGCTGTCGATGTTGTTGTAATAATTCCCGAGCACGTTCCAGGAGCGTTTTTCCGTGTAGATGCGGAAACAGGCGTTGAAGTTTTTTTCCTTCGACCGCGAGAAGAGGTGACCGGCGCCGCCGAGACCATCGTAATGGACCGGCTGGAAACTCAGCGCCTTGTCATGCGCATATTCGATGGTGACATGCCCGCCGTGGAGCTTCACCATCCGGCCGAGCATGCTGTTGGGCCCGTGCATGGGTTCTTTTCCCTGCCAGCCTTTGGCAGGGATGCTGCCGTAGAGACATAACACGCGGATGGAGTCGACGATGGGGTCGCTCGTGAGCGGGGTGGATACCGGGGGGTGTGGCCGGTTGTGTTGCCGAGGCGGGGTGGCCTGCTGAGGGTCGCGCTGCCCGGGCGCTCGCCAGGCGAAGAGGATCAGGGAGAGGATAAGGTACCTGGTCGAGCTCATAGCAACGCGAATTTGTCGCCGTCGAAGAGGCCGAGATCGCCGAGTTTGAGATGGGGGATGACGAGCAGCGCCATAAACGACAGGGTCATAAATGGGGCGCCGAGGTTCGAGCCCAGGTCTTTGGCCATATTGTCGATGGCGGTATAGGCTTCGGCTACGCGGTAGGCGTCGTCCATGCTCATCAGGCCGCCCACGGGGAGGGGGAGGATGAATTCGGCGCCGGTGGGGGCGCCGGGGCCGGTGGGGGCGCCGGTGGCGGCCGGTGAGCTGGTGGGGTGGCCGGGGTCGACGCAGCTGAGGCCGCCCTTGTGGGCGATGACGAGGTTGATCGCGCGGCAGATACTCTCCTCGTCGACGCCGACGGCCACGATATTATGACTGTCGTGTGCCACGGAGGAGGCGATAGCGCCACGGCGGAGACCGATATTCTTTATGAACGACTTGGCCACGGGGGCGGCGCCATACCGGTTCACGACGACGATCTTCAGGATATCTTTTTCCGGGTTGCTGTGCAGCCGGCCACCTTTCGGCAGGGTGTCGGCGATGGGAACGATGAGCTTGTTCGTGATCAGCTGCCCGTCGAGCGCTTCGATGCAGTAGACCTGTTCGACGTTTTCCTGCTCGCCCCATTTGTCGAGGTAGTAGGCGAAGTCTTCGACCTTTCGGGGTTCCGCCTTGAAGTTATTGACCGGCGAAGCGGCGAGCATGCCACCTGCCGATGTCGGGGTGGGGCTCACCAGGTGCGTCGATATCAGCTTGGTTGTCCCGTGAGCGGCGACGCACTCTCCTTTAATATAGGTCATCAACACCCGGAAATTGGTCAAGTCCTCAACTACGATGAAATCGGCGGGATCGCCGGGTCTTAATTGGCCGTGCTCGAGGTTGTAGTGTTTAACGGGGTTGAGACAGGCGGCGCGGAGGACCTTGAAGACATCGATGCCTTTGGCGACGGCGCGGGCACAGAGTTTATCGATGTGGCCGGCCAGCAGACTGTCGGGATGTTTGTCGTCGCTGCAGAACATGATCTGTTCCGGGTAGTCGTTGAGCAGCGGGATCAGGGCCTCGAAATTCTTCGCGGCGCTGCCTTCGCGGATAAGGATATGCATCCCGCCGGCGATCTTGTCCAGGGCTTCTTCCGCCGTAACACATTCATGGTCGGTGCTGACGCCCGCGGCGATATATTGCCGGGCTTCTTCGCCCCGGAGACCGGGGGCATGGCCATCCACGGGTTTGCCTAGCCGCCTGGCGGCGGCGATCTTTTCCATGACCTCGGGTTCTTTGTGCAAAACGCCGGGGAAGTTCATCATCTCGCTGAGATATTTGATCTCATCGCGCCCGAGCAGCGTCGTCACGGCGGCGACATCCAACGTGGCGCCGGCGGTTTCGAAACGCGTGGCGGGAACACAGCTGGGCGCTCCGAAATTGAAATAAAAGGGTACTGTTTTGCCGTTTTTGATCATAAATTCCACGCCCGGCAGGCCGCAGACATTGGCTATCTCGTGCGGATCGCTTACGGTGGCGATCGTCCCATGGACCACGGCCATCCGGGCAAACTCGCTGGGGATAAGCAAAGAACTTTCGATGTGTACGTGCGCATCGACGAAGCCGGGGAGAATATAGGGACCTCCTGTTCCGAGGGAAGCAACGCTATCGGAATCTGAGGTGTCTATAGGGGTAATGGCACGGATGATACCTTCTTCGATCAGCATTTCGACCGGAATGATCTTTTGTTCGATAATATTAACCAGGTGGCCTCGGATTTGCATTTCTTTAACTAGCATTTGAGTACGAAATAACACTAAATTTGGCAATAATTCTATGTATCGATTTCTTGTCGCAAGTTTGTGGTTCTTCTTCATTCTTTCTTCTTCCGTCCGGGCTCAGAGTGCAGATGCTATCGTACAGCATCTCATCGAGGCATTAGGCGGCAAGGATAAGCTGCAATCCATCAATTCGCTCTATCAGGAAGGGTCATGCGTATTGGACAACGGTTCGGAGGTCAAGGTCCGGACCTGGCGGGTCTATGACCGGGTCTACCGCCAGGAGATC
>Ga0210396_10002501_pt1 | contig 18742 bp, 15 predicted proteins | sample IncBWH17OmetaG_FD_155466 | JGI IMG/M metagenome (GOLD analysis project Ga0210396, IMG submission 155466) | Forest soil microbial communities from Barre Woods Harvard Forest LTER site, Petersham, Massachusetts, United States - Inc-BW-H-17-O ... | reverse complement strand
CCCGCGTAATACGTGAGCGTAACCGGGACGCCCTCCAAGCTGCCACCGGGAGTGTCATCAACGCCGGTCACAACTCCAGCGATCGTCGCCGTTGCGGGATAAGGCGTGTCGTTGTAGGAGCCGCCGAGGTCGGTCAGCGTGAGCACGGGTCGGTCTTGCGTGACGAAGAACAAGTCCGTTTTTCTGGCGGCGATGTAGTCTTGGCTCCCGGCAAAAGAGGCCTCGACGGTGTAGGTGCCAGCCGCAGTCGGTGCGCCGGACAGAGGCGTGCCGGTAGCGGTGGTGCCGGAGAAGTACGTCAGCGTGAGGGGCACACCTTCCAAGCTGCTTCCCGGCGTGTCGTCGACTCCCGTGACAACTCCCGCAATCGTGCCGGTCGCCGGATAAGGCGTGTCGTTGTAGGAGCCTCCGAGGTCGCTCAGGGTGAGGACGGGAGTGTCTTCGCGAATCTGAAATGTCAGCGGCAGGCTTGATGCGTCGACGTAGTCCGGGTCGCTGCTATCGAACGATGTGACGACGGTATACGTGCCGGCGGTCGTCGGAGCCGATGCCAAAGGCGTCCCGCTTGCCGTGGCGCCCGCGTAGTAGGTGTAAGTGAAGTCACCCGGCACGGGCAAACCAGCCAGGCCCGTGGCCGTCGCCGTCGCGGCGAATGCACTGCCGTTGAAGAAGCCGGTGTTGTCAGTGACGGTCACCGTCGGCGTCAACAGCGGCACCGTGCTGATCTGCGTCGTGAAGGTCAGCGTGACTCCGTCGACGCTATATTGCATCTGAATGAAGAAATCGGTCGCTCCGGTTGCAGGCGGCGTGACGTGCGCAACGTACGTGCCGCCCCCCTGGTCCGAGAGCGTCGAGCTCGTCCAGTTGGCGCCAAAAGTTTCGAGCCGGAAGTCGCGATTCGTGGTGTTGGTCGCCTGCCACATCGTCACCGACGTCGGCGTCGTGGTCGAGTTCAAGGTGATCGTCGTTCCCGCGTCGGTGACGTTCCAGGAGAACTGCGGCAGAGCCGCTCCATCGACAAGCGCCTCTTCAAAGTTGATCGCCCCGGTCACCGCGTCGGTATTCAGGCCGTGATCCGTGTTTGGAACGTAGCGCAGATAATTCTGTCCCGGCAGGTCGCTGAAGAAGAATTGCGCGTCCGGCACGAAGAACTGGTCGCCGGTCGAGTCAACCAGGTATTTCGGAATGTTGTACGTCGACCGGTCGATGTAACTGAACGGATCGACGATCGAATCGAGGGCGGCCATCTGCGGCGTGCCGATAAAGTCGAACACGCCGTCGTTCGTGTAATCCTGCACGGCGGTCGAGTCGCCGTTGACCACGTCTTGAGTGACGCCAACGTAAGTATCGAGCTGGCTCTCGATTTGGTCCGGCAGATTCAAGCCGTCGAAAACGAAGGGAACGATCGCGATCACGCGGGTATCGACGGCCGGCGTCAGCCAGGTGGTCCAGCCCCGTTTCGACGCGCCGGTGACGATGAAGTTGTCGACCGAAAGCGTGCCGTCCGACTGGCTCGAGACGAACGACTGTGTCGTGTCCATCGCGCGCACCGCGCTCTTGACCATCGGGAGCAGCAGCGGCCAGTCCTGGCCGTTGCCATTCAAGAATTGCTCGAAGGTATAGGCGACGATCTGATCCTCGGTGAGCCGTGTTGTCTCCCCCTGCGCCGGAAAGGTGACGGGCTCGTTCGGCACCGTCGGCAGAAACACGGCGATCGCGTTGAGTGCGGTTGCCGCGGCCAGCGTCGTTTGATCCGGACTTGTTGGAGCCGTCGTCGAGTTCGATCCGCCGCTGATATTCAAGATGGCGGTGTGCGTGTTGACGTTCGAGGGCACAATGATTTGCAGCCAGTGCTGCCAGACCTCGGAATCACCGGGCGAAGGGGTCCAGGTCTGGGAAACCATGTTGATCACGTAATCGGTGTAGCCCGTCCCCGTGATCGTGCTATTGAGCGAAAACTGGTACGACGAATCGGGGGCAGCGACATACTGATCGAGCGCCGTGATCTGGGCCGGCGTGAGTTGCGGCAACGTCGAGCTGTTCCCAGGCGTCCCCGGCGCAGCACTTAAGAGGGTGCGGTCCTCGAGCCGCTCCGTCCGCGAAAGGCAGACTGTGGAACTCCACAGCCGAGTCGCTTCTCGCCTGCGACGGTATCGCGCCCGGGACGAAGTCCGACTCGTCTTGGGAAACGAACGAACCAGGCGCGCGTACCAAGGCTCGAGCCGCATCGCTTGCTCCGGGTCAATTCGGAGAATCGTGGATGGATTTGACGGTTAACCAGACTAAGCAGGAAGCACAAGAGCCGCAATCAGAAATTCGTGAATTCTGCACGGATGCTCTTGGCCAGCGGCGGAGACATCTCGTCTCGCGACTGACCGGAGTGGCTACGCAGGTTGACCGAAATACAGCGTATGCCCTGATCATCGTGGATGACGATCTCCCTGGTATTCCAAGGCGTCTCGTGGACGTCCTTCACCAACTTCAGACCTTTTGCCTTGAGCCGGGCGGAGTGGTCCGCTACGTCGTCGGTTTCCAGGTAGAGGTGGAAGTGTTCGCCTTCATCGACGTATGGGATGGACGGGTCTTTCTCATCGACAAGCTTCAGGTGAAAAATCTGATCCCCAGCTCGGATGCCGATGTAAAAATCTTGGTACTTAAACGCGACAGAGAACCCCAGCTTCTCGGTGTAGAAGCGGATCGACGAGGCCATGTCTGTCGTGCGCAGCTGTGGGATGATGGCTGTGATCGTCATGGGTTGCCCCTCAAAACCGCAAGGTGGCTGGCTTATCTTGGGCGGCCGAAAAACAAGACATATCCGTCCGGGTCGGTGATCTCGAAACCGCGCAAGCCGTCGTGTGTATCTGCGAGCGGTGCGCTGAAGGTCGCGCCGTGATCGCCAAAGTCGGCGGCCAGAGCATCGGGGTTTGGGGCATTGACGAAGGCGTCCCACCTCATGAAGGGATGACGCTTGGAATTCGGCAGCGGTGTCAAGCCTCCATGGGACTTAATGAAGAGCTGCGCTCCATCGCGGAGGAGGACGGCGAAAAACGGATTCCCCTCCGGCTCCTGAAACGTCGTCTCAAATCCCAGCGTGTCGCGATAGAAGGCGATGGTTCGATCGACGTCGCTGACGATGAAGAATGGTGAAATTGCCGTCGTCGTTGGTCGTGTCATGAACGTTCTCCCTGCGGCGGCCTTGGTCGCATCTTGTTCTGCTCCGATCCTTCCGCGAACCGGGCTTATTTCATGTTCTTATTGAAATGACGAATTCGATGGCAAAAATTGCCGGCCGATGTACGGAGTGCCAAAATCCGCCGAATTGTGAAGAAATCTTCGATTCTGCTGCATTCGGCTCGCAATTGGCTGCCGACCACCCTATCATCCTCGACCCGACCGCAACGTTCATGCCCCAGTTAGAACCTAAACGAAGAGAGGACGACGAAATGTCTGCCGATGATCCGACGGTGATTAACGCGACCGCGCTGCAGATCGCCTGCCCGGCGCCGCATTGTGAACGGGTTGCCACGACGCAGGGCTTGGGAGTCTCCGACGGTCTGTGGACGAGGGTCGAAATTGTTTGCCCCGATGGACATCGGTACTCAACGCAGATCTCGACCAACGCTGCGCCGGGAAGTCAACCTGACGCGAGGTTCGGCGTGAAAGTCGCCTGATCCTCACCGCGCAAGGCAACGCCGCGTCGAACATTGCGGATGGGCCAGCGCCGAACACGTTGTCGCCTGCCGAATTCGTCGATTGAGAACTCCTCCGTCGCTCACGTCGAGGAGTTCTCTCGACGCGCGCGTCCCCTCAACTCGTTCGCCGCAGCACCATGATCGTCAGGTCATCGGACCGCGCGTGTCCGGCCTGAAAATCCGCGAGGTCCTGCAGGATCGCCGCCAACAGTGAATTGGCCGAAAACGCCGCGTGACGGGCGACGAGTTCTCCGAGTCGCTTGGCTCCGTAGAGCTCCCGCGCAGGATTAAACGCCTCCGAGAGGCCGTCGGTGTAGAGGACCAGGCTATCTCCCCGAGCCAGTCTTCGGCGGTGCGACGGATATTCGCCATCGCAGAGGACGCCAACCGGCAAACCCGTGGAGTCAATGTGTTTGACTTCGCCCTCTGAGACCCACAGGGGAGGGCAGTGGCCCGCGTTGCACATCTCGACGTTCCCCTCCGCGTCCAGGTGGCCGCAGACCAACGTGGCGAAATGGCACGTGGGATTACCCTGGCAAAAGATACGATTCGCTTTGCCGACTAGCTCCGTGACCGACGCCGTCGCCAGGGACAGGCTGCGAAAAATCGCATGGAGCTGCGCCATGAGCATCGAAGCCGCGACCCCCTTGCCGGAAACATCGCCCAACATGAACAACCCAGCCCCGCCCTCGAGAGGCAGGACGTCGCAGTAATCACCGCTGACGGGTCCGACCGGCCGATAGCAATACGCCAGGTTCCAGCCCGCGATTTCCAGCTCAGCCGGCGGTAATAGCCCCTGCTGCACCTCGAGCGCCAAATCCAGATCGCGCTCCAGGGCGCGCCGCTCGGAGGGCGACAAATGATCCAGGCAATTCCTCGTCATCGGATCGAGCAGAAGCCGGTCGTGCTCGATTGAGTCGTGGCACGTTTCACAAATGCCGAAAGTGCCGGCTTCCATCCGTTCCAGAGCGGCATCGATCTCGCCCAAAAACTCCTGAAACTTCGCTGGCGGCGCCTGCGGAAGAAGGGCCTCAACCCGATTGCGCCTCGCGAGCAATTGGTTCCGCAGGGCCTCATTCCGGATCGGATTCTGCGGTTGCTGCTGACTGACTGCCGCCGACATCATTCGCTCTCCTCAACTCGAACAGTCGCCTCCGGGGGATGGCGTCCCGGGGCATTGCATCCGAATTTGCTGCCTTGCCCCTCAGTCGCGGTTCATCGTAGGGCGACGGGTCCCGACGAACTATCAAAATCTTGCTCTGAAATCCGGATTGGGTGGCCACCGGGAAACAGGATCGTAGCCTAACAGGTTCAAAACACCTTCTTTGGTGGCACCAGGTGTTCCTGATCGAGGACGAATTAAAAGGGGGATCGGAATGATTTGATCGGGACTGCTATCCCCGGTACGGCACCAACGGTGGGAACAATTCGTCCTCGCCTGAGAAGAACTGCAGCCCACGCAAGGTCACCTCGCCGGTTTCGTCGGCACTAAGTGCGAGTTGCCACACCCGACCCTTCGTCGCCGGAAACGACACTTCACTGTCCGCGGACGCCAAGTTGGTTTCGATGACCTGACGCAAGTGTTCGCCGTTGTCGCCGACGGCGACGCGCACGGCCTTGGCAATGTGGTATTGCCCGCTGTGTTGAGAGTGCACGACGATCCGTGTGAGCTCCACTTCGTAAGGAAAGGCAATCTGGACCGCGACCCAGCCGGTCGCCGACTTTGCCGAATGCCACATTGTTCTTGCGTCAAAGGTGACCTTCTCACCTTTTTCGTTTTCGGCGATCCGCCCCTGCACAATGTTGGCAACTTTGCTTCCGTATGTTTCGCCAGAATGGGATGTGACCACCGGTCCATCGGGTTGCCCCGGAATCTTCAGAAGTCCGAGCGTCACGATCTTGGCGATCGAATAGCCCGGCGGAATGTTCTTCTCGGGATCAAAATGGAGACTAGGAAATGCCCGCGTGTTGAGCGCTAACCCGCGCCGGTCCTCCGGAATAAATTTCCCAGGTTTTGGGCTGTCCGTGAACCCTTTGGTATGGTGCCGGGGGTCGTAAGACATCATCGAAGGATTTGTTTTCATGTCGTAGCCGTACACATCGACGTGAGGCAGGCCGAACGCATGCCCGAGCTCGTGCTGTAGGGTGGATTGGAAGTAGGGTGAGTGATCGAGCCCGAACGAGGACAAAAAGCTCACCCCGCCGCCGGTGTTAAAACCTCCGTTCAGCGGTTGCCCCCAACCTGGTGGGACGTTGTCCTTTGGATTCATCAGCACGACGAGCAGAACGAACGGGCAGTTATTCCGGTTGTAATTGAGATCGCCGAGCAGCTCGCTGACGATCTGGCCTGCCGACCTCTCAGGCTGAGCGCGGTAGAACTCCAAAGGTCGCTGGGCGCGGTAGACACGCGGTTTCTGTTCTGCGATCGCAAATGTCGTCCCGTGCCCGAGCAATTCGCGATACCGCGTCTGCGACCACTTCAGATGGCGCATGAGGCGTTTCGACTGGTCCTGCGACGGCGCCTGTTGTCCAGTCGGAACGAAGAAGACGGGCAGAACGCTGATTGCCCGCGCAGGAACTGCTTCCTGCTCCGCCGGCAACTCCGCGTTACGGAAAGCCGCCAGAAGTAAGACCACAACAACTGTTCGATGTAACATTCCACGGCCTGATAGCAGAATCCCCTCCTGCGGCGTTTTCTCTTTTGCGTTTTTTCGCTCACGGCTCGATTCGCCGAGCAAACTGAGACGTCAACTGGTTCCCGTCGCGCTTGGTCACAGCCCGGAAGTCGGTTTGGCGGGCCCCGCTAGCGGCGCCGCTGGCGCAGGGATCGGGCCCCGCGGAACGATTTGACGGCCGGGGACACGGCGACGGGCGCCCGGCAGGGCGCCACCGATTGGCCCTGGCAAGCGAATGTCGTTGGGGACGGCCCCGAGTGTCGACGCACCCGCGGCTGGGAGATCGACGATGATTCGGCGATTCGCCGAGTCGATCTTGCGGATGCGGCCGACGTGAAATTTGGCGGCGATCTGATCGACGGTATCGCTGGAGGCGATCGCAATAATGGCGCCCTGGTTGATCGTCCAACGCGAGGGGATGCCAGCTAATGCCGCTTGGATCTGCGTCAGAATCCGGACCATTTCCGGACGCGACAGGCCGTTGTCTGGAAAACCGATGAACGTCACGTGATCCCAGCCGAACTTGCGCACACACGTCGACACAAAACTCCCGGGGCCCGTGTTCGGTGGGGCAAACGGCGGATCGATTGGACCGAGCGCGTCGGCCGCTGCCTGGGCTTCCGCGCTCACTTCAGGGGCGGGGGCGGCGGCGGCGGCCGGACCGGCCGGCCTGCGCAAGAGCCGAGCAGGCGGGGAGCCGGCTATCGGCGAGTCAGCAGCCGCCAGCGGACTGGCCGCGCCGAGCAGCGGCAGTTCCCTCGGTCGAGAAGCCTCGAGTCGTCGCAGCTCATTGCCAAACGAGGCGTCGATCTGGGAAACGGCCCCCTCGAAGTCTGAGCCGAGATTGTGCCGTTGGATCACGACGTCGGCAACTTGCGCGATCTCGCGGCCGGCGGCTCCCACGAGCCGTTCGTAATCGAGAATCCCTTTGAGCGTCTCCACCGTTTTGTCATTGATCTCCTCGGGACGCCGCTTCTTGAGGGTCTCCAACTGCTCCTTGCGTTGCCGAAGAACCGGCAAAGCCGCCTGTGCTGCGGAAGTCGAATCGACGCGGCTGACGAGCACCGCGACCTCGCGGTAAATGTCGAGGATCTCCACTTCCGTCTTTTGAGATTTCGACTGCGGCTCTGGCGGCTTTGTCATCATGCTCGTGAAAGCGCCACCGAGTTCTTTCACGTGAGAAAGGATGACTATGAACGTGCTTTTCAAATCTTCGAGAGCCTGCTGTTCCGCGGGCGACCCCGCGAGCAGCCGTTTTGCCTGGGGGTCCGCATTTCGCTCTTGGAACGCCACTGACCGACTCTGAAGGTCCTTTAACTCTGTTTCGTGTTTTTCCAGATCCGCTTCGAGCCGTTCGCGCGAAACGGGACGAACACGCACGGCACGCAGGTAGAGATCGACAATCCGACCATCCAAATCCTTGGCTTTGGCGGCCAGTTCCGCGAACGATCCGCCGGCGCGCGCTTCTTCCGCCAGGTCCCCGAATTCATTGAGCAATCGTGTCTCCTGCGTCAAAATCGCGTCGGGCGTGTCCGCCCACGGATTGAGATTGATGTCCGCCACGAGCGACCGCCAGGGGACGAAAAACGCGCCAGCCACAAGCGCTGTGAGAACGCTCCCGGCCAGGAACCAGACCACGCCAGAGGGATGTCGAATCCGTCGACTTCGCCGTCTCGGCGTCCGCGCGATCATCGGGGCCAGCGACTGTTCCGAAGTCCGCGCAATCGTCGGCGCCAGCGGCTGTTCCGGCGACCGCTCCGCCGATTCAAACAGTTCCTCGTCCTCTTCGGCGGCGGAAAAGACTTCCCGGCACTTGGGGCAGGTGACGCGGCGCCCCAGCATCTCGCGCGATTTCAGCTTCAGACTGGTGAGACAATGGGGACAAGCGACCCGGATGGCAGCGCTCACCACGGTCTCCTGCTCGTATCGCCGTAGTCGTCGGGTTCAATTGATGTGAAAACTCTCTAACTCCGGCCATCTTAGTCGGCGGATCCACTCGGTGCCACAAGTATCCGGGGAGGATGATGGAGTCCGCGGCAAGGCCGGTCACGCGTTCGCCACAGGCACTGTAGAATCCGCCTCCCCCACGGGAAATCGGATACGCTAACGGCCTTGTCTCGATCCGAGCAACGACATCAAAGACGGGAGCCCGTTATGGCCAGACCCAATTTCATCGAGCTTCCGACGCGCGATCTCGCCGCGAGCCAACGCTTTTTCGAGCAGGTTTTTGGAATGAAGATGACGGCTTTCGGGCCAACTTATGCGTGCACGATGACGGGGGACGTTGACCTTGGACTTCAAGCCGATCAAACGGAGGCCACCAAAGCCCCTTTACCGGTGATCGAAGTACAGGATCTAGAGGCGACCCTTGCCGCGATCACGACTACCGGTGCGGCAGTCACCAAACCGATCTTCAGTTTCCCCGGCGGTCGTCGCTTCCACTTCCGCGACCCGAGCGGCAACGAATTGGCTGCGATGCAGGTCGATCCGGCCTAAGTGCGACGACGCACCACGTTCGGGTTCGACTTCGGTCGCCTTGATTGACGTGGCCCTACGCGATTGGAAAGGAATGACGCGTGCGCTGGTATCACTACCTCGGCTACTTTATGGGTGGCGCGTTTCTGGTGAACGCGATTCCCCATTTCGTGAGCGGTGTCATGGGACACCCGTTTCAGAGCCCCTTCGCGAGCCCGCCAGGCGAAGGATTATCGCCAGCGTGGGTCAACGTCTTGTGGGGCTCTGCGAACCTCGTCGTGGCCTATTTGCTCATGGCACGGCTCGGGAACTTCGGGTTCCGTAGCTGGCGTCATGTTCTGGTTGCGGGAATCGGCGGCCTGGCGATTGCGCTGATGCTCGCGCACAGCTTTGGACGCTTTTACGTTGGTCTAGTAGACGATCAACCGCCTGGAAAGGGAGACGGCATTGCGGTCAGCGATGACCAGCCGGTAGCGAGTACGAGCGAGAGTTCTGCCAATGAGATGGTGAACCTGCGATTGGATGAGAAATCCACTGAGAAAATCGCCGAAATTGTATTGGTCAAGGTATACGGACCCGCAGTGTTAAAGCAAAGGCCATGGAAAGTGGCGGCAACACGCAGCTCCTTTAAGTTCAACGGCACACTTTCGGCTGCTGAGGTCGGCGGGGTGGCGGAGATCGAAATCAACAAACATGATGCGGCTGTTAAGTCGATACGCCACGGTAAATGACGAACCAATGGGTCCAGTCATACGTGGCGATGCGACAAACACGGGGTGGCGGGCTGGCATGCCCACCGCTCGGCGTGGGCATGTCTTCGCCAGTTCGCAAGCTCACGCAAAGGCCGTGAGCATGGCACCCGTCATGCACCCGACAGATGCGGCGGTTACTCGCTCTGTTTTGATAACCGCTCAATCTCAGCCCACTGCTTGTCGGTGACAGGCATGACCGAGAGTCGGGACATCCGAACCAGCGCGAAATCTGCGAATTTCGGATTCGCCTTGATTTCGGCGAGCGAGACGGGCCGGTCCAATCGACTGATCGGTTTCACGTCGACGACGACGAACCGAGCATCGTCGCGTTCGGGATCAGGATAGGGGCCTTTGACCACTTCCATCACACCGACAACGGCCTTCTCTTTTCCTGTGTGATAGTAGAAAACGCGATCCCCTTTTTGCACCGACCGCAGGTGCTTGAGTGCGACGTTGTTCCCGACGCCAGCCCACACTGCCCGCTTGTCGCGGAACAAGTCGTCCAGTGAATAGTGGTCGGGCTCCTCTTTGAACAGCCAGTATGCCATCCGAGAACTTTCCTCGCGTTGCTTCTTCAAACGGTTCTTCGTGACACTGATCGTAACGGTTCACTGCCTGCACGACTCAGCCGCTTGCTACGGCGCGGCGGGGTGGCATGCCCACGGCTCGGCGCGAGACTGTCCGATTCGAGTGAGTCCTTGCTCGAATTCCCTCACCGACGCTTGGGGTTAGTGATTGCAACATACCAACCCGAAACGTGAGCGAGGGCTCCTCGATCGCTTCGAATTCCCGCACGGGCTCACGGCTAGGCGTGGGCATGTCTTGCCGCAGTTCGCATGCTCACCCAAGGCCGTGAGCATAGCACCCCGCGCGCCGACTCGGCCTGTCAGTTCGACTCCTTGAATTCGTCGACCTTCGCCGCGTCCTTCGGCGGGGTAAATGTAAACGCGTCTTTGCCGGCCGGTGCGTCGACCGTCAAATTCTTGTAGGTTTCCGTGAACGCGCTCTTGCCGTTTTGGCCAACCACGCTTTGGCTCATGCGCAGAACGAATGGCTTCCCTTCGGCTGCAACCCACATTTCCCAGTCGAACTGGTCCTGGCTGAATTTCATGTGGTGAGCCGACGTCCCGTCCACTTTGTCCAGTCCGACATACGAGCACGAGTTGACTCCTTGCAACAGGGCGTCGCCTGGATCGTCGTTGAGAAGATTGGGGACCAGGATTCCGGTCATGGCCGGGCCGATTGGGAGCACCTTGGCACCGAGGTCACTCGCGTCTTTTGGCGCGTCCTCTTCGACATATTGCTTGAGAGCCTTGCGGCAGACCGTCAGCTTCTTGCCGTCGGAGATGAGGTCCAAACCCTTCTTGGCGTCGCCGTCCACTTGCGTCCTGAGCGAAAGCCGATTCGGCCGCTCAATTTCATAAACAGCAGCGACGTTGACCTCCCGCTTTTCGCCGTTGTTGTCGCTCTTCGTGACGAACGTTCCCTCGGCGTGCAGCGTTTTAGCGTTCTTGTAAAAGTCGCCGACCTTTTTGCAAAGCTCGACAGCTTTCTTGTCGAGCTTGTCCTCGGCCTGTAGCGGCGCTGCGATCGCGGCACAAAGCAGGGTGAGGGACACGACCGCCGTCAACTTGAGCAGCTTTGGACTGCTTAACAGCCTTAGGTGGCTTAATCGGCTCTGACAGTGACTCATAAGACTCCCCCTTGTGAGAACGATGTTACGGACGTTGACGCAATGCTAAAAACTTGGCGCCTTGCCGACAACTTAACCGCCACACACTTCGGCGGGAAATGAACCGAGCGGCACTCCGAAGTGACTGATAGGGAAACGCCAGTGCAACTGGCGCACGAAGCTCGACCTCGCCGAACAGCTTGCCCGAGCCTCGATCCTTACCGCGCGATGCAAAACAGATGCCTGTCGCCCCGGATGAAGAGTTGATTATCGACCGGCGCGGGGGTGGCGCCGATGGTTTCGTCGAGCTGGTTCTTGGCCAAGACTTTGATTTGGTCGGCGTCGGCGATCACGATGGTCGTCCCATTCCGGGCCGTCAGATAGATATGGCCGCCCGCCTCGACCGGCGACGCGTACGGATCGTCGAGCCCGATGCGGCGGGCAAAATAATGGGGCTTGCCGGTGGCCGCGTCGACGCAGGAGAGGAGGCCGGTCTTGGCTTTGTGAAAATAGAGCCGGCCTGTCGTTGAGAGGAGCGGCGAAGCGACGTCCGGCGCGTCGTGAGTGATTTCCCAGACGATTTTGTCGGTCCCCTTGATGTCCCCCGTGCCATCCAAGCGAAACGCTCCGATGTAGGCCCCTTGATACCCGCTGCCGACAATCACTAAACCGGGCAGCGACACGGGCGAGGCGATTGGCCGCAACGCCTGCCCGCCGCAACGCCAGAGTTCTTTGCCGGTTTGCAGGTCGTAGCTGCGGACGGACCTCTGACCATTCAGGATCACCTGCTTGCGTCCGGCATTTTCCACGACCAGCGGCGTCGACCACTCGGTCGTCTCCTGGCGTGGGGCCTTCCAGATCGTCTCGCCGGTGTGTTTGTTGAGCGCGTAGAGAGCCGAAGGACCGTTGTGATCCCAGGGGACCAGAATCATGTCGCCCGCAATCGTCGGCGAACTCCCCTCGCCGAACCCGAAGAGCGTCTGCATTTTCCCAAAATCGTCGCGCTTCCAGACAAAGTCGCCGTTCATCGTATAACAGTACAGGCCGCGCGAGCCAAAGTGCGCGTAGACGTGCTCGCCGTCGGTGCAGGGGGAGGCCGATGCGAAGCCGTTTGTCTGGTGGGTCTTTTGGTGCGGGCGGGTGACAATCGCGGTCTTTTGCCAAAGCGGATGGCCCTCGGCCCGGTCGAAACAAAAGACTTTGAATTCGAGCGTCGGCAAGCCGCTGGCGGCCTCGCCGGCGACTGGAACGCCGGACGTCACGAAGACGCGACCGTCCCAAATGATCGGCGAGGACAGTCCGCTGCCGGGGACTTCGACTTTCCATTTGACGTTCTTGGTATCGCTCCATTCGATGGGAGGCGACGCGTGGGCCGCGGTGCTATTCCCGGTCGGACCGCGCCAGTGAGCCCAGTTTTCAGCAATCGCGAAGGAATCCAGAGAGGCAAAGACCAAAATCAGGCACGCGGCTGCTTTGCGAAGGAAAATGGGAACCTCCCGATACTCGAATGGGGACCAATCCGATCGTTGATGCGGTCAATGGACTCGGCAGTGCAGTTCGAGTCATCGACAGTGTAATCGAACGATCGGAGAGTCGTCACCCGAGCCGAGTAGAGCGTCGCTCGCGGCTAGACAGCGCTGTAGCCGCCGTCGATGACGACGACTTGCCCGCAGATGAAGTCGGAGGCGGGGGAGGCCAGGTAGAGAACCAGATCGGCGATCTCGACTTGCTCTCCAATCGATGCAGCGGGATCCGCGTTTTCACGGGGACGCTTTTGGTCTCGTCGCTCCGGGCTTGATTGGCAATGTCGGTGACGAGCGCCCGCTTACCCAGGACACCGAATCGCCCGAAATAGTCAGAAATTGGCGGGACCCGCAAATCGACAGTGGCACGACCACGCACAAGGCGGATCGCTGCCCGTCAGGCCGCTGCGACAGCGGCGTTCGGATTCAGGTACGACCCAAGATGACGGTCGAGGGCGGCGAATGCTTCCGCGTCGGCGGAGGGGAAGCGGAAGCCGATATGGCCGTCCGGACGGATCAAGACCACGCCACCCGCGGGAAGACCGGCGCGGACCGGATCGACGCTCGGATTGTGGGCAAACTCAGCAAGCCCGGACCAACGTCGCTCCATCGTCGCGAACGAATCCCTCTCCGCCGACTCTCCAAACACTAGCACGCGGTGCGAGGTTCCGCCAAACCGAGCCCAGTCGGGATACCACTGTCCGGGACGCGGTCCCTTGGCGGTTGCTGCCCCGCATCCATAGTCGACGACGAGTGGACTTCCCCAATAATCGACGTCAATCATGGCCCGCGAATTGCGCACGAGCGCCGCTGTGATCGGGTCGACAACCGCAGGCTCGATTGCGCGCCCCTCTCGGGCGGCTTTAGCGACGTCGACGATCGAATGATGGACCTCGTCTGAGACGGCCAAGACGTGGTGATCGGCCATCCGCCGTTCGATCATGTAACCATCGAGCAGCGCCTGGCTCGCATCACCGCGCAGGACGAGTGCCAACTTCCAAGCCAGGTCGTGCCCGTCATGCAGTCCCGCGTTAAGTCCTTCTCCCCCGAACGGGCTCGAAAGGTGTGCGGCGTCGCCGATCAAAAACCGTCGCCCGTCTGCCAGCCGCGAGACGATTCGCCGATGCATCCGAAACGGAGCATGCCACGAGACGTCGGTCGGCCGATATTTCTTGCCGAGGCGCAACTCCACTCGCGCGACGACTTCTTCGGCCGAGACCGACTCGATGTCGTCTTCCAGATCCTGGAAGCTGATCCAACGGCCGCCCGGCAGAGGCGCGAGCAACAGTAGTCCGTTCGACCCGCAGATGACGCCCGCCTCGCAGCGCGGGATCGGCGCCGGCATGGAAATATCGGCGACGAGAAAATTGCCGCGGTAGGTTGTGCCCTCGAGCGGCTCGCTCATCGAGTGGCGCGTGACGCTGTGGGCCCCTCCGGCCCCGATCACGATTCTGGGCCTGACGGTTTCGACCGAGCCGTCGGCGTGAGAGAGCTGGACCGACACCCCGTCGGCGTCACTCTCGATCTGCGTTGCCGTCACCCCACGCTCAACCATGCCGCCGAGCGAGACGAGATGCCCCTCCAAGATCCGCTGGGTCTCGTACTGCGGCAAGCTGCAGTGGAATTCGCAACTGCAGTCGAGCCCCTCGTGACTCATTGAGCCGATGACGCGCATCTCGGGCCCATACAAGCGCGACCAATTGACGCGCTCGGACGCTTCGAGAAACTGCGGCAACAGACCGACGCTGTCGAGGATTTCAAGCGTGCCGGGTTGAATTGCGGTGGCCCGCGCCTCGTGGTGCGGTTGCAAGTCCCGCTCGACCAGCCGCGCTTTCACGCCGTGTCGCGCAAGCTCCGCAGCGGCGAACAGCCCGGAAGGCCCGGCTCCGATGATCAAGACGTCGTTGCGTGTCACGCGATCATTCCTAAGAACGACGAATCCGTCCGTTCTCTGCGGAAAGAGCGTCGATTAGAGTAGCAGATTTTGATCGTTCGCGGGCTGTACCCTACGCCTTGGCGTACTCGAAGCCGTCGTGGCCGCAATCCGCGAAGATCGATCACTCGGCGAACGCCAACGTCACGCTGCCTTCCGGGCCGTGCTGCGACGATCCGCAGCGACAGCCCGGACCCCGAGCGAGACGAACCCAATCTCTAACCGATGAATCGAGTTCTTTGCCGCGGCGCAGGCGTCTTGATTGCGCTCCCGGGTCTGGCGAACCCTTGACGATCGGGTGTGTCGCTTCCGAAGTTTGCCATAATGTCGCCAGACCGTTTTCTCTCGCGAGAGGCCTAAAGATGCTCGACTCAGTGAAGTCCGAGACGATAAACCTCGAGACGGTGAAACAGTTGATCACAAATCAGTTCGAAGCGGCCGCCAGCACGCTCAACGCGTGTATCGACATCTGTCCGGAAGCCGGCTGGAATGGGCCGGTGGTGAATTACAAGTTCTGCCAGGCCGTCTTTCACACGCTGTTTTACGCCGACTACTATCTCGGCCTGACCGACGAGGATTTTCGCAAGGAGCCGTTTCATCGCGAAAACGCCCAAGTCTTTCGCGATTACGAGGAGCTCGAACCGCGTCCCCCCGTGCATTTCTATGAGAAGCCGTGGATCAAGACATATCTGCAGTACTGTCGCCGGCGGTGCCATGACGTCGTCGGGGCCGAGACGGTCGAGTCGCTGATGGCCAAGACAAAATTCCCGCGGAAGGATTTTTCGCGGGCCGAGCTGCACGTTTACAACATCCGCCACATCCAGCATCATGCGGCCCAGTTGATCATGCGGTTGCGACTGGATTTTCAGGCCGACATCCCCTGGTTTCGCTCCGGGTGGAAGGAGGGCTGAATGCCTCATCGGTCGCCGCTCACTTTCCGGTCGCCGCCCATCACTGAGAAGAATTGGTGAACATCCGGAGGATTTTCCGTCAACGGTTCCGGTTCCTGGGCCAAGCTGCTTATCCTCTTGCTGAACGAATCGTGGTGCGAAATCGGCCCAGCGGGGGTCGCCGTTTGCCGCGTTGTCCCGCGCGCACGTAATGTGGAGGCCGTCGCAACCGCGCGGATGAGTCCCGGCACGATCGCCGTCGCCCAACCGTGCGATTAGGTTTTGAGCCGTCATCCTGGAAGTGACCAACCCGTATGCAGAACAGACGCGAATTCCTCGGCTTTGCGGCCCGACTTGCCGGCGCCGCCGGAACGATGGGAGGGCTCCAGACCGCGTGCCTCGAGTCGCTGGGGCGGGCTGCCGCGATCGAACCGGCCGACGGCAGCAGCTACGTCGACGCCGAGCACGTCGTTGTGCTGATGCAGGAGAATCGCTCCTTCGACCATGTCTTCGGCACGCTACGGGGGGTGCGCGGCTTCAACGACCCTCGAGCCATCAGGCTGCCGGACGGCAACCCGGTCTGGGTGCAGGCCGACGCCAAGGGGCAGCGGTTCGTCCCGTTTCGGCTCGATATCAAGGGAACCAAGTCCGCCTGGATGGGTTCGCTGCCGCACGACCGGGCCGATCAGTCCGACGCCCGCAATCACGGGCTTTATGACCGGTGGCTGCCCGCCAAGCGTTCGGGCAACCGCGAGTTCCAGGACATGCCGCTGACTTTGGGCTATTACACGCGGGCCGACGTGCCGTTTTATTACGCGCTCGCCGACGCCTTCACGATCTGCGATCAGTATTTCTGCTCGGCCCTCAGCCCGACGACTCCCAACCGCTGCTACCTCTGGACGGGGACCGTTCGCGAAAGGCAAAACGCGGCGTCGCCCGCCAACCTACGCAACGAAGATCTCGAAACCCATCGCAGCGGATCCTGGCCCGCGTTTCCCGAGCGGCTCGAAGACCACGGCGTTTCGTGGAAGATTTATCAGAACGAGGTGGACATCGGTACGGGCTTCAGCGAAGAGGAAGACGCCTGGCTCGCGAACTACGGCGACAACCCGCTCGAATGCTTTCGGCAGTACCACGTACAGCTCGCGAGCAATCACCGGGCCTTCGTCGAGCGGCGGATTCAGGCGCTCCCCGCCCTCATCGCGAAGGCCAAGGCAAAACAGCAGGCCGGGCTGCAGTCCGAGATGAAGCGGCTGGAGACCGAGCGCGAGGCGTTCCGCGGAAAGAGCCTCGACACGCTCACCGAGCGGGAGCGGATCCTGCACGAGCGAGCCTTCTGCACCAACACGGGCGATCCGCACTACCGGCAGCTCGCCGATGTCGTCTACCGCGACGGCAACGTCGAGCGGCGGCTGCGGGCGCCCAAGGGCGACTTGTTCCATCAGTTCCGCGCCGACGTCGAGAACGGCCGGCTGCCCACGGTTTCGTGGCTTGTCGGCCCGGAAGCGTTTTCGGACCACCCGTCGTCGGCCTGGTACGGGGCCTGGTACATCGCCGAGGCGCTCGACATCCTCACGCGGAATCCGGCCGTCTGGAAGAAAACAATCTTTCTGCTGACGTACGACGAGAACGATGGCTACTTCGATCACGTGCCGCCGTTCGTGGCGCCGCGGCCTGGCCATCCGGAAACGGGTCGGGTCACGGGCGGCATCGACACGAGCGTCGAATATGTCGAGCTGGATCAGGATCGCAAGCGCACGCGTCCCGGGAACGCTCGCGGCGGTCCGATCGGCCTCGGTTATCGCGTGCCGATGGTCATCGCCTCGCCGTGGAGCCGCGGGGGCTGCGTCTGCTCGCAGGTGTTTGATCACACGTCGGTGCTGCAGTTCCTGGAGCACTTTCTCAGTCGCAAGTTTCACCGCACGGTTGCCGAACCGAATATCAGCCAATGGCGCCGCGCGGTCTGCGGCGATTTGACGTCGGCCTTTCAGCCGGCAGCGAAGACGACCGACGCGACGGTCCCGTTCCCGCCCCGCGACACATTTTTGGAATCAATCCACGAGGCCCAGTTCAAGGACGTCCCGTCAAACTTCCACGCGCTGCAGCCCGACGAAATCGAAGCGATTCGTCACACTCCGTCCCACTCGCCCTGGCTACCACGACAGGAAGCGGGCACGCGTACGTCCTGCCCGTTGCCTTACGAACTCGTAGCGGATGGCTCGCTGAACGGCCCGCGGACTGAGTTCACGATCCGCTTTGAAGCTCGCAAAGACCGCTTCGGGACCCGGGCCGCCGGCGCTCCGTTTACCGTCTACGCCCTCGGCAGCAAGTCGCCGGTGACGGTACGAAACTATGCCGTGGAAGCCGGCGAGACGCTGGAGGATTCCTGGGCGCTGACGGAATTCGCAAACGGCCGCATCCACCTGCGCGTGTACGGCCCCAACGGGTTCTTTCGGGAATTTACGGGCGGCGCCGACGATTCGCATATCGATTTTCATTTCGATGGCGCGCGGGGCCAAAGCGAAAACGGCGATGTCGTGATCATCGCCACCAATCGCGACCCAGCCCGCAGCTGGACGATCGAGATCGGCGACCTGGCGTACGGGAACCGGCCGGAGTCACGCCTACTGAAGCCGGGACAGACGGAACGCCTGACGATCGCGACGCACAAGTCGTCCGGCTGGTACGATCTGGATTGTCGAGTGGCCGGAACGAGCGGATCATTCCTCAAACGCTACGCAGGCCGCGTTGAGACTGGCAAATGGACGACGAGCGATCCTGCTATGGATCGACCGACGCGAGAGGCGACCGCCTCTGGCACAATGGAGCCGCGCTCCCCAATTCTGGTCCGCAGTTAGCCGACGACGTTCCACGACGTTAACTTCGATGTGTGGCGGCCCGGTGGAGCGCCGTCCATGTCGCGACGGAGTCGTCCGCCACGATCGAAACACACCTTGAGAGACGCGTAACCCATGGGCTGCCTGCTGCCGTGCTTAGCGGTCCTCATGCCGCGAGTGGTGATGTTTTTCATCTTCCTGCTGACCAATTGGTTTCAACAGGCTTACCAGACGGTGCTCTGGCCACTGCTGGGCTTCTTCTTCATGCCCTATACGACGCTGGCCTACATGGC